>Ga0315310_10000243_pt1 | contig 35651 bp, 31 predicted proteins | sample TDP5_MG_FD_203630 | JGI IMG/M metagenome (GOLD analysis project Ga0315310, IMG submission 203630) | Freshwater sediment microbial communities from Lake Towuti, South Sulawesi, Indonesia - TDP5 | ecosystem: Environmental > Aquatic > Freshwater > Lake > Sediment | place: Indonesia: South Sulawesi...
CATACAGACGGGCACTATGCCCCCTCGGGCTTGGTTTCTTAAGTTTGTGCGATAAATCGCACCGCGACAATAGCGAACCTTACCCAAGGCAAAATATGCCTGCGTTTGCCTCACCAGAAGGATTAATGAAGAATCTGGAGTAAAGCAAAGCAAAGTAAAGTAAAGTAAAGTAGTTTTCCCCTATTCTATGATTCAGCATCATAAAATTCCTTTTCTTTTATATTAACATTATAATCAAAATTTGAAAATTGTCAAGGGAACCTTTTAAGTCAAAAATAATTTTACCGAAATGGGGTGGTTTAATGAATACTTGATTTGCTTACCGAATTTTATATACTGTGCTATGGTGATGGCTTTGATTCTTTTGTTATGTGTTTCTAATGATGGTGTTATTATTGTTGATAATGTCTGGTTTTATGGTGATGACCACAAAACACGGGTGCTAAACACCGGTGATATAGTTCAGATATATGACAGAGAAGATGATATGTTAAAGGTCAAATATGATAACGCAATAGCAAAAATTCATGAGGGTGTCTTGATTGACCTTAGTGATGAGATTGCCGAAGATAAATTGTTTCTCTTTTCTTGTGGCTATTTTGATGAAAAGGAATATAAAAAATCGGCATTACTCTTTAATATTTTTATAAAAAATTTTAATAAATCAAAATATCTTGATGCGGCATTGTATTATTGTGGGCTGGCGTATGAAGAAGCGGCAAGGCAATTTGGCAAATCAGATAGTCTACAATTAGAAATAGACCAGGGTCTGTCACAACATTGTTTCATCTATAATAAAAAAAACAATCAGTGGAATTACGATGGTAGTATGTATCAGATGATTCTTGAGAAATATCCCAAAAGTATTTTTGCCTCAAAGGCAACTTATCGTCTTCTCAATATTTTTCGAATGAAGAACCAACCCTGGGATGATTCGACTCAAAAAATCTTGAATGAATTGAAGATGTGGCAGGAATTTTCCGAGAAATATCAAAATTCTGAAGAGTATGTGTTGGCGATGCTTGAGATTGGATATTTGAATCGGGTTCTTTTTGAAATAACGAAAGGTCTGATTTATAAAAATAATGCATGCAATGTTTTTCAGGAAGTTGTTAAAAAATACCCAGATACAATCCATTCTGCTCAGGCAAGGGTAAATCTTTATGAGTTAGAGAAGGGCGAATATATTTATAAATAGTAAAAAGTAGAGAGTAGTTAACTGGCTTGGGGATGTCGAAACGACGGTTGATAATTTTTCATAAAGACCTCTTCAAAGTCATAGACATCTTTAAAGTCTTCAAGATTATCTTCTTCGGTCTTACTCAATATTTTTTCATTCACCATATTGAAGACGATATTGCCAAAATCAATGGTCTTATTTACACCCCAGCGTTCAAAAACAATCTTTGCCATAAAGCCATAACGCTCTAACGCCAAATCTTTTATCCCATCTAAGAGTTGTCGTCCAGTTACATGTTTCTCAACATTAAATTTCTTACGGGTATAAAAGAGTGCCTCGAGCACAAAGAGATATGCCTCAATTTTATAGTGGGGGTCTTTTTCAACAATCTGTCGTAGAATGTTTATATCACTTTTCAATTTTTGACCTGCTTAGACTCAATTTTATTGAATAATTTAAAAATTGGTGAACCGTTTGCATAGGCAAAGAATTTTTATTTAAGATTTATTAAGTTTTTGTGCGACATCAACACCTGTCCTGAATGCCTTAAGATTCAATTCCTCGGTTCCTTTTGGAACACGAGAAAGTATCGCCGATTCAACAGCTTCTTTTGAAATCACCTTGGTAAGTTCAGTTATTATACCTAAGGCAACGATATTGGCAACAAGGGATTTACCAACCTGCCTTTCGGCAATTTCGGTAATAGGTATAGAATAAACCTTGAAATTGCCTTTGGGAATATCGGTGACATAGCCTGAGTCTACCAATAATATGCCAGTATCTTTTAAATCCTTACAATATTTGTCGCATGCCTCTTGAGTGAAGGCAAGGAGTAAATCAATATTCACTGCCTTTGGGAAATCAATTACCTCATCCGAGATAATAACCTCGGAACGGCTTGAACCACCCCTTGCCTCAGGACCATAGGATTGGCTCTGGGTGGCATTCTTATCATCATATATTGCAGCCGCCTCAGCGAGTATCTTCCCGGCAAGAATTAAACCCTGCCCACCTGAACCACTCAATCTAAGTTCATAGCGAAAAGGCATCATTACCCCCTTTAAATAAAGTAAGATTATCAGGACAATAGGCTATCAGGAAACCAGATTATCAAGGAAAATTTTCAACTCATATCCTGATAATCTGATACCCTGCATCCTGATTTCCTAATAACCTGATATCCTATATTTTTCTAACTCTCTCTACCAGTTTAAAATATTCCTCACAGAATTCTGGTCTTTCGATGTCGTGGAGCACGCCGATGGTAATCTTGCCAGCCCTTTCTTCTTCTGAAATCTTCCGTGCAGTTTCTATTGGAATACTGTTTTCTTTGTAATACATTAACATATCTACAGCATTTCCCAGGCGATTGGGACGACCATAATAAGTAGGGCAGGGGCATAAAACTTCAATAAGAGAAAAACCTTTTTTAAGTAAAGCCTTTTCAATCAATTTGTCCAGTTGTGTTGCATGATAACATGTGCTGCGGGCAACGAATGATGCGCCTGCGGCAATTGCCAAACCCGAGATATCGAATGCTGGCTCCGCGCTACCGTATGGCGCAGTGCTCGCCTTTCTTCCAAAAGGTGTTGTTGGTGAGACCTGACCACCGGTCATACCATAAATATGATTATTATAAATCAAAACGGTCATGGCGAGATTTCGGCGTGCCGCATGAATAAAATGGTTTCCGCCAATTGCCGTTGCATCACCATCGCCACTCACAACTATCACCTTCAATTTCGGTCTGGCAAGTTTTAGGCCGGTGGCAAATGCGATAGCCCGTCCATGATGCGTATGAAGGGTATTGAAATCAATATAACCCGGGGTGCGCGAAGAACAACCAATTCCTGAAACAATCGCTACATCATCCTTCGAAATCTTGGCACGGTCAATTGCCCGAAGCATTGCCTTTAGAATTATACCGCAGCCGCATCCAGTGCACCAGATGTGGGGGAATTTATCCTTTCTTAAATATTTTTCATAGGGAAACATCTTTAATCCTCTCTAAGATTTCACCAGGTGTTATTAAATTGCCATCAACCCTGGTTACCTTTATTGGAATTGTCTTTGTTACACATGCAACCTCATGGGCAATTTGACCTAAATTCATCTCCGGAACAATGAAATGTTTTATTTGTTGGGCAATATTATTCAATTCAACATCAGGGAATGGCCAGAGCACATAAGGCTGGAACAACCCTACTTTGACCCCTACTGCCCTTGCCTCATGTATTGCGCGACGTGCGGAGCGGGCACTTGAACCATAAGCCACCACACAGATTTTGGCATCTTCCAATAATTCCCTTTTATAAAAGACGATTTCATTCCGATACCGTTCGATCTTTCGATTTATGCGACGATATAATGCATCAATCTTTTCAGGACTATTGGTAGGAAAACCGGTCTCATCATGGCTCAGACCTGTAACATTGAAGCGATAGCCAGAACCATAATCTGCCATGGGTGGAATATCGGTTTCGGTTATACGGTAAGGGATATATTTATCAGGCGGTTCTGTGGTTCGGACCCGGTCTACAATCTTGATATCATTTGGTTCAGGGTGAATAAGTTTTTCGTTGACATGTCCAACAATTTCATCGAGTAGTAAAATTACCGGCACCCGATACCTTTCTGAAAGATTGAATGCCTCGACAGTCCAGTCGTATGTCTCTCGAACTGTGGAAGGACAAACTGCAATGACCGGATGGTCCCCATGGGTTCCCCACCTTGCCTGTTGCACATCAGCCTGGGAAGGCAGGGTTGGCAGACCGGTGCTTGGTCCTCCCCTCTGAACATTAACCACGACCACCGGAACCTCAGCCATTGAGGCATAACCAATATTCTCCTGCATTAAAGAAAAACCAGGACCGCTCGTTGCGGTCATGGATTTGACGCCTGCCAAAGAAGCGCCAATGATTGCACCCATTGAGGCAATCTCGTCCTCCATCTGAATAAATACACCACCTACCTCAGGGAGGCGTCGCGATAAAACTTCAGCAATCTCAGATGAAGGGGTTATTGGGTAACCGGCAAAGAACCTCATACCGGAAACGATTGCGGCCTCAGCACATGCCTCGTTGCCAGTCATAACCTTTATTGTCTGATGGTCTGATTGTCTCATCGTCTTACAGTCTTATTGTCTCATAGTCAGATAGTCTGATGGTCTGATCTCCTGATAATCTGATATCCTGCTCCTCATATCCTTTCAACCTCGATTGCAAAATCAGGACAATATATTTCACAGAGTTGGCAACCTGTGCAGGCAGTAAGATTTTGGACCTTTGCCTTGCCTCTTTCCATAATTAAAACTTTCTTGGGACAGAATGCAACACAGATTTCACAGCCTTTGCACCAGTTTTCATTGATAATAACTTCAAATTTTCGAAGAGCAGTGGCCATCATTTTTGCAATTATATTCAAAATTTAGCCAAAGTCAATCATTATATTATTTTAGACACAAGTCTAACACCTATGATTTTGGTTTGTGGTATCCCTGAAAGATTACATATATGCTGTTAGCAATTCTTTTCTGGTGTGGGTAGTATAGTATGCTGGTGGAATATCGAGCATGGTGAATGCACCAAACTTTTTTTCCCTGTTTAGCCTGAAGCATGCCCGAGCACACGCCACCAGAATGCCTCCTGTTGCATCAGGATTGCTCCCCCATTCACACCTATATTCAATCAATGCCTTGTGCTCAGCCTTTCGGCTTGCAAAGACAAACCCAGCATGGGGAAAGGTTGAATGGTTCATTCTCATATCCTCTTCTGAAATGAATATTACTATTGTTATATAATCGGTAAAATAATTTGACATTTCTTTTATCTCTTTTGCTATCCTCTTTTTATCTGAGCCTTCTTTGACAACAACATAGACTAATCGTTTATGTTTCTCCTTTGTCTTCAATTGAGGATTTTCACCTGCCCGCACCCTTTCGATAGCCTTCTCTATTGGTAGGGTATATTGCCGTGCGTCTTTTACACCTTTAATCTGCCTCACTGCATCCGAATGGCCTTGGCTTACACCTGGACCCCAGAAGGTGTAGTGTGTAGCATCAGGAAGGAATGTACCAGCAAGAACCCTTTCCAAAGAGAAGGTGCCTGGGTCCCAACCCGCAGAAACGATAGCAGTATGCCTATTGAGTTTAGCAAATTTCCCCATATATTGGTAATAGTCGAAGATCCTCGAATGGGTATCAAAGCTATCCACGGTATTGAAGAACTGGGCAAAATAAGGGCCCTGTCCCATGACTCTTCCATTTTCTATTTTTTTATTCTTATCGCCATATGTCCTATTTGTTGTAATACCAAACAAGTCTTCCTTAGAACCACCGCACAATATGGCAACATCAGCAAGTTGTTCAAACTGGTCTACGGCAAATAACGGGATATTCTCCACTTCTTTTTTCACCCTCTCTCGGTGCCGGGTTATTATTTCAACCAATTCCATATCGGAATTTTTTCCTATTGCCCTAAGAACACCTCGACCAAGATTTCCAAAGCCCACAATTGCAATCTTAATTTTTTTCATTTTTATCACTCCTATTGTATGTAACCGTTAAGCCGTCGTAATCATCATATTGAAAAAAGGCGTAAAGTCAAGGCATAATGGGGTGTAGGTGCAAGGTGTAGTATATAGTTGGGTGGTTGGAAAGATTAAGATATATACGGCAAATTTTCAATCTTGCATGGTTCTTTGGTTATAGCACCAACCTTGTAATAGAGCAATTCATTTCCTCTCTGGATGACCTCGGTTGCCCCGAGTTCGATTGCCTTTAATCGAATTTTGGCTAATAGAAAAAGGTTTTCGACCTGCTCAGGATACCTACCAAATCGGTCAATAATTTCTTCTTTGATCGAATCGAGTTCAAATTTCGACTCCGCATCCATCAGCCTTTTATAGAGCGCTATTCGTTCATAACCACTTTTAATATATTCTTCTGGAAAATATGCATCGACCTTTAGTGAAAGAATGGGTTCCTGCAACCCATTCCTTCCTTTTAATTCACGCACTGAGGCACCTAAAATTTTTACATAATGGTGATAACCGATTATATTTATGTAACCGGACTGCTCCCTACCTAAAAGATTGCCAATTCCCCTTATCTCCATATCACGCAGTGCAAGGCGGAAACCAGAGCCGAGCGATGTATAGGATGCCAGTGCACTCATTCTTTTATTTGCCTCATCCGTAATTTTAAGATGTGAAGGAATTATGAAATAGGCATAGGCCTGCTTATCGCCTCGGCCGACCCTACCCCGTAACTGGTGCAAATCGGCAAGCCCAAATTTATGCGCCTCATCAACGATTATGGTATTTACCCTGGGCATATCAAGACCAGATTCTACGATTGCGGTCGAAAGTAAAATGTTGTATTTGCCTTCCAAAAATCCAATCATTCGCTTTTCTGAGATTGACTCTTTCATCTTGCCATGTAAGAGACATATTTTCAACTCAGGCAATAGTCTGAAGATTCTTGTCCTCACTGTTTCAATTGTCTGGATACGGTTATGAACATAAAAAACCTGTCCACCCCTTCTAATTTCGAATTCGATAGTTCTTTTTATATCTTCATCATCATAATACATGATCTTTGTTATTATGTCCTTCCGACCTGGAGGTGGTGTATGAATACTCGAGATATCCTTTAAACCAGTTAGCGCCATATATAATGTGCGGGGGATAGGTGTTGCTGAGAGATACAGGACATCTATACCAGGTATTAACTTTTTTATTCTCTCTTTTTGCAATACACCGAAGCGCTGTTCCTCATCGATAATTAATAAGCCAAGGTCTTTAAATTGGACATCGGGTTGTAACAATCTATGCGTTCCGATTGCGATGTCAACTTTACCACTTGTAATATCTTCTAAAATTTTTTTTAACTCTCTTTTTTTCCTGAAACGAGAAACCATCTCAGCCCTGACCGGGAAAGGGGTTAGTCTCTTTTTAAATGTGTTATAATGCTGGAATGCCAGAAGTGTGGTTGGACATATCAGCATCGTCTGTTTTCCATCGAAGGCGGCCTTGAACGCAGCACGCAAAGCAATTTCAGTCTTGCCATAACCCACATCACCACAGATCAATCTTTCTTGAGGTTTTGGTGATTCCATGTCATTTTTTACATCTTTTATTGTCTTTAATTGGTCTTCGGTCTCTTCAAAAGGAAAGGTCGCTTCCAATTCTGTCATCTCAAGAGAGTCTTCAGAAAATTGGAAACCCTGGGCAGCCATTCGCTGGGCGTAGAGATTTACAAGGTCAATTGCCAATCGCTCGGTAGCCTTCTTGATCCTTTCCCTTGTCCGAAGCCAGACATCACTACCCAGTTTAGAAAGTTTTGGCGGACGGTCTTCAGTTCCTATGTAGCGCTCAATAAGGTTCAACCTCTCCACAGGAAGAAAGACCTTATCGCCGTCAGCATAATCAATACGCAGACATTCTACATTTTTGCCCTCAAACTCAACAACTGCTGAACCATTGAACTGGCCAATGCCAAAATCAGTATGGACTACATAATCACCTTCCTTGAGTCCTTTGAGGTCATCAATAAATAGACCCTTAAATCGTTCTCTTCTTCTTTTTATCTCGCCAAATATTTCTGTCTCGGTGAGATAGACAATCTTATTTACCTCATCAACAAAACCTTCTAAGAGTGGAATCTGATAGACCTCAATTTCACCAAGGAGTTGATTCAATCCTTTTATTAAATTTAAGTTATTGATAAAGAATCTATATGTATATTCTTTTTTTGCGATATCCTCACGCAATTTCTTGAGGTCGCCAAAATATCTGTATGGTGTTGAGAAGCGATACCGTAGCTCACCCTGGGATGTAAGGACGATTTTGTTTAGTGGGGTTTCTATATTGTCGGCACTTATTACAACACCATCTCGTGCCATTAATTCAATGGGTCGTGCCCAGTAGTTTAATTTAACCAATTCGATTGTAACTTCTTCAATATTTTCAACGGAGCGCTGGGTCTGAATATTGAATCTGCGCAATGAAAATATTTCATCACCATAAAATTCAATTCTTATCGGTTCCTTGTTAGGTAGATAGATGTCAAATATGCCACCACGCTGGGCATATTCCATTTCGTCTTCAACGATGTCTTCCTTTGTGTAGTCAGTCTCTTCCAGTCTTAAAAACAGATTATCAATATCAATCTTTTGATTCTTTGAAAGCCTGACCCCTTCTTTAACTTTTACCTCTTTCATGAAAAAATCTTTTGTTGTGATGATGATTTTTTTAGAGAGATAAAATGGATTCGCTTCGTCAATGAGGCATACCTCAGGTAAAATTCCTTTGAGTTCACGAAAATATCTTTCACATTTATCATATGTAGTTACAAATATGACCTGGGGAATTTTTTCTACAAGTTCAAGAATAAATAGGGATAGGGAAGAGTCAAAAAGCCCGGAAATAGTCACTTTTTTTTGCTGGCTCAATTTTTCAATAACTTGATTTATGTCAGAGAAAGACTGAAATTCTAACATTGCCACAACTTTATTTTATACTATTTTTTTAAAAAAATCAACCTTAAACCGTTAACACTGAATAGAGTTTGTTTGATGAAATTAAAACTTTTAAATAAAAAAGTAGTTATTTGATTAGCGTAAAAGAATAAACTTACCTTTTTCTCTGTGACCAGTATATTCAAAGGTGTAGAAGTAGATACCGGTAGGAACGCGATTGCCTATGAGATCAGAGCCGTTCCATGTAATAGCAGTAGGCTTTGAGCAGTAAGCAATAGGCACGGTAAATGACTGGACAAGGTGACCGGCGACGTCCATTATTTTCAGACTGACATTAGACGCACCTGAATTCAGTATATTTGCTGATGCTGTAATGTTGAAAACAACTTTGCCAAGGCATGGATTGTTTTTGAGTATGACTAAAGGAATTAGGTGGCTGGTGTTTGTTTCTAATATTTTACCTTCGGGTTTCATTTTTATTAACCAAAAATCTTCACGACCAGCGCCAAAGGATTTTGTGTAACCACCGATAATATATCCGCCGTCCGTAGTCTGCCTCACCTCGTAAGCGACATCGGCACTATCTCGGCCAATCGTCTTAGTCCATACTTGATTACCATTAGAATCAGTTTTGATCAACAATACATCTTGACTCACTGCACCATAAGACTGTGTATGTCCGGCTATAATGTATCCGCCATCGGTTGTCTGTTGAACTGAATAACCACGGTCCCACGCATTGCCTCCATGTGTTTTGGTCCAGACGGTGTCGCCTAAGGTGTTAGTTTTTATCATCCAGACATCTCCACCAACTCCGTAAGACCATGTCTCGCCAACGACGATATATCCCCCATCTGTGGTTTGTTGGACCGAAAAACCGATTTCATCATTACCACCCCCAAAAGTCTTAGACCAAAGAATTCCGCCCGTGGCATTAGTTTTTATTAACCAGACATCGGACACACCTGCACCATAGGAGCTTGTTTGTCCAGCAATAATGTATCCGCTATCCGTAGTTTGTTGAACCGACCAAGCAAATTCATAATTGCTACCGCCATAGATTCTGGTCCATGCAGTATCGCCATCTGCATTGGTCTTTATTAACCAGATGTCTGTAAGACCAGCACCATAGGATAGTGTCCAGCCCGCTACGATGTATCCGCCATCATTTGTTTGCTGAACAGACCGACTATCTTCATAACCGCTACCCCCAATGGTTTTGGTCCATACTGTATCACCTAAAGTGTTAGTCTTCACCAGCCAGATGTCTGCACTGCCAACACCGTATGACCATGTTCCGCCAGCAAAAATATAACCGCTATCGGATGACTGTTGGACCGAATAGCCAAAATCACCGTTGGTTCCTCCGTAAGTTTTTGTCCAGATTGTGCCGCCCATGGCGTTGGTCTTTATTAACCATGCGTCAACCGAACCCGACCCATAGGACTGTGTATTGCCAACTATAATGTATCCACCATCATTAGTCTGTCGAATTGAATAACCGACATCGGTGTTACTACCACCAAATGCCTTTGTCCAAAGGGTATCCGGTGCCTGGGCATAAGCAAGTGAGATGTAGATTATAGAAAGTAAGAAATAACCGAGCAGAAATAGGCAGCATCTGGGAAATAGGAAGTAAAAATTAGTTAGAAAGGCACATTTCTTTAAAGGTGAACAAAAAATTTTCATTTTATCTCCTTCATGGTAATTATATCGATAATAGGTGCTGTGTCAAGAAAATCGTGAGGGGACTATGATATAGCTACACCCAGTGCAATTGAATTCAATTTTGTTTCGGGCTCATCTGCCCTCGAAAGCATCACCACGGGTTTGCTTGCACCAACCACCATGCCTGCGGCCTTTGCCCTTGCAAAATATATCAATCCCTTTGCCCAGATATTTGCTGCTGAGATATTAGGCATCAAGAGGAAGTCCACATCACCGGCAATTTCACTCTCCATTTTTTTATGTTCAGCCGCCTCCTTAGAAATCGCAACATCAAAACCAAAAGGACCTTCAATATTGGCATCCTTTATCTCACCTTTTTTACACATCTCAACAATACCTGCTGCATCCGTAGTCTCAGACATATCAGGATTGATCGTTTCACTGGCTGCTATTAAGCCGATTTTTGGTTTTCTGATATTCAACGCATGTAATGTTTCGATTCCATTATTGATGATATCAAGCCGGGTCTTCAGGTCGAGTTTAGGATTCATCCCACCATCAGACATAAAGAGGAGTTTGTGATAGCCAGGAATTTCTAATACTGCAATGTGGCTTAAGATTTTATTGGTTCTTAGACCAAATTCCCTATCCAGAACACCTTTTAAGAATGATGAAGTGGAAAGCATACCCTTCATTAAAAAGTCGCCCTCTTTTTTTACAATCGCAACCCCCTTTTTCAACGCATCTTTTTCATCTGCAATATCATATACCTCAATATCCTGAATATCAAGATTGACCTTCTGTGCGCAATTTTCTATTTCAGATTTGTCGCCAATCAGAATTGTTCTTATCAATCCTGATTTTTGTGCCATCTTTATACCTTCGAGGACTGTTTCATCCTCAGCCTTTACCACAACACAGCACCTCGGTGCCTTCTTCTTAGCAAATTGAATCAACTCCTCAAAGTTTTTCATGATTTTCTTCTGTTCACCATTCACCACCGAAGTCCTTCTTGAAGGCATCACACAATTTTCTACCCCAATTGTCGAGCGCCTGTAGTTTACCAATAAAGAATCTCAAGACCTGTGGTTCATACACAAACTTCAATCCCTTGATTGGGTCTTTGTGTTTGTATAGCCATTGGAGTCTATCAATAATGTATTCAATATGGGAGATTGAATAGACCCTTCTTGGAAGTGCAATTCTTGTCAGTTCGAGGTCTGCGTAAACCTCTTTTCCATCTTTATTCCTGTCCATCGAGATGGTGCCCCTTTCCATTGACCTTACCCCAGAGACAATATAGAGTGCAGCAGTCAATGCGCCCGCAATGTAATCCTCTTTTGCCACATTGGGTAAGAATTTTTGTGCATCCACATGACAGGCTAATCCACCTGGTGGCGTAACCACTGGAATGCCGACCTCTTCAAGTTTTTCCACGAAATATTTTATCTGTTCGATTGCGCAACCGGCAACCGAGGGGTCAACCATTTCCCGCAATCCCACCGCCATCGCCCCAATCTCCCTCATAGACATACCACCATAGGTATAAAATCCCTCATAAACTGGAAGCCAGGGTTCTAATGCATCAAATAATTTTTTGTTATTAGTGGCCATGAATCCACCCCTCACACAGGTATTCTTTCGGCCGCTGAGGTAGAACAGATCCGGGATTGCACACATTTCTTTTATTATTTCCGCTACAGTCTTATTTTCATAACCCTTTTCCCTCTTCCATATGAAGAAGGCATTCTCAGAGATTAAACTGCCATCCAGTATAAGGAGTAATCCATTTTCATCACAGACCTTTCTCACCTCTTTAAAGTTTGCCATTGAGAAGGGTTGTCCACCAAGCAGATTGGTCGTTGCCTCCATACGCACATAGCCGACTTTATCCTTACCATATTTTTTTATGGCGTCCTTCAACTTCTGGATATCCATGTTTCCTTTGAATAGGAAGGTACTCTTTGTATTTAATGCCTCATCCGTATATAGTTCTAGGCAGGCTGACCCACCAGTGAGTTCGATATGTGCCTTTGTGGTAGTAAAGTGATAGTTTGTTATCACCACGCCACCAGGTTTACAAAATATCTTTGATAATAGGTGTTCAGCAGCCCTACCCTGGTGCACATTCATCACATAATTATACCCCAAAATTTCCTTGACTGCATCGGCGAATTCATAAAATGTCATACTTCCGGCATATGCATCATCAGTTGCAATGAATCCCGCAAATTGTTTATCGCTCATTGCATTGACCCCGCTATCAGTGAGCATATCAAGGTATACATCCTTGGTCTTGAGCTGAAATGTATTATATCCCGCCTCTTCAATTGCCTTGAGTCTCTGCTCTACGGGTATTAATGTAATTTTTTGAACCATCCTTGCTTTATGCATTTCGACTGGAATTTCTTTTCCATTCGATAGTTTGAGTATCATTATTCCTCCTTAAATATCAAATACCTAAATTGAGATTGCCACGCAATGACAAATTATAAGGCAAAAACTTTGGACTTACATTTATTTTTTGTCCATTTCGTTTTGCCATAAATTTAATTAGATTTTATATATTAAAGTATTTTTCCAAGTTTTCTGATTAACTTGCGATTTTGGCGTTCAGTTCCTATTGTAATGCGTAAGGCGTTAGGAAAACCATACTCTTTGATTGTGCGGGCAATTATACCTTCTCTCTGGAGGGATTCGAAGACGAGCCGGCTATCCCTATCAAAATCAACAAATATAAAATTGGCATGTGTTGGCATGTAGAATACCCCGAGCTTTTTGTAGGCATCGTAAAGAAATGTTTTACCTGTTTCATTCACATCACGGGTTTTTTTAACAAATTCATAATCATCAAGAGCCGCAATCCCGGCCACCTGAGAAATTCTATTTACATTGAATGATATCCTCAATTTCATTAGACTGGAGATTATCTCCTTCTTGGCAATTCCATAACCTAACCGCGCACCAGCAAGGCCATATATCTTAGAAAATGTACGTAAAATCAATATGTTCTTTCCTTCTTGATAATATTTGAATGAATCTGGGTAATTGGGGTCAAGGATGTACTCATAATAGGCCTCGTCCATGACAACAAGGATATTATCGGGAACCTTTTTCATAAATTCCTCTACCTCATTACGGGTAACAATTGTCCCTGTAGGATTGTTTGGGTTGGCAATAAAGATCAATGTTGTATTTTCTTTGATGGCGTTAAGCATAGCCATCAAATCATGGGTGTGGTTTTTCATAGGTATTTCAATCAATTCACCAGCCGCAATATTTATAGCTATCTTGAACCAAATAAATGCACCCTCACTCACAACCGCACTATGCTCAGGACCAAGATAGGCCAAGGTAATGAGAGGTAGAATTTCGACTGAACCATTGCCAATAATGATATTTTCGGGTTCAACCTTGAATTTCTCAGCTAATTTGTTTCTCAGGTAGAAGCAGTTATCATCCGGATAAAGAAAGGATTCCTTCAATGCCCTTCTCATCGCCTGGAGTGCCGAGGGCGAAGTCCCTAAAGGATTTTCATTGGATGCCAATTTTACAATTTCACCTTTAAGATTCAATTCCCTGGCAACCTCTTCAATAGGTTTGCCAGGTTTGTAAGGCATAATGCGCTTCACAAAGTCTCTCGATTCAATCACACTGCCTCCATCGCAGAAGTATATTCAATATTTGAAAAATTGCAATAGGCATGTACGTAACTGATTGACATTTAACCAGAAATATATATAATATTATAAAATTTTATGTGCAATTTTGATATTGAATGGTCAGTTCAAAATGTAACTGACAAGAGCGGTAGCGTTTATAAACAAAATCAAAAGTTAAGATAATAATCAAATCGTAAATAGGTTAAACCGGGTTCTTTATAATTTAATTTTTTAACCAGTTACTATTTAACCAAAAAATAAGGAGTTTAACATGAAGGCAAAGATTCATATCGTGAGTCAAAACCTTGAAATAATAAAGACAGTCAGTAGTGCCCTTGAAACCGAGGGGCATAAGGTCAGTTCAAGCAATAGTGCTGAAAATTGTTTGAAACAATGTAAGGTAGAACAATTTGATATTGTGTTTGTTGATGTTCATCTCCATGGCTTGCCCTATAATCAATTGATCTCTGACATAAAAAAGGTATTAATAGATACAGAAATTATTGTAATTACGAGTTATGCATTCCCTGATGTTTTGATAAAAGCCGAGAATCGAGATATAAGCAGTTTCATTATTCAGCCTTTAGAACCAGATAAGGTGAGAAATGCGGTAAATCGGGCGTTGCGTCAAAGTGAATTGATTAAAGAAAATCGGCGTCTCCTGCTGGCAATTACCGCGGCAAAGAAGGAGTGGGAGGCAACCGTTGATGCCATCGAAGACCCGATATTTGTTACTGATTTTGATTATAATATCCTGCGTGCAAATCTTGCAACATTCCAGAAGTTAAACAAGGGTGTGAATGAAGTATTGGGTCATAAATGTTTTGAAATATTCCATTGTGCGAATAATCCCCTTGATGAGTGTCCAGGAAAGAAGGCGCGTGATAGTGGCGAGCCGATTACGGATACTATTTTTTTTAAGGGTTTGAAACAACGTTTCACAAGCAGTATCTATCCTCAAGTCTTTGCGGCTGGTGGTGGGCTCGTTCACTACCTGCAGGAACCAGTAATGACCACTGAACAGCAGGCAGAAACAATGACGAAATATGAACGGATGTTCGATGATGCAGCGCTACCGGTAATATTTATTGATTTAGAAGATTATAAAATACTGGATGCAAATTACAAGGCACTCGAACTCTTCGGTCGAGACCCGGAAAAAATGCTCAATACCGATTTAGAGGATCTGTTTGTTGAATCAATGAGGGAATCCACACTCAATGGAATAATTAAACAGACTGAGGGTCAAAAAGTCTTTCTAAAATCAAAGGTTCTGGTCAATAACAAGGATGAAATAGATGTGTATGTTGTTGCAAATCCCATCGAAATCAAAGGCTCCCGCTACGTTGAGATATTTTTGATACCAAAGGATGTGCTAAAGGAGTAAAGGATATTAATAAGGTTTAGAAGAGAGTGAAAAAGAGAGTGTAATGGTTTTACTGCTTTGGGCACTTATTCTAATTTCATTATATAGCCCCATATTGGGAATTTTATTTATCATTATCTCAACATCCACAGTATTCCCGCTTAGTCTATTTCCACAGGTGATTTCATTTGGTGAAATTGGACTTTACTTTCCTGAGGCACTTGCATTGGTTCTTTTAATCTCCATTTTCTTTAAAGGTGTCGTAAGACGAGATTTACAAAAACTTAATTCTTATGGAACTGTCTTGATGCTGATTCTCTTTTATTGGATTATTTTTTCTATGGTTTATGCAGTTCTATTGGGAAAGTCAAGTCTAATAAATTCAATACTTGAAGCTAGGCCCTTTTTATATTATATGAATTATTTTCTCATATTATATTATATTACAACAAAAAAAGACCTGGTATTTCTATTTAATGGACTGATATTAGTTTCTTTAATAACATGTGTTTTGATTTTTGTTCAATATATCTTGGGATTTGAACACAAACTTTTTCCATGGTACGAATGGATCGTTGGGAAAATAAGTTTTAGGCCTGGTGAGCCAGGTATTACGCGCGTTTTTCCTAATGCAAATGCCGTGGTTTATACCTTATTTTTCCCAACATTAATACTTACATTGAACAAAGTCGCCGATAAAATATGGTATAAAATATTTTTAGTTACAGCAGTCTTATCTTTTTTCCTATCCTTCACGCGTAATATCTATTTTTCAGTTTTAATTGGACTCTTTCTTACCTGGCTTATCCTTAGAGGACGAGTAAAGAAGTTATTATTACGCAGGTTTATAACTATTATCTTATTAGGAATCTTAATAGCATATATTCCTGTCCATTTGGGTTTGATTCAGGTTACTAACTGGTGGCAATTGGCATTATTGCGCACGCAAGAGGCTCTGGAATCGGGCGTCACCGGCGCACAAACTATGATTTCAAGGACAAAAGAAAGCACAGTGATTTTAGAAAAGATTTCGCAATCTCCCATTTTAGGAAATGGTATTGGCACCCATTACTATAATCCCGTTATTGGCGTAAAATGGGGTTATGTGCATAATGGTTATCTGGGAATCATCTTTCAAATGGGTATCATTGGCTTGATTATTCATTTATTGTTTTTTTACAATTATATAAAAATAAGTCTTGAATGTTATAAAAAAGTTGATGACATTTACTCTCGTAATATTGTATTAGGATTCCTGATTTCATTCTTGGCTTTACTGCCAGCCGTTATTGCAAAGCCGGTTTTTGTTGAAGAATATTTCTGGATTTCATTGATAGGTCTTACCTATACGATACCAGCCGTCATCATAAAAATCAGTGACCAAGAAAAGAATATATCAGGTGGTAGTGTCTCAAATTTAAAGGTATAAAATGGGTGTCGGTAAAAGAATAATCACGAACACGGTATTTTTACTTGTAGGACAAATTGTAACGATTGTGTTTGGTGTAATCTGGACGGCAATTCTGGCAAGATATATTGGACCAGCAGTTTATGGTATGTATGCATATGCACAATCAATACTCGCAATTATAGCAATTATAGTTAACCTTGGATTCGAGCAATTATTAACGAGAGACATTTCAAAAAGACCAACCGCCGGATTGTTTTATCTGAAAACGGTTGTCAGTACCAAAATGATTATTATTCCCTTTGTTTTTGTTGGTATTATATTATTTGGTTTTTCTGTTCACTGGACATCGGAACTATTGAGTATATGTATCTTAGTTGCTATAATAACTTTCATTGAGACATTTGTTAGTGTTTCGAGGAGTGAATTGTATGCATATCAGGTAATGCATTATGATACAATAACGGTCATTTTTCGTGCCGTGCTTGTCTTGGTGTGTGGTATGTTAGCTGTTCGGTTTGGGAAGCCATTTACTTTTATACTCGGTCTTATTATAATAATTTCGGCAATTTCATCAGCCCTGAATTACTATTTTGCCTTAAAGGTTATTTTTGCAACCAAAAATCTCATTAAAAGTTCATTTTTTTCATTCCGTGATGCATTAAAGCTATTTCGCAAGGGGATACCCTTTGCATTGATATTACTATTTAGCATACTTAATGCAAATGTAATGATTTTAATATTGAAGGCACTGACTAATGATGTTTTAGTTGGCGAATTTGCTGCAGCACAACGAATATATATATATTTCTTTATCATTCCTAATATGTTTTTACAGGCTGTTCTTCCTGCTTTTTCAAGTGTAAGTTCAGATTCATTAGATCTGTTTAAGAAATTATTTAAAAGTGCCTATCGTTACATTTTTATTTTATCTGTGCCAATGGCATTTGGATTATGGGTAATGGCAAAACCAATAACTGATTTGATTTATGGTGCCGAGTTCATTCAATCATCGTTATTCTTACAGATACTCGGATTGGGGCTACTCGGCGGGGCAGAATATGTAACTGGTCCGGCAATTCTTTCATTGGAAAAACAAAACCTATTTGCGCTTCTCTATAGCACTACCTTAATACTCATGATAGCCGTTGGATATATATTGATACCTATTATCGGTCCGGTTGGCGCCTGCTGGGCGATGACCTTTGAAAAAATTGTTGCCTTAATACTTTATTCAATTCTTTTATTTAAATGGCTGAGAATAGCATATCCTGTAAACACTGTGCTTAAAACCATAGTGGCTTCTTTTATTATGTTTATAGTAATGTCAAAGTTAGTTTTGTATATTAATTTTTTAATTGTTTGCTTGATTCTTGCGCCCATTGTTTATTTTCTATGCCATATTGTTATGAATACATTCAGCATAGACGATATTTCAGATATTTGCAATGTTCTACCACAATTTATGCAAAAGGTTATGCAATTGTGGTTAAATGTTCAAAAAAAAATAAGAATACAGATCTGATAATGTTGTTACAATCCACCGTTTTGCCGCAATGAAAATTGCACTTTATTCTCCTCCAGCTTTCCGGGATATGATTATTCCTTTGGTGAATGAATTGTGCAAAGAACACGAGGTTTTTTTAACAATTGAAAACCACGGTGAAGAAAAAGTAAGTGTGTGGGGCACGGAAAATTTTTATATGGGTAGTTTGTTTTCTAATGTTCAATCTGATGTTAATAATTTTATGGGAAAAGATTTATTAAGAATTTTAGACAAAAGAGTGAAAGTCGCTATTTTGAATTATCGCAGTATAAAAATTGCAAATCCTCTGAGATATCTATCAACATATCTTCTGTTAAAATATTTTCGTAAAGTAAATCCTGATGTTATAGATTTTCATGGTCTACACGGAATATTTGTGATGCCTTTCTTGGCGCATTTTACTAAGGTTCTTACCCTGCACGACCCAATTCCCCATTCTGGCGAATTCGGTGGATATGGTGATAAAATTCACAGGCGCCTTGGTATGGCATATGCGGATTGTATAATCGTCCATGACAAAAAATCAGCTGAATGTATCAGTCAAAAATACCGTCATTTAGGAAATAAAATTACTACTGTGTATTTGGGAGTTAATTTGATTTACCGTTACTGGCTCAGTTCTGAAACAAAAGAAGAAGATACCACCATCCTCTTTTTTGGTCGTATTTCACCATACAAAGGAATTGAGTATCTAATTAAGGCAGAGCCATTAGTCACAAGGTTGATACCTAACTTAAAAATTATAATTGCCGGTCGGGGTGATTTTTCAAAATATCAAACAATGATTGCGCATCAGAATAGGTTTGAAATTTATAATCAATATATTCCGAATAAATTTACTGCCGAATTGTTTCAAAGAGCAAGTTGTGTAGTCTTGCCCTACATAGATGCAACCCAAAGTGCCGTTTTAATGACTGCATATGCATTTAATAAACCCGTAATTGTTACTGATGTAGGTGGCCTTTCAGAAGTTGTTGATGATTGCAAGACTGGCCTTGTTATTCCATCACAAGATGAAACTGCTCTGGCATTAGCGATTGCGAAGTTATTAAATGATAAAGAATTAAGACAAAAGATGAAAAGTAATATCAAAAAGAAAATTCAAACTGAATTTTCGTGGACTCACATCGCCCGGCAAATAATAGAGGCATATGAAAATGCAATTCGAAATTAGGGGATAAAGCCAGAGTTTTTCAAAAGAGATAATGTTAAACTATTGTTTGACACCCATTCAACTGTTAGAATTTTAGATGAAAGAAGAAAAAATTAAGAATATTTTTTATTCCCAAGCAGAAGGCACGTGTTTTCAACTTTACGAATCCGTTGAAGAAGAATATAGGCGAACTCGTATCTCACATTGGGATGCGGTGGCTCGACGATTGGATAACTGGACTGGTTGGGGTAGTTATTATCACCGCCGATTAGCGGAAGTTTATAGGCTAATAATTCCTCCGGGGTCCAGGGTAATTGAAATCGGCTGTGGTTTGGGTGATTTGTTATCTTCGCTTGAACCAACCGATGGATTAGGGGTAGATTTTTCTGCCGAGATGATTCAACGCGCAGCAAGGCACCATCCTCAATTACGATTCATTAATGCCGATATACATAAACTTGATCTGGAAGAAAAGTTTGACTTCATTATTCTTTCTGACTTAGTCAACGATTTATGGGATGTCCAGACTACTTTCGTACAACTCAAAAAGCTGAGCCATCAACGGACACGAATAATCATTAATGCATATAGTAAATTATGGGCATTACCTTTGTCAATTGTTCAAAAATTAGGACTTTCAAAACCAACATTATATCAGAATTGGCTTACTGTAAATGATATCATAAATCTGTTGAACTTAGCAAATTTTGAAGTCATCAGAAATTGGCAAGAAATTCTCTGCCCTCTTCCACTACCAATATTAGAATTATTTTTTAATCGATTTTTAGTCAAAATCTGGCCTTTTACTTATTTTGCACTGACTAATTTTATTGTGGCACGTCCTATGCCTTCTATTGACATGAGAAAGAAAGATTTTTCTGTCTCTGTATTAATTCCAGCACGCAATGAGGCTGGCAATATTGCTCAAATTTTCGAACGGATACCAAAAATGGGACGAGGAACAGAATTAATTTTTGTGGAAGGTCATTCTAAAGATGATACATATAATGTGATAAAGCAAACCTGTGCTAAATTTCCTGAAAAACATTGTAAACTAATTAAGCAAACTGGTATTGGTAAGGGCGATGCAGTGCGCTTGGGATTTACTCGTGCAAAGGGAGATATTCTGATGATTTTGGATGCTGATTTAACTGTAGCCCCAGAAGATTTGCCCCGTTTTTACGATGCATTATGCTCAGGAAAAGGCGAATTTGTAAACGGTGTCCGCCTCATTTATCCAATGGCAGACGAGGCTATGCATTTCATAAATTTATTTGGTAATAAATTTTTCAGCTTATCCTTTACATGGTTGTTGGGACAACATATTAAAGATACCTTGTGTGGCACAAAGGTGTTATGGCGGAAAGATTATGAAAAAATTGCTGCTAGACGCTCTTACTTTGGCGACTTTGACCCATTTAGTGATTTTGATTTGTTATTTGGTGCAGCAAAATTGAATCTAAAAATTATCGAGGTTCCCATCCGTTATCGAGCGCGCACATACGGAAAGACCAATATTCAAAGGTGGAAACATGGCTGGTTGTTATTGAAGATGGTTGTCTTTGGTGCTGGTAAGATTAAGTTTGTATGATTAGTTTATATGATATTAAGGAATTGGTTGGCCCATCCACTTACGCGCGGTCAGAATATTGATGACCCTAATACGACAGAATTACGCCGGAAGATTATTAGTGAAAAATTTTTTCTAAAGCAGATTTATGAGGAATGGTATTTGGCAATTGTTGAGACCTTACCGACAGGCAGAGAACCAGTGTTAGAGCTGGGTTCAGGCGCAGGTTTTCTAAATAGCTTTATTGCCGGTCTGATAACATCGGAGATTTTTTATTGTTCACAAATTGACATTGTATTAGATGGACAGCGGTTACCTTTCGGTAATAAAACCCTGCGCGGTATAGTAATGACAAATGTTTTACATCATCTGCCGGAGGTCCGACATTTTTTTTCCGAGGCATCTCGATGTGTGCGAGCGGAAGGGGTTGTTGTTATGATCGAGCCTTGGGCAACTAGCTGGTCAAGATTAGTTTATGAACAGCTACATCATGAACCATTTTTTTCAAATGCAGCCACTTGGGAATTTCCCGCAAAGGGGCCTCTTTCCGGCGCAAACGGGGCACTTGCCTGGTTGATATTTCAGAGAGATCGGCGTAAGTTTGAACAAGAATTTCCCGAGTGGCAGATTCTATCCATTCGACCATTTATGCCCTTTCGATATTTTGTTTCTGGTGGGGTATCTCTGCGAAGTCTAATGCCAGGGTGGACTTTTAATTTTTGGCGAACCCTTGAATATTTGTTATCACCATGGATGAAATATTTGGCCATGTTTGTCCAAATCGTATTGCGACGGGCAGATTAGTAACTTGATTAATCTTGAAAGCTTAGCGCATTTATTATGTTTAAGTGATTTATATGATGGTGAATCGGTACAATCCAGGCGATAATAATAATGAGGTTTAGTATATTTACACAGCTCGAATCTCTTAAATCATTCTTTCAGCGATTGTTTCGGCGTCACTGGTTTTTATTGTGTGGTGGACCAGTTTTAATATTGTTGTTATATCAGTTATATAAAGGTAAGCTGAGTTGGAACTTTGCTGCAAATTTGGGTAGGCCAGATATCATTCATTGGGGTGCGGTTATAATACTAATAATTGCGTTGGTCTGGTCGCTTTTGTTAGTTTTATGGCATTCCCGTTGGGGACGCTGGTTGCCAGTATTGGTTGCCATCTCGTCATTAATAGGCACTATTGGTGTATGGTTCCAAAAGGATCGAAACCTTCTGTGGGTAGGTGCGGATGTGCCTACAAACAATTATCAGGCTGCCATGCTAACGCTGGAAATTGGATTGTGTGAATTAGTTGCCACTTGGAACGCTCGTGCCAATCCTTATGTAAAAACCACCGAAATTCCACACCCCGAAGAGGTCATTAAAAAAATTGAACAATATGGTCTTATGTGGATTATTGGTACTCGTTGGCAAAGACTTGATCTACCGCAAGATAACAATCGTATGCAGCAACATCCACCTGGTTACCCTATTGCATTAGCAGGTTGGTTGAGGATTTTTGGTAAAAATCGTGCCCATGCCGTTGTGTTTGAACTGTTCATTAAGTTTTGCCTTGTCATATTTACTATTATATGGGCCTATATATATATTCCAAAATCTGATACTCTCAACCGTGTTGCAATTGGTCTTTTGTTATCTACTGCACCACCGATATTGCTTTTTTTTGAGCCGCATGCAAATGAATTAGCATCTCTGTTTGCTGTATTTGCGTTCATTTTGGGTATCAATTCTTGCATTCAAAAGCGATTTCTCTTTTACATTCCTTCAGGAATATTTCTTGCTGCCGCAGCTTACACAAATTTTTTCCATATGATACTGCTTATAATTGTTATAGTTGTTTTAGTATTATCAAAACTGAGTAGGCGTCTTGGCCTGACCCAAGGTATTATGATGGGGGTTGTGCTTGTCGTTTCTATTTTTGTAATCCTGGGTTATTACCCATGGCTGACAATAATAACTGGCACACAGGTTACTCATTATTATCATCTAAATCATCCTTTCGATTTATCCTCATCGATTTTTGATATTTTATACTTTGGGTTCCCATTGCTCTTAATAGCTACTTTTAGTTTTTTTGAATTCAAAAGATTGCGTAATGAGATAGCCTTGCCATGGATGATCGCCGTGATGTTTGCTTTAGTTATTGGTCTATATCAAGCGTTTGGACTGGCCGCTACAAGCCGCTACTTAATGGGGTTGTTTTTTTTGCTAATGCCGTTATTCACCTTGGCTATGGCAGATTTGAGTTTATCTAAAAAACAAACACTAATGATCCCGCTAGTCAACTTTGCATTTGTGTTTTTAGTGTTATTTCTTTGAATCAACCTTTTAATTATTTTGTGATTCCGTTTGTAATTTTTAAAGTAGTAGATTTTTAAGGAGTGGATGGAATGCGGTTTGGTAATCGTCTATATGGTATGATCGATGAGCAAACCAGGGCACGAATTGATCGTTTGAGATATTCTCTTGGTTTATTGCCGCGTATTCATAAACAGAAATATTATGGAAATACTCCGGAAGGGTTGTACCCAAGACCTTTCAAAAGTTGTTTGGTCATTTCGTTAGATTTGGAGTTAGCCTGGGGTTGGCGATTTGCAAAATGTGGTTTCCCCAATCCGTTAGGTTATGCGCTTGATCGAGCAAATCAGGAACGCCGCAATTTCAAAAATCTGCTAATACTGTTTGATAAATATAATATTCCGGTCACATGGGCTGTGGTAGGTCATCTATTCTTGGAGCGATGTGTTAAGGTAAATATGCGTGCACATCCCAATTTACTACGTCCACCATACTTTAAGAATGAATACTGGTGCTACACTTCGGGGGATTGGTTCGACATAGATCCTGGGTCAAATTATTTGGATGCACCTGCCTGGTACGCACCCGATTTGGTCCATGAAATTATAGGAACAAGAGTAAAGCACGAAATTGCCTGTCATAGTTTTTCCCATATTGATTTCACTGATAATATTTGCCCTACCGAAGTTGCCGATAGTGAGTTATGTGAATGTCTTAAGGTCGCTCACAAGTGGGGTTTAGAGTTAAAATCATTTGTGTTTCCCGGTAACTTTGTAGGAAATCTTCGGAGTCTTAAACACCATGGTTTCATTGCCTATAGAATGTGGACTGGTTATGACCTCGACTTTCTTCAGCGCGATGCATATGGGCTGTGGAAAATACCTGAAGGAAAATGCCTTGAGAAAGTCAATGATCATTGGACTGACGCACAATGGTTGGCAACGTTACAAAAACATATAAATGTTGCAATCAGCTCCGGCTCGGTTTGTTCATTCTGGTTTCATCCTTCTTGTCATCCGGCTACTATAGAGGTAGTTCTCGTTAAGCTATTGGAATATATAAATGCCCGACGAGATGACATATGGGTGACGACTATGTCAGGGCTTGCAGAATTTTTAACCAAAGTTAGCAAGTGAAGATATAGATGGTCTAGACTAAGGTGTGGTATTAACCCTTCCAAAAGATATATTTATAGAAGAATTTGAGTTGTTGTAATTATGCCTTTATTGAAACAATTGCAAAAAATTCAAGTGCGAATACGAGAAAAAGGGCTATTATTCTACATAATACGCCCTTTGTATTTGTGGATTTTTTTAAAATTCATTATACGGGCATTACGATGTCGGTGGTCCGCAATACAAGAGGTGATTTATATATTGGAAATGCCCCTTTCAACACAATCACTAAATCTTTCTATGCCTGTTTATTGTATCAACACTGTAGGTTCCCTTTTGCCTTTCGTTTTGGAGAGGGCACAAGAGAACGAAGGTTGGAAGTCGGAAGACTATATAGAAGAATTAAAATGGCGGTTCGGCCGCGGTGATCGTTGTTTTTGTTTAGAACAGGATGGTAAGATTGTTTCGGTGATGTTTGTATGTGAAGGTTCTTGTTACATTGATGCTGTTAATTACATGTTAAAGATACCTAAACGTGTAGTGGGATTTTATGATGTTTATACACTCCCGGCATTTCGAGGACGCCATTTATATTCCGTAATCTTTAAGTCGACGGTCAATAGTTGTTTAAGGGAAGGTTATCATACTGCCTGGATGTGGATTATGCCTCATAATATGGTTTCATTAAAAGTCCATAGAGATTTAGGGATGAGACATATCTTTCGTGAAATTACATTGTGTCAAAGGTATGGATTTCGCTGGCATAAGATTCGGACGCTTGATATAGATACTGGTAAATTATTAACACGAATTTCATAATAGATGGCACATTTCAAGTACAAAAATGTTGCATTTGTACTAAGTTTGTTTGACACAGGGCTGGCGGCAATCCGAAATTTAGGACGTTTAGGGGTTCCTGTTATCGGAATAGACTCTAACCCTCAAATGCCAGGGTTCAAATCAAAATACTGTGTAGCAAAATTGTGTCCCGACCCTGTAAGACAACCCGAGGAATTACTGAGATTTTTACTTTCTGAAGGACAAAAATTGGATTGTCCGGGGATTTTATTACCAGCATCTGATGCGTTTGTATTTTTTATTTCACGATGTCGTGAACCTCTAAAGACTTATTTTAATTTTATTTTACCCCACTCAGATGTTCTTGAAAAAATTATTGACAAACATCAACAATATGAATTAGCAAAAGAGAGTGGGTTAATGTGTCCCAATGTTTTTTTCCCTGCAACCCCTAAGGATCTTGATAATATCAAGAACAGAATAATCTATCCAGTATTTATAAAACCCTATTATACCTATCTGTGGAGGTATTACTTACCAAATAAAGGTTTCAAAGTGGATTCATACCAAGAGCTTGTAGAGAGGTTTAGAACAATCTGGGATACTGGTTTACAGGCAATGGTCCAGTCAGTAATCCCTGGTCCATCTACCAATAATTTTGAAATGTCTTCATATATTTGTACCACAGGCAAAGTATTGGCGATTTTTACTGTCCGCAAAGTAAGACAGTATCCTCCTGATTTAGGTACTGCCACTTTGGTTGAAAGTGTGCATTTCCCTGAGTTAGTCAATCTTGGATTGAGGTTTCTACATAATATCCACTATCGAGGCGTTAGTAATTTGGAGTTTAAATTGGATGAACAGGACGGTCAGCTTAAATTTATAGAAATCAACGCCCGGTTGTGGCTTCAGAATGATCATGCTACTGCATGTGGAGTTAACATACCACTCATGGCATATTTAGATCTTATAGGACAAGACCCTATTCCGCAGTTAGAATTTACCGAAGGAAATAAATGGATTGATATAATCTCTGATTTCCAGTCTTTTTGGTACTTTTCCCGACGTGGTGATCTTCATTTTAAAAATTGGTTAGCCACATGGCACGGAACAAAGACATTTGCTATATTTACTTGGGACGACCCAGTGCCTGCGTTACATAGTATAGAATATGGACTTAAATTTCTCCGTTTGCCTTTATATTTGTTCAGGCATCAAAGAAATTATAAATATGGCTGAAGTATTTGTGAAGGAAAATTGTGTTTGACATAAGAGGTCTTGTAAATTTACTTAGTATATCTGAGCCGGCGTCATCAAAATTAGCCTTTGTTAATAGACCATGGGATATTGCACCCGATGCTATTCCTCGTGAAGTGAAGGGAATAAATTTTTATGTAACATATTTGCGAAGAGATGACGAGCTAGATGATTATGTCTACTTAGATAGTTATCATCTCTTTTTGATTGGCGAGGCATTTTGTCGTATGTCATCAACACATAAACAAGTAATTCGGGATAGGCGTTTATCAGCTAAGGTTCTTTTAAGTGAATACCTAAAGCAAGGTCATAAATTTTTGGAATTTATAAAGGGTAATTTTTCACTTGTTGTAATTAATGAGCGACCCGATGGTGGGCATCAGATTATTTCGAGTCGTTTTGCTGTTTCACCAATATATTACACAGTTAAAGATGGAATATTTTATTTTTCAACCAGTTTGTATGAAATTGTTCATTCTCTTCCGCGATGTCCTGGTGTTGATCTGACAGCGATTGCGGAAATTGCCTTATTACACTTTCCTATAGGTGAGCGGACATTTTTCCAAAATATAAAGAATATCTTACCTGGTTCGGTTGTTACTATTTACCCAAACAAAGTAACTCATCAATATTACTGGGATTTAGGATCCTTATATAATGTTTCACTTTTAAAACAGGACGAGGCTATTGAACAAGGAGCAGAACTTTTCTATCAGTGCGTAAATGCAGCAGCTAATGGTCAATCACGTGTATGCACCTCTTTTACAGCAGGGTTCGATAGTCGCGTTATTCATGCAGTCTTAGAGAAAGATTCAAATAGTGTGCTTGCTTATTCTTTTGGAATTCCAGGCAGTTTTAATATTTCAATTCCTAAAGATATATGTCATAGGGTCGGAATAAATTATCTACCAATATATTTAACCGATGAATACCAGGAGGTGTTTAACGATTTTGCATTTCAGTCCTTGATTCTTTCGGATGGGATGGCAACCATCGAGCGGGCAAATTATCCATTTGCCTTTAATTTATTACGAAAATTTTCCCCAGTTGTAATCACCGGACTTTTTGGAGAAATAATAAGACCTTTTGTAGATGTTGAAAAAGAATTTATCGTAAAACCATTTTTTGTGGCAAATTCATCAATGCAACCACGAGAGGTATTCAAGAAATACATGAGTTTATTCAATTACAATTATTATTTTAATAAAGAGCTCATCCACCGATGTTATGACGAAATCGAGTATGATCTTATAGATAATTTTATCGAAAAATATAAAAACATAGGTCAAGGTAAAAGACTTCATTTATTTTTATACAAAGAAGGAATTCGTAAATACCTTGGAGCGGAAGTGCAGATGGAGAGAATTTATGCCACCAATCGTTTTCCATTTCTTGATGACGACTTTGTTGATTTTGCCTTTCGCGCTCCATTTTCAGGAGTCCATGTAAAGAGGATGTTATTTCCAACACCAGCTGAAAAACTGCGAGGTCAATATTTTTATGCATATGTTATTAAAAAATATCGTCCTGAACTTCTCTATAACACCACAGACCATGGTTATCCACCCAAAGATTTATTGTCTCCCTTTGCCATTTTTAGAGTAGTCCCTCGTTTTATTTATTGGCGGTGGAGACAAAAGCATATGCGGTATCGAGAATTTAAAACTGAGGAATGGACTGAGGCATTCTATCGCCGATATCTTTTATTGAAGCCTATTTGTAGTGACTTATTCTCAACGAAACTTGCTAAAGATTTTAATGATGGGGCTTGGTTAATAAACCGGCGAGAGTTTGCTCGTGCCGCATCGCTAAAGGTATGGTTAGAGGAAATTGAAAGCTAATAATGGCTAAGTTGCAACTTCTTGTGACTATAGATAGCCTCCGTATGGGAGGAGCAGAGACAATGCTTGTCAATTTAGTCAACCACTTTGACTATTCGAAGTTTTCGACGACCATTGTTTCCTTAAGTGCTGATAATCCTCTTGCAAAAAGAATCAAACCGTTTGCCACTCAAGTAATATCGGTCCCGAGACAGCACAAATATGATCTATGTCCTGTACACACTATTCGTCATCTAATTTTAGAATGCGGTATTCACTGCGTGTTGTGTTTTGATTTTTTTGATTATTTTTTTGTTAAACTTGCCCTAACGAGTTTGCAAATGATACAACCATGTGTGTTGGTTTCGATGCATCAGACCCTTCCTGATAGTACTAAAGATTTTCTAAAGACTTTTTTTTATGCTCGTTTTTTAACAAACAGTGTCCACATCGTTACTGTTTGTAATCATCAGGCGTATAAACTTTCTCGTATTTACTGCATTCCTCGCCAGCAATTTCAAACCATATATAATGGTGTGGACACGGAGTATTTTAGTCCTACTCAAATAAAAGAAACCAAAGCAGAGATTCGTCAACATTTTAGCCTTGATCAGGATGGTTTTGTAATTTTACAAGTAGCAAATTTTAGTCTTGTCAAACGACACGAGGATTCACTATGGGCATTGAAGTGGTTACTCGCCCACCGTCCGGGATCGAAAGTGACCCTAATATTGATTGGTAGTGGCACACCTTGTCGCGAAACTCGACTGAAGGAAATAGTGGCGCAGATGAAACTTGAAAAAAATGTACTTTTCTTGGGCATGAAAGAGGATTTACGGCCATTTTATTATATGGCTGATTGTTTTACATTGTCGTCATACAGCGAATCTTTTCCTATGGCGGCACTCGAGGCGCTGGCAATGGGATTACCGTGTGTATTGACTGATGTTGGCGGAGCCAGAGAGATGATGCGCGAGGGTATTGATGGATTCATAGTGCCAGCGTGTCGGCCAGAAAAATTGGCCGAGGCATGGTCGAAAGTGTGGGAGCGACCTGACAAATGGTCTTCCACAGCTATTCGAAGTTATACTGTTGACAATTTTTCCATTGAAAAATGTGCCCTGCAATATGAACAGTTAATAATGGGGTCAGTAAAATAGGTTCATATTTGATTATTTTTAATGTGCATTTTCAATATTAGTAATATTAATAAGGAACACGCATGAAAGTTATTGTTGTTACCAATATGTATCCGACAAAGGGTTTACCTTTTTACGGTATTTTTGTAAAACAGCAGATAGAATCTCTGAGAAAGCTCGGTGTTACAGTTGATGTTTTTAATATAAGGGGAAGACAGAATCGGCTGAACTATTTAAGTGCATTTCCTAAACTGATAGGAGTTCTGGCTACTAATAAGTATGATATAATACATACGCATCACACTTATTGTGTCTTTCCGATCGTATTTGCTCGAGGGTTATTACGGCTTGAAACTCCTGTAATTTTGACATTCCATGAATCCGAATTTATGAAGCCCTATAGAATTCGGGACAGTCATATAGATCTTTTAAAAAGATTTGCATACTCAAAAAGGATTAAGAAGATAGCATTAAAAATGGCTGATTTAGTTATTCCAGTATGGGAGGGTCTAACAAAAGCTGTTGGTTGTCAAGGCGAAGAGACTGCTATTCCCTGTGGGGTTGATTTAGAATTATTCAAACCCGTGGACAGAGAAGAATGTAGGGAGAGATTGAACCTACCCATGTCTAAGAAAATTATTTTTTTCCCCGCTAATGTGGCTGACTTAGCAAATACAACTGGTAAAGGATATGAACTGTTTCAAAGAGCAGTTAATTATTTGGCAATAAATTATAAAGATTTTTTAGTTATTACGGGTGGAAAAATTTTACATGAGGAGATGCCCTATTATATGAATACCGCAGATGTTGTAGTTCAAACTTCACATTTTGAGGCATCACCAATGGTAGTTAAGGAGGCGATGGCTGTCAATGTGCCTATGGTCTCAACTGATGTGGGAGATACGAAGATGCTTTTTGGTTCTACTCCTGGCTACTATATCTGTGAAAAAGATCCGGAAGATGTAGCTACTAAAATTAAGGAGGCTTTCAATTTCAAAGGAAGAACGCGTGGTCGCGAGCGAATACTTGATTTGAGACTTTCTTTGGAACAGGTAGCAAAGACATATCTGAAAATTTACCAAGAAATTATAAATAAAACTAAATGCAACTAAATGATGATGAAGTCAGTATGCATAATGCGTTTCTTTCCGTATCCTCATGACTCTCATGTGAGGAGAGATGCAGAATCTTTGCGTGATGGCGGTTATGATGTAGATATAATAGCCTCCCGTTTTAAAGGTCAGAAATTGAGAGAGAATTTAGACGGTATAAACATTTATCGTTTGCCAATTGCCCATAAACGGGGTACAAAAGTTGAATACATATTACATTATTTCGGTTTCTTTATTCTTTGTTTTATTTTGTCTGTGTTGCAATTGAGAAAGATGTATAAGGTGATTGAGGTTGATACTATGCCCGATTTCCTCGTATTCTCGACTATTATTCCTAAACTATTGGGTGCTAAGATAATTCTATACCTTTTTGAAGCAATGCCTGAATTCTTCGCTGCCAAATTTAATTTATCAAGAAATAACTTTGCAGTTAAGGTTTTGAAAGTTATTGAAAAAATAGCAGTGAGATATGCAGATCATGTAATCACAGTAAATGAAAGTTTAAAGAAACTTATTCGACAGAGATGTCCCGTAAAAAATGTTAGTGTTATTCTAAATGTTCCTTATGAAAAATTATTATACTGCTCTAAAACAACATTAGAGGATAACCAAAAATTTCTCTTAGTCTATCACGGAACTATCTCCAAGAGATATGGTATTCAAATAGCTGTTAGGGCACTTGCTCACATCCAGGGTGTTGCGGATGATATTGACCTATTGATAATAGGTGATGGTGAATATACAGGGACTCTTTTCAGCCTCATAAATGAGCTCTCCTTAATGCATCGTGTTCATATTACAGGCTGGTTGCCATTTAATGAGATGAGAGCAATGCTTTCAAATGGTCAAATTGGACTGGTTCCTTTCATTCGAGATGGTTATACAGATTTCATGTTACCTAATAAGCTTTTCGAATACATTGCGTTAGGTATTCCCGTAATTGCTGCTCGAACAAATTCTATACAAGACTATTTTAATGATGCCTCGATTATGTTTTTTGAGCCAGGGAATGAAGAAGATTTAGCAAGGTGCATACTCGAGCTTTATAAAAATTCGATAAAAAGAAGAACATTAGCAGAGAATGCTTATAAAATCTATCAAAAATATAGATGGCAAAATATGAAAAAAGTATATCAACAAGTTTACGAAGATCTTTTAAGCAAAAAATAGATTATGACAACAGTGATTATCAACCCTTTCCAAAATTCTCGTTGGAACAAATTTGTTGGAAGTCATCCTAAAGCCACAATATTTCATACAGCGAATTGGGCAAGGGTTTTATATCGAACTTATAAATATACACCATATTACATTAGTCTCGAAGATTCCAATAAAAATATTAAGGCAGGTTGGCCATTTTTCTTCATCGAAAGCGGGTTTACTGGTAATCGGTTCATCTGTCTGCCTTTTACAGATTCTTGCCATCCGTTAATTACCTCTGAGGATGATTACAAATTTATGATCAATACAGTTTTTGATTTGATAAAAGATAGGAGAATATCCTATTTAGAAACAAGAGGAGGAAAGGGTGCTTCTTCCTTATTGAGAAATAATTATTATAAGATCTTTACCCTGGAACTTTCTTCTGGTATCGACCGTTTGTGGCAGGGATTGAAACAGAAATCGATTCGCTATCCAATTAATAAAGCTAAAAAGACAAATATAATAATAGAAATGACTAAAAATTTCAAAGACCTTAAGGAATTTTACACATTAAATTTGCAAACTAGGAAAAAACATGGTGTTATCCCGCAACCCTTTGATTTTTTTAAAAACATTTTTGAAGAAATAATTTCTAAAGAATATGGATTTCTGTCGCTTGCATACATTGGTAAAAAATTGGTTGCCGGCAGTATTTTTTTAACTTATAAAGACACAATATATCATAAATATAATGCCTCAGATATTGATTATCTATCCTTGTGCCCAAATCACTTAATAATATGGCAGGCGATAGAATGGGCTGCAAAAAATAATTTTAAATATTTTGATTTTGGTCGTACCGCACCAGATAATATCGGATTGATATCATTTAAACGACATTGGGGCACGCAGGAGTTTGATTTGCCATATTATTATTGGCCAGAAATTAAAGGTATTACGTCAACAAAAGAAAGCAGCTTAAGATACCGAGTAGTCAGTTCACTGATTAAGAAAATGCCTATTGCTTTATGTAGAATAATGGGTGATCTGTTTTATAGACATTTGGGATAAAAAAGATTGATGAATAATTTGAAGAGATTCTGGAAATTACCAGAGAATTTCAATTATATTTTTGCGGAATATGAAGAAGTTGTAGAAAATATGCTTTATGAAAGATACAAAGGCAATAGGCACAGCTTTATTCTACAGATTTACTACCAGCTAAAACCAACTTTGCCAAGGGATCTTCAGATTATGTTAAGACAACAAAGGGCAAAAAGAATCCAGATAAAATTTCCTAATTGGCCAATCGAAGATAGATTAGAGATACTCAAAAAAAAGCCATTTGAAGGACTTATTGCCGGCGACAAAATTCCTTTTATCTGGTTTTGGCCTAATGGTAAAAGGTTTGCATTTGTTATTACCCACGATGTCGAAACAGCAAATGGGCTAAAGAATATTGAAAAAATCTGTGAGATAGAAAAAAAATACCATTTGAGGTCTTCTTGGAATTTTGTCGCAGAAAGGTATAAAGTGCCAGAGAAATTAATCTGTAACTTGAAAGAAGAAGGATTTGAGGTAGGCGTTCATGGTCTTAAACATGATGGTAGATTATTTAGTTCTAAGAGAATATTTGATGAGCGAATGAAAAAAATTAAAAAATATTCTGAAATGTGGGAAGCGATCGGTTTTCGTTCACCTTCACTATTGCGCAATGCCGAATGGATAAGTAAGTTACCTTTTGAATATGATTCATCATTTCCCGACACGGACCCTTATGAACCTCAACCAGGGGGGTGCATTTCTATCTACCCTTACTTTTTAGGTAATGTTATTGAACTACCGATTACATTAGCTCAAGACCATACACTATTTGACATTCTTGAATATGAAGATATTTCTATCTGGAAGAAGAAAGTTAACTGGGTTGAAAAAATGAATGGCATGGCGCTTTTACTTACACACCCTGATTATATATGTAAAGGAGGCCGTTTGAAACTTTATGAAGAATTCTTGAAATATGTTTTAAATAAAGATAATGTCTGGTATGCATTGCCTGTTGAGGTATGTACCTGGTGGAGAGAAAGGGACAATTCCTTAATAAAATTTCAAAAAAACAATACACCCTTTATTGAAGGACCAGTCGCTGAAAAAGGAATAATAAAATATTGGAGGAATGGGGCGATTGAATAGATGGGAGTCTATAGAAAAGAGAAAGAAAAATAACTGTTTGTGTTTTATAAAATTGAACTATTGACATTTTATCAAAATTTTATATAATAATTATATTTTTAAATAGAAGTGATTATGAATGCTGCCGTTATAGGTGTTGGTTATTGGGGTCCGAATTTAGTGAGGAATTTTTCTAAACATCCCACAATAAAGAAAGTTTATTGTCATGATGTTGATGGCGAACGACTTTCTTATGTTTGTCGTGAATATCCAACAGTTGAGGCGGTTTCGAATTATACACAAATTCTTAATAATCCCACCATTGAATCGGTTGTCATAGCAACACCGGTTGGCAGTCATTTTGAACTTGCCGAAGCAGCATTACAAAAAGATAAGCATGTCCTTGTGGAAAAGCCACTTACTTCAAATAGTGATGATGCAAAGAAATTGGTTGAACTGGCACTTAAAAAGAAACTTGTCTTGATGGTGGACCACATCTTTGTTTATCATGGTGCAGTAAAGATGATGAAGGAGATTATAGATTCCGGTGAAATTGGCGAGGTTATGTATTTTGATGCGGTCCGCATTAATCTCGGACTATTTCAGCATGATGTTAATGTTATCTGGGATTTGGCAACCCACGACCTCTCGATAATGAATTATCTTTTACAGAAAAAACCGATTGCGGTATCTGCGGTTGGTGTTAATCACTTCAATACCCTTGAGGACATAGCCTATATAACACTCTTCTTTTCAAATAGTTGTATAGCCCATATCCATGTCAACTGGTTGGCGCCGGTAAAGGTAAGACGGATACTGATTGGTGGAACGCAAAAAATGATAGTCTTTGATGACATGGAAACAGTGGAAAAAATCAGGGTTTATGATAAGGGGGTTGATGTGACTACCAAAGAAGGTATCTATAAGACACTCATTCAATATCGAACCGGTGATATGTATGCGCCTAAATATGATACTACCGAACCTCTCGCAATGCTTACAAACGAGTTTATAAGCGCTATTGAACAGAAGTCTGAACCGATAACCAACGGCGATGCAGGTTTGGAAATAGTGAAAATACTGGAGGCTGCTGAGAAGTCAATAAAGAATAAAGGGGCTATCATTGAACTAAGGGATGGGTTATAAAATGGAACAACAGATAGTCCGAGATGTTAAATTAGGAAAGAATGTGAAAATTTATGGGTTTGTTAATTTATATAATTGTGTCATTGGTGACAATACAAAAATTGGTGCATTTGTTGAGATACAGAAGAATGCTTATATCGGAAATAATTGCAAGATTTCAACGCATACATTTATCTGCGAAGGGGTAACCATCGAAGATAATGTCTTCGTCGGTCATAATGTGACTTTTATAAATGATAAATATCCACGGGCTACCAATCTAATAGGTGAATTGCAGAGCGAAGCGGATTGGAAGGTGGTGCCTATCCTAGTGAAGAAAGGTGCCTCAATTGGTTCGAGTGCAACTATTTTATGTGGTGTGACGATTGGTGAAAATGCTATTGTTGGTGCCGGCAGTGTCGTAACAAAGGATGTTCTACCCAATACCGTTGTTGCCGGTGTGCCCGCAAAGACATTGTACCGTTTAGACCAGAAAGATAAAGCAAATAAAAAAATTAAACAAACAAGATAATCCTTTAGGTATTTTGATATTTAGGCATTTAGGTGTTTGATTTATTCGAGGAGGTTTGATGCAGGTTCCATTCATGGATTTAAAAAGGCAATAC
>Ga0315310_10000245_pt1 | contig 35578 bp, 30 predicted proteins | sample TDP5_MG_FD_203630 | JGI IMG/M metagenome (GOLD analysis project Ga0315310, IMG submission 203630) | Freshwater sediment microbial communities from Lake Towuti, South Sulawesi, Indonesia - TDP5 | ecosystem: Environmental > Aquatic > Freshwater > Lake > Sediment | place: Indonesia: South Sulawesi...
GCTGCCCTGGCCAGCGCTAACAGGATACCTATCGCACCGCACTCCAGCCAAGAAGTTCACGTTCACTTGGTCGCAGCTACACCCGGTGCGCTCAACGTAGAATTCTTCGACCCCTCGGCTGACATCGTAAAAACGGAGGAGCTATTCACTACACGCCTGACTCCTAGAGATGGGTGTCTCCCCGTTCCTCAAAAGCCCGGTTTCGGAATAGAGCTCAGCCGGAAGGCGCTAGAGAAGTACCGTGTCCAGTAGAAACGGCTAAGGCCACACATCACCTATTATGTCGTCGAGACCCACGTCCCTTAATGTGCTTCGCCAAGGCTTCCCCGTCTTCTCATCCCACCCCATCAACCGGTACAGCTCCATCACCATTCCTTTCACGTAAGGTGCCATCGACTTTCCCTTCCCTCTCCCCCTGGGTGGTTCTGAGACCATGCGGGGTGAGACTTCATAATCATCTGCAGGGGTAAGCCCGCGCGTAACATTGAATGCCCTCTCAAAATTGACCATTCTCTTCCCCACCATGAATGCTTCGTCAGCAGTAAAATTCCATCCAGTAGCCGCCGCGACGGCTTCAGCCGAACAGCTGAGTACATCTGGTACTCCCCAGGCAGCGAACCAACAGGCGCCATGACAGTCATCCCAATACTTCTTAGGCCATGTCTTGGCAACAGCTTCAGGCTTGATCTTTGGGTCCAATCCATCTTGATAGTTCGGGAAGCCTGCGTCCGGCTCGGGTGCCCATGCATCTGCGGCTGGAGCTGGCCACCCGGATCCCCCGCCAACCAATTGGCCTAGCATGATACCCCATGTTGCTCGCCAGTCATGTAGGTTCATCCCTGTGCCCTTGACGTGAACAGCGAACTTTGGTGCTTCTCCACCGATGGATTCCGCCGCTCTCTTAGGACCCAGAGCCAGGAGCTTACCTAATTTCCCCTCCTTGGTTGCCGCCATCTTCATCAGTCTCGCCACAAGCTCAGCGTCTCCCCACCTGAGGTCCAGTCCATCCGTGTCCTCTCTGGTTACTAGGCCCTTCTCATAGCACTCGATCGCCAAAGCTATGGTGCAGCCCAAGGTGCTGGACTCAAAGCCCATGCGATCGCAGAGATCCGAGAGGTAGAACACTGCTCCGCTTTCGGTGACGCCGGAGATGGAGGCTGCTCCTTCTAGGTTCTCACCTCCACCCGCAGGTGTAGCCACGTATCCCTTGTAGGGTCCTGACGTAACCTCGATCTCGTAGCTACAGCCGATCGGGCACGCGAAGCAGGGTTTGGGCGTGATTCTGTGTTTTGACATGCCGTCTCCCCACCCCGGCGGGTTGATCTCTAGGAAGTTTTTCGCCGTCGTCAGCCACATGCTCTTTGCGTATCCGTACTCTCCTCTCGGTGTGCCTGCCTTCGACAGCCCCTTTGCGACGTCGCTCTTGAAGAGGTTCTTCCTCCACTTCTCGCCCGCTTCTTGAAGTCTCTCTTCGTCGGATACCGGGAGTCTGCCTGATCCGTGCACGGCGATCGCTTTGAGTTTCTTGGAGCCCATCACTGCGCCGACGCCTGAGTGGCTGAAGGAGTGATGTTTGTCGTTTTCTATCAGCGCCCCCGTCGCCATGTTTTCTCCCGCGGGTCCGATGGTAGCCACGCTCGCCTTCGATACACCTATGTCGTCCTTCACCAAATCCTCTGTTTCATGGGTGTCTCTACCCCAGAGTTTCGCTGCGTCTCGGATTTCAACCGTTTTGTCGTGTATCCATAGGTACACCGGTTTCTCCGCCTTCCCCACCACCACCACACCGTCATACCCCGCGAGCTTCAGGTTCGGCCCCCAGAAACCGTGTGAGTTAGACCTACCCGCCGTGAAGCCGGTGTCCGCGTTGAGGGCGATGACTGTCGTATTGTTTGCGCAAGGTATTGACGCGAGGCCGCACAGTGGGCCGGTCATGAACATCAGTGGATTCTCTGACTGTAGGGGGTGAACCCCCGGCGGAACGTCATTGTACAGAAGCTTCAACCCTAGACCGAAGCCGCCGATGAACCTCCTAAGGATGAGCAGCGGAAATCGATCCAGAAGGCTTTCATCGAGAACCTTGTTGTTGCTCAGGTTCACGTGGAGAATTCTTCCAACATATCCGCCAAGCATATCTTCATCGGCGTTGCACCTACATCATCAGTTTTTAACCGTTTTCCATGGGGAAGGAGGGGGGGCAGCGGCAACCCCGACCGATTCACTGCCTCCCAACCATTCGTGTAGAGCTTGATGCACACCGAAGAGGGCTTCTAAGCCTCTGTGATACTTTAATATGTCCCTTGAGTCGCTCTGCCAAAGTCTCGAAGGAGTCTGAGCTATATTGTCATTACAGGGGTTGCTTCATGACAGGCCTCCCTTGATAATGTTCGGAGGTAAGGGAGGAGTCGGTAAGACAACCTGCGCGTGTGCTACGGCTTTCCGGCTCTCTCAGGAAGGATTCAAAACACTTCTGATCTCCAGCGATCCCACTCCCTCCCTCTCCGATATGTTCACTAAGCACATCGGAAACATGATAGTCCCCGTGAGGAACATCAACAACCTGTTCGCAGTCGAGATAGACCGAGAAACCGTTGTCCAAAGATGGAAGTCAAAGTTCGGGGAAGAAGTCTACCGCGTGGTCTCTTCTCTACTTCCGGTCGACAGGGGAGTGATAGACTATGTCGCGGAGGCCCCTGGAATCGATGAAGAATTCCTCCTCGACTATATACTTGAGCTGTTCGAGAGACATGTCTATCACAAGATAGTTTGGGATACTGCACCCGCAGGCCACACTCTTCGTCTCCTTCAGTACCCGGAGATCTTTACGTCACATCTAGACGTCGTGGGAAAAACATACTATAAGATCGCTGTACAGTACCAGAAGATCAAGCGGACCTCCACTAGATCGAGAGGCAAGAGCGAGGCGAGATCCCTGCTAGAAATACTGGAAAACTGGAAAGCCTTGGCACGCCGAGTTACCCATCTAATCACGGACACTGACACGACTGAGTTCGAGCTAGTAACCATACCAGAGGCCATGGGAGTGAAGCTCACCATGAGGCTGCTGTCAATCTTTGAGGAGTTCGGCGTTCCCGTCGGCCATCTCATAGTCAATAACGTGGTGACCCCTGAGGACGCGCTGCAATGTTCCTTTCTCAAGAAAAAGAGAAGAACGCAGGCTAAGTATATGTCCTATCTTCGAAGGCACCTGAAGTCTCAACCAACAATCATTGAAACACCTCTGCTCCCCTCAGAAATACAGGGTGTAGAGAGCATTCGTCAATTTGCTCGTTATCTTTTCCCCACAAGCAACATTTGAGTTGTGATACAGCTCTCAACCAACTCGTCTGTGTTCTACGAACGGCTCCTTCTCTTTCGCGTATGCATTCCTCTCAATCGGTCGTTGCCTGTATCAGACCGAGTTGCTGAGCAACCAACTCAGATATATCCATAACCTGGGGGGCCTTCCCTCTTCTTCCAGCCGCATCCTTTAACGTCTGAACGCAGGAAGGACAGGCTGAAACACATACTTCGGCGCCTGTCTCAGACAGTGCTACTAACCGGTCATCCGCTATAGCCTCGGAAATTGGTAGGTTGACTCCCTTCAACAGTCCCCCTGACCCGCAACACCTGCCGTTTAGACCTTCGTAACGGGGTTGCACAAGCTCTGTGGCACACTGATACAACACTTTTCTAGGCTCCTCCAACACCCCGCCTAGCCTCCCCAACTCACAAGGATCATGGTAAGTCACCCTCGCACCCAATCTAGGTATTTCCACTCTGCGTTGTTCCATGTACTCATTCAGGAGTTGGGTGAGGTGCAGAACCTCGAACCTCAGCTTGATTCCCGCGATCTCTGGATACTCCTCCCTAAGTGCGAGAGCGCAGCCAGGACACGCCGTCACAACCCGCCTTGCCCCCGTGGACTCTATGGCTTTGACGTTATGCTCCGCGAACTCCCTGAACCCTTCTGTCGCACCGCTGATTGCCAGCGGGTGACCGCAGCACCACTCATCCTTCAGAAGAGTCCAGTCCTCATCTACATGGTTCAGTATAGCCACAGTAGATTCTGCTACTCCTTGGACACGACCTGAATATGACGTGACGCAGCCTGCGAAGTATACGGTCTCAGCTCTGTCTTTGACCTTGATCTTCACGCCACCGTAATCGGCCCAGTCCCTCCTCATGCTGTTGTCTACATCAAATATGTTTCTGGATTGGAGTAGGCTCCGCCGTGTCTTCTCAACGGCCTCCGGGGCCAGCCCCACCTTTACGATGCTCTCTCGAAGTTTCTTCCAGAGGTGTGGGAGGTCTATCTTAACTGGGCAGACTTCCATGCAATGTCCACACACAGTACAATCGTACACTCTCTTAGCAAATAGTTCGGTGACCTTCGCTCTAGGACCGAAGAGCCAGTTTCCCACCCCGTGGCTTTTGGAGAGGGCTTTCAGGAAGTACAGTTTTCCTCGTGGTGAGTTCGATTCCCACGGGGTTTTCTCGTAGGTAGGGCAAATGTTAACGCAGTATCCGCACTGTGCGCATATGTAGAGGTCGCTGAGTTTCTGTTCGTCAAATTCCTCCACTATCATCTAGAACACTCTCCTGAGACTCCACATCAGCTCTAAACCCGAGTTGTATACCACCCCGGGAAGCGGCAGGCCGAAACGTGTGCCGGCCATGAGAGTTTTACCGGGGTTCAATATGTTTCTAGGATCGAGTTTCCTTTTCAGAGACTTGAGTTCTCTGGCGCGCTCAGGCTCAGCTCGATTGAGATGAAAGGAGTTCCAAACGCCGTATCCATAGGGGCGTCCACCTGTCCGTATCACGAAGTCGATCATCTTCTTTACGATGGCGGTATGGCTCATGAACTTGAGGGTCCTCCGCTCGTCGGAGAAGAACATCGGTAAGATTACTGTTTGGTCCCTCGCTACAGCTACGATGTCCATGCCTGCTGTGATAGTGGCGTCTCGAGCCAGTTTCTCAGCGTATCTGGCTGTCTCTATCACAGCGCTAGTAGGCACCAGTAGGTCTGCGGCGAGAAGTGTAGGGCCCGCACGCTTTACTCTCAACGGGTAGAATCTCTCTTCCCACTCCAGCTTCGCCTCTTCTTCAGAGAGAACAATACCCTTATGAGAGGACGTGATCTCAGAGAATCTCTCTAACTCTTTCTTAACATCTCCTCTATGCCCACAGTATTGACCGAACACAACTCCACCTGACACAGGCACATCCACTGTTTCAAAACCCGCTTCTCTCTTGGCTCTAAGAAACTCTCCATCATTTAGTATCAGCGTGAATGGAGTGGTCTTCCTCGACACAGCTTCAAGGCCTTCAGCAGCATCTTCGAACCGATCAAACGCGGCGATGACAGGTGCTTCAACCTCACCTCTGGGTGCCAGCCGAATCGTCAGGTCCAAGAAGATGCATAGAATCCCTTCTGATGAGAACAGTTGATCCAGAGTCACACCGTCTCTAGGAATGGGTTCCATCGTTTCTATGTCCCTTTGCAAAGAAGCTATCTCGCCGTTCGGGAAGGCCACTGTTGCGCTGACAACGTTGTTCTTCAAGTACCCATGTTTGAGGGACCCGTATCCCAGCCCACCGGTGGCAGCGAAACCTCCGACCGTCGCAGACGGCGCGCTGGAAGGATACATAGGTAGCTGCCACTTCCTCGACTCAAGGAAGTCCATCGCTTTCTTCCAAACCACTCCCGCCTGAACTTTCAGAAGCCCTCTCTTCTCGTCATACTGCTCGATTCGATTGAGCTGCGTAAGGTCGAGCGTAACTCCCCCTCTAGTCGGCATAGCCCCACCGAAGGCCCAGGTAGCGTACCCCCTGGGTGTAACAGGCACTCGATGTTGATGTGCTGTTCTCAGCACCTCGGAAACTTGGTCTGACGTTGTCGTCCTCACTATTGCATCTGGTCTGGTCTGGAACATGATCATGATCTCTCTCGGGACGGGAGCATAGTCGTGGTCGTAGACGAGGCGTTCAAGATTGTTTTCAGAGATGTTCTCCACCCCCACGAGGGACTTCAGATCCGAGAGAAACGTCAAGGTAACCGATACCGAAAAACATCGGTCATATAAGAGTTGTCCTACTTACTTCCCTCGTGCATGCATGTACCGATTCTGCCCAGAAGGAGTGATGTCGTGATTCACAAAACTTTTAAAGATAGGCCGGATCTCTAGAAAAATGAGGACACATGGTGAAAGTTGGAGTTAACGGCTTTGGAAGGATTGGCAGAAACTTCTTCAGGGCGGCCTACGGCAAAAAAGATCTAGAGATAGTTGCGGTGAATGACCTTACGGATGCTGCCACTCTAGCCCATCTATTGAAGTATGATTCTGCTCTAGGGACATTTTCGGGGAAGGTCACAACAACCAAGGATGCTATTGTAGTTGATGGTAAGCGAGTAAAGGTCTACAGCATATCTGACCCCGAGAAGATCCCTTGGAATGAGTTAAATGTAGACATCGTCCTAGAGTCTACTGGGAGGTTCGCGGATAGGGAGAGCGCGAGTAAACATTTAGAATCAGGTGTAGGTAAGGTCCTCATTTCTGCCCCTGCTAAGGGGCCTGACGCAACTTTGGTTCCTGGGGTAAACTTAGACATGTACGACCCAAAGAACCACAACATAGTTTCCATGGCTTCCTGCACAACAAATTGCTTGGCACCCGTCGCCAAGGTTCTAAATGACTCCTTCAAAATCAAGAGGGGCTTCATGACCACCGTCCATGCGTATACAAACGACCAACGCACGCTCGACTTTCCTCACAAAGACCTCAGAAGGGCGCGAGCGGCAGCTGAGAACCTAGTGCCAACCACAACGGGAGCAGCGAGAGCCATCGGCGAGGTCTTGCCCGAGCTAAGTGGTAAGCTTGACGGAATAGCAGTTAGAGCTCCTGTGCTGGATGTATCCCTCCTAGACTTGGTGACTGAGTTAGACAAAGCAGTTTCCAAGGAGGAAATCAACGAGGCTTTCAGAAAGGCGGCTAGCAGTCACCTAAAGGGAATAGTGCAGTATTGCGAAGACCCATTGGTTTCCCGCGACTTCCTCGGAAACCCATATTCAGCCATATTCGACAGCTTGCTCACAAACGTGATTGATGATGACCTAGCCAAGGTCATCGCCTGGTACGACAACGAATGGGCTTACAGCGTCCGTCTGGCTGACCTGATGCTGTATATGTACAAGAGGGGGATGTAACCGAGGGGGGAGATCGCTCCTCTCTCGTTTCTCCCCACTTTCTTTTACTAGTTTAATCTGCAAATCGACGGAGAACAGTTTTAGATGGATGGATGCTCAACATCTACCTCACTGAATAGATCTCAGCCCCATCCCTACCCAAGATCATGCGGCCCAACACAAGTCTCTCTATCTTGCCGTTTATAGGAGTGAATATCCTGAGGTGATCCCCATTCGAGTCTATATCCTCCACTAATCCTATCCCCGAGAAGGACCGTGTTTCATCGTACCCATACGACAGCAGACCTGTATCCTTGTCAGCTGTAGCTGCCCGCAACTTGAGTGAAGAAGACCCCTGATCCATCTGAGCGCATATGTTCCGAAAGTAGTTTTGTGCCGATTCTTCCCTCGACATGGTTAAGAGGTCGATCCTAATCCAAGATGTAGGCAGAGTTCGAACCCTAGCTCCCTTGAGATACTTTCTATAGCCCATCGACCTCAAACGTCTTCTAGCATCAACTCCTCTTGATGACAGGGTTGTCTGCTTATCCACCTGAAAGACCTCAATATTGAGCTTCACCAATTCCCGGGGAAGGGATGAGTCCATAGGGACATCTATGAAGATTGCTGCATCAATCCCGCATGTTTTGATGAGCTCCGCCTTGTATCGCTCCGCTTCGATGCCTTCAACCCAGCCATCAGAATCGATGACCGAGAAAACTAGGTTGCTTCCACCAGCTGTTTTTCCGATTAGGTCTTTCGCAGCGTTGACACATGATTGTACTGCGTGAGAGGGCGACGTATACCCTACATGGGTTGCGTCGTCTACATACAGGGTGAATGGATCGTACAGCGGAGTAGAGATCTTCGCGTAGCTCACCATAGTTGGAGGACCAATGTTCGCTTGCCCTGGGTCCATGTCGAAGAGTCGCACCTCTCTTCCATGCAACAAGGCGAAATTGGCTAGATAACAGGAGAAAGATGACTTTCCACTATCTGACTTCCCGACAACCATCACCTTTGTATGGTTTCTCACGACTTCGCTGCTTACTATAGCCCAGTTGTCAGGGATTGTGTTGCCCTCGTATCTTTCCAGCTTTGACTCTTCATCCTGAGTTATCTCCACCTCGATGTTTGTCTCCGCGTAGATCGGTAAGGCTCTCTGAGGCCTGACAAGTATGTGTTTTCGAGGGGCGATGGAGCAGCCAAGTATGGACGCCTTTCCTTCGGAGAGTTTGATGGAGGCAACACCATGTACGACCAAGGTGTTCCCTGCGGTGATCCTCTCCGTGCTGGACACGCTTGGAGCCTCCTCGAAATTATCGCCCCGACATTGTGACTAACCTTAGTTTCGCGGGCAAGTTCGTGTCACACTCTGTGTCCCCGTCTACTAGATATGGAGATCGCTGAACCCTCGTCCTTGCTTAGGTTTCGGGGGATATAGATGTTTCCATGTGACGAGTTCTCGTCTACTAGGTATATCTTTAGATTGGGAGCGGAAATTCTTCTGAGGTAATAGAGAAGTTGGTCACGGTGTTCTGGAGCCCCTGCTCCTATGATTACCTCGCTCCGCTGGCATTGATGTGACTTGAAAAACAGCTCAGCTTCCTCAGCCGCCTCTTGCTTCCTATGGAAGACCTCGGTTCGAGTCAACAGGTCATCGCAAAGGAAAGCTGCGCCAATTCTCTTCCCTGGATCTATAGACACTGTTGCGGCTCTGCAACAATTCTTTCCGAGCGACAGTTCGTAGGCGCGATCCACCAATGAGGTGACGGAGGGAAAGTCTTCTTGTATCAACATTTTGCTGATGGAAGTGGATTTACGCTCATTTCTGGTTGATATGGCTACGGTTATGTACGCTGGAATTGCATCTGATGATGTAAGGTGAACGAATTTCACTCCTCGTCTCACAAATTCCTTCTTCAGTTTCTTTGCAACCTGAAGGTTGGAAGTCACAAGCGCTATGCTGGGCAGCTGGCTATCCTTCAGCTATAGGTCACGTCCTTAGATCTGTGACGAAGCGGCGCTTATATGTAAGCCTTTGGTTGTTTTGTGCACGGGATCTCAGTGGCCGCTGTAGAAACAGGAATTGCTCGCCTTGACCAAGCCTTGACCGGTGGGTATCACTCGGGTAAGCTTTCGCTGGTTTACGGAGAGGAAAAGAGCGGCAAGACAAGCCTAGCCCTGCAGGCAAGCATATCCGCCGTACGGACAGGCATGAAGGTTGTGTGGATTGATTGTGGCGGATATCTTCACCCCGAAAGAGCGTTTCAGGTCTTATCCCATGGTCAAGCCGATGGAACAAAAATGGTCCTGTCTGCTCCCCGCGACTTTGAGGAACAGACGAGAACAATTGAGACGCTACCCCTTCGTCTACCAGATGAGACGGGCCTCCTAGTTTTTGAGAACTTCAACGTCCTCCACCGCGTTCAAGGTCCACTTCAGGTAGAGAAGCAAAGAAGGATGTTCAAGGACTTGAATTTTCAGCTTGCCTATCTAAGGGAACTGGTCTCCCTGAGAGGACTACCCTTGATAGTGACCGCGCAGGTCCACGAGGCGCTGGCCCAACGGAATGAGTGCGGGGAAACCACTCTTCCCGCTGCCTCAAGGATAGCCATGTACTGGGCTGATGTGATCTTGAGGACTAAGAATTGGTCGATGCCAACGCTGAAGCTAGTCTCTGTTGAAAAGGGAGGAAAAACTAAGGTGGCAGACATCCTGTTCAGGATCACAGAATCGGGTGTCTCAGGCGCTGGAAGTTCACCCTAGCTCATCTGCCGATCTTGGAGCGGAGAGCCAGATCAATTCCTATGAACGCAACTGCGATCAGAACGAGACTTGCTATAAATAGGTATTTTGTAACTCTTGGATCCCTTCCTCCCTTAAGCGCGATTATGTATGATATGAATCCAAATGTAGCCATGGCGTAGTAGGTGCTAAGCACAATCACTTCAGAGTATGACTGGGTGTCGAGTCCTCTAAGAATAAGCGTCACGGTGGGCACGGTAGCGAAAGCAACGGTCTCCTTGAACCAAACGAAGATCATTCCGCTGCTCAACAGTATCGCTCCACCAACAATGAGTACTCGCAGGGCGTTCTGTACCGCGTTCGATCTCCTTACGCTGTCTATCCAAGACAGAATCCGCTGAGACGCAACTGGTATTTCAGCTGCCTTTCTGAGAGTTGAGCCGAACTTTCTAAACCTTCTTCTCATACCTGTACCCCCTCCCTTAACAGGTAGTTAGACACTTCTCTCACCCACTCTCCACACCCAGGACTCCTCTGAAGGCTTACCAAATAATCTTTCCATGCAATCCCTAAGGCTTCTTTCCATGGTCTATAGGCATTGATGGTGTTTCTTCTCGCTACTGAGTGATACCTGCAGAGGCTCTCTTCTGCAACGACTCTGTCGCATATCTTGCATTTCTCCAACCTTTATCACAGCTCCATTGCCTTAGATTTTGTTGCTTTCCTTGAGTGGGCACACCGGGTTCACGCAGGTTATCCAGGGGTGTCTGTCTTTGGAAAGGACCTTTATCCTAGGCCATCCGCATGATTTACAGGGTTCCCCAACAGGAGCTACCTTTCCCCTCTGGGGGAGTGGAGCTGACGCCTTGCACCCTCCTGCCCAGTAGTTGGAACATCCCACAAACCTCTTCTTGGTCTTCTTCGAACGCAGAACTCTTAACTCTCCCGTCTTGCATACCGGACACTTCCCTAGAGCTGTCTCTTCCAAACGTGTTCTCCTAGTTGTTTCAAGAAGCTCTCTCCCTATGGCCACCTGATCTTGCCTGGCGTCATCCAACATAGACATCAGCAGTTCAGCCGAGTTGATCAATGCCTCTACTCTCGAGATCTCTCCCCTCTCTATTTTGTTCATCTGGTTTTCCAGATCCCTAGTCATCTCAATAGACATTATCCTTGGAAAGTGTTGCTCTAAGAGGGTTCCTACACTCCACCCTAGAGAAGTAACAGCCATCGGATCTCCCCTCACATATTTTCTTCGGCCTATAGTCTCTATGATTCCTGTGCGGGTAGCCTTCGTTCCTATCTCTTTTCTTTCCATTTCTTCCAACAAACCAGCTGAGCTGTATGGAGGAGGAGGAGACGAGTACCTCGTGACCACACTCACCTTAACTAGGCCGACTTCTTGGGCGATCTTCAATGCAGGGAGGAAGCGTTCGGTTATCTGAATGTAGGGCCGATAGAACCGAATCCACCCCATTTCAATCACTGAAACTCCGCTCATGGTGAAAAGATGTAGGCCTACGCTGATCTTGGCTCTAACTAACCTCATCCTTGCAGGGGACGCCAGGACGGCGAAAAAGCGTCTAACGATGAGGTCGTATATCTTGTCCTCCTCTTTCGACAGCGTTCTGGCGGGTTTAACTCCCGTGGGGTAAATGGCGGGGTGAGCCGGATCCTCCTTGACACCCTGCCTAGGCTGGAAGCACCCGTTCTCAACCAGCTCTTTTGCAGGCTCTGAGTACTTTGGAATGGACGCTAGGTCTTTGAGTTTGCTCTCGATGTCTATTGTTGAAGGAAGCTTCTGGCTTCCAGTTCTGGGGTACGAGATCAGAGCATCTAGGTAAAGGCGTTCGAGAATCCCCATGGATCTTGTAGGATTGAGATTGAAGAGAGTGTAGGCCGTCCTCTGCAGTGAGCCTACATCAAATGGGTAGGGAGGACTCCTTGTAACGGTTCTCTGTTCAACGTCCTTCACTATCCCCTGACTGTTTTCACATTCAGAAACTATCCTACTCGCCTCTGAAAGTTTCTGGATCTTCCCCTCTTCGTAAGAGGCGGGGACTATCTCCTCTCCTACCTTGAACGCTGCATCTATTTCAAAATGAGGGATCGGCACAAAAGAATTGATCTCTTCATCACGTTCCATCACAAAGCCGAGGGTTGGGCTCTGCACTCGTCCAGCACTTATCGTGCTGTATCTGCCGCTCAGCCTTTTTTGTGATGTGGTAAGCAGCCTAGACAAATTAATACCATATAGGAAGTCAACTTCATGTCTAGCAAGCCCCGCCTCCACCAGTGAATCATCCGTTCCGGAAGCCATGTTCTTGTAGGCGAGCAGTATGTCGGCCTTGGTCAAGGTAGAAAAACGCATTCTGGCAGCGGTCTTGTCCTTTTCCGAACAGGCGTACTTAAGTATGGTTGAACCGATTAAGCTGCCTTCTATATCATAGTCACATGCGTTGATGAATCGAGCTGCTCCCTTGGACAACTGCGTTATCTCTTGAATCCAAGCCCTGACCCTCTGTAACCCTCTCTCAGCACGGTCCCTTGAAACCCACTTGGTAACTAAGGATGGGTAAAGACTCTTGTCACCGCGAAGATCGAGCAAAGTGTATAGGTGTCCTAGAGCAGGGCAGACCATTATCTCTGAATCTTCACCCTCGGATACGTAGTATTCGAACGCTCTTCCCCTTACTTTTTTTGGGAAGCCTCTTCGATCTAACGCTTCAGCTATCCTTCTTGCAGCGGTTGGCTTCTCAGCCACTATGAAGGCTATGTGCGTGGCCGTCGCTGACACGCATAGATCAAGCTCCCAGGATCGATGAAGAGATGGCGCCTGCAAGCAACATATATATCTTGATCATGAGCTTCATTCTCGTGGCCGGGGGAGAGCTTTGTTAGTCATTGCCTGTAACAAGTGCGGCCACACGCTTTACGAGGGAAATGAACTCAAGCTCCCTGAAGAAGTAGCTCGTCAAAACGGTTGCACCTGCCCAAAATGTGGATGTCAGCTCAGGGAGAGCCCCTTAGAGATAAGGATAAATACAGAGCCGGAGCCGTCCGCGTGAACGCCGGGGAAAACAAGCTTTGAATTCCATTCGAGAGAGGCTCTCATCGGCCTCCAGGCGGCTGCAGCATCTTTCCAAGCCTGCGTTAGTTGAAGCCGCGATCTTGCTTTCCTGTCTAACCATTACCTTCATGATAAGGATGCTGCCACTTCGTTGGGGAGCTGCATTATCGGAGTTCGACCCCTATTATCAGTTCTTTCAGGCAAAATACGTTGTGAGCAGCGGTTGGCAAGGTTTTGCGGATTGGTTCCACCTTCACGACGGTGGGGTTTGGTATCCCTACGGAAGAGATGTGACGCACACCGCCTTTCCAGGAGTCGCGTTCACACACGCGTTCATCTACAATAGCCTCACATCTCTGGGGGTGTTTATGTCTCCTCTAGATCTAGCTGTGATTCTGCCCCCAATCCAGGCAACAGTAGCAGTTCTCCTCATGTACTTCTTGGGAAAAGAGGTGGGAGGAAAGGCGACAGGGTTGTTGTCAGCTTTCTTTCTAGCCATAAGCACCGGCTTCATTCAGAGAACGGAGATGGGATGGTTTGACGACGAAGCCGTAAGCATACCAATAATGCTCGGAGCTTACCTCTTCTACCTCAGAGCACTAGAGCGAGGAGGCACGATTAAGAGAACTATTTCATACTCAACGGCAGCGGGACTCCTGTTGGGCTATCTCAATTGGTCATGGGGGGCGGCCAGGTTTCCGACAGCTTTCATACCGTTGTTCACTGTAGTCATAGCTTTGATGGGCCGGAGTAACAAGCGAGTAATAGCCGCCTTCGGGATAACGATGGGAACAGGTCTGCTTATAGCCTCTTTCGTTCCGAAGCTGGGCCTTAGCTACTTGACTGAGTCAAATTCGATGTTAAGCCTGGTGGCTTTCGGTATCCTTCTCGTAATACAAATCTCAAGGAGGTTTGTGGATCCCGTCAAGAAGGTGTTCATACCTGGGGCCATGATTGTAGCCGGACTGATAGCTTTGTTCAGCATCGCAGCCTTCGGCCTGATAGCAAACCCGGGGGACAAATTCCTTTCCGTGATTGTTCCAGCGGTCAGGCAGACCAACCCTCTTCTGATCTCGGTGTCCGAGCAACAACCCTCGACCTGGGGATTGTTCTTCGTTGACAACAACGTGCTAGTGCTGCTTCTTCCCCTAGGGCTCTACTACGCCTTGAGGAGGGGAAGGAATGTCGATATATTCGCTGTTCTCTTCGCCCTGACCACCGCCTACTTCGCTCTTTCCATGGTGCGTCTGGAACTGCTTGCCGCACCAGCCCTGGCCATAATAGGTAGCTACGGCCTGTCCGAGCTTCTCCATACTATGGGAAAGTCCGTCATGAAAGAAAGTGGGCTCCGCAGAGGAGAGGAGGCTTCTGTTGTCCAAGAGTACGGGGTTTGGACACCCATCCTCATCGTAGGTCTAATCATCTATCTTGCTCTGCCGGCACAAGGCCTGGGCGGAATGGGCATATCACCTATAGATCAAGCGAACTCACCTGCCACAATCATAGGGGGATCGGTTCCTGTCTCACAAAAATCTCCCTCGTGGTTAAACGCTCTCGCATGGATTAGAGATAACACGCCAAGAGATGCCGTGATTGCCTCTTGGTGGGACTATGGATACTGGATCACCGAGATAGGCAACAGAACTTCATTGGTGGACAACGCTACTTTTAACGCTACACAGATAGCTTGGATTGCAGACGCCTTCATGTCAAATGAGACCAAGGCACTATCTATACTCAAGAGGTACAACGCAAGTTACATGCTCGTGTTTGTCACCCATGATGGCCAGAACCTTTGGGGGTATGGTGAAGAGGGAAAATGGGTGCAGATGCTGAGGATCGCAAATCAGTACTCGGATGTTACTGGTACACCTTACAACGAGTCGGACTACTTCGATGCATCGACTGGAAGGCCTAACGATCTGTTCTGGAGGGGTACGCTGATAGGACAACTGATACCGTACAAGCTAACGACTTATCAGAATCAAGAGGTGTATGCCTACGAGCCTCCCCAGCTAAACTATTTCCAGTTGATCTACTCCTCCAGTGAACCTTACACTACATACGCCTATGTCTACATTTACAAGATTGTTGGTTGAAATGGAGATTTACCCGATGTAGCTGGGCTCTTTGCGGGGTTTCTCTCTCTTCTTCGGAGGCATAAGCCGAGATATGAACGTTCTCTCCAATTCCTCGCGCATACGCTTATATTTGTCTATCTCTTCATCCATCCTTGACAAGTCTAATTCTATGCCGATTATTTTGGCGACAACGCGGAGCAGTTGTTTTGCTGCAAGTGGGTCAGGGAGGTACGAGGAACTCTCTGAAAGAAGTATGAACGCCTCCTTTCCGTGCTGACTGAACATCTTGAGGAGGAAACCTGACAGCCTGTCTAGTGGCAGTTCTTCAAGATCCTTTATGGGTGTAGCCCCTAGCTTCAGAAGATTATCGAGCAGATTTGGCTGGTTAGACGCGGCGTGAACGTCATCTTTCTCCGTGATCTTCACGCCTCCCAAGAATCCATACTTCGAGACACCGTGGCCGTCGCAGAAGTCATAGATAACCTTGGCCATGATGTAGCCTCCCTCTTTCTCTTCAACCGGGAAGTTCCTAACCAAGAATAGAATCTTGTTTTGCTGACCCTTGTTCTCGTATAAGTAAAGTTCTCCCGCAGGCGTGGAAGCGACGCCGTGATCATCGACCAAGCTTACATGAGGCAGGAAAGGAGAATAGATCCCTCCAATCTTTTTGGCTTTTAGCGTGTCGATAAGGAACGAGATAGCTATTAGCCCTACTGCACCGGATGTTGGAGCAGCTTCGTATATCAGCGCACCTGAGAGATCTATATCCTTCTCAGAAATTCTTACCTCGGTACTCAACGGAGCTTCCTCCTCAGCGCAACCCGGAGATCTAGATACCTGTCTTGAAGTGAGAAGTTTGGGGGGTCAGGGGAGATCAGGTTTCCTCCGCAAGCAGGACAGGAAGCCTGCGAGAGACTGTATAAGCCACAACTCCCACACCTCCTGATCTTTCTTGTCATCTCCTTCCTCCTCACTTCACCTGTTCTGTTCATTTCCTTCGTATGCTATACAGTTCATCGATCCGTTGTATAACAAGCTCCAGTCCTGCCAGCGCCGGCGGTCACTCATATTCATCGACTATCTTTCCCATTATCTTTGCTTTTCCTGAGGAAGGATCTGCGAGGACAGCTCCACAGATCTTGCAGGTTACCTTTGTCTTTGAATGAAGGAAGACTATTTGCTTACTGTCGCACTCAGGGCAAGCAACCTGCAAGAACTTTGAGGACGGTCTGGGTATAAGCTTTGCCCAATCGATCTCGCCAGACACTGAAGCTCACCTCGCTATCTCCAGTTTCCTCAACCTGATTCCTCTCCTCACAGAAGTTCTTCCACATTTCTTACAACGCAGCCGTAAGTTTCTTTTTTGCGTCGTCTTTGCCTTGTCCCGTTGCTCCGGGAACTTCTGTCCACCATAGCCTTTCTTGTCACGTTCATGCCTTCTTGCTCCGGCGGCGAGGAGTCTATCCTTGCCCTTCTTATAGAGGGAAACCTCATGAGTGGTGTGAGAATTGCATTTCCGGCAATGGACCATGATTTCCTTGGGCACTTTCATCTCGCTTCACTGTCACCCCTGGGCGCAGATGGAAGCGGTTACCGAGGGATTTAAGCATTGTTTGATATATTGATCGAACGAAGCGGCGTAAGAAAGAAGTGCGTGTTCACAGCCCACGAACCTGGGTCTACGGATCTACACGTTAGCTGAGCCCTTCCTATTCTTCATATGTTGAACGAGATTGTTCAAGGTACGTAAATTCTGTCCGCCAGACGCTTGCGGACCAATGCCCTCACGTTTCCCGCGGGAAGTGTGGCGATGTCATTTAGCTTAAAAGGCCCATAGGGTTTGACATCTTCTCCCATAACCTTGGAGACCAGCCCGTTGACGTGAACAAGGAAACGGTGTCTTTCCTCCACCGGGGGAGAGTGAATCTTCATGTCGTAAGCCACATTCTTTATCCTGTCTCTGTGCTCCGATATAACCCTCGAGAGGTTGAAGTATGTGTACTTCTCAAAATCCATCAGGTTGTCGACCTGTTTCCCCTGCATGGCTAGAAGCATTATCTTCCGCAGGCGTACGCCAAAGATAGATTCCACAAGCCGACGTATGATGGACATCTCTTCTCTTTGCACGATGGACTCTATCGACCTCTTATCCGATATCCTGATGTCCCTACGTGCTTCAGTAGCATACCTGTACACCTCGTCCTTGAGATCAGGTGAGATCTCGCATAGATCATTAGATACTCTCTCTCTGTACCAGAGATCAAGTATTGCTTTGTATACATCTACCATGATTTGTCACCCTAAACCTAGTGTGCCTACTCCCTTACACACCATGAAGACTGCCGTAGAGAACGGCACTTCTACAACTTGGTTATGGTACGGGCCGTAACTTTTCTCCTTGACCCTGAATTCTGGGCAGTAAAGAACCTTCATTTTGACAGACGGTTGATCCGGGAAAAGCATGGGTTCACGAAACGGGTCGAAGTTCTCCACTTCATCGTAGCCTATCTTCAAACTCAACAGCCCTGTCTTCCCATGAAGCGTATTTATCATGCGAATCAACCTGTGAACATCGGTCGTCACAACAGTGTCGATGTTTGCTGCCTGCCTTCGTACAGCAAGTTCAGCGAGCTTAATCCAGTCGTCAGGTTTGATAGCGCTGGCCGCACCCCATACTGGCCGGCTTGACCACAGCTTCACCAAGAGTTCGTGACGCTTCAAGAATCTTCGATAGGTCTGGGGCGTGAGATTTTCGCTGAAATATGCCTCATAGGATGGATCTGATAGCTGGCCGAGTAGATCATACACGCCCCTCGCTATCCTTCCCCGCCAGGAAGGCTCGCTATAATCAGGGCCTATCAGGGAGCCACTGCCTCGAGACAGGTACAGACCATGGTATGACACGTCAAGCCCGTTTCCAGTTACATAGTCAACAATCTCCTTACGCGCGTGTTGATCCATGGAGTTAAGGTGATCATCATCCACATGAACGTGATATCCTCTATGCCCAGAGAAGTTAAGTGTAATATCCTTTGACCCTATGCCGAGGCTGAGTTCAAGAAAATCCAGAAGTTTCAGCAACTCGTTTCTTGCTTCCCTCAGGCAGTGTTCGCAGAGCCACTCTATCTCCTCAACTCTGCTCTGACATTTAGGACAGCCTTTCGGCGTGGGCTTCGGTCCATGCTCGCCGCAATTTTTACACAGCCAAAAATCGTGTTCGGCCTTGCATCTGACCGGTAGATGATCCGCGTCTATGTCGAACACAAGCTCAGCACCAATCCACCCCTTTCTCTCCATCGAGGCTGAGGGCGAGTGAAAGAAGGCTGATGAATAATATATATGTCGAGGAACTCTCTCTATGAACAGGCTTCCCAGAGAGCCAGCATCCCTCAGTGATAGATGGCGAACCATGATGTTTTCTCCAAAGACAAAGTACCCGAACTCTCTACTCTCGATTTTTCTTGGTATCTCAATCCGCTCTCTCGGTCTCTCATAGTATGATCGAAAAGCACCCCGGGCGAATTGTAGGTCAGCCTCGGCAATGAAACTCATGCTTCTCCACGCCCTGTTAGCTTGGCTTGTCTGTAATACGTCTTTATTGGGCTCCTTAGGCTCAAACATCGCTGCGTTCTAAGGCATAGACGATGTGTTTGAAGTGTCCTGCAACTCGGGCTGGTGTATCTCTTGACTCCTCCTCCGCTCCCTGCAATGTGATCTATTTGATAACGGCTAAGACGCTCGTCAAAATCGGGAAGCCGCGAGAAAAGATGAAGAACTTCCCTCCGCGTGAGACCCACGTTTAAGAGAAAGGAGGTCAAAGTAAACCTAGCGAAATGGGGGAGGCTTTCTCCTTCAACCAATCTTTTATAGATGGACTTGATGCAGGGTGGTAGAGCCTCTAAAGAGAATCTAGCTATAACTCCCTCTTCTTTCTCCTTAACGGTGACCATGTTCTTGATTTCAGCCAGGTGCTGCTTCAGGAACTGGGGCGGAGAAACGTCTCCGCTCTCATTGATTGCTCTGAGAATGTTTGTTTCTGCAAGCAATTTCAGAATGCTCACGGCTTCTGTTTTGAGCAAATACACCTGCCCAAGGCATAGGGTCTTGTTCACCAGTTTCCAGCTGAGATTGCTGAAATGTGAAGCAAGTCTGATGTAGTCTGAGAAATCCAGACAGAAATCGTATATGTGGGTGCCTAAAACATGTGTCAACGCCTTCAACTTTAGACCGAAGCTGTCGTCAGCTATTCTCTCTACAACTTGGTTGGGCTCATCAAGCAACAGTTCGGAGCAGCGCTCCGCCTCTGCCATAGCATACCTCTTCGAGATAGTTCGGTCTAAGATACAGGTCACTAGGAAGACAGCCAGAGGAAACGACAGGATCTCCACCTCGGTCTCCCTCGACCGATCATTCACGAATCCGTACCTGATAGCAAGCTCCACCCTGCTGATGGCTCTCTGCAAAACCGGGGCATATAGCTCAGACGAAAGATCGTTGATTGTTACCCCCCTCTTCCTTACATACTCTCTTGTCGTTGGGAGGAATGGATACCTAGCCAGATATATTGAGGGAGACGTTGCGAGCATGGTTTTGCTGGGTAGCAGTGGGGCGGGGTCTATTAAGGATTCGAGTAACTTGGGCAGAGTACACATCATTCCTAAGCGCTGGAGGCCAAGGGCTTGAACAATGGTGTACCACAGCCGCTCTCTAACAGGCCGTTTCCTGGCCAGCCCACAGGGAATAGTATAAGAATCAGGGAACCAATCGACGAAGAAGGGCGGGGGTTCCCTAGCCAGGTCAAAGGGGGAGGACGAGGCCCCAACACCTCGGCCCAAACTTAAGATCCTCTGGCGTAGGCCTTCGTGGGTTCAAATCCCACCCCCCGCACCATGACCCATTTAGAACGATCCTTTTGTTGGCAATGTTTTGGTCGGTCGATGCTTCTATCTTCCACGGAACAGTTGCTTGGCTAGAAGACGATAGAAAAGAAGATAAGGAATCCACATCCTTCGCATGTTGAGGATAAAGGAAAGGATAGATGTCAGCCACGGCCAGAAGACTCGTTTCAATAGCTCTAGATGCCGGCTACCAAATCTCTCAAGATGCATTGAGGATAATCTCCCAGAGTGAGGACCCTCTTGGAGTCATGGAGGCGCTGGTCAATTATGTCGCACAGAACGACCCCCACGCCTTCATGATAAACGAAGAACACGTGGGCGCCTTCCTGGAAAGCATCAAGCCGAGCAAAACGTCTGTCGCCTCGAAGGAGAGGGAAGCACCCACCACCCCACAACCCCCGATCCAACCAGAGACACCGCCCGCACTTCAGTACACTCCAGACATAGAAATAGTTGAGATGAGCAGAGAAGGAGAAAGAATCGAAGGTGATGTAGAGGAGTTTAGGAGATACTTTCATGACAGGTATGTAAAGATAAGGAGGATCCTCGAAAAGAGGCGTGAACACTTCATTCCCCTCACCGACGCAATAAAGAGCAAAGATAGGGAGGAGACAGCGGTAGTAGTCTCGGTATACGGGAAAAGAGAGACCAAGGGAGCTACGATTCTCGATGTTGAAGACCCAGCGACGCGCTTCACAGTCACGATTCCTAGAAGCAGGCTGGAAGTCATAGGAAAATCAGAGACAGTTCTTCCGGACCAAGTGATCGGCCTCAAGTTGACGAAGGTGGGAGAATCTCTCATGGTCGAGGACATATTTCAGCCCGACGTACCGGTCACAGGTCCAAAGAAGATGCCAGGCATACCGCCGCTCTCCTCGGTATTGATCTCAGACTTACACGCAGGAAGCAAGAAGTTCTCCGCTGAAGCCTTTCAAAGATTCCTACGATGGATCAGAGGAGAAGAAGATGGGCGAGAAGAAGCAGCTCGCGTCAAGTACTTGGTGATTGCTGGAGACGTGGTTGATGGGGTAGGCATCTACCCGGGGCAGGAGAACGAGCTTGAGATAACCACGGTTGAGGCGCAGCTCTCCTACGCGGCCGATCTTCTAGCCGAAATACCGAGCCAAATAGAGATATTCATCTCACCCGGAAACCACGACCCGACCAGAAAGGCCCTACCTCAGCTTCCGTTGTCCAGCAAGTATCAGGAGATACTGGCTGAGCACCGGAAGATCACTTTTATCGGGAACCCATGTAAGGTCAGGCTGCATGGAAGAGAGCTGCTGGTGTATCATGGGCAGAGCTTCGATGACATCATACAGACACTTCCCATAGCCTCCTACAGTAACTTGAAACAGAATATCGGAGCAGTGCTAAGAACAATAATCCAGGCGAGACACCTGGCACCGGAGTATGGAAAGAACACAGCCATACTCCCTATGCCTGGCGACCCCTTGGTCATCGATGAACCGCCAGACATACTGACCACAGGACACGTCCACGTTGTAGGAATGGAGAGGTACAAAGGAATAGGTCTCGTCAATTCCGGGTGCTGGCAAGCACAAACAGAGTATCAAAAATCTCTTGGACTTGTTCCAACAGATCCTTCAGCCATTATCGTTGACTTGGACACATTAGACATGAGAATAAAGTATTTCGTCACTTGAATCGGTCCATCTCATCTTGAGTTGAACCGAGAGGCGAGCCGGGGTCATCAAGACACACCGAACGGTCACAGATCAGGTTTGTCGGTCTTCTCTCACGGAACTGTTCTGATTTTGATCGATCGATTTGATCGTTCAATCGACTTTCATCTCGGCTCACAAGTGTTTCACCATCCACTCCTCAACCTTTCAAGCCCTCTTCGTCACCTGTCGGATATCGGTATCGCTGTCCGACATGAGAGGGAAGGCCGGGTATGAAGCCCACTCCAGCCTGTACACCCCTCTCGGTGGGTGAAGCGAACGGCTCAAGGAGAGAAAGACCCATCTTTTCTAAGGGTTCATTCGTTCAAACCAGTTGTTTCTATGCTTACATCCATCTAGGATGGTCTTGGAGCTATCCACCAATCCTGTTACTATCCTACCCTAAGAACGGACAAGATTTTTTATCCAGTTTTCTCGGGTAGTCTTCTCGTTTCCCCCTGTGTTGTACGTCAAGCGTCTTTGCCGACGTGCTCAGTCGGCTTCGGTAGAAATGGATCAATCGATTGCTTTCCCTCGATCTTGTTTGTAGCGCTCAAGGTCTCTGAGAAGAGGAGAAGAAATCAGGAAGTCGGCGGTCGACCGGTTGCACGCAATGGGGATGTCGTGCAAGACAGCTAGACGGAGCAGAGCCTTCACATCAACGTCATGTGGTTGAGGCGTCAGCGGATCCCAGAGAAATACGACGAGGTCAACTTTGCCCTCGGCGATCATAGCTCCGACCTGGGCATCTCCTCCCTGTGACCCAGCAAGAAGAGGGGTTACATCTAGCCCTACCCTTTGGGCGATCTCCCGCCCGGTCCCTTCTGTAGCATAGATCTTGAAGTCTCTCAAGGTCTCTTTGTTGAACGCAGCCCACTCAACCATATCCTCCTTCCTGGCGTCGTGAGCTACGAGGACGACCCTATTCTCCACCATCTTAACGTGGCGTCGCGCCGCCTCTACTTATCGTTATCTCAGTGGACTTGTCGGCGAAGCGGCTAACCGATCGATTAATCCAAGATTCTCGCTTCGCGAGGTCAAACACCACCGAAACCCGCACTTGAGTATTTTCCACTTTTCCATCTGATTGGATGATAGGGCCTGCATTGGAGCGAATGGGTGGATGAGCGGTGCCTCAATCACACCACTCGGTCGCAAAGCCTTGGTGGAGGGGCAGATCGTTTCGAGAGAGAGGGGCTCAGAGAAGTGTTGTGGGAGAAGGCTTGTGCCGTGTCCGGCAAGATGATGAAGTTGGACAGGAAGCGGTGACGGGTCAGACGCATCGGCTAGAACAGCGACCTACCAACGGTCGTCCACGACGACGCAGCTGAATATCAGAAGGGGTGAACCGGCGCGGCCACTTCGAAGCGCCACGGAAGCCTAGTATCCCATGATCTCGCCGATGGTTGGTTTGATCTCCTTGTTGACCCGGTGAAGCCTCACACGTGCAGGGGCAGGAATCCCCCCTTAGATCCCCAAATCCCACTATGATCGAAGAGACGTGGTCTAACTATATATTGTAAGCAACCAGTTAACTCGATCGATTACATTGAAAAGGTCCAGAGCAGCCATAGATGCCAGAGCATATCTGTCGGGCATGAAAAACACTGGAGGAGGACTGGAGACCAGATCCAAAATAATCAAGGTGTTGACAACCAAGGGATCGGCAAGCGTCTCCGAGATTGCGCATGCATTCCCGAGGTGCGAGAGGACCATAAGAAGGCATCTCAGGAACATGGAAGACCGAGGAATCGCTGTCAAAGTCAGAGGAGGGAGGCCTTTTATCTGGAGCCTTTCAGGTGGAGGTCAGCGATCACTGGAGGAATCTATGAGTGCATGATGCTCAGCGAGTTTCAGCAAAGGATGCGTGAGACATACCTCGAGAGAGACGTTTCCAGGGGGCTCTGGGGAACCTACGTGTGGCTGCTCGAGGAGGTGGCGGAACTCGGGAACGCCATGTTGGGAGGAAAGAAGGATCAACTTGAGGAAGAGGCAGCGGATGTCTTAGCTTGGTTGTCCAGTTTATGCAATCTGACACAGGTCGATCTAGAAGAGGCGGCAACAAAGAGATACCAAGCAGGCTGCCCCAAGTGTGGCGCTTCTCCCTGCAGATGCTCGAAATAAGGGTCTTCACACACAGTTTAATCCACTCAGAGACCAACAACCGCTAAGTGACTTTCAACTCTGTGCGGTGAGGTAACCCTCGTGGATGGATCGGTGGGACCATGCATCTCCAATCCCTGAGAGGCAAGTGTCTAAGGGCAATTCATGCCCAACCCGAACAGGGTTCATAGACCGAATCCAAGTGTCCCGCACAGCTTAGGGACCGACGCATGGACGATCCACGAATCCTGGATCGATCGATCGATACTTGGTAGGACCCATTTTGCCGCGGAGCAGACACTCACAGAACAAGCTGGCTGTCCATCCTGACGATCCCAGCTACGGCAGCCTCACCAGCCAGTGGTCATTCTCCATTAGAGGACTTGGAAGCGTCATCCACAGCCGATGCTGTCTATACTAAAAGAGAGCAGACCTTACCCGCTCCTTGATGATATTGCCTCTTCAAAACTAGACCGAGGAGCCTTCCCAGACCTCGTGTCAACCAGCAAAAGAGCTCTCTAGCTCCTTCTACACGCCGTGCTCACTCTCTCATCTGTCCTTGGCCCTGTAAGATTTTCCCATGGCGCCCGTCCTCCCATACCGCCTACCGACCATATCGGTCAGTACCTCAACAGGATTCAGCTGAAAACGCGGCGCCCCTACCCATAATATACCGCCAACAATTAGTGAACTCAAGGCTATAGAACCAGTGGAACACTGTTTGGCTTCATTACATTGTTTTGCAGGAAGGCTTTTCAGCTCACATCAAGCGCGATCTCCATCTTTTCCCTCTTCTTAGATCATAACCTCGGCCTTATACCAGTCGTTGAGAGGCACCCAAATGCTAACAATTCAACAGAATCGCGCCTTTGAAACCGAACAATGCCCTTGCAGAACGGCTGAACACCAAGCTAGCTAGAAGAACCAGCCCTCACCCTCTCCCCCTGAAAACCACGAAACGGGCGAAACGGGTCTGAGACCCGGGTATTAACAAGGCAACTTCAACACATTCACGACTTTCTCTGAAGAAATTGCACAACCCCCACAAGACTCTCGATTGACCGCCTGATCCCTTGGTCTACACCTTGTCCCACCCGCTATTTTGTCTGTCTTTCAATGATCGCCGCCCCAGTCGCAAGCAAACGGCCCTCCAAGCAGCATTAGCAAGACCTCCGGGAGAACTGCCGGGCATGTCCGACCTTGATCTGGGCGAAATTCAGCGCTCAACCGGAAGAGCAACTAGGACGGAAACAGACAGAGGGATGAAGCCCGTTCATTGACCTTCCGCCAAGTCTTTCACACAAACCATTTCACAACACGTCTCTGTTTAAGCCGACCTGTCTTCTACCCAGTACCCAAAACCTACCCCGCCCCTGGTCCATCACTCATGGGAGCACAGTAAAGAGCACTTTGAGTAGCGCAGGTACCCTCCTCGCTTGGTATGTCATGAACTCGTACAGGACGGCGATTGTTGGTCGCCTTCCCCCGCAGCACCGGGTGTAGGGATGCTACGAACTTGTTGCCGAAGGCCGACAGCCACGTTCTCTTCTCCAGCAAACCAGCCAGATATTCCAACAACACCCAATGATCAGGTCGAATGCCTGCCCAAACGGAGCGGCACGCACACCCTCAACATACGCTCCCCCAGGGATGTCAAGTTCTCTTTACTCAATCGACCCGCCAATCAATCTTGTTCACCGGAAAACTCTTGGGTCATGTATGAGAAGACTGCATCAGGCTCCCCAATAGAGTTCGCTCCAAAACCAAAAGAACAGGAGCCTACAGCCATACAATGATCTTGAGACCATGCTGCCCTAAGTGAGGATCACAGTCTAACACAATTACGGGTCAACACGGAACCGGGTACTGGGAATACACCCGGGCCAAGAAGTCGGCCTAGGAATGGTTGGCCTGTGAAGGGCTTCTTCGAGAGGTGAGAAGGGCCAAACCCAGTTCTGACAGCAGACATGAAGCACGTACGCCAGCTTCACCCAACAGCTCAACTGTTAATACGACGTTTGGGCAACTATTGTTCAACATATTCCTGTGGCAGAGCTCCTTGCACCTCAGCTCGTTTAACAACTCCTCTGGAGCATCTTCAGTCTGGAACCTAGATGTACGCGACCTAGTTTGCCTCTTCATGTGCGCCGACCGGACTACTCTCTGACGGCGAGAAAAACCTCGCTCACGTCTCTCCGGGGCAACTTGTCTTCCACTTCGCGGACGACCAAGTCGGGGCCTCTCGCAGGTGCGTAGTACCGAGCTTGGTCCTCGATCGATCGGCGGGCCTGCGGATTCGACGCTTTCTGAAAATCTGCAGAGGGCTAAGTGTTCAGTCGATTAACTCTTCAACCAAGTCGTAGCTCACGTCGACGGGGATCTGGCCACTCTAAGCATCCAAAAATAAAGGCGGAATCCGCTGTACGGCTGACCCTTCTTTTGTCGAAGTCTATGATGAAGGTAGATTTTGAAAACCGAAGAAGGGGTATTTGTTCAGCTGGATCGCCAGGGGAAAAGCCGGGTCGCCGCGAGGGACTTTTGGAGCCAAAATCGCAACGAAAAGCGACTTTTCCACACAATAGACACAGGTGGAGCGCCCCTCTAGGGTAGTCACCTAGACAAATCGATCTCGTTTGTCCCGAACCGCGTCCGGACATCTCAACGAGTGGCACGATACAGTCACCGACAAATAGAGAGAGCGAAGCTCAATGAGAGACGCGAACCACCTCTAACGATACGGGTCTGGCTTTGAACTTGCTGAACTCTACCAAAGGTCTGACGGCAAAGGACCAAGTCAACGGTCTATATCAGCACCAAATGTCGTCACAAAAAGACTACATCGAGGGTCAAATGACCAACGGACACACACTCCCTTGATACAAAACCCGTAGATACATCTGGCTTTCCTGCCGCTCTGCTCAACAGAAGGTAATACCACTCGCCTCGAGGCACCTGAAGGCGACTCCAGAAAGGCTGTCACGACCCCAGATGAACAGGTACGACACTCGAGACCAACCTCACCGACATTGCATGTAATACCCAGCCCCCGTTCATTAGGATCACTTCAAACACCAGTTTAACCCAACCCAAGACTCCGCTGGAATAAGCGTCAGCGAGCCATCGCCTTCTGTCTGTTCTCGCTTTCCCCAGACCACCCCCCAAAACCACCCTGCATACTGACCCACCACCACCGGTCGGTCGAGCCCGCCGTCTCATCCACACAGTCTAGGGCCGTGTCAGGAGAAAAGAGGCCGTAGCGCCCTCCAGGGCTGATCGAGTCGGTCGAAGGCATATATCCGGTTTGGCACTTGATAGAGTTGTGAGGTACAATGAAGGTGAAGGAAAGGCTTAGGGAACTCGGGATAGAGCTACCGCCTGTCCAGAAGCCGATAGCGTCCTATGTACCGGCAGTCAAGGTCGCTGCCTTCGTGTTCTCGTCGGGCCAGGGTCCCCTCGTTGGCGGAAAGCCAAAGTACACCGGGAGGTTGGGCGACGAACTCACCTTGGATCAGGGATATGAGGCGGCGAGGATATGCGCGTTGAACTGCCTGGCCGCCATCAATGCTGAGGCGGGAACTCTCGATGATGTTGAGAGGGTTGTCAAAGTGTTGGGCTTCGTCAGCAGCGCTCAGGGCTTCACGGAGCAGTCGCAGGTGGTCAACGGGGCGTCTGATCTGTTGGTGGAGATCTTCGGAGAGAGGGGAAAGCATGCCAGATCAGCGGTAGGAGTGAACGTGCTGCCACTGAACATACCGGTCGAGGTGGAGATGATAGTCAAGCTAACTAAAGGAGTATCGAAAGAGTAGCCCGGGATGTCGTTCAGAGATGCATCGATAACCCTCAGTCAACCAGCCACTCTGATGCTTTAAGGAGAAGCTCCCCCGAGAATGTCTTGTTGAAAGCCACCCTGTCTGTCGTTGAAGAACCCTTTGGCCGACGTGAGGTCGGCGTGGAATAATATCACTCCAAGACTACTCATCTCTCCCCTCCTCTCCAGTGAAGTCGGCCTGGTTCAAGCCATGATTCCTGTTCAGCTCTTCTGACTGCCGTCCAGGCGAAGAGCGATGTTACCCAGATAGACACATTGCCTCAATCTCTGTAGACGGCGGCGCGTAGACGTTGGGACCGGTCTATTTGAGCGGAAACCTTTTCATGCCAGAGGAGCTTAGCGACAGCGAAGTCCGGGTGAGTCATGTTCAGAGTCGATAAGAGGTCGGCGCTCATAGTTGTCCATGTTCAGAAAGACTTCTGCCCAGGAGGAGCCCTCCCTGTCCCCGAAGGAGATAAAGTCGTCCCGGTGTTGAACGACTACATCGCTTTGTTCACTCGAGCAGGAGCAGCAATCTACGCCACTCGTGACTGGCATCCAAGCAACCACATATCCTTCAGGTCGAGGGGCGGGCCGTGGCCGCCCCATTGCGTACAGAGAACAGACGGAGCCGAGTTTCACCCCGACCTCAAGTTGCCAGAAGGAACCCCGGTCATATCGGGCGCGACGGACCCTGATAAGGAGGCGTACTCTGGTTTCGAAGGGACCAACCTGGAGAGGCTCCTGAAGAATCGAGGGATTAACCGCCTCTTCATCGGCGGCTTGGCAACCGATTACTGTGTGAAGCACACCGTGTTGGACGGTCTGAAGGCGGGTTTCGAGGTGGTGTTGCTGGAGGATGCGTCGCGAGGTATAAACGTCAAGCCAAAGGACAGCGAGGAAGCCGTTAAAGAGATGACGGAGGGGGGCGCGAGGAAAGCTCGTATATCCGACTTCATCAATAACTCGTAGATAGGATCGATCGATCGATCGATCGATCGAACGTGGCTCCAGTAGTCTGTCGGCAACAGGCCAGAGGATGGAAAACGGATAGCTACTCTTTTTTTTGGGGGGAGAGGCAAGAAAGCAAGATCTTACAGGTAGGAGACGACACCCTTCCCCCTATAACCGTAGGGATGAGTGTACACGGAACAGAAAAGAACAGCCCACCAAGCGGGAGCGGAGCGATGTTGCTTGAATAGACGGTGATCCTCTGGCAACCCAATTCTTCGGGTTGGACAAGCATTCTGATCACCATGGCACAGATCCCTGACAGGAACCGCCACCGTGACAATAACACTTAGAGAGAGGCCCAGCTCCAGAGGCGCAAAGATATCAATCCCTTCCGGGCCAATCAGGTAGCCGCTGAGAAACAGAGGAATGATCATCGGCAAATCAAAACGTTCCGACAGCTTCGCTCCAATAATACAGAAAGAAGTTCACCTATCAGTTCTGACCGCCAATACTCTGGGTGTCTTGGATTTCCTGAGTGGGGCAGCCTTCACCTTGAGCTACCTGACTTGAGGAAGGGCTACTAATCGTTCGTGAGATCCAGAGCCAAAACAAGCTGGTACAATCAGTCCACAACAACAACAATGTTAGGACGCTCAAGCCACAACAACATCAAGCAAGAAACCCTCATTTAGATGGTAGTTTGAGCGCTACGCCTGGCCAAGCGCCTCTCCACAAAATGAGAACGCGCCTAAACCCGAGGTACCGCCTCTCGCAATTCTCTTAAAGTTATAAACCCCTGACGCCATAACAATCTCGGTCAATGGGCCGGTAGCGCAGCCTGGAGGCGCACTCGGCTTGCATGCCCAAGCCAAGACCCCGGGAGGTCGCGGGTCCGAATCCCGCCCGGTCCACCATATAGTTGTGCAGATTCATCGCAGTGGCTTTCTACGGCTCGAACCTTAGGCATTGGTATGCTTTCCCAGGATCGTGAGAAATCGATCGATCGATCGATGACCAAGGGGCCTGAGCCCCTTTCGCAGACGGAAGTAATTGTGGTTATCCTACAGAAAAACATGCGGTTCAATTGCATTAGCATTATATACGTGACTGCGCGGTGTTCAAATGGTAAGGCGGTGCCTACCTTGGGCATCACCTAGGATCAATGGGGCCATTCAGCATGAAGCAACCTCCCTGATGAGCCGGTGAGACTCCGGCGAAACCAGTTTCTATGGGTCGGAGGCGAAGATTGATGGTGAAATGTCCCGTTAGACTGCCCAATGAACTAATATCTGACGAACGCGATTGTGTTTATTGGACAAATCCGCAATTGCCTCCGATGGATTGGAAGTTAAATATTTGTAGCAAATGTGAATCTAAAATACCAGCACTAGAAGAATATAAAAGGATTTGGGGCGGGTGTGGAAAACTTCCTCTTCCTTCCGAGGGGTCTCGCGGATGGGAGCGGTTGAGACGGGGGAGGGAATGAGTGTGAGTAAGCGGGGAGTTTGGACTCGCGTTGATTATCTGGATAGCTGGGAACGGATGACAGAGTTTGGGGAAGAGCTGGTGTTCGATAGCAAAGCTGAAGCCGAAGAGTTCGTGAAGAAAATGCAAGACATGGGTTCTCCCTTTCAGTACGAGGTCAGAAAGCTATGATTTCTCCTCCGAAGATGAGTGGGAGAGCAAAGGAGAGAAACTGGTTGGTATCTTTTTTGAAGAAGAATGGCTTATTCTTTTTAGTGGTTCTATCCATTACGCTAGGCTACGGTGGTGGTACAGCGATCTATCCTCCCACCTCCGAAACGATAACTACGTGGAGGACAATGACTTCTAAGACGACCTATATCTCAACCTTCACAAGTTTGAGGGCTTCCTCTGTGAAGACCACTTCAACCGCGACCAGTATGTATACGCTACTGGAGGACTCGATACAGACCTTCGCAAACTATAGTGCAGATATAAGGGAGGAGCGTGCGGCTCACTACGCCGTCAGGGCGCTCGTCATCGAAATAACGTTGCCCCCCGAGACTATTCCCACCGGTAAGGACACAGCCCAGATGCTGATGGAATATCACTATCGCTCACCGAAGAGTATGGTTCTAGAGAGAATCGGCTTGGGTACTTGGATGGATATGAAGACATCCTCAGAGACATGGTATATGTACTGGCCCACCGAAGTCAACGTCAGCGAAGGAATTGGGTCGCTGTTCGACTTCGAGTACATCGATCGAAACGATACCGAGGTCGCGACGGTCTACATCAGCAAAGAAGGCGTCTTTCCCGAGATTCTTTCCGTAGACCTGAAGCGAGTGTGGAAAGACGCCGTCACAGAGAACCGTACAGCCCTCAAGACCACAACCTTCTGGAGCCGAATAACTTACACGGAAACAATCGAGGAAACCTACACAAAAACCATGACCTATAAGACATACGAAACCTATGTGCTCACACCCAGCCCAATCACTACGGTCACCAAGGAAACGTTCACAATGCCGCCCACATCAACCACGACAATCAAAACTTATACTCTCACCCCTACGACAACCCCGAGCCCGATTTCAGGCATAGATATGCCGGGATTTCAAATCCTGATCTTCGCGATCCTAGCCGCCGCAGTGGGACTTGCCCTTGGGTTGATTATTCGGAGGAGTAGAAAACCCAGGGCCGCCTATGGACCGCTACCCCCACCCATCTAAGAGGAAACCTCCCTGACGAGCCCGTGAGACTCGGGCGAAACCCATGTCTTTTCCTTTCAGAGGCGAGATAAACCCATCCCTATGAGCAGTGCCAGCGTGACGGCTATGACCACGGGGACGTCGATCGGTCGGAGACGCGCGGGTTTTTATACTGAGCTTTTCTCGTGTTGGGATTCAAACCTTGGGGATGGCGTGACCGAGATGGGAGCGACCAAGAGCTGGTTTGCCAGGCATGCTGAGGCAGAGGCGAGGAAGGACGGGCTTTCGCTTTCTGATCGTGCTGGAAATGCTGCAGGCATCTTGACCATGTTGGTGCTCCTATGGTTCTTCATTGCTCATCAGACGTCGTCAACGGGGTTCTTCACCTCAAAGTTCGGTCAAACAGAGGCCTTCCTGTTCTACGCCCCACCGCTGCTCAGCATCATCGCGACCGCCGCAAAAGCCGCTGTCGGTCACAGGAACGTATTGCGCCCTCTTGACGTGGCTGGCATGATTTTGAGCTTCGTTGCTCTTGTCTGGGTGTTTGCGATCTTTCCCTTCGACTTCTCTCATCTGGCGGATGTGCTGCCGGGTTTCCTTCGGTTTCTGCTGCAGTGGATCTCCAACGACTTCGCGAGAGGGGTTATGGCGTTAGCGATGATTGTAATTCCTGTTGTAGCGGTCTATACCGCTGCCCTGTACGTGTTTGTGCGGCGAGAGCTCAAGTCTTAGAGCGCAGGCATGTCGTTCGTGGTACCGGAGAAAAACCCTATCGGCTTCCTTACCGCTTTCTATCGACAACTGTGTTTTCCCGGACATCGATGGAGTAGGTCGATCGATCAAGGCTCCAAACATGCATTGACTTCAACCGGTTCGGAGACCTAGGCAGAGATGTGAAAGAGAGTGTTCCTGAGAATGTTGATCGATTGGATATCTTGCCTAAGTCATGAGGGCAAAGAGGATTGTGTCACTTGTGGAGTTACTGACCGTGCATTGCGTATTTTCAATGCCAATGATTTCTTCCAGGATTTCTGTGGGATAATGCAGGTAGCTAAATGAACAGGGTTGTGTCTGCCTTAGAAGCTAGGTCGAGGAAGGCTGTGGCGCCTGCGATTTGATCTACCTCAGGGATCAGGTCCTCTTTTTTGATGCCGAACATCTCCATGGTTGGGCTGCAGGCGTAGATTTTCAGCAGCCCAGTTGCTTTAAGCCTCTTCAGCATTTCATAGGGTGTGGGGTACTTCATCTCTCCCAGCTTTTCCTTTACTTGTTTCTCTAGATGTTTGTAGTCACTTGGCATCGCGGCCTTTTCCATGGCTCCCTTAGCCAGCATCTGGAGCCCCCAGAAGGTGAAGTAAACGTGAGTTTCCATGTCCATAGCCGCGGCGGCTGAGGCCAGTATGAAGACGGGGTAGAGGCGGTCTATGGTGCCTCCATGGGCTATGATGGCAAGCTTCTTCCTTTCCTTCTCAACCATTTTTACTCTTCACCCGCAAGTGATATAACAGTGTGATATTAACGTTTCACGGACTTCATAACCGAATGTGAGGGAAAGTCCTAATCTAACGTGACTCATCACGTACGCTAGTGTGCACGGGCTGCTCTTGCGATGTGTATGGCAGCTCTTTCACAGTCGAGCGCTGCCTCTTTGAGGGCTTCGGAGAGTGTTGGGTGGGGATGGATGGTCCTGGCCAGGTCCTCTGTTGTAGCTTCCAGCCTCATAGCTAGGGCTGCTTCAGGTATGATGTCTGAGGCTCTTGGACCTATGACGTGAACTCCGAGGATCTCCTTTGTTGTTTTGTCGGCTAGAACCTTGACTGTGCCTTCCGTTTCACCTAGGGTTAGGGCTCTTCCGCTGGCCGAAAAAGGAAACTTCCCGATCAAAAGGTCGTAGCCTTGGTCTTTGGCCTGGTCTTCGGTTAAACCCACAGCGGCCACCTCAGGGATTGTGTAGATGCATCTGGGGACAACCCGGAGATCTATCTTTGAGTTGAGACCCATAGCATTTTCAGCAGCGATAACGCCCTCCTCCGATGCTACATGAGCCAGTCCACCGCCGGTCACATCGCCGATTGCGTAGACGCCTTTCACGTTCGTTTCCATGTGATCGTCAACCTTGATTCCGTTCTTGGTGTGTTCGATGCCCAATTCTTCTAGGCCGATGTTTTCAATGTTCGGTAACCTGCCGACCGCCATCAGCACTTTGTCCCCTTCTAGTGTGAGTTCACCGCTCTGTGATCGAACAAGGACCTCCTTGATGCCTTGGTCTTCTAAGATCGACTTCACCACCGTGTTCGTCAAGATTCTCACCCCCTGCTTTGCCAGGATCTGGTTCAGGCGTATGCCAACTTCGCGGTCTTCGAGAGGCAGAAGGTTGGGCAGCATCTCCACGATCGCTACCTCAGACCCCAGCCTGCTGAATATGCAGGCAAACTCGGTTCCCTCGGGCCCGCCGCCTATGATGACAAGGCTTGAGGGCACCTTCTCCAGATGCAGTGCTTTGTCGCTCGTAATCACGCCGGGGGATTCGGCGCCGGGGATGGGAAGCGTCTTGGCCCTGGACCCTGTAGCTACTATTATCTTGGCTGCGTTGAGGCTGATGCTTTGGTCGTTTTGGATTACGGTTATAGTTCCAGTTGAGGCAATCTTTCCGACGCCTTTTAACAGTTCTACGCCGTTTGACTTGAGGAGATACCTTGTTCCTTGGACTAAACGCTCTACAACCTTATCCATTCTCTCGGTTATCTTTCTGAGATCGTAGCCTGGTTCGGCAACCGTCAAGCCAAACTCACCAGCTCTCTTCACATCTGAGATCAGCTCCACGGCCCTCAGGAGAGCTTTGGTGGGGATGCATCCCCAGTTGGTGCAGGTTCCGCCAAGACTGTTTTTCTCTATGACCACTACTTTGCCGCCGAGTTGAGCTGCTCTGATGGCGGCCACATATCCACCGGGGCCGCCGCCTATCACGCCAACGTCGTATTCCTCTTGAACCATATCAATCGCTGTGGAAACGCTGGGGTAATTAAAGTTCACATGAATTGCCGATCGATTCGGCGCGGTCGATCAATCAGGATGTTTGATCTCAGACAAGAGGGCAGGAAGGCGCTGCCTCGAACATCCTTAAATGGAGGGGGTCTATCGTCTCAGGGAGAGTCGTTGATCTCTGAGTCTCTGTGCTTCACGGAGGAACTTGGCCAGCGCATCCGTGAACTGAAGGAGGAACTGAACGCCGTGATCTTGGCGCACAACTACCAACGCCCGGAGGTCCAAGACGCAGCGGACTTTCTCGGAGATTCTCTGGAGCTCTCCCGCAAGGCGACACAGACGCAAGCCGAGATGATAGTTTTTTGTGGGGTTGACTTCATGGCTGAGAGTGCAGCCATACTCAATCCCGAAAGGACGGTGCTTCTCCCTGAGTTGAATGCGCAATGTCCGATGGCCGCTATGATCACGCCGGAAGATGTCCGTGTTCTTCGAGAGAGGCATCCCGGCGCGCCAGTCGTCTGTTATGTCAACAGTTCAGCAGCCGTGAAGGCTGAGAGCGACATCTGTTGTACCTCAGCCAACGCCATCAAGGTCGTTAACAGTCTTTCCGAGAAAGAGATCATCTTCATACCTGACGAGTACCTTGGGCGCTATGTTGCATCCAAGACTAAGAAGGAGATCGTTCTCCACCCCGGGTTCTGTCCTACGCACGCCAGGTTGACGGGGCACGAAATACGTTTTCTGAAGGAGGCATTCCCTGACGCCGAGGTTATTGTACATCCCGAGTGCACACCGGAGGTGATAGCCCTGGCAGATGCTGTGCTCAGCACCTCCCAGATGATTCGCTATGCCAAAGAGAGCGCTGCAAGGACCTTCATAGTGGGGACGGAGGAGGGCCTGCTCTACCGCCTGAGACGCGAGAACCCAGAGAAAACTTTCCATCTCGCCTCATCAACTTTAATCTGTCCCAATATGAAGAAGATCACCTTGGAAAGCGTGGCCAGGTCCTTGGAGAGGAGGCAACACATCATAACCGTGCCGGAGGAGACCAGGCAGGCGGCGGTCCGCGCCTTGGACAGAATGTTGGCGATCAAGCAGGACAGGGCTTCCGCGAGTGACTGAAAGTTCTTCTGTGGTTCGACTGATCGGCACCTGAGTCTACGGCGCGGTGTTTTGTTATCGATAAGGGCAATTGACGAGAGAAGCATCATGTTTCCTGGGTGTCACCGAAGAACCCGTTGGGGCGAGGGTGTTTAACGCCTACGCTTTGGGCCCGTTGCCCCGTAGACTACGAGGATCACTGCTACAACCGAAAACAGTAGCACCAAGTAGTTCACTGTTGGATCCATCTGTTGAGTCTGTTCCTCGAGCAAGAGGCTGAA
>Ga0315310_10000246_pt1 | contig 35361 bp, 35 predicted proteins | sample TDP5_MG_FD_203630 | JGI IMG/M metagenome (GOLD analysis project Ga0315310, IMG submission 203630) | Freshwater sediment microbial communities from Lake Towuti, South Sulawesi, Indonesia - TDP5 | ecosystem: Environmental > Aquatic > Freshwater > Lake > Sediment | place: Indonesia: South Sulawesi...
AAAGGGGGAAGAATTCCCCCTTTGCGCCTGTAGCTTTCACCCCGTTAAATAAATCACAAAGAGCGCAGAGTAATTATTGTTTTGGTTCTTATCCTATGTATTTAACGGGGCAAGGTAGGATAGAGCAACGGATTTCTAAAGCGAATCAATCATTTTTGCAAACTCCCGAAATTGCGATAAATCCCGAAAACACTTCACTTTTTGGCTTTCTACTATCTCTAACTGTTGCTTGGAATTCTAACCATTCCATACATTCTACAGCCAAAACTGGCCCAAAAGTGGCCCAGTGTGAAAAGAGGGTCGGTGGCGAAAAACTGCCGACCCTTTTTTGATTTCTCACAAATCTTTCTCTATCACCGGGGAAGAAATAAACTCACCTTATTCTTCCTCCCCCTGACTCGTCCTTTATAAATCCTGTGCTGGAATAGTCTTCGGAAGGTCAGAGAATACCTTCACGATCAAATAATACTCTTTTAATCGCAAACTTTGAGATATCTTCTTCAGTTTTTTCAACTCAAAATGACCTCCCTTTATTTTTGCCTCGAAGGCAATTCTCTTGTTTAAAACAAAATCAATTTCAGGCCCTTTGTATTTTGCATAATAATTTAAAGATCCGTATTTTCTCAAATTTTGAAATACGGAATTCTCGAAAACGATTCCGTCCGGGATTTTGCCCAGGTAATTCAGAAGTCCACTGTCACAAAAATAGATCTTTTTCGCACCCCTCACTTCACCATTGGAACTTTTTGAAAAGGGAGCAAGCAGTGATATGAAATATGTCTTCTCCAAAAAATTCAAATAAGAATAAACAGTGTCTCGGGCAACGCCAATCTCCGAAGAAATCTTACTGATTTCAATCTTCGAACCTACGCGATTTGCAAGCAATAAAATCAAGTCTCGGAGTTTTGCCATTTCTTTGAAATCGGTTAACGCCTTTACATCCTTCTCAAAGTATGATTTGAAAATATCTTCCAAAATCTGTCTTTTTCTTGTCCGGTCTTTCTCCAAAACTACCGCTGGAAAACCCCCGAAAGCCAGGTATTCCTCGTAATACTTGCGATATAATTCAAAGGTAATTTGATTCTTACTTTTTTCTTTCTTCTTAAACGCCGTGACCGGTTTTCTTATCTTTTCTTTAAAGATAAGGTATTCTTCAAAATCCAAAGGGAAAAGTTCGTAGACGGTTTTTCTACCCGCTAACGATTCAGGGAACAGATTCTTTAAATAAAAGCTGCTGGAACCAGTTAGAAAAAACTTGATGCGGTAATGGTCATAAAGATACTTGATGGCCTTCACAACTTCGGGCATAATTTGAACCTCATCCAGAAATACAAACGGCTTTTCGGCAAAAGGAAGTCCGAGATTCTCAAGGTTGACGATAATGTTGTCGTAGTTTTTTTCTTCAAAGGCTTTTTGATTTAGCGGATTTTCAAGGTCCAAAAATATCTTATGGGTACTTTTGACCTCATCAAAGATTTTGCGCATCAAGGTTGTTTTGCCCACCTGCCGCATGCCGGTCAATACAACAATCCCGGGGAGCTTAAGTTCCTTTATTAAGAAAGGTGTTAATCTGCGGGGATAGACTTTCATAAATCCATTATATCCACTGTTCCAAAAATGTCAAGTAATAGTAGACAAATTTGACCTAATTTTGTCTACCGAGTCTGACAGGTTTATACTTTATAGGTAACCCCCAACGCCATCCTGTTTTTTCTGTTTCCTATTCATTATTCACCAATAATCTTCTTCACTTTCTCAATCTCTTCTTGACTGATTTGTTCTTCACCACGCCCTTCTTCAAAAGCCTTTTTCGCACTCTCCAAGAACTGCGCGCACCAGCGATAGGCATCGGCGATGTCGACATTATGATGCTTGCAGATGGCATCGACGGATTCTTTGCCCTTGAGTATATCCAAAACAACAGCCGCTTTCTCATCAACTGTCTTTTCCTGTTTTGTCATAATCTTACCTCCTGTCGGCGATTATGCTTCAGCGACCGAATTCACTTTTTTTTCTTAAGTCTGATCTTCTTTTCATAGATATTGCCAAATTTTTCATAGTATTTCTGAATTAGATTATGATGGTTGCGCATTGAATCATCTAAGTCTTTCAAAAGTCTATCAATATTTGCATCGCCTATCACTTTTTTCCTTCTCAACATGTCTCCAATTTGAATGACAGATAATGTTTGTATCTGCATCGAGACTATCTCTTTGAATTGTCTATCTACTTCCTTGATGAACTTTCGTCCTTCCCGTCTGTTGAGATTGGTTAAGAATTTCCAGTCACTGGGATTTAATTTTATAAGAACATAATGACCATCGGAGCTTTTTACTAATCTCATTACTTCCTCCTTCTTTTTTGGTTTGATTGCTCATCTAATAAATTATCAACCTTCACAAAATTCTTATCAACAACCTTCGCAAAACCAGCCAGAGCTTTATCATCACCGTAATCTTCTCTGTTCATTACTGTAGTCGAAGGTTTGTGTTTTCTACAAACCTTGATTTCTTTTTCGTGATTTTCTTTTCAGCTTCGAGCATAATGGCTGAGGTCATGACGAATATCGCCTTAATATTCTGTTCATCGCTGTAATCTTATTTTTTATCACTGTAATCAATCACTGAAGGTGAGATAATGATTGTTTCTCTTTTTTGTTAGGGTCATTTTTGGGCGTGGAGAGAAAATGTCCAATGTCCAGACCTGACATCCAATCACAGGAAAATAGGGGTCGGTGATTCGCTTGCCGGCCCCTTTAACATAATGTTTGATTTTGAAGCAAATCCTGTATTCTAAAAAACAACATTAAAGTTTCTGCCGACTTCGGTAAAATGTTTGTCATCTGTTACGATATCAAGAATTTGATTCTTCTCCATAAGAACCATCGTGGTAAAATCTGTAAATGAAATGCGAGGTTTATCCTTATACTTCAAACGTAGTCGTTTTGCTTTTTCGAAATCATCAGGTAAAATCCATATTAATGTGAGAAAGCCCGTCGCGCAAGCCAAATCCACAGTATTTACGAATTCTTTTACTTTATCGAATGGCAATCTTGTTGACAAAAGTGTAATTGTTTCATCAAGAATATAATCCGAAGTTATAACTTCTCCCTTATCTTTCCAGACCTTCTCCAGATAATTTTTAACACTGAGGTGACTATGTTCTTTTGAATCAATGAATGCCTTAAAACCCCAACTGTCAACAAAAATTCTCATAAATTATAAACAGTCTTATCGATATCAGTAGAAGTCATTGGACCGATTTCAACAAAGCCAGCAATTGCTAAAAGAGGATTATCAGATATCTCACGTGTTTCTAAACATTTTATCTCCTCCCAAAGCCGATTTAATTTTTTGATCTCGGATTCATAAACATTTATTATCTTTATATATTTTTTACTTTTGTTAAGTAATTTACTCTCTTGTTTTATTAACAAACTTAGTGTCATACCTTACTTCCTAATCCTTTTTCTTAAGTTTTTCATTCTCTTCTTTCAATGCTGCATTTTCTCTTTTTAATCTATTGATTTCATCGTCTTTGGATAATTGGTCTTTTTGTAACCTATAGATTTCTTCAGTTTGACTTGATAATTCGTTTCTCAATTCAATGAATCCACGTTCCAATTTATCTGCTTTATCCTTTAAAGATAAGTACGCCATCTGCCATTTCTTAAGTTTGTTCATAAGAAAATTGCGATCTGCAGTAACCCTTTGCAAGGCCTCTTGCGCAGCAGACAGAGTTCGGGCAGTCGAAGCTTGACCTATGGCTTGAAGAATATTACCAATTACACTGCCAAGTAACGCCCAGTCTTTAGCAGAACTATTTTTTTCCTTGTTACGGACAATTCTTAAAGTATGTTTTTTTCTTATTTTCATACCCTAATTATATTTATAAAATTTCCGTAGTCAATACTTTAATCAATTATTCAAAAGGGTTTTGTCCGTTCTTGCCATTTATTTCCTACTACTTACTTCATACTACCTACTATTTACTGTCGTTCTTGCTTCGAGCATTAGGGCAGAAGTCATGACGAATATTGCCTTAATATTCTGTTCATCGCTGTAATCTTATTTTTTATCACTGTTATCGAACACCGCAGGTGTTGTAATCTACCTTTCTATCGCTGCCATCAATCCGAAGGTTTTTTATCCCAGTAATTTCAATAGAAGATATTTCTCTGCTTGACTTGAGTATTTTTTCATTTATAATCGGTCGATGAAAGCACTTATTCCTCAAGAAGTCATCGAACGGAAGATATATTTAATTCGTGGACATAAAGTGATGTTGGACAACGATCTTGCGAAATTATATGGAGTAACAACTTTTAATCTCAATAAGGCGGTTAAACGGAACCTTGACCGATTCCCAGATGATTTTATGTTTCAATTGAATTCACCGGAGTTTAAATCTTTGAGATTCCAAATTGGAATATCAAAGAAAGGTAGAGGCGGGAGAAGATACTTGCCGTATGCTTTTACTGAGCAAGGCGTTGCAATGCTGTCCACCGTTCTACGAAGCAAAAGAGCAATTCAAGTTAATATCGCTATTATGCGAGTATTCGTTAGATTAAGACAGATGCTTGCCACTCACAAGGAACTTGCGCACAAGCTAAATGAATTTGAGAGAAAAATAGAACGACATGATGAAGAAATAAAAGCTATTTTCGATGCCCTTAGGCAACTTATGACGCCGCCCGATAAGCCAAAACAGCGCATTGGCTTCCATCCCTAATAAATCACTAAATTGTTATAATCGAAGGTTTATGATTTCTACAGACCCGGATTTCTTTCTCGTGATTTTCTTGTCGGCTTCGAGCATTAATGCTGAGGTCATGACGAATATTGCCTTGATATGCAAGGAAACGACCTTGCTGAGGTATTTTTCCATGTTCTTAACATGCTTAGGAGGTTCATATTTCCTGAAACCTTTTAAATATTTCCAATCCCCTGCATTTAATTTAACCAGAAGATAATGATTGTTTTTCTTTTTTGTTAGGTTCATATTATCACTTCCTTATGACCTACCAGGACTACCTTCTTCGCTTCGTATATTGGCTTTAATTCGGGCTATTTGAAAATCAATAAGATATTTAACTGGTAATGTACTTAAGGCAACATCATGTTTCCAATTTTCGAATTTTTGAATATTTGCATTCTTTGTCATGTGCTTTAATACTACGTCTTGCTCGGTAATAATATTCTTAATTCTAAAGACACTATCTGCGAATATCCAACCCTTGGAACAAATAACAATAGGCTCACTAATGTTCACAGCGTTATTATGCAGTGTGGGATCGAATATTGGCCAAAACAAAAAGTGATATTTAGGAGGAGAGACGATATTGTTGAAATATAGGAGACGAGCCTCGAAAATGATAATGCGAATGTCCTCTAAGTCTAATTCAGCACCCGACTGTCTAAAATGATCCAGCAGTTCATTCACTTTTTTCTCCTCATGGTGCCGTGACCTTCTCATATCGACGTTTTCATACAATTCGTTGATGATTTCAACAATTCTCTGCATGATGTGAAGCGAAAGATATCCGAACAGTATGTCTTTATTGGGATGAGCCATTTCATTTCGTAGTTCACGTAATGCATGAACGATTTTTTCATCATCTTCAAACAGACCTTGCCTATTTGCCCATGCGATCAATTGGAACAGTCCAGATTCTTTTCGGGTTGGCTTTCTACTGTGAATTTCCTCATAGCGAGTTTTTAACGCTAGTTCGAATATGAACAGCGCTCTTTCTAAGGCAACATCAAGAAATTCATATTCAAAGTAGCTGTGTAGTATGAGTTTGCATACAATCGCAAATTGTTTGACGATTGTTTGAGGAACCTCGTGTTGGAAAGTAAAGGCTTTGATTATACTTTGAAAATATTCAAGGGAAGTGTCCTGCCATCCTTCCCATCGTTGGTCTTTAATAAGGAATTCGCTGGCTTTATCCATGTTAATAGATACTTCTAAAATAGAAATGATGGACCCATTAATCTCAAACGGTTTCTCCGTTCTTCATAATTAGGTATAACCGCGCGTACGTTTTCCCAGAATTTGATCGAATGGTTAGAGTATTTCAGATGGCATAGTTCATGCACGATCACATAGTCAACGATTGTCACTGGTGCCATTATGATTCGCCAATTGAATCGCAAAACGCCTGTTTTCGAACAACTGCCCCAGCGTTTTTCCTGGTCTCTAGCCATAACTATTGGCCTAGATATGCCTATTTTCCGGGCATAAATCGATACCCTTTCGTTCAGTTTCGCAATTGCATGTTTTTTATACCATTTAACAAGAGCGGAGCGCACACCATCTACCTGTTTATGTTTGCTCAAGGCACTATTTATCGTAGCTTCGAGATAACCTGCATTCATTGAGATTTTAGGTTGTTCGGCAGATTTAATTTTTTTTACTTTAAGGCGAAAATGTTTGCCTAAATATGAAAATGACTCACCACTGACAAATTCGTGTTTTACAACGGGATAATTTATTTCTTTGATTTCATTTACATGTTTTATAATCCATGGTGCTTTCTTTTTTATTAATGAATATACTTTTTTGGTTGCCAATCTGCAGGGTATTCTCACTTTCACGCCTTCATTAAAACCAACTGAAATTGACACTGTTTTTTTCCTTTTAGTTCGTTTGAGGTTGAATTTAATTATCCGTTTCCCAAAACGAATTTTATAAGCCTTCATGTGTAAACCTTACACGAGCAAGGTCCATCATTTTTAAAGTCAAATGTTCAATCTCTTCGGGTCTATAACCTGCTGCCCGCAGATGTCTTTTTATCTGTCTACGCATTTCACGTTGAATATCTTCTTTACGCATCCAGTCAATCACAATCAGTTTCTCAAGCGACTCTATTATTAAGCTGGCAAGTTCCTTGTGAGATTCACTTATAACCTCATAAGTAGATTTGATATCGGAAACCTGAGAGTCTTTGGCGTTTTTTGTTTTATCATCTTTTCCTGATGAGAGCAATTTGTAAAAGGCAAACTCCGCTTCGGTCATGCCGATTGATTCAGCGACTTTATGGAGGTTCTTCATTTCTTCGGCTAATTTTTCTAATAACTCCAGTTGCTTTATCGCATCTATTCTTTCCTGTTTACGTTGTTCAATAATTTGCTCAAGCCTTTCCTTTAATGACTGATAGTATACTGGATTTTCCTCTAACCGGATATTGATTTCGTATCTTATTGCATGCTCCATCTCGCTTGCCTTTGCTTCGGGCGAAGTGAGCTTAGCTAATTCTTCTTCGAACTTGCTTGAGAAGATTGACACCGGTTCAATCAATTTAGTAATTCCGGTTACTGTTAGGTGTTCTTCAATGAGTTGCTTGACCTTAGCACCACAGCCGGATAAATCAAGTGTATCATCCCGATACCTCAAGCGTGCCGCATTACGAACCTGACCGAGCCATTTTAGATCCGCCACATACCGCAACGCCTTGGGGTCCGGAAGCATCATATCCATACTTTTTGAAAAACGGCGGAAAGCGCTATCAAAATCCGCCCGAACATCCTCAGGCTCAAGAACCGCAATACATTCGTTTATATTTGCCTTATTGACATTGTCAAAAAACCGCATAACCGCACGGTGTCTTGATTCTAATCTGGGTAGTTCGTCCTCAAAATATCGCTGAACACCTATAATGTCTTCGGGTCGGAATACATTCAGTGCCTCCTGCAATTCACGGGACACGCCCCAGTAGTCAACAACCAGGCCGTAATCCTTACTTTCATAATTGCGATTTACCCTGGCGATTGCCTGTAAAAGGGTATGTTCTCTCAGTGGTTTGTCAAGATACATTACCTGCTCAATTGGCGCATCAAAACCTGTAAGCAATTTATCGCAGACAATGATAATCGCCAAATCCTCCACTGATTCTTCAATGAATCTTCTGATGATCTCCTTTTCTTCAGCCTCGGTTTTATAATGGCTTACTAATCGCTCCGGGTCATTGTGGGCGGGTGAGATTAAGACCTCACTCGAAGGTGCATTGAGGCGATTGAATGTTTCGTAATAAGTAATCGCCGCTTCACGGCTCGGTGCAACAATCTGTGCTTTGAAACCATTGGGCATGATGAATTTTTCAAAATGTTCTATAATATCCAGGCAGACTCTTTCAATCCTTTTCGCTGACTGACCAATTACCTCTTCAGTGGCATAACGCCGTTTTATTTCTTCTCTTTGTTCGGGTGCGTAGTCCTTGAACCAGCGTTCGAAAAGCGTATCAATAGTATTGCCTACAATCTGAACTTCAGGCAGACGGCTTTCATAGTATATGGGAACGGTTGCATCATCTTGGACTGCCTGTTCAATCGTGTAGGTGTGAATATAATCGCCGAATGTTCTGAGAGTGCTGCGCTCTCGTTTGTCAATCGGTGTGCCGGTAAAGGCAATAAAGCACGCATTCGGCAAAGCCCGACGCATCTTTGCTGCAAGAATGCCGTATTCAGTCCGGTGCGCCTCATCGGTCATCACAAATATATTCGTCGCCTCGCTCAGTGCCGTCACCTGCGAAGCATCAGTGAATTTCTGTATTGTAGTTAGAACCGTCTGACCAATGCCTGCAGTCAGTAGATTCCTTAAATCTTCCCCTGATTTCGCCCTTAAGGGATTGGCAAACCCGCAATTCTTAAATGTTTTGTTAATCTGCCGGTCCAGATCTTTACGGTCGGTAACAATAATAAGCGTCGGATTTTCGAATTCAGACATTCGCCGCAATTTTGTCGCCAACCAGAGCATTGTCAAGGACTTTCCCGCTCCCTGGGTATGCCATACAACACCGCCTCTTTTCTTTGGCATTCGCGTCTTTTTAATCCGCTCAATCGCATGACTCACGGCCAGGAATTGCGGATAACGAGCTAACTTCTTTATGGTTTTGCCCTTTTCAATATCGAAGACAATAAAATCGCGGATTAAATTTAAAAGATTACCATGTGCAAGCATACCATACAAAAGGACATCTTGCTCCAATGGCAATCTTCCGATGCGACTCTTAATCTCATCAAGTGATAACGGAAATGTTGTTTTCCATTCGCTCCAGAATCGTGGTTGAGTCCATAATGTTCCATAGCGAGCCGATTCTCTACAGACGACGGCAACAATCTGGCAGGACTCAAACAATTTTGGCGCACCCAGACCTTTGTATTTTTCGTCAGATTCTTGATAACGTAGTAATTGAGTGATACCTTCTTCAACCGGATTCCGGATTGTCGGGCTTTTACATTCAATGACTGCTAATGGTATGCCATTTACATATATTACAATATCAGCCTGGATACTTACCTTCTGCCCAATAACTTTAAACTGCCTCGTAACGACAAACTCATTATTCCCTATATTTTCAAAGTCAATAAAATGCACCGGCTGTCCTTTCTTCCCCTGTCCTATATCCTGTTCTAAAGAGATCGTATGAACCAAAGCAGTGTAGACCTGTTCGTTCGCCTCCATCAGACTTGTTGCCTGAACATGGCCGATAGCTCGCACTGCCCGCTTGACATTCTCATCCGAAATCCAGGGATTGATGCGTCGCAATGCCTTCTCCAAACGGGGAACTAAAATTACATCCTTAACGCCTTCCCGTTCTTTATCCAGTTCTTCTGGCGGAACATAAATATACCCCAGTGCCTTCAAAACCTCAATCGCCGGTTCTTCAACTAAATGCAACTCATCCCAATCAGTAGGCATAATCAAGTATCCTTATGAAATTTTTATTGGAAAATTATTTAATATTATTTTCATAGAATTCTATCCTTTGCTTAAGTTTTGTTATATTAGGGTTTATTTTTTCATAATTCTTAAATAATTGCATAAAACAAGATTTAGTGCATTTTTGGATGATATAAATCTCAAAGAGCAACAGAGTCCAAAAACAGAAATTGGACAAATCATTGCTGAATTCTTGAATAATTCGATAAGGCGCTTCAGCAAGAAAAATATCAGCGTCTTTATAATTAGATTTTATGCGTAGTCTATAGAGAAAATGCAAAATGGTAGTGTAATGAGGATTAAATTTATATTTGTAGACACCCTTTCTCTTCTGAAAATCATCGTCAACTCTGTGATAATGTTCGGCTTTCAAACATTTTGCTATCATTTGAATGGGCTGAATCCCACGTCTTTGAAGATTACTATCGGGAATTACTAGTTTTTGGGGAAAATTTACCGAGAAATGGCTATTATTAGACTTTCCCCGGTAACCATCATAAGCATAATTCCAAGGAGAAAGTCCATGGTTTACAAAAAAATCGCTCAATTTTCTAAGGCATTTTTTATGCCCATTAGATTTACTTCCATCAATCAGATATGACAAAGTTTCGCCAGCAGCATAAATCGCATAATATATTTGTATAGGCTTCCATTGATTATTTATACGGATAATATGAACATCACTTGATTGGTTTTCGCAAGCAAGATATTCTGTGTTCCAGGCGATTTTCAAATACCGCTCGAGATGTGTATTGTCACAATTCGGAAGTTTCTTAAATTTGCCAGCGATATTTATTGCCTGTCCAGCAAATAACTGCCAATCTCCGTATGTTGCGGTAAGGTACTTCATAATACAATGCAAATAGAAACGATAAGTCTCAAATTTAAATTCTTCTTCTTTGAAAGGATAACCAGTTGTCTTATAAGATAGTTCCATTTCGATATTACCTATGCGTGCCCCTAATAGAAGCACAATATTTTGTTTGCCTGCAGTCTATCATCATTCGCCTGTCTTTTCTACGTCCATCAAGTTATTTGATAAAAATTTCAATATTATTCCTCTTTTCAATTGTTCATGACAGAATTGATTTTCATAGTTTCTAAGACAGCCATAACAACTTGTTTCAGAACCACACGTACAGTTTTTTACACGATTGAAAGCACTTTTAAGAACTTCATGAAGATTCTCGCCATCCATTATGCGCTTAACATGTCCAGCACCACCAGGTACATTATCAAATAGCACAAGTGCGATTTTCCCTTCATGAGGGTATAAGCAACCATCCAAATCTTGGCGTCGTATACCTAATGCCTGACTTGCGCCCTCAAGAATAGCATAAAGCAAAGAAAACCAAAAACCTTCTTTAGTTAATGCTTCACTAAACTCATATTTCTTCAAGGAAATCGTTAGGACGTCTGTTTTAAAGGTATGGCCAAAATGAAGCGGTCCTCTTACAGAGAATGAACATTCTTCACCGAATGGTTTTCTATGTCCTCCCTTTGGTCTTTCCGAAAATGCGGCGCCGCAATCAAAGCATATCCAAAATCCCACTCCTTTCTTTCCCTTGCAAATTACTGCCAATTCTCCACTTGCCGAGTGTTGACATCCAATTTTGAATTTTCCAATATGAATTTCTTTTTCCACGGGTTTTTTGTAATCAAAAAAATAAGGTCTTGTAGTGAACTCGCGCTTCGGTCGAGATTCACCTGGTTTTTGAGGTTCAGTTTCTCTGCTCGTAACAAAACCGAAAATAGGGGTGATAAACCTATGTACTTCTTTCCGTGCTATTTGCTTTTTACAATTCTCACATAAAATAGAAGGTGGAGTTTCTCCGATTGTTCCCTCTTTGATATAAAATCGTTTGCAGTCTGGACAAATAGCGTACCAGAAAACAGGCCATGTTCTATCTCGGACTACTTTCAATCCTGCACTTTCCCAGATATACCCTTTTGCTACAACCTGACTGCTGGGGGCAAACTCAGAGATGGCAATACGGAGATCGCGTTCCAATTGAATCTTTTTTGCTTCAGGAATATGAGAGTAGGGTGTGAGTTCGACAACATCAACTGGAAAACCATACTTTGGAATAACAGTGTAAGTCGCAAGGAAGTCTATAAGTTTTCTTTCCCTGATGGTTTTCATCCTATCTGTTGCCCAATTACGGTCATAGATTAATTGAGTTTCCTTTGTTTTATCTCCACCAGAATCAATGAGTTTTTTGAGTTGTTCGCCTTTCTTTTGATAATATTCTTTCAAACCAGAATATTCATCTCTTATTTTTGCATCCGCCAGTTCTAGGGGACTATCTTTTTCAATAAAGCCTTTTAACCATCCCCAGTTTTCTAAATCAAATGTACCATGTAAATTCTCTGGAATAGTTCTCTTCAGAGACTCCAATATTGTGGTTGGTTTGCCCTCAAGGTATTCCTTTAACTTTTGAAGTCCTAAAGTTCCGGCTTTTTCGAGTCTAAAGAAGGAATCTACATCCCCAAAATAGTCTTGATATTCCCTAAAGAACTGTGCCAAAATTATTGAATGTAAATGGCGACGAACGATTTTTTCATTTCGAATTTCAACGACAGACGGCGTTATTCTACCCTCAACCATTTTCTCTGGTTCTTTGAAATATGTGAGGTCATGAGACCTGAGTTGGGCAAATGTTAAGGTAAAACCAACCGAATCAAGTCTGCGTCCAGCTCTTCCTGAACGCTGAATATAATTTGAAGGCTCTGGTGGGACATTGCGCAAAAATATTGTTTCTAACTCGCCAAGGTCTACCCCCAACTCAAATGTGGTCGAACAACTCAATATATTTATGTCTCCTTTTATGAATCTTTGCTGAACATTAGAGGCATCATCCTGTTTGAGTTGCGCCGTATGTTCTTCAGAAATCATATTAATAAAGGGGAGATGGGTATATAAATACCGATAGTGATTCCTCTCGATATCTTGTCGCCGTAAAGGAGAGTTCATTGATTCAAGGTTTCCGCTGCAACCAAAAGTAGGACAAACGCCTCGTATACTCACTGGTAGAACAACGCCACACCGATCACAAATAAACCACGGAACATCTGAAATTTCCTGAACAATTTGCCAATATTTGTAATCAAGTTGAAAAAGCACTCCTTGTTCAGAATCACTAAATTGGTAAAGACCTTTACCTATCCAGTTGGTTTTTATGTCATCCCAGATTTTGCCCAACAATTTCCTGCATTCACCACTATCGGCTTTTTTCTCTGTGATTCGCGTATATAATTTCCTCAGAAATTCTGACCGTGTGTTAAATCGCCCTGAAGTTGGAATGAAGGAATAAATTCCCCTTTTAGTGTCTGATTTTTCACCCCGAAATTTATATTCTCTATTTCTATTATATCGAGCAAAAATCTCATCTTGGGGACTCGGGGCATTGTCAGGGAAAACTATGGCTTTATTGAAGCGAAGAGTATCAATGAGTACTTGATACATTACTGTTGCTTCCTCCTTGCTTAAATTCCAAGGCTCTCGTAATAGGTCGTCTATCGGTGTCCAATCTTTTGGTGGTATCAACAAAAATGATAATAGGCCTACTCCTTCTAAACAAATTCTACGATCTAAGGCACAGAATTCCTGTAGGATCCATCCCCATATTTCTTTTCTTTCATCTATTCCAGGCGGGAGAATATCATGTTTTTTAGCAATCTTCATTAAATCATTAGAAAGCATCTCAAGATTGTAATTTCCTCTTAATGCATTATCTCTAATGGCTTCTACAATTAGTCGTCTAAAAAGAATTCGTTCATGAGTAACAGCTAAATAGGGAGCAAAAAAGGCTGCATCTTGCCTGCTATCAGAAAATGCAAGGATTTTCTTCTCTCGTGCTTCTTTCTTTTCAAGATTTTGGAATAAAGCTGTTGCCAATACAGCTGCGGGCGCATCTTGTTGGAAAATAAATTCTCGAACGATGTTTATAGACCGTAAGCCGCACAAATAACACTTGTTAAGAATCCCATTTTTAGGAGTAATTTCAATCAGAGTCCGGATTGTATTACCTTCATGACTACAATCACATGTTGGCGAATCTTCCCAAAGTGCCCCACATTTTACACATAGTTTCCAGATTGTGCCTTTCTCTGCTATTTCCTCGGGAACAGCTACTTCTTCATCCTCATCTTCTTCAAGTTGCGTCTCATCTTTCCACAAAAGAAAATATTTGTTTCTTCTTGGGGTATCTATTTCAGCAAAGGGGTGTTTTAACCTGTCGTTTACAATATCGCCAACTAAATATTCTTGTCCGCACCTACGGCAGGAAGCAAGGTCAAAAACTGCATTTCCTTCTTCTGTTTTTTCACGCCGCTCTAAAAATATTTTTGGTTCAGGAAAGAACGATACAAAAATGCCCTCGGGTGCTCGGACAAAGAGATGATAACGAGCGGGTAAAAGAGGTAATGATTCTTTATCAGGACGTGCCCAAACGGCTATATTCACAAGACTTATGATGGCCTGTTTATCATCTTCAGAAGGATTATCGGTTCCTATGACTTGTTTAATACAGTCTTTAAGTTTGGTTGGCCCACTTTCCAGTATTTTCTTTAATTTAGTTATTCTCCGATCCTTTAACAAAACTATATATAAAAATTTTTTAGCATCACCATTAGACCTCCCTCTCGCTCCATCAATAAGATGTTGAGGAACGCCTAGTTCTTTGCATATATCGTAACAGCGATTTATAATAAGAGCAAGGTCGTGAGAGTTTCTTATTATTTTATCAAGACTCAGATACAACTGGAGTGGGAATTGAAATGCCTCTTCAGCACTTGGCGTTTCAAATTTCTCGCCTTTTATTATATCTTGTCTATTCCCATCCTCTGTAACCCATTCAAATTTCTCTCCAAAAAGGTTTGTCGCAAATTCCGCAACTTTTCCAAAATCATCCGCTTCTTTGACTAATGTTGCGCTTGTCGCAATGCACTGTAAAACATCTTTCTTGCCATCACATACTCTATCCTTCAGGCGACGAATAAGCATCCCCATCTCAATACCATTTGCTCCGTTGTAAATATGAGCCTCATCTAATACTAAAAACTTCCAGTGTCTTGCGTAATCACCATCAAAGAAAGAGGAGTCTTTTGGTCTTAAGAGAAGGTATTCCAACATTGCATAGTTTGTGATGAGAATATGCGGTGGATTGTCTCGCATTTCTTCTCTTGACAGTAGTTCGCTTTTTACAGGGTCTATTCCGGGATTTGTAAGCCTAAACTTTTCTTCACCTTGTTTTTTGTTTTCCGGAGTGTCACCAACATATCTGCCAAAAGTTATTCTCGCATCTGGCATCTCCTTCTCAATTAGCCTTGCTATTTCCCGCAACCTACGTAGCTGGTCATTTGCAAGGGCATTCATTGGATACAATAAAAGAGCACGAACGCCGGGTGTTAGTTTGCCATCTTTATACTCTTTGATAAGCTGGTTATATATTGGAATAAGAAAACACTCGGTCTTTCCACTGCTGGTTCCCGAGGCAATGACAATGTTTCGACCGTTCAATATTTTCTTAATCGCTTTCTCCTGATGAAGATACAGAGGATTTTTTTGTAAGTATGGTAGAGAGGGGTAAAGGAAAGATTTACACTCTTCGTTCAGTATGCCGTCTTTAATCAAGCCTTCAAGATAACCGCCGCTCTTAAACGGCGGCGTTGCCTCTAAAATTGGCCCGTTAGTAAACCTAAATTTTTCTGCTTCTTGATAGAACAGAGATTGAAGTTTTTGATCTCTGAGTCTGAAAGCTGTTGTTAGATATCTTGTGTAACTTTCCCTAATTGCCCTTGTAACCTTAAGTGGATCAAGTGGCATGATTTTTACCTCCTGTTAAATGAATCAAAGCATCATTGAATTCCTCTGGATATTTTTGCTGAAGTAAATCTATTCTCTTTCGCCACTTACTCTTGCCTTTAATTTGAGCTTCATCCCCATAAGTGTCTATGATAAACTTCAGAAATGCAAGACTCTTTATCATAAAGTCCTTTTTATCGACAGTCCCCTTTTTTCCTTTAACTCCACTATAATAAATTTTACGTATCTTCTTACAACGAGGTTTCTCTTTCTGACATTTAGCTTCTATCTTACGAAGACCAGAACAAATCTTTGCTGGAGAAATGGCTTTTATCAAATCATAAGAAATAATCTCTGGTTGCGGAGGTATGCAGGCAACTTTCTCCACATCAAAATATAGAATTTCAGGCATTCCTAATAACTTATAATCCTTCACTTTACGGATTCCCGCTTTTAAAACTAATTTATCCTTATTGTGTTTTATCGTGTCAAAAAATTGGTTTAATTCGAGTTTATATTCTACACCCTTTCGAATAAATTTGCCCTCTTGAAGTTTCTGACTATTTATCTCGAGTATGCCTACGAGCTCGTATTTGTTATCGAAATCATTGGTTCGTATTAGAAGATAAGAAGGTTCGCCAGGTTTCAGTTCCTTTCGTTCAATTTTTTGAAGCCTACTATTCCAAGCCTCTTGTTTTGAGGTTTTCCACTTTAATCTTGGGAGAGTTATCTGAAAATTGAGAATGGATTCTGGTCTGTTTGTTTTGGCAAGAGTAAACCGAAAGATATCTTTTTCGGGGGGTAGTTCAATTTCATAAAAATTGCGTTGCCTTAGTTTGACTTTAATTTCTCGATTTTCTATATTTTCCAATCTCCATTCATCATTACTATCTAACTTTACACTGATGGCAGAGAGGGTGTGGCCTAATTTTGGATCGGGAATAATTAGTTCTTTGGAGCAATTCAGCTCAATGCAAGGCATCAAGCGGAAGAAAAGGGTTTCATCAGGTATTCTTGTATCCAGTTGACAAATGTCAACCTGAAATTCTCCGTAATCACATGGCAAATCCTCAGGACAGTCTAATATTAATGGTTCCTTGCCTGTCCAATTTTCTTTAATTCTATATCCTGCTATTTTATTTTGAATCCAAACACACCATCCAAGTGGGTTTTCATAAGGTGCTACTATTTTAAGAGCTTTACCTATAAAAAGTGGGCATTCCTTTTTGAAATCGTCTTCAATTAATTGTTTCCCTTCGATACAAAAAGTTGACTGCAAGGCAAAACTCTTTTCCTCACCCGTAATTCTATTCTTTATGACCAAAGTATCAATATTACTCAAATCAATACGGAATGACTTATATGTATCCCACATCCACCTTTCGTCACATATATCACCAGGACCGAGCATGGTCTGTAACTCAAATTCTTCGTGAAGAAGCACCCAAATAACTCTTTTAGGAAGAGGATTGCTTTTTCTATCTTTATCGGAGAGGTAGTACATTCTTCCACGATTATTTCCTATTGCAACAAAGACATAAAGCTCTTGGTTGTCATGGTTGTAATTATATTCTCTGCCTTGAATTTCATCTGGAAAAGCGAGCTGAAGTTTCACTAAAGGTTCATCCAGTAATATTCTTTTTTCTTCTACAATCATCAACCCTTCATTATTAGTTGTTATGCTGGCCAAAACTTCATCTTGTTTGCCATTTATATTTAGTATATAATTGAATTGACGGGGCGTCGAGTTAATATCATTGGTTTTGAACTGTTGTTCCGGCAAAATCAGATAAACTTCGGCGCTATCAAGATTGATTTCTACATACGGAGGTTCTATTGTAGTTACGACTTCTTTTTCTTCAATCACCTTATCGGTTATTTCTTTCTCAATATCCTCATCACTCAAAGACTTTCGTTGTGTCCCCGTTAATCTTCGTCTCTTTCCTGCCGCATCACCTAGAAATATTATTTTCCTTTGTTTGAGACCGGATGGCTTCTTTTCACCTGTTGGAAGTTTTACCAGCCCTTCCTTTTTCTCTTCTGTGGGTATTTTTTTAATATAAGGCTTTTGTGGTGCTGGCTTTCTTTCTTCTTGTCGTATAATTTCCCCATTGGCTTTCGTCGCTTCAATTGCTTCGGTTTTTTCTACAAATTGGTCTTGAGATTTTTTCTCGTTAAGAATCGAAGGAATGTCCGCAGACATCTCATCGGTAGTCTTTACGGCTCCTTCTTTTTTTGAAACCGTACTTGTTTTTGTCGTAAAGGGAGCATCACTTATCGATTTTTCTTCAGGGGGTTGTGTAATTTCATCAACCTTCTTTGAGTAAATATGGAGAAGATTCTTGAACCATTCAAAAAACTTATTAAATAGAATAGAAAGCAATGTCTTCATGCGTCCCTCAAGAATGAAAAATTCCACGATTCTTTTATTTCTACAATAACACCTAAATCTGCGAGTGATTCTTCACGTCTATTCGCAGGCGGCAAATCACCAAAGCGTTCTTTGAAAAAGTATAGCAAAGCGGCTTCTACATTGCGCGGCCAATCCTCTTCGTCGTCTTGTATTCTATCGTAGCGATATGCTAAATCATATTTTGATAGATATTCATAAAGTATATCATTCTTCTGATATTTTAAATGATGACACAATCGCTCATCTAACCAACCACTACCAATATAGACAAGTCCGCTTAGATAATAAGGTCTATACTGCCATCGGTAATCTTTAGCATAGACGCAGTAAACTCCCCTTGCATGTGGAATTGTATTTTTAATGAAGTTAATCTGTCTGGGAGAAAATGTTAATTCTCTTGACCAGTTTACATATACGGTTAACTTCTCAGTTTTCCCTCTCGAAGTGTTATAGACTTGCATTCTTCAGCCTTACTTTGCCAGTTAATAGAACTTGCATAAGTCCTTGTTTTAGAATTTCAAATTGCGATTTTTGCAGTATTAGTGATTTGACTTTCATTTCAAAAGAAGAGATAATATTACTGATTTTCTCTTGTTCAGAGAGAGGGGGTAGTGGAATTGCTTTTGCATAGGCATCCTTCCTGTTCAACCCCGGCACAGCGGAAGAAGATTCCAATTGATCTAATCTAATGTGTAGCAAAATTCTATATAAGAATGCAATATGCATCCTATTGCTGCATACGATATAATAAGTTGTGTCTATAGGCCAGAAATCTTCATTGACATAATGTACCTCACCTACAGAACCTTTTCTACCTACTACAATTCCCGGACCTTTTACCAAATAGCTATCGTGAAAACCGACTATACCATTTGACCCGTAGACTGGATATGAACCTTCAGTTCTTTCATGTTCTCGTAGACCCTCCCCATACTCAAACTTACATATTTCACCAAGTCTAACGATAGACCAATCATCAGGAACTACGCCATAAATAGTTTTCTTGTATTTTTGATGGCTCCCTGGAATACCATGAGTCAAAAGATTATGCATTAGAGTATTCTGCAGTTTTTTTGCCTGTTCAATAAGTTGCTGGGTTTTTTCGATGGTGTCGTCAACAGAAGTGAGAACCTCGGCGATTTTTTCTTGTTCGGGGAGGGGAGGCAGAGGGACATGAATTGACGCCAAGTCGCCTAAACGCAATGAAGGGTAGTTGGTGTCAGGTACAAGTGATTTTGCGTCAGTTGTCAGAAGACAGTAATAAAGAAATTCTGACACCGCATTATTATTTGCTACAATCGCGGCGAGATGTGATGAGACATAAGCTGGTTTGGATAATAAGACTCTGTGATTCAAAAAAGTTGATGCCCCACTTTTAGGGAATAGTATCGTGCCTTTGGGCCATTGCCTTAGACCGAGTTCTTTTACTGCCAAATCATTAATTTTGTCTTGTGCTGACACAAAACGATGACACTTGCTTACTTTTCCTACATCCGACGTGCGGATAAATAGATATTGTCCGTTTTCGAAATATTTTGCATCCTGCGGCGCAGAATCGCCAGAGCCAATCTCTGCCACTTCGCCCAGTTTAACCACACCCCAGTCAACTGGAATTTCGCCGATTGGCGTTTCCTTGTATTTTGTGCTGGTGGAAAGATTTTTAATATCGCTCATCGCCTCATAAATCTCCTTTTAGGAATCAAAATGATCTTGTTAAGTTATCTTTTGATGTCATAACCAAGTTCTTTGAGATATTCATTCATCTTCTCTTCAGCCTTATCTCGATCTCGTTCTATTTGGCGTAATTTAATCAATGCTTCTTTGATATCAATTTTTTCTTCGGGTATTGTCGTATCTACATACCGGCTTATATTGAGGTTGTAATCATTCTCTTTAATTTCATCCAGGCTTACGACCCTTGAAAATCGCTCAATGTTGCGATGATCTCTGAATCCCTTTGCCATCTGCTCAATGTCCTCATCCCTTAACTTATTTTGATTCTTGCCTTGTTCATATAACTCAGCACCGTAAATAAACAAGACCTTGCCCTTTCTTTCTTTTGGCTTTGCCCTATTAATAATTAAAATTACCGCAGGAATACCAGTACCATAAAACAGATTGGGAGCGAGTCCTATTATTGCTTCAAATAAATCGTCTTCAAGTATCCCCTGTCTAATCTTGGCTTCGCTTGAACCGCGAAACAAGACACCATGAGGCATTACAACTCCCAGCATACCATTGTCATTTAGCGTTGCAATCATATGCTGAACAAATGCCAGGTCACCCTTTGTTTTAGGTGGCACACCGAATCTAAACCGCCCATATCCATCGGTCATCGCGGTCTCATAACCCCAATCTTTGAGACTGAAAGGAGGGTTAGCTATGACCCGGTCGTATAGCATAAGTTCGCCGTCCTGAATAAGTTTTGGATCTCTAATAGTATCGCCTTTTTCTATTCGCGCATCTGGTATGTTATGAAGCAGCATATTCATTTTACATATTGCCCAGGTGCCGAGGTTTTTCTCCTGGCCAAAAAGCGAAATGTTCTTGGGATTGCCGCCCTGACGCTCAATATAATGGGCGCATTCAATTAGCATGCCTCCACTTCCTGAACAAGGATCACAAATCCTCATTCCTTCTTTTGGCCCAAGCAATTCTACAATCAGCTTAACGACTTGTCTTGGCGTATAGAATTCTCCACCTTTTTTGCCGGCGTCGTCGGCGAACCGTTCGATCAAATACTCATATGCACGACCGAGAATATCTGGCTCAGCTAAATCAGCGTTGCGCATACTGACGTGCGAAAAGTGATTGACAAGTCGAGACAGCACCGAATCACGATTCTTCGCATCACCAAGTTTTCGCTCGTCATTAAAATCTATGCCAGCCAATACGCCTTCAAGTTTTGGATTTGCTTCTTCCAATGCGAAGCATGCTTTATTGAGACGGTCACCAATATTAGTCGAAACCTTACGCAATTCTGACCACCGGGCAGTTTCAGGAACAAAGAAGGTGTGTTCGTCAGGTTCTTGCCAGGCAAGATATTTATCTCCGGTTTCTTTCTCAATCTTGTCACCCTCTTCTTCAAACACATCGGAAAGCCTCTTGAGAAACAAAAAGCCGAAGATGTAATTCTTATAGTCCGCAGCGTCAATGGAGCCCCTCAGGATATCTGCAGCACTCCAAAGATGGTTCAAAAACTGCTCTTTTGTTAGGTTATTCATGATTCCTCCTGCTTATGTTATTACCGACCATTAAATCAAATGCCAGGTTTTCCACGATTTGTTTGCGAAGATCAGCAGCCCTAATTGATGATGTATGTTGTTCGTCAACTAAAGACAACAGTTTGACCAGTTGATCCTGGATTTCTCGCGGCGGCACCGGTACTTCCATTTCTGAGAGAGCGCCGATGGTAAGAACATATTGCGTTTTTGAAAAAAACGCTTTTGAACGCAATTGTTTGATACCCGCAGGACTTTCGAGATAAAATTTAAGAAGAACCGGACTCAGTTCTTCACTTAATCGAATCGTAATAATATTCTGTGAAGCAACAGTAAATTCATTCAATTCCGCTTGGACAATTGCTACTTTTGGCTGCACTCCACGACTGGCGATCAATATATCATCCTTCATGATTTGATACCGCTGCAGACCATTTGAATTGCCAATCGGAATAATATCGAGATTATCACTCGAAATGACACCATTCTTCAGGTCCTTTAGATTGATATAGGCTATACGTGGGCGCTTAACCTTTGTATCCCATTTTTCAACATGAGACATACCGGAAAATATTTTTTCCACAATATCCTTCAATCTGATAGATTGACATGTATTAACCATACTATATTATAATGAAAAATCGGAAATTGTCAAGGGGTAAAATTGCAATATTTTAATATTCATTAATAATATCTTTTTATGATACAATAATAGCGTATTGAAATGTATGGCTATTTCATAACATATTACGTATATTGGTTTCTATTCAATAACGGAATTGTGCAGGTAGGCACTGTTATGCTAGCTCAAAAAAACTCGCAAAATTCCATCAAAGGTATATAAGGGCTGTCGCCTTAAGCTCAGCCTGCCTTATTCAATTCACTGCCCACCCAAGCCAAGCCCCTCTTGCCTGAGCCACCTAAAGGCTTTATAAACCTTTGGGTCAATGCTTTGACCTTCATTCCATTTTGCACTGAACGAAAGTTGGTAAGTGTTATACTAAACCCCGTTAGATGCATGCTATCTAGACGGGGTGAATTTGAAGGGCTGGAGGTCATTCAGCCCATAAAACTGAAAGGAGGTGGTTAAATTCATGCAAGCAGAAGATTATTTAGAGATTTTTCGGGTTGCTTTTAAGAATGTTGGCGAGGGCGTTGATAAAGAGCGAGTAGCAATAGCAGTGATGCAGGAAATGGGCAAGGATAAGCGTATGCAATTGGCCTTGATGCAGCGCGAGCAGGGACGGCAGCAACAACGAGCAACACCCAGGCAGATTGCTTTTTTAAGGACAATGGGTGTTATGGTTGACTATGCCATAACCAAGCAAAAGGCCGCGGAACTAATTGATAAGGCAAAGATGAATAACCCGAGACAAAGGTAAGACAAGGAAAGGGTAGTTTATTTTTTTCTTTTTTCCTTTCCTTTTTGTTTTTCTTTGCTCTTTTTCGAAAGGTATATAAAGGCTTAATGCCTTGTCATTTTAAGGAGGTGGTTGAATTTGAGATGGATTCTGAACAGAGGGTGTCGAAGCCGAATCCGAACAAGGCGATGAGTGAAAAGCAAAGGGGCTATATTGAGCGACTTTTATTTGACAGAAACATTGACGAGAGCTATAAGCAGATGATCAGGAATGCGATGCAAGATGGCTTGAGTAGCCTGCAGGCGAGTAAGATAATTGATTTTTTGAAAGCTTGCATTGAGTTTAAACAGAGTTTCAGTATTAGCCTTGCAGGGCAGCCAAGTGGCAATGTCTTTGGAAAGAGCTCGTTTGGGAGAATGCCGGCCAAGGTTGTTGAGGAGAAAGAAAGCCAGTTAAAGATTTAAGGCTGAAGTGATGAGCTTGACAATTTGATGTTTTTAGTTAGAGTAGACCATGGCAATAGATTATTCTCGGAAAGGCTGGATCATTAAGAGGCTTGATGAGACAACCGAGAGAATTCCTCAAATGGATGGCTGTTTTGAACGTGTTAAGCCACTGAATAAAAAGTCTCTTGAGGAAGTCGTAAAAACATCAATTGAAAATTTAAACAATAGGTTTCGAGACTTTAAAATAACAGTCAAAAGTAAGTCTTTATTTTTTGGCAAAAGAGTTGAAATAAACGGAGTGCACTTGGATATAGTCGAAGGCCGTTCGTTTCGCGTTAAGTTAACGACCGGGAGAATTTATGTTGAGATTTTTGGTCTTGATTCTGCGACTATATTGAATTGCCTAGTATGATATTTGATTTTGCTTCCTGTTTTGACAACAGCTTTAAATTTGTAAGAAATTATCTTAATAGTGACAGGAAGAAGATTTTCAATTAGAGTATAACATGGCGATCGATTTTGTCGCAAAAGGTTGGTTTCCTCGAAAATGGAAGAAAGGGCGCGATTATCTTGAAATCTATATTAAGCGTTTTCATTCATTAAATAGAAAAGCCTTAGATGAGACAGTGGAATACTCTATCCAAAGATTGAAAAAAGCATTTCCTAATTTTAACATAGAAATTAAGTATGTAAGAACATTATTTACTAAAAGTATCGAGGTAAAAGGCACGTCATTACAATCTGAGCAGAGTGTGTTTTGGATTAAATTTACTTCCAAGAAGATTTATGCAAATATTTATGGGCTTGATCCTGATTCGGTGATGAATTGTCTTGTGTAGATTTATAGTTCTGTTTGATTGTTTTTTTTACTCATTTAATAATCGAGAATTAATATAAGATTCTGAATAGATTTGGAAATAGTATTTTGAAGTGGTTATATTGATAGTATTGAGAATATAGTTGTAGGTTATCGATGGATTGAGGGAAAAAGCGGGGTTATTTTTATAATTTTGTGGGAGATGATGAGATTTAGATTTTAATATATTGAGAAGGTTTTAAGAGTAACTGAAAGGTGTATTTTAGCGAGAAATAAGGGGTGGTTTGAGTAGTTCGGTGGAGCGGATAAATATTGTTATGTGAGTAGGAGGTATTTGTTGGTGAATGAACGATACCATCCTTTGCCGGTAACTGTCTTTTGCTGGGTCACGGGGGACCAGAAAAGCGTAAAAGGCGCTCTTGCTAACCGCCGAGCTAACCTTTTAGGCTTTTCGGTCTATATATAGTGGATTCTTTCCTTTCAACAGAGGTTGAAATGTAGGGAATTTTAAAAATTCCCCAATAAATAAATGTTGAAAGGAGGTATTAACGAAAATGGAATACGAGAAGATAGTCGAACGGATAAACGACGAACGATTGAACAGTGTTGTTAACGTGTATATAGTGATACCAGAGAGGCTGGTCAGAGAGCTAATTGAGCTTGGAAAAGAGACCAGATTGAGTATTGAGATGATGGTGTTGAAAGCGATTAGAAGATATATTGATAGTGAGAAGAGTAGTGATGAACATGTATGGATTGACGGTGTGAAGTATCCGATACCGGATAGGTTGAGGATACCTTGATTTTTTTGTTTTTTAATTTCTTTTTTTAATTGTTTTTATTTGTTTTTTTGAATGGATTTTTGGGGAGGGGGAGATTATTGGACGGAATGCTCCAGCTCGTCGAGGTCAGCCTTCCACTCTGATTGTTCGATGCCTTTGGCTCTGAACAATCGAGGTTGGCTTCCAGCTCGACAGGAGGTCGCATTATTTAGTTTTATTTAGCGACGGCTAAGCTTGTTGGTATAGCTTGCGTTGAGGCTTGAATGGGACTAGTAGATTCTTTGAAATGAATGTTGTTGGAATCTTGTTATTTAATTGTCATGAATTAGGGTGCAGGTCGCACTAGGTTCCAGCATTGGTTATGCAATGTTTAGGACGAGGCATTATTAATAGGATTATGGGATACTGCCAAATTATGTATGTTGTGGTTTTGTGTGTTTTCACTGGAGTAGTATTTGTTTCCATGAAGATAGCATTTGTTTCCAGGTGTAAATGTTGATATTCAAGGAGTTTTGAATTGTTTCCGGGGAGAGAGAGGGATAATGAGTATAGGAAATGGAAACAAATCAAGGCCGCAAAAGCCCTTATTTCAGTATAATGGTTATAAAACCCGTATCCATAAGCTACTATGCCAGAGGGCTATTGTCTCCTGCAAAAAGAAGATATAAGTCAATTCCAAAGCAAGCTTGACCTGATTGTTTCAATTCTAACCCAAAAACCGACCCACGATAAGAATCTTGCAGAAGAGGTTATCTTAGAGCGACTTAAGGTCCAAAAGGCGACTTTAGAACAGATTCTTGGCCTCATAGCCGAACGAGAAAAGGCAAAGCAGAATAACCTTAGATCCATCGAATCGGAGGTGATGGTTATTCAGGGGCAGTTGTTTGTCTATAAATGCATTGTCTATCCCATAGCCCCTGACCACAAGCGAAAGAGCAACCTCGAAAGGGCATTATCCGATCTTGAGAGCCGTCGAAGGCAAGAGGAAATTGCTTGCTGGCAGGATACACTGAAGCTATGGCAGGAGTTGTTGAGAATTGCTGCTGAATACAGAGCGACGGCAAGGAAGGCGAAGATACTCCTTATCGAAAAAACCGATTAAAATGGATGTTCTTGAGTTTAAATCAGAAAGGGTAAAAAAGTTGTGCAGAAAACTGAGACCGGTCATCGGTTCCGGAATTGATAAGATATGGCAGGCTTATCTGATTGAAGATGAAAAAGGGAAGGAAGAGCTTGAGGAGTATCTGAAACTACTTTCAGCTTCGGTTATTTCAGAGGGACTTGATAAGGACGAGATATTTCTTTTCCCACCCTCAAAAGAAATAGCTTCAGGTAATTATTATCTTGGCGATGTCCTTTACAATAAAAAATGCCTTTATCCTTTTGGTCTTCGTGAGAAAGAATGGATCCAGCATCTGGGGATCTTCGGCAGGTCGGGAGCAGGAAAAACTAATCTCGGTTTTTCGATTGTCTCGGAACTTGTAAGAAATAAAAAACCCTTTATCGTTTTTGATTGGAAAAGAAATTACCGCGATTTAATATCTGTGTCTGGATTCCAGGATATGCTTGTTTTTACCGTTGGCAGAAACGTCGCGCCTTTAAGGTTTAATCCCTTAATTCCGCCGGAAGGCACTGATCCAAGGACCTGGCTTAAGAAAATAATCGAGGTCATTGCCCATTCCTATTTTCTGGGCGAGGGGGTTATGTATCTCCTGCAGAAGGCGATAAATTCGGTTTACAGAAAGTTTGGTATTTATGATGGTTCGACTACTTATCCTACTTTTCGCGATGTCCTTAAATGGTTTGAAAAATATCATGCAAAAGGCAGAGAGGCAAATTGGTTGAGCTCGACTTTAAGGGCGATATCAACAATCTGTTTTGGTGAGATGAACCGGTTAACCAACACCGGCAATCAAAACATCGAACAGCTATTGAATAAAAAAGTCATCTTGGAACTCGACGCTTTGACTCAATCAGATAAAATATTTTTCATCGAAGCCCTGCTTTTATGGATTCACCATTACCGTCTAAGAGAAAAAGAACGGGAATCATTCAAGCATGCGGTGATTATTGAGGAAGCTCATCATATTCTTTCCGGTGAAAAAGCCAGCTTGACCGGCGGTGAATCAGTGATGGAAACAACATTCAGGGAAATCCGTGAATTCGGCGAGTCGCTCGTGATCCTGGATCAGCATCCCTGCCAGATTTCTTTGCCGGCTTTAGGCAATACCTACACGACCATCGTTATGAACCAGAAGCACAAAAAAGACGTGAGCGCAGTCGCGGCCTGCATGATGCTCGAGGACTCGGAAAAGGATTATCTCGGCAATCTCGAAGTCGGCGAAGCGATCGTCCGATTGCAAGGTAGAATAATGAAACCCTTTCTTATAAGAATTCCTGAATTTGAAGTCAAAAAGGGAATAATCACCGATGAAATAATAAGAGAAAAAATGCTTGGATATTTCGGCTATTTAAAAAGTAATCAGCCCTTAATTCAAGATGTTCCGCATATTTCAAAAACCGCTGAAATAGGAGAGCAAGAAAGAGTATTATTAATTGACATATTGAAATTTCCATTTAGTTCAATTGTTAAAAGATATGAGAAATTAAATTTTAACAGAAGAAAGGGGAATATCTTCAAAGACGGTTTAATTAACAAAGACTATATAAAACCTAAAAGGGGTTATAAAGTATTTATTGAGAAGAAAATAAACGGAAATGTTGATGTGGCGATAAAAAAAGACCATACAAGCATTGCCATAGAAATTGAAACAGGAACTTCGGATTTCATAAACAATATTTTAAAAGACCTGAAAGCGGGATTTGGTATGATAATATCTGTAGCAACGAGCGAAACTATCGAAAACAAAATCAGAGAAGAAATGAAAAAGAAGAATTTAGATAAGATTAAAAGAGTTAAGGTAACATCGGTGAGGGCGTTTGAGTAAATTTTTCATTATCAAATATACCTCTCAATCGCTTGTGTTGATTTAGATAAAAGTCTTTGAAACCAGCCATCAACCAATTCTGATGTGCTTAAGGGTTTGGTTAAGTCGTAAAACTGTGAGTTGTCTCTGTTGCGAAATAAAACAAGAAGTTCTTTTTTAGTCGCTCGTTCATACAAGCGTGGTAAAGACCAACCTTTCAATTCTGGTGTATAATAAAACAATCGTTGTTCTTTCTCAAGAGACTTTCTACCGTCGCTATTACCGAATGTTTGAAATAGTTCAAATGATACGCAGAAGTCCTGAGTCGTAACTATACGGTTATACATTTCATCGGGCAACAGAATTTTACACTCCAATTGAAACTCTCCAAAACCAAAATGGGCTTCATTTACATGCTCGCTAAAACTGCTCCATGAGGCGGAATCAAAAATGCTCTTTCTCAAAAATTCACTCTTATTGTTAAAGCAGTCTTTTAAGGCAATTACTTCATCCCTTGCATTTTGTATTGCTTCTTTGTCGTATTGAAGTTGGACGATCGATTTTTTGTCCTCAATGCGGTCTAATAGATGTTGGTAGCGGTCTTCAATTGTTATTGATTTTATGTTACCGCCTTCGTCAGTCACTTTAAATTCAATAAATCGGGCAAGTTCTTCAATTGTAAATCTGTGTGGATCGGCATAAATACGAGTAGATGGATACCAACTTGGTATTTCATCTTGAACCATTGGGATAATCATTAGGAATTGATAGCCTTCGTTTTTGACCGCTGTCCTGTCAATAATTGCGTTCCGTTCAATTTCTGTGTAAAAAGATTCACTCCACTCTTTCCTTGAAAGAATTATTACAACCCGACTTTGCTCTTTGAAAGTTTTTGCAAATGCTTCTGGTCCTGACTTACTAATGAGTTCTTCTTGCTTGTCTTCATAAAAAAATACTTTCAAGCCGGGGTTCAGGGCCTTAACCAACTTTCTGGCAAAGTCCATGTCCTGTTTGCAAAGCGAAATTGCAATGTCCCAAGTATATTTTTTTATGCCGCTTTCTTTTCCCATTGTCTATAAATAGTCATTTGTTTTATACCTGTCGTTTGATGATAGCACTGTCAAATAATGGCAGCTAACGGCTGACGCATATCTGAAGTTCGCCCGAAGGGTGAATTTGGGCGAAGTGCCGAAGGCACGTAGCCAGATATGCGTTTGTTATGCGCCGTTTTCACTATCATTTTTTTTATATCGCGTTCCATGCAATTTTTAGGCAATTTATTTCGATACCTCAGCAGTATTTATATTATAACGTTTTTCACTTTGTGCTACTAAGTATTCATTTAAACTCTGTTTTGATACAAGAATGCGTGGTCGTCTGGTGCCGATGCGATATGCTCGAATCACTTTTAGACGTCCTTTACGGATGAGATTGCGATAATCTTTTTCGCTACATTGAAGAGAAGCCAAGACCTCTCTTTTAGTTAGCCAATCACCGTAACTTTGATGGTCTTCCCTCATCCCTGAGTCAAATATGCATATCACAATCCCTTCACCAGTATATGCCATTGACCAAACTTCGTCTGCCCTGACTCGTTCAATGTTCCATTCAATTTGTCTTGGTGGCGGTGGAACACTACCAGAGGGTTCTTCTGCTAAACCACCTGCGCCACCATTAACAAATTCCACCTCAGGCATAGAGGCAATTGCAACTATTACTGGCTTTGTTGTCTTTAGTGTAAAACCATTGTATACCCAGAATGATTTCAAGCTATCAACCTGATTGCCAAATGAATTCGCAAAATCAATCAACGGTCGTTGGGTTCTTTGAGAAAATCCTTTCAGGTGTGTGATCTTCTCAGCATAAGCTTTTTGTGGAAACCTTGCCAAATTCGGTTTTTCTGTTAGATGCACGCTTACCCAGGTTTTGTTGCCAGGCGACAAAGTATCCAGCACCGCCTGCAGCGGTGGTGTGATATACCCGGCGTGCAATATTGTTACTCCTAAAAGGAGTAATGATACGATGATTTTCATTTTATCCTCCTTTTCTTAAAGGATAATTACTTTTTTTGTCACTTGATTCTTTTCTTCTTCAATGCGCAGAAAATATACACCAGGTTGAAGTTTTATGTGTTCTTTTTTACCATGCTGAAGCATCTGATTTACAACCATTCTGCCGGTTACATTATAGACCTTTAGACCACAATTCTCTTTTGGCAAGAAATCTATACTACCCTTGAAAATTGTGGCACTAAGATTTCTCATCATTGGTTCGTTATGTATCGCCTCCTTTACTCTGCCCTGCGGTGCCGCAAACTTCATCACCACTATATCATCATCCCATTGACTTACCCTCCGCTTACCAGTAACATAAGCATTATTTGCAACATCAGCAACAATATCACGAGCAACTAAGGCATATGGATCTTTATAAACCCATTCTTCATTACCGCTATTACTTAACTTTACGACAGCTAAATAGCCATCAAGATCGCCACTCACATAAATAGCCCCTAAATTATCACATACAATATTCCGCGCATACCCACCGAGACCAAGAGGACCTTGGTTGAAATATCGCCATCGCTCATTACCACCTGAATCGATTTTTATCACTGTGAATAAAGGAATTGTGTCCACATACACACAAGAACGACCACAAACATAAACATTCCCGGAATCATCAATCGTGAGATCGTCTGCCCAATCCCAAAGATGCGCAGCGCCATCATACCGATATACCCACTGCTCCTGTCCAGAAGAATCAATTTTAACAACACAAAAATCCCATTCGCCCGCAACACCCCAGGACCCTCCAGCCATGTAAATATTGCCCATAGTATCAAGAACAATTGCTTTAATTTCGTCCCGGTAATTTGCCGGACCATCATAGCGATACACCCACTTTTCGTTACCTAAAGAATCAAGTTTTATTACGGTGAAATCTTCAGCTGTGCCGATGCCCGTAGAATATCCACCAACATAAATATTTTCATTTTTGTCAATCACAATACTTGATGCTTCATCATAACTGCCTGCCGGTCCATCATAAACATACCGCCAGATTTCGTTACCCAGGGAATCCAACTTTATAACTGGAACATCGGTAGTCTGGCTATAAATCATACCAGTAATATATATATTATGAGTTGAGGATATCCCTATTGCATGCCCTCGGCCATGTTCAAGTGTATCTTTAAATATCCACAATTCCTGCCCCATAGTATCAACACATAAAGTAACAATACGCATCTCATTCGGAGAAATAGATCGCACATAACCAGCAACAAAGAATTTATTAGAATCAAGTGCAATGTCATACCCGTAGGATAACCTACCCAAACTATCATTAAAATAAAGCCACTTTACATCACCAAAAGTATTTAGCTTTGTTACCCCAATGCCACAGATTTTACCACCAGTTGTATCATCTGAACTTAAAACACCAGTTGTGTAAGTATCCCCGAGATTATCCACAGCTATTGCCGACGGCCATTCGTCAGAGGAACTCGGGTGGACATACTGATACACCCACTCTGGGGTCTGGGCTGATAGAAAAAAAGGAGACAGGAACTGAGAAACAAGAAGTAAACACATTAAATTAAAATAGTTAAATTTATTCATAAGTATCTCAACATTAATGAAATACAATTAATTTGAATGACTTTTGCAGAATTTATGTAACAGTTTAGCCATGCTAAAATCCTTTAAATTCTTATAGTATATTATAATATATTAGTAATAGTTTAGTTTTTCCTAAACTTTTATCCATTATGAGAGATTATAATCAATATTCCCAAAAAGTCAATATGCAATTTGAGTTTCTGCAATAAATAATTACCCGTAAATATATAAACAAAATTTTTAACTTCCCCCTTGCGTTGAAAAAAATTTTGTATATAATTATTCTTATGATACAAAATGGTTATATTTTTCGGGGTCGTTGTTTCACTCAAGAAGAAATCCAGCTGGTTCAGGATATTGTGCAAGATTATTGGTCAAAAGGTCGGACCGGGATTGCCCGAATAATCTGTGAGCGTCTTGATTGGCGTCAGTTGAATGGCCGTTTAAAAGAAACTGCCTGTCTGGAGGCGTTACGCAAAATGGAAAAGCAAGGCCTTTTGAACTTGCCATCCCGGGACAACCGGGGTGGTTATCAAAAGCTTAAACCATTAAACATTCAGGAAGCAGCGCTTTTCCAAAAACTAAACGAAAAGAACCTCACGCCACTTGAGGTGACAGGCGAATTTTATTTTGCATTGGCAAAGCATAAAGAAGAAAAGAAACAGTGGCGCTATTTTATTCAACGCGATCATTATCTTGGTTATCAACGATTGGTCGGTCGCCATTTACAATATCTCATCTACCTTGATGGCAACTTGGTTGCCCTTTTGGGTTTTGCTGATGGGATTTATCATCATCATCTTCGGGATAACTGGATTGGTTGGAATAAAGACGTCCAGGAGAAGAATCGTCATCTGGTCGTCAACAATGTGCGGTTTCTGATTCTTCCCTGGGTGAGAGTGAAGAATTTAGCCTCAAGGGTCTTATCGTTAAGCATAAAGATTATGCCTTTGGATTGGCAGGCAAAGTATGGTTATAAGCCTTTATTAGTGGAAACCTTTGTGGACTGTGATAAATTCAAAGGCACCTGCTACAAAGCCGCAAATTGGATTTATTTAGGTAGGACCTGTGGCAAGGGTCGCCGTGGGGCAAGATATTTTTATCATGGGAAGATTCGGGATTATTATGTCTATCCCCTGGACAGGGATGCGCTTGCAAAATTGAAAAACCAATGATTGCTGCTGAAATGAATTTAGGACAGGTTATTAAAGAATGTCATAATGGTCATCGTTGTCCTTATATCGCTGGGATTGATGTTTTTAGTCTGCAAAAAGATTGGGAATATTTAAGGGCACGGGTTTTGGATTTAGAGACCAAACTTAGCCGGCTAGAGAAAGAGTACCAAAATTTAGCCCAGGAAAAAGAGGCTCTGCAATACCAGTTAAAGCAGGCTTTGGCGAAGATTTTTAAGCCCCGTGTGAAAGCGAAACCTAAAGAAGACCAACCAAGGCGTGGTGCACCAATTGGCCATCCGGGTGGTAGTCGGAAAAGGCCTTTGGAAATTTCTAACTATCTTGATGTTTATCCTCAGGGGTGTGATAAATGTGGTGGTGAGATTCAGATTTACGAGAAGACTTTTGATGAGCATATCGTCGAAGATATTGAGGTAAGAAAAAAGACCCGCTGTTATCGGTTTCATTATGGTTATTGCCCGCGGTGTCAGAAAATCGTTTATCTTAAGGGCAAAGATAAGGCATCAATAATGCCTTATGCTCGGATTGGTCCAGAGGCGCGGGCGGTTGGTGGTTATTTACGGTATCTTGGTGTGCCTTATGAGAAGGTCGAGAGGATATTCAAAGATGTCTTTGACTTTTCCATTACCCATCCTTCCCTATTTAACTTCAATGCCGAGCAGGCGCAGAATGGTCGGCCAATTTATGAGGCGCTGAAAGAGAAAGCTCGTCAGTCTCCGTGGATAAATGGTGATGAGATTGGTTGGCGGGTTAAGGGTGAACATCGGTGGTTATGGATCTTTACCAATGAATTAGCGATATTATATCAAATTGATAAGAGTCGTGGTAGCAAGGTTGTGCGTGATGTTTTGGGCAAAGAGTATCAAGGGGTTTTGTGTAGTGATTTTTATTCGGCATATAATAAATTAGCGGCGTTAGCCAAACAGCGTTGTTTAGGTCATCTTTTGAATGAGATTAAAAAGGTTCAGGAGAAGAATAAGTTTGTTTTGGATAGCAATGAAGGGATATTTTGTCAGCGATTAAAAGAGGTTTTGAAACAGACGATTGAGGTTTGGAATGACTATCATCAAGGTCTTAAGAATTTAGAAGATTTGAAGCGCGAAAAGGAATTAGCAATTTCTTTAATTGTTGAGCTTCTTTTATTACCGAGTGAACATAAAGATATACGTCGGATTCGTAAACGGATAATAAAGCATAATCAAGAAATATTTACATTTTTAGATAATCCTTTAATTGAACCGACGAACAATCGTGCCGAGCGACAATTAAGACCGAATGTGATTATGAGAAAAGTAACCTTTGGTAATCGTTCGGAATTGGGGGCAGATGCGGAATTACCAAGACCGCCATAGATTGACAAACTCTTTAACCCATAACATGATTATAAAATTTGATCTTTGAATAAAGGGATGGTGTGGTAAAAAAACACCAATTAAGGAAGAGCTATTCCATTTTTTAGGAAAAACTTACCTATTACTATTATTCTATACGTCATACTGTTATTATATTTACAGCGGTCTTACTGTCAGCAGTGGTGTTTCTTCAGTTTACTGCTTTAGTAATTTTTGAAAGCCAATCTTTAATTTCGCTAAATTGAAATCCTTTTATCGCGATCTTTATAGCAACGGTAACAATTTCCTCGGGCTCCACTTCAATTTTATATCCACATTCTCTTAAAAATTCGAAAGCAAAGATAGTGGCGGTTCTTTTATTACCATCAACAAAAGGATGGAAGATTATAATTCCTTCAAGAAGTGCTGCAGTTTTATCAATCTCAGTAGGAAAAAATTCCTCCCCATCGGCTGTTCCTGTAAAAGGTCTTACGAGAGTAGATTCCAAAAGACCTGCATCAATTATACCGGTTGCTCCGCCATAAATCCTTATGATTTCATCATGTAGTCGGATTATCTTTTGGAGCCACTTTGAAGTTCTATCTTTTTGCAAGTTCCTGCCAAACTTTATCGTATTTTTTTATTATCTCTTTATAATCATCAGATTTTGGTTCAATCAACCTTTCGGCAGATTTCCCCATCAATTCTTTGACCATAGACTCATATACCTGATGAAGAATAATTTGTTTCTTGCGACATCCTAACTCATCGGCAATCTTATTTCGAATGTCTGCCGTGATTTCCGCCCCGGCTTGAATTTGTTTCTGTATTTCCTGATGATAAGGCGCCCATATTTCTGTTGACCTTGATTTAAACCATTGCCATAGTTTTTGTATTGACTCATAGTTTTGTGCCTCTTCTTGCCATTTTTTAAAAAGGTCATCCAATCCGGTAAATTCCTTTACTTTCATATTGTCATTATACACGCATTAGTCTCAGTGTCAATATTTGCCTTTTGGTAAAATAACACCATTGATGCAATAATTCTTCATTGTCAATTATGCTTCTATTTACCGAAGCAACTTTTTTCATAGGTCCTCAATTGTTTTTACTTTCATCTCGGCCAATGTCCCAAAGTCGCCTGTCTGTTATAGTAGTTGGGGACCATAATCGCTTGTGAATTAATATTCCTTTTGGAATCATGGGATTATAATTACATATATTGAGATTTCAATAAGATGTTTTTTTTCACTAATTAACAGAATTCTGACATTTGTGATTTTCTTATGGATGATAAGTTTCTGTTATGGTTAATTTGTCTCGAAATTCGAGGGGCAATTCTGATTGTTTAATAGGAGATTTTTAGGATTTGGCTTTCATGGTTATTTTGGTGAATAGTGAGATCCTGAAACAAGGCTCAGAATGACCCCGATTAGATACTTTGTATCTAACGGGGCAAGCATTTTCAGATTCTGAAATAAATTCAGATGGTATAATGAAATTTGTTACCTCCTGAAAAATGAGTATAATATAGTCAAAGGAGGTAACATGATAAACTTAGGCTTTGACTGTCACAAGGTATATAGTCAAGTTGCCGTTTTAAATCAGAAATAATCTTACCGAAATGGGGTGGTTTAATCAAAAATCAGGTTATTGATATTTTAGATGACAAAATAGGGACTCCGGAGTATAATATGCATGCTAATGCAATTAGCGAAAGG
>Ga0315310_10000247_pt1 | contig 35166 bp, 36 predicted proteins | sample TDP5_MG_FD_203630 | JGI IMG/M metagenome (GOLD analysis project Ga0315310, IMG submission 203630) | Freshwater sediment microbial communities from Lake Towuti, South Sulawesi, Indonesia - TDP5 | ecosystem: Environmental > Aquatic > Freshwater > Lake > Sediment | place: Indonesia: South Sulawesi...
GAATGGCTTTCAAACGTTCTTCGCGTCAACAAGAGGTGAAGCCTTGGAAAGGGTGCTGTCGTTAATCCCTTCAAACGCTAAGGTGGGAATAGGAGGGTCTGTAACTCTTCGAGAGATTAATATCATAGAGGCTTTGACTGCACGAGGAAACACCGTGTTTCAACACTGGCAACAACCCGAAGAAAACGTAGTCACCATCATGAGGGAACAGCTGAGCTCAGACGTGTTTTTAGCCAGCAGCAATGCAGTCACAGAAGACGGGAAACTAGTCAACATAGACAAGGCAGGCAATAGAGTTGCGGCGATGATCTTTGGACCGCAAAAAGTCATATTAGTAGTGGGAACGAACAAAATTGTCAAAGACGTAGATGAAGGAATCAAACGCGCTAGGAACGTTGCGGCTCCCATGAATGCCCGGCGTCGCGGAGATAAAACTCCATGCGTCATCGCCGGAGTTTGCACAGACTGTGATGCACAAGACAGAGTGTGTAGTGTAATCACGATAATGGAGAAAAAACCGAGTAGAAGCGATGTATCAGTGATACTGGTAGGAGAAGAACTTGGCTTCTGAAGGGTTTGTGATTTAGAAATAAAATACGAGCTGTGTCTTCCCTTTCGCGAATCGCTGTATAACAGTTGGTCAAGTTAGTTTTAAACCTGTCAATAGCTTAGATAAATAGAAATTTTATATGAATGACTGCGGAAATAACAGAGTGCAGCGTCGTTCTAGTTTATTGGAATGTGAGTTAAATGAGAAAAACAATATTTAAGAAACTTGAGGCTCAAGGGTTAATAGCAAATTATAACCGCTATAGAAAAAATCTGCCTCCAAGGCTTCCTGAAAGGGTCTTCATCTGGGACGAAACCCTGAGGGAAGGAGTTCAAACCCCAACGGTTTTTTTGACTTATGTGGAGAAGGTTAAGCTGGCCAAAGTGATGGATGATATGGGCGTATCCCTGATAACTGTTGGATTTCCAGCCCTCTCCGAAGAAGAAAAGAATGATGTTAGAAGGATTGCAAATGAGGGCTTTCAACAGGCACGCTTGGCTGCCTCAGCGCGCGTAATTAAAAGCGACATAGACGCTTGCCTAGAATGCGGCATAAAAGAAATCCTACTCTTCGCACCTTTCAACGGGCTGAACCTGCAGTACAGGCTGAAAATGACGAAAGAGCAGGTTTTAGAAAAAGCTGTTGAGTCCGTTGAGTATGCAAAAAAACATGGCGCGACCGTGAATTTTGTTTTGGAAGACGCTTCAAGAACACCGCTTGAAGAGATTTTACAAATCTTTGAGGCTGCAGTGAAGGCTGGCGCAGACCGACTGGTAATCGCAGACACTGCGGGGTTCTTGAGGCCTTTATCAATGCGCTACCTTATCTCGCGTGTCAGGGAAGGCCTCTCGCAACTAATCAAAAGAGAGGTTCCGCTTTCGGTTCACTGCCACAACGACTTTGGTTTGGCGACGGCAAACACCTTGGCGGCTGTTGAGGAGAGCGTAGCCTATGTGCATACATGTATTGCTGGGTTTGGGGAAAGGGCGGGAGTTGCACCCCTAGAGGAGGTTGTTGTTGCTTTAGAACTTCTCTATGGCATAGACACGGGCTTAGATATGAAGAAGCTTTACAGGATTTCGCAGCTGGCTGAGAAGAGCTTCGCCTTACCCATACAACTTCACAAGCCAATAGTAGGTGAAAACGCCTTCTCCTACGAAGTGGACGAGCATATCCACGGCATGCTAGCCCATCCGTTGATATACGAACCCTTTCCACCCGAAATCATCGAAAGACAAACAACTTTCTATCTGGGCAGGCAAACTGGAAGGCATCTGGTTGAGGATCGCTTGGCATCCGCAGGTATTAAAGCCGCACCAATGCAAATAGGCGAGATAGTTAGACGGATAAGAGGTATGCAGGAAAGTCTAGACAAGGGCGGGACGCAAATGACATTTTACCAGATCAAAAAACTGATGAGGGAGCTACGGAAAGGCTTAACCGAAGAGGACTTCTGGAAAATAGTTGGACAAATCACAAAACAAAAACCAAAATTCTCCAGCACTCGTAAAGCTGGAAAACCTGATAATCCACAGTAAAGCGGTAAAAACGCCATCGCAAAACTTATTTTAGCAGTGACATAGTTTTTCATGAAAAGTTGGCAAGAAAGATGAGAAAACCCCTCTGGGTACCTCCCGAAGAACGCATAAAACAGTCCAATGTAACGCGGTTCATCAGCTTTGTCAATAGAAAACATGGGCTTGGAATTGCCTCCTATGATCAATTGTACAGATGGTCGATTGAAAATATACCAGATTTCTGGGCGGCCATGTGGGAATTTGGGGAGATAAAAGCTTCCCACGGATATGAGGTGGTGGTCGACGGCTTAAGCAAGTTTCCTGGCGCCAAGTGGTTTATTGGCTCAAGATTGAATTTCGCCGAAAACCTTCTGAGATATAAAGATGGACATGTGGCTTTTATATTCAGAGGGGAAACCAGAAAATCAGCCAGAATGACCTACGCAGAACTGTGCGATTCTGTGGCACGTCTGGCTAAGCCACTACGCGAAATGGGGGTTACTCCGGGCGATCGTGTTGCTGCTTACATGCCAAACATTTTGGAGACGGCTGTTGCTATGCTTGCCGCGACAAGTATCGGTGCTATATGGTCTTCTTGTGGCACTGAACTCGGCCCAGGAGCGGTTCTGGACCGCCTAGGTCAAATTGATCCAAAAGTATTATTCACTGTTGATGGATATCCATATAAGGGGAAGACTTTTAACATTTTGCCTAACATTGAGAAGCTCGCCAAGGGAATACCCTCGCTCGAAAAAATTGTTGTAGTTCCTTACATGGAAGAAAAACCCGATATTGGCTATATTCCTAACTCTGTGCATTATAACGATCTAATATCCCAAGAAAGACAAACTGAAATTCGATTTAAACAGCTGCCCTTTGATCATCCTGTGTACATCATGTTTTCATCCGGGACAACGGGTAAACCAAAGTGTATGGTCCAAGGAGCCGGTGGGGTCCTCATCAACCAACTAAAGGAGCTGATACTACACACAGACCTGAAACGCGAAGACAGAATCTTCTATATAACATCTCCCAGCTGGATGATGTGGAATTGGCTGCTGAGCTCTTTGGCTGTGGGGGCCACTGTGGTGTTGTATGATGGCAATCCCAATTACCCCGATTGGAGTGCCATGTGGAGTTTAGTCCAGGATGAAAAAATATCCATCTTTGGTTGCAGTGCAAGCTACATCAATTACCTCAGAAGCGTAGGGGCTAAACCAGGAAGGGTTTATGATTTGTCATCGTTGCGAGAGATATCCCAGACGGGTTCTCCTCTTTCATCCGAAGGATTTGAATACGTTTACAGAGAAATCAAAGAGGATTTGCACTTTAATTCGATCTCGGGAGGCACAGATATCAATGGTTGTTTTGCCGCTGGAACACCTATCCAGCCCGTATACGCTGGAGAGTTGCAGGGCCCGGCCTTAGGAATGAAGGTGAAGGCGTATAATGAAATGGGCGATTCTGTGATTGATCAAGAAGCAGAACTTGTCTGTGAAGCTCCCTCCCCTTCCATGCCTCTTTATTTCTGGAATGATCCCGATGGTGAAAAGTATAGGGACGCCTACTTTAGTGTTTATCCCAATGTTTGGCGGCATGGCGACTGGATTATAATGGACAGCGACACTGGTGGAATAACCTTCTTAGGCCGCTCTGATTTCACCTTAAAACCATCAGGAGTGCGCATAGGTCCAGCCGAGATATACAGCGTGGCAGAGAAATTTGAAGAGATTGCCGACAGCATGGTTGTAGGGCAAGACTGGAAAGGGGATCAGCGCATCATCCTCTTTGTCAAACTTGCTCCGCGATTTCAATTAACAGAGGATTTAGAAAACAGGATTAAAAGGGCCTTGCGCGAAGAAGCTTCGCCTCGACATGTCCCAGCCTTAATCATCGAAGCGCCGGACATTCCCTACACCTTCAACATGAAGAAGGTTGAAAGTGCGGTTTCAAACATAATACATGGCAAACCAGTCACGAACAGAGACGCCTTGATTAATCCAGAATCGCTGGATTTCTACGAAAAAATTCTTCCTGAACTTCAAAAAGAATAAATGCCATACGGCTCCTTCAAAACTCTGCTTGATCTTCTCGAAGTCTTGCCGCACGAGCTTATTCCTAGACGTTTTTCAAATTCCAAGCTGGAAAATCCAGTTTCAGCATAACCCTTGAGTTTTATTGCGTTCACTTCTGTTACTTTGTACTCCGCCCTAAGCCCAATTCCTTACGTATTAGAGAACACTCTTTTTCTGTCAAGTCTTTGGGGTAATTGTATATCGGACCGCTTGGTTTCTCGTTGTAATAGGGACGGTTGCAGTTTGGGCACCCGGAAGTGAGGAAGGGCTTGCCTGTCTGAGTAATCTGCAGCAAAGTTTCCCTATCAACACCAAAATCACTTATGCAGTCTTCCTCGTCAAAGCGCATATCCTCACATCTGGCAATTCCGTGGACTACCAGATGTCTGGCAATCTGGATTCGCCTATACCTCTGGATTGGCGGTTGAGCCCTATTCTCTAAAGTTGTTCCCGGAATTGGCGTGAAAGCGAAAAGCGCTGGAAGAATACCCATATCCACACATCGTTGGATGATTTCAATCATATCCTTTTCTGTTTCTCCCAATCCAACAATTAAATGTGTGCTGACCCTTTCCTTTCCAAAAGCATTAACAGCCTCGCCTAGAAGTTCGAACTGTTCTTCCCACCTGTAAGGACCTCCGACATTAGGCCCTTTAATCTTGTCAAAAATTTCTTCCGTGGCAGCGTCTAATGGAACGCCTATTCTTTCGACTCCAGCCTCAGCCAACGCTTTCATATTTTCGCTGTTTAAGGGCTGGCATGATATTGAAATTGGTACATTAGCTTTTTTGTGAATTGCCTTCGTAAGGGCTACCAAGTGCATGAAAACTTCTGGATAGTTTAAGGCTTGGAGGCAGACACGCTTTATTTTGCCTTCTTTCACTGCCTTTTCTATTCCAACAAGCACGTGCTTTGCAGCGAAAACAGGCCATGAAACCCTTGAAAGCATGTCCGCTCTTCCTTGGCTTTCTCTAGCCTGTGGACAAAAACCACAGTTTGCAACGCATTTACCTTTTCTGTAAGTCATCAAATAGGCGGTTGTGGGCGCGGCGTCAAGTTTTCCATTTGAAAGTCCAAGAACCATAGCCGAGCCTACTGAGACACGAATTCTCTTGGGTGTTTCTTCAGCAATAGTCACTCTCACACTCTCTGAGATGTGCATTAAGCTAGGTAAGTTTAGCTTAATATCTGTTACAAGGGGAAAGGCGGATTAACAATAGATTATAGAAAAAGTGTGCGGTTGGGTCAACGTTCAGTTTACTAAAGATTTGGAATTCATAAATAATTTATCTGAATTAAATGAAACCAGAATAAGGGCGTATGGAAATGCGAAGATCAAAGCTTGAATCCTGTGAAGATATTCTGGGGGCGTTGGTTAGGAGACCTTTAACAACCGATGGCATAGCATATGAAACTGACATGGACTGCGCCATTATTAGGCGGTATCTAGCCTTCTTGGTGAAAAACGGTCTCGTTGAAGAACGAGCCTTAGGCAAGAAAACGGTACACGCCATAACTGAGAGGGGCATGGCGGTTTTTAAAACCCTTAACTTCCAGAAATACCTCGAAAGGGTGACAAACGCGATTATGGCAATGGACGAAGCTGTACATATAATCCCAATAATTTCAGAGGGCAGCAACAAAAAGGAAAAGAAAGCTGGGGAAAGCGAAAACTATTAAACAAACTATAAGGGGTTTTCCTAAGAGAAGGCAATGACGCAGCTCTCACCCCAAACTGTCTGGCAAATGAGCGAAAGAGAGTTTACAAACCTGTTAGATGTGGGTACATTCGTTTCCAAATCAAAGAAAATCCATTTTTACGCTCCAAGTTTTATGTATTACAAGACAAGCTACTATTGCTCCTCACCCACAGATTTTCCGACAATTTCAGTAACCGGTGAGGGTTGTTCACTAAGATGCAAACACTGCGGCGGGAAAGTTCTAGAAACCATGTATCCAGCCACCACACCTGAAAAACTGTTTGACTTGTGCACATGGCTCAAGCGTAATGGAGCTTTGGGCTGTTTGATAAGCGGCGGATGCCTACCAGACGGCTCTGTTCCCATCGGAAAATTTGTTGATGTCATTGGAAAAATTAAACGCGAGTTAGGCTTGACGGTGTTTGTCCACACGGGCATAATCGATTTTGACACAGCTGAAAGACTTGGAAACGCTGGGGTCGGTGCTGCGTTAATAGACGTGATTGGCTCAGACGATACGATAAGGGAAATCTATAATTTGAATGTAAAGGTTGAGGATTGTGAAGCTTCTTTAAGAGCATTGCACGAAGCCGGCATCGTCTTTGTGCCTCACGTTATTGTTGGGCTTAATTATGGAAAGCTAGAAGGCGAGTTCCACGCCCTAGAGATTATATCCAGATACAAGCCTTCAGCCCTAGTCATAATTGCCTTCATGCCCATACGTGGAACAGAAATGGCAAAGGTTGAACCGCCGAAACCATTAGACATAGCAAAAGTCATAACAGCCGCGAGGCTAATGTTTCCTCAAACGCCATTGGTTCTGGGCTGTATGCGACCAAAAGGCGAACACCGCGTTAAAACGGATGTTTTAGCCCTAAAAGCCGGAGTAAATGCTATAGCATTTCCAACAGAAGAAGCAATAAAATTCGCCGAAAAACAAGGATACGCCACATCCTTTTCTTCATTTTGCTGTTCGCAAATTTATTCAGATACTAAAGGTTTAGATGTTTGCGGTTTTCGAAGTTCTTCGAAGTGCCTAGAGGAATTTTTCACATAACCGAATGGGTTTGCGGTGTTACTTGCTTGAATGTGAAGCCTCTTTCAGCATTTTGAAGCCTAAAACTATGACCCACGCGGATGCTGAAAGTGCAAAAATCGTTTCAGGAATAGCAACGCCTTCGACGAAATGCGTTGCGAAGTATCCAATCCAGGGTGCTACCGCGATCATAGCCACCAGCAGCGTGAACAAGCCCATTTTCAAATTGCCCATAAGCAAAAAGGTTGCGTCTAGGACAAGCATTGACAGGGGTAAAAGCACGAAAAACGCTACAGAAGCGTAACCGTGCATAGGCCTAAGATTTTCTGGGAACACGCCGATTGCAATAAGAGCCAGAGCGTCAAGAATGAAGAGGAAAGAACCAATTCTGCCTGAGATTCTGTCGCTTAGGAAGACGAACAGGCCTGATGCAAAGATTAAGGCCAAGCCTCCGCTCAAAATGAGACCGTAATTGAATAGAACTGAGGTTATGCCCTCTTGGACCCCTAAGTCGCTCAGGGCATTGTCTGTCCAGCTGAAGTGTGAGGAATAGGCAATTGCAAGGAATACGCATGTAAAGGCAACTATGGGCGTGAGTATGCCGATAACCCCGGAAATTTTTAGCCAAGCCTCATCTTGCGAATTCGTCACTAGCCCCCTATATATAGAAGCTACTTAACTTCTGCCAAATTTATGCTCAAATTACAAGGAATGCAGAACTTCTGTAATCTCATGAACGGCTCCTTCCATACTTTTTTCTAATATCAGTCATCGCCTTTTCGAAAGCCTCAGCTAAGTCTATATTATATGCAATCGCTAGCTTTAAGAGATGATACAAAACATCTCCCAAGTCATCTTCGTTTTTGATATAGCTTCTTTTCTCAGTATGGGTTCTCTTGTTTTTCTATCAGACAGGTTGAAATCGGCATTAATCATATCTCTCGCTAACTCGCCCATTTCTTCCGACAAGTGGGTAAAGAGATAAAAGTGGTTGTCTATTTGCGTCCAATCTCTGCCTTGCTCCTCCAAAAATCTCTTCACTTCCCCTTGAGCCCGCTTGATGGTTAAGTCCTTCAACAAATGTGACACATCCTAATTCATTGTTCAATGATACATACGTAAAACACTTGCGGAATTGCTATGTTTTCGGGATCGACTCCCTAAGCCTTTGCAAAGACTGCATCTTCTCCTTATCACCAATCTTCGCCTCTTGGATTGCCTCTTTAAGTATTCGAATGGATTCGTCCATGGCTCTTCGGTCCACTGGGTGGGGTACTCCATCCTTTCCTCCATAGGCAAAGGAATATTTCACAGGGTCCTTCCAGCTTGGGTTTTCGCCGTAAATCAGCTCTGCGACTAGGGCTAAACCCCTAACGGTGGCTGGACCTATCCCCCTAAATCCTAGTAATTCTTCGTAGCTGCTTGGTTGAAACTCGTAAACTTCTTGTAGGGCCTTCCAGTTTATGTTTCTTGGCATGGACAAAACGTCGATGGGATACTCTTTCCATGCCGTATCAGCGGTTTTTGGCATCCACTCCTGAAGCGACTTCTGATAGGCTGGTCTAACAGACATAACCATCCGCATGATCTTTTTTGGCGTCTCTTGGGCTATGTCAACTGAAGTTTTTCTGCAGCCTTCGCTTTCTTTTGCGGTCATGTCCAAGGCCACATCGCGTTTTACATCGCCAACTATGGCGTTATGTGGTTCGTCAACAAAGTTTCTGGCATTGTCAGAAAGCCAGTGATAGCGTCTGGCTGTTCGGTCTTGCGGGCACATGCCCTGCTGAATAACCGCCCATTTACCGTCTTCAGCCACGAAGAACGCGTGGTGATAAAGCTGGTAGCCAGCTTGAATCGCTGCGTTGTCAACTTTAGCGCTCATCTTGCTTGCGTAACGTAGAGCCTCAGTTTTATCGCTAGAAAAACCGAACTTTTCGCCAACATTTCCAATTTCCAGAGGAGCCTGCAAAGAAACTTTGCCTTTCCCGCCGCAGACGGCAACACCGTGCTCTTCTGGAGCAATAGCCTTTTTTAAAACGCCTGTTACGACGGTGGTTACGCCTGAAGAGTGCCAATCATAGCCTAAAACACAGCCTAAAGCCTGAAACCAGAAAGGGTCTGAAAGGCGTTTAAGAAATTCGCTACTGCCATATTCGTCAACAATGATGGTCACTATTTCATTGGCTAGCCTACGCATGCGGACAACTAGCCATTTTGGAGCCTTTCCATAATGAAGCGGAAGTTTTGCTATGCCAGTCCTCTGCATCTACCCCAAAGCCCATTTAAATGCTGTGCTCTTCGCCTTATTTCTGTATTGTTTACACTTCAAAATTATCCCACTGGAGTTAGGTGATTTATGAAAATCTTTTAAGAAGAAATATTAGGATAGAGGTAGGCTAAGAGTAGGAGGAAATGAAAGGGTTCTGAAACGAGCTTCCTTCTTATCTCAAGCATCTTACTTAACAGGGTAACATAGATTGACATGGTTAAAACCTGAAAAACGGGTTTGACAATTTTATGCAAGCTTCTTTAGTAGATGTCCTTCGCGGTCTATTTCTTCTCGGCGAATTCGTGTCGTAGATATCGGCGCATGATTTTCAGAGGGAACCATTTCTATAACAACTATTTGCAGTGGCGCTAGTTGTCGCCGCTTTCTCTCGTCATTGATCTTAACAGCCATATGCTCAGTCTCACGGCTCACAACCAAAGCCTCCACACACCCTTCAGATAAGGTCACCCCAAACGGGTCATTTAACTGCATAATCTCAGCCCTGTTCAACAAATCCTTCTCCCGCAAAAAACCTTTCAGCTCCTCTAACCTTTGCTGATAAGGGGCGGTTACATGAGGTTTAGTGAGACTTTCAACAAGCCTATCAGAACATAACCCAATCAAAACCCGTTCTCCAACCTCAAAAGCTTCAAGAAGCAAGGTTCGATGTCCTTTATGAAACTCGTCAAAGGTGCCGCCGACAGCCACTGTTTTGAATTTTCTCACCAATCTCTCTTCATCCCAACAGTCTTGCGCCTTGAGTGTCAACTTGGGATACGAGAATCTTGTCCTTTGGCAAAACCTGTTTAAAAGCTTGAGCCACATTTTCAGCGTTTTCCGATGTTGTCAAAGCGTGGACTGCCTCGCCCACCATGTTTTGTGCCGCACCTATCGCGCCTGCTTTTTCGGCGAGTCTTATCAAATTTCTCACACGCTCCGTCATAAGACCTGCGTTTTCGGCGAAGTCACGGCAACAAACTAAAAAGTTTTCTAGGGAAGGCTTAGAGAGAATCTTTTCCAAGGTTTTCTTGCCCCACTTATTGACTGCTAGACGTTTCTCAGGGGAGGAGAGCACGTCTCTCGTTGGTACAGGTCCAAAGACGCCTGCGACAATCACGTAGTCTGCGGATATTGGTATGCGGTCTATTACGGCTATTCCGGGTGCGCCGGGCTCTACGGTGATTATGCACCCGCCAAGCATTAATGGACCCACTGTGCCTAAACCTGTCTTACATTTAATTTCTGCAACGTGTGCAATCTTGCCCAGTTGATTATAGGTTAAGTTTAAGCCTAATGCCTTTGATAGTGCCAAAGCCGTGCTTAAGGCTCCAGCAGCACTTGAACCAAAACCCGCACCCATAGGAACCTCAACATTATGCCTAACTACAACTGTGCATGTTTCATTAATCTTTTCAAGTAGCATTTGTACAACAGTTTTTGTTGTTTCAGCTTCGGGAAAAAACCTCCCATTAATAGAAACTTTTACAGAATTCTTTTCTGCTTGCGTTACGCTCACTTCTGTTAAAACTCCCTTCTTAATTCCAAAGCCTCCACCTCGGGCGCCTACTTGTTCCAGATTAAGTATAGGCTTTCCATCAGCCATTCTGTCACAGATCTCGAAAAAACTTGAAATACCTGCTGGAGAGAAAGCCTTCGAAATCTTATTCAAAATTATTCTTCCCTAGGTTCGGTTTTCTGCGAAATTCTTAGTGATGGATAAGCTTTGTAGCAAGCCTTTATGATTGGAGGGCCAAAAAGAAGAATGAAGGGAATTTCTGTGGCGAATGTCCAGACAAATATGATAGGAATAAACAAAGACGATATAGGAGCCTTGAAATAACCTGTAGGAGAAAAGAAAACTTGGCTATAGGCCCACACCACGATAGCTATGATCGTACTCCCCAGTCCTAACCCTATTATAGATCCAACACCATAATTTCTCCATTCAGACCAGAACCTGGCAACAATCACCATAACAAGTGAACTTGCAACAACCGCCAAAACAAACAAAAGAATAATTTCTAAAGACGACAATTCGAAGTTGAAGTAAGCTACGGATTCGGTTGGTAGCAAAATCGTGGGCAGCAAAAGACCAATAGCGATGATTATACTGCCTATAACTGCGCTTATGCTTATTTTTTTCCAATCAAGGTTTGTGCGAGAAATGCGCCCTAGGAAGAAGAACCCGACAAAATTCGCTGTAACGCCGGCGGACAAACTCAGCAAGGGGTCTCCGTGAAATAGCATGTCTCTAATGAATATGCCGATAGCTGCTCCTATTCCTCCAGTCCAAGGCCCAAATAAGACAGCGAAAATGGCAGGTATTACCGCTGCAGGCCAAAATGCAACTCCGCCTAATGTAATACCTAAGTCTGTTAAACGTCCTACTACGGCGTAGAGGGCTGCACAAATCCCTACCATTGCAACGTCTAGGGCTTTCATTTCTAGCTCCTTCCTCGCTTTGCCAAGAGTTTGTCAATGTAGGTTTTCTAAATAAGAGTTGTCTATGAATTGTTTAAACATGATTAAACTTTTTTCTGAGCCATGCCTTTTGCAGATAATTGTAGTACGCTTAGACGGTTATGTGTAGTTTTGTTCTACGCACAAACTGTCATATTTAAAGAGAAGTTGATTTTGCTGCACGGAGAGAAAAAAATGAAACTGTTAAAGAATAAGAAAGCATTGAGCACCGTAGTGACTACACTGATTATTCTAGTGGTTTCAGTGTTGCTGGCAACTGTCGTGACCTTTTACGCTATAAACGTGACGACAACGAGAGTTCAAGAAGAAAGCATTCAAGTATTCAAGCTTCATACATGGCATAACGGCACAAACTTTGCTGAAACAGCGTTCTTAATAATTAACACCGGCGGTCGTGACGTCGTTCTCGACAAAATCACCGTCCGAGGTCAAGAATGTACATGGACAGATATTTACTACAATAAGACACAGACTACAATTAATGCAGATCTTCCATTTGCGGCATCTGCGAACCTAACAGATGGCGGAATCGTAAAAATTGGCACAACAGACTACAAACTAGCTAAAGCCAGTGATGACTTGATCTTGAAGTCCGGCTGGAGCATGATAGTCTACATATACAACCCGGACCACGTGTCAGTCAGCGACATCGGTGTCACCGTCGGCATAACGGTATTCACCGCCAACGCTCAGTACTACAAGGAAGCCAACGTCGAAGCCTCTTCATAAGCAAGCGTGACGGAGGAAAAGCGAATGAATGTCCTGAAAAATAAGAGAGGTTTAAGCACCGTGATTACTACTCTGATTATTCTAGTGGTTTCAGTACTGCTAGCAACTGTTGTGACTTTCTATGCTATAAACGTAACTACAACAAGAGTTCAAGAAGAGAGCATGCAAGTATTCAAGCTGCATACGTGGCACAACGGCACAACTTATGCCCAAACAGCATTCCTGATAATCAACACTGGCGGTCGTGACCTTGTCCTCGACAAAATCACCGTAAGAGGCCAAGAATGTAACTGGACTGATGTATACTACTGCAAAACCACTGACACAATAAACGTTGATTTGACGTATGTCACTCCAAATTCAAATGGCACGCTCTTAGGAAAGCCATGGACAACGTATAGTCTCACTCAAGCCAGTAACGACCTGATTTTGAAGTCTGGTTGGACTATGATAGTCTACATATCTAATCCAGACCACGTGTCAGTTAGTGACATCGGTGTCACCGTCGGCATAACGGTATTCACCGCCAACGCTCAATACTACAAGGAAGCCAACGTCGAAGCCTCTTCATAAACAGTGTGATATCCCCCTTTCTTTTTCTATCCTATTTTTACAAATTCCTCAGCTTGGAAAGCTGTGAATGTGAACTCCATATCAAATTCTTCAATGTTGATTACTCATACTTATGTGTAGTTTTGTTCTACGCACACCATCTTATCTTAATACAAAGTCGAAAAGTTCCGATTAGACATGCAAGAGAGGAGGCTATTAAACAAGTTGTGCAAAGGGCATTTAAGAGAATTCTTGCAGTCAAAGAAAGCCTTGGCCATACCGGTAACCTACCTAATACTTTTCGTTTCGCTTATGGCGATAATTTCAGTCACATACAGCTTCGCCGTAGTGAAAATAAGCGTTAGGGGAGCCTTGCTGAAGATTTCTGTGGCCAAGCAAAACATGCAGCTCTTAGACGATGCGGTGCGTTCTGTTGCTTGGAGTTTTGGCGCTTCAGAAGTCGTTTACATGGATGATTGCGGAGGCGTTTTCCAGACAGAGCCTACAGCGAAAACCCTTGTGCTGAACTTCACTGACAATCAGTCTTTTTACGACATAGCGTTCAACAGCTCGGTTGGAAAAGCCTTCCATAAACTTGAGCCTTCAGAAAGCGACTATGACGGCCTCTTCGTCAGAGGCGATAACAGGGCAATAATAAATCAGAGCGCATTTACTGTGACGCAGCTTTATTTCGGCATAGGTGATGATGCTAAGGAATTGACACTTTGTTATCGTCCCTCTGCAACAGCTGCATCCATCGGCACGAGCAATGGGAAGCCCTTAAACCTTATTCGTGTTCACATAATAAACCTTAACTCTTCGCAAGATCTTATGCTGAGAGAAAAGTTTTACCTGAAAGTAACATCTTTAAACGTTACAACCGCCACGCGTCAATACGAGTTTAACGTTTCAGTCTCCTCCCTTGCGTTAAGAGCTAATTTCGACGGAACCTTAACCACCGTTTGGCTTCCAATTTCAAGCATTTCGGAAGGCGCCCTTGTGAATCTGGAGATAGTTGTTTGCAACGTTAAAATTCAAAGGGCAGAGGTGTAACAATTGCCATCCATAACGTCCAGTTATTTGTACACTTTCGTTGCATTAATAGCCGTCAGCAGTCTTCTCGTCTTCTCTTTTATGGCTTATGCCGATGCTTTACGGGTTTCATCAGAGGTCAAGCAGCTAAAAAATTTGATGAACTACGTGGCAACAAAAGGCACTGAACTGCTGACGCTCACCTTAACTACAAACGCCACAGCCGAAGCTTTCCTTCAAATGCCCGCATCCGTAGGCAACAAGCAATATTGGCTTCAGCTTCGCAACGATTCATCAAGGGCATGGTTGGAGGGTGGTTTTGGAAATCTGCCCATGGAAGAAACAGAACTGCGCGTTTACCTTCCAAAAGAAGCCTCAGCAACGGGCTGTTACATCGGTGGTTATGGAGCGGCGAGCTTAAAATGCTTTCTTGATGCGGGTGTTCCACAAATCCTGCTTGCAAGCTCTGGTGAAGGTGACTAAAATGAAGTTTGGTTTAAGATTAGGCAAGGAAAAAGGTGAAAAAGAAGATTTTCAAGAGATGATGAAGGAAGAGGGGGAACTAATCGAGTTTTTGGATGTCAAAAGATGGAGCGTTCCTGAGGGCTACTTGGAAGTTGAATATTACCCGCTAAAGCCGCCTTTTTCCTACGCCGCCGTCATTCAGAACGAAGAAACTCTAGAGTATCTTTACGTCCTCGATGAGCTTCCATTAACAAAGGAAGAGCGAGATGGCTATTTTAGGCTTAGGAATATTCTGGAGTATGAGCTTCAAGCTCCAGAAGGCGAAGAAACTCTCACTGAATCCTTTAGAAGACAAATGCCACCGATACTTTCTGATCACCAGAAAATGTTTGTTGGAGTTTCCCATGTTGGGATGCGCAAAATCCTTTACTATTTGGAAAGGGACATAGTTGGCTATGGAAAAGTAGACCCGTTAATGTATGACGAGTATGTTGAGGATATCGGATGCAGCGGAGTTAATAAACCCGTCTTTTTGTGGCATAGAAAATACGAGAACATAAAAACCAGCATAGTTTTCCGGGATGAGCAAGAACTCGACGACTTTATAATGCGCGTTGTCCACAAGGCTGGAAAACACGTGAGCATAGCCTTCCCCATAGTTGATGTCACCTTACCCGAAAAGCATCGTTTAGCCGTCTCCTTTGGAAAGGAGACAACACCATCCGGAACATCATTCACGATACGAAAGTTCCGCAAAGACCCCTTCACAATAATCGATTTGATTGAAAACGAAACCATAAACGAGAGCATAGCTGCTTACCTATGGCTTCTGATGGAAAACAAGATGTCAGTCATGATTATTGGAGCAACTGGCGCTGGAAAAACAACAGCCCTAAACGCGATTGCATGTCTCATACGACCAAACCACAAGATAATCTCAGTTGAAGAGGTTGCAGAAATAAACCTACCGCACGAAAACTGGGCGTCCACAATTGCGCGTTCAGGCTTTGGAGTTGAAAGCGAAGGCGAAATCACCCTCTACGACCTAATTAAATCTGCCGTTAGGCATCGTCCAGACCTTATAATTGTGGGTGAAATTCGCGGTGAAGAAGCCTATGTGCTGTTCCAAGCACTTGCAACCGGACATGGGGGCTTATGCACCTTGCACGCTGAGGATGTTGACACAGCCATCAAAAGAGTTACACAGCCACCCATGAATATTCCGCCATCCATAATTCCGCTGATGAACTGCGTGATAAATGTGAAACATGTCAGAACGCCGGTTTTTCTGGAGTCTGGGAGACGCCTTTCCAGTAGAAAATTCATAAATATTTCAGAGATAAAGGATGCAAACAACTTCCAAGAAGTTTTCAGTTGGAACCCTTCCACGGATGCTTTCCAAGAAAAACTGTCTGAAAGTTATCTTTTAAGAAAAATGGCGGCAAGCCTCGACATTCCAGTTGAAAAACTCGTTGATGAGCTGGAATACCGTAAGCGAGTGCTTATGCACATGGTTGAGCACAACATCCGTGACTATAAGAGCGTGAATAAGGTCCTGAGCAAGTACTACAATAATCCGCAGCTTTTCCAGAAGGAATTTTTAGAAAAGCTTGGGTGATGAGAATTGCAGACGCAGATTAAAAGACCGAAAATATTTGGGTGGATACTGAGATTTTATGGTAGGGAAGATACGAGCGAAGTTAACCGCGAATTGCCCTTCGCTGCGCTGCTTTTCACGTTGTTAGCGGCAAGTGGAGTGACAATTTACGAGAGCTGGAAAAAACTGTGCAACATAGACCTACTGCCAACATTTCGGAAAGAAGCTCGAGAGATTGTCAGGCAAGTGGAGGTCTTGGGTTATGACCCTCTAACTGTCATGCATAAACGGGCTGGGAAAACAAAGTCGAAGAATTACCGGGAGTTTCTTTTGAGTTATGTTTCGTCTGTCAGAAGCGGCGGAAACGTTGTAAACTATCTCAAAAGCAAGTTGCGGTCAATTTTTGAAGTTCAAAGCGCCGCGGCAATTCGTTCGATCGAGAGGCTTGGCACGCTGGTGGAAGCATATGCAGTGATGCTGATCGTAACCCTTTGCTCCTACATCCTCTTCATAATATTTGCAACCACCTCGGTCTTTGAACCCATGAAAATGAGTGGGACGCCTGGCGTATCTTCCGAAATTGTATGCATCCTCATATTCTTTGTGACGCCTTTGGTTTCGATATTTTTCATGGTTATCGTGCATGCTGAGAGGAAGAGCAATTTGATGGGGATTAAGAAGCCCTATTACGCTACTATCTTGCCTTTAATAGCTGTTTCAAGCTTCATAGCAGCGCTGTATTTTCTGCCACAGCTTGAATACTTTACAAGTCCACAGATATTCCCCCTCGTTGTTACAATTTGCCTTCTAGCAATTTCGATTCCGCCCACGGTAGTTTACATGAAAATAGCCAAAATCAACAGCGACGCAGAAAACTCTATGCCAAGCTTCCTTAGAGATGTAACAGAAGCTAGAAAAATCGGGCTTTCACCAGAAAAAAGCATAATTCACGCCACAAAACGCAAGGGTTATGGCAGATTTTCCGAGACACTAAACCTCATAAGAAGCCAAATGGAATGGGGGGTCTCCCTTAGAAAAATATTCGTAAACATTAAACACAAAATTCAGACATGGCCTGTGCTCGTTAACTTTCTGATACTTGTTGAAACAATAAAGATTGGTGGGGGTTCAGCCGCTGCTCTAGAAATATTGACGGATTACAGCGAAAAGCAGAAAGATGCTGAAGTGAACAAGAAGTCGCTTTTACGACCTTATGTGATCTTGGCTTTCATATGGAGCGTTCTCATAGCCTTGACAACAACAATGGTTGCCATGACAGTCTACGCATTAACACAAATATCGCTTCCAGGGACAAAGGCGATGCCGCTTGAAATAATGCAAAACCAAATAAACCTCTTCTCCACAGGCATAATATTGCAGTGCTGGCTTTCAGGATTCTTCGTAGGCAAGGTTAACGAAGGCACATGCGCTGCCGGCTTTAAATACTCAGCGATGCTCGTGCTCACAGCCTATGTTTCGCTTCTTCTCTCACAAAACCTTCTAGGTGGCCTGTTTGGCGTTGTTTCCTAACTGAGCACAGATAAAATGGAGGTTGCGCCAAATGCCTGCAATATCCGTTGACACCTTCTTCGCGTGTTCTTTAATGGTTCTTCTGGTGCTTTCAGCCATGGCCGGCGCTTCAAAGCTTCTGTACTCACACATAAATAACGCGGTTGATGAGAATGTTGCTGAGAGGTATAGAGAGATCTCAAGATATCTTCTCCTAAATTCTGGAACACCAGCGGATTGGGGGCAAAACGGTCAAACAATCCCAGAAACATTTGGCTTAGCCGAGGCTGATTCGTATAATTCGTATGAGTTAGATATAGACAAAGTTTCAAGGCTAAACAGCGAAAATCTCTATGCAGTAAGTTATGCCCAAATATTCACGGCTCTTAGGATGTCCGACGTATCCTTTAGGATAGAGATAGAGCCAATTTTCGAAGTCGCCATAAATCTAACCGCAACTTACGCATCAGCCAATGAGACAGTGTACCAATTCGAAATCTCAACTGGAAGGCATGGAGTTCCAGTTCAAGCGGACCTGAAATGTTACGTGGTTGCAGAAGATCATCTGGAAACAGATTACACTTGTGCTTCTAATGGCAGAACCTACCTCAACGTGACCGTTTCAAACGATGTTGATGGACCAGCTTTATTGGCTGTCTTTGCAAGGTCTGCTTATAACACCAGAATTACATCTTTTAATGCTTACGCTTTTGCGCATAATTCGGCGGAGCCAGAGCCTAAGGGCACTTTTCTAAGGCTCAGCCCCCTAAACTACACTTTAAACGCGTCTCTCATTTATCCCGAAGTAATTTTGTCAAACGCTTACGCTTTAACCTTCAATTACGATTCAGCTCTAACACAAACTGCAAGCAGCAATCAGTCCGCCACATATAACATTCCACATTTCCTAGACCCAAGCCCAATGTTAGTTGTTGTAGCTGGACGGAACTCCACGGTCTTCTTTACCGAATTGACTGCATATCCACAGACACCCATTCAAACAGGCGCAGACTTTGCGAGTTCAATAACCCTCTCAAACGTTTTCGCCTATACCTACATCGTCACGATAAATTCTGCCCTTTACGAATGCACGTTTTGGCTTGGAGGTCCAAGAGAGTGAAGAACCAAAACAAGGGGCAAATCAGAATAATCGAAGCGTTCCTAGCAGTGCTAATCATTTTTTCGTCCTTCGCTGTTTCCGCGAATCTCCCAGTGACGCAAAACAAGACAAAACACGATGACTTGGCTGCTATTGGGTTGCAAGCACTCATAAAGTTAGATTCTGACGGAAGTCTCGGCAAGTGCATAGATGATGGAAACTGGTCTGCTCTGCGGGATGCCCTTAACCTTGCTCTGCCAGCAGGTATATCCTTCAACCTAACAGTTTACAACGAGCAAATGCAGCAAGTCAATACGGATGTTATCTCTAATGGCGCCTTTAGCAGCCAAGAGATAGCCTCTGTAGAGTACGTTTGTGCAAGTCGAAGTCCAGTTTTCCGCTGTTACATAACTCATTTGTATCTGACGGTGGCTGCATGAAAAAATACGGAAGAGAGTTTAAGGCAAACAGTTCGGGACAGCTTCTCATAGTCGCTGCTCTAGCCATAGCCATACTCATCTCTTCAACAACAATTTACGTCTATGAACTTAGCAGGGAAGCAAACAGCGCAAATGCTCCGTCAATCGGCAATTTTATCCTCGCCTTAAAGCAGAGCACAAGAAACACTATGATAAGTTCGCTTGCAAACGTTTCAAACGGAGGAGAAAAAACAGTTTTAACAACCAATTTAAATGAGCTTTCACAGGTTCTAAGGAGCCTGAACCATTTTGGAATTTGTCAGTTAGCCTGTACTCCGTTAAACGATTCAGATTATGATGCGGGCATATGGCTTTCATGGAACACAAGCGACGTGGGAGTTTCGAGCGCCTATGCCGATTTCACGTTAAATGTTTATGGCGCAACTGCAAAGGTAACGGTAAACTACGCCGTCAACATAACGACCGCAATTGCGGTGAACGGCTCTTACGTTACGCTTGAAAGCGGAGAAAAACTTGTGAATCTAACGTGTAAAATGTACGACGAAGGAGGGCCAGCCCTAACTGAAAACATAACCTTGTTCTACGAAAACCTTGGAAACTGGACGCTGGTTGGCGCATCAAATAGTCTTTCTGTCGTGGACTATGGTAACGGCACGTACCGTATCTCTTTTACCGTTGAAGTTCCATCGGATGTTGTGCAGGTTTCAGTACATGCGCATGATTTGCGGGGCATATCTGTCCAAGCAAATACAACATGTTATGAAACCTAGGTTTTGTGACTGATTTTCGAGTTACTTAAATACGTATAGCATTACTTCTAAAAGAGTGGACTGAGGCTCTGAAATGGCTGAAAAGCATGAATGGCGCCACCTTTTTACGCTATTGAAGTTAGCTGAGATGGGGGCCCATCGAAGAACCGCTAAGGTTTCCACGGAGTATTTGGCTGGAAAGTTGGGCGCTTCTCAGCAGACGGCTTCACGTTGCTTAATCGAGTTGGATAATGTGGGGTGGATTAAACGAACCATAACGCCTGAGGGCTGCCTCATAAGAATCACGGACGCGGGCGTTAAAGAGCTGAAAAGGCTTTATTCAAACTTACGCTTTTTGATGGAAGCCGCTTATCCTCCTTCGCTAACCTTGGAGGGCATACTTTTTACGGGTTTGGGTGAAGGCGCCTATTACATATCACTAGAGCGTTACAGAAAACAGTTTATAGAGAAGTTAGGCTTTGACCCATATCCTGGCACGCTTAATCTGAAGCTTGCAACCGATTATGACCTTAAGGCGCGCTCAGAGCTTGAAGCTTATCCATCAGTTGAAATTGAAGGTTTTAGAAATGAAAACCGCACTTTTGGACCTGTGAAATGTTATCCGGCAATAGTAGAGAATAAGGTGAAGGGCGCTTTGGTTACAGCTTTGAGAAGCCACTATGACTCTTCAGTAATTGAGGTCATAGCTCCTGTCTTCTTGAGAAGACATCTCAAACTGAAAGACGGGCATAAAGTGAAGGTGGAGGTTTTAACGCTTCCATAAGTTTATCCTTGAGCCGAAAAAGAGTAGTTGTATTCGTATATGACCCTCAATTTACGTTTCGCCGCCAGCGCATAACCGATCAATAATCCGACAACCAAACCGCCAAGATGAGCTAAATTGTTCACGTTTCGACCCGAAACAATCATCAGCAAAAAGAAAGCGTACAATATTGCACTTACTATCGACTGACCGACTGCACGTCTAATATAAATGGTGCATGCACCAAACAGTCCGAAAATAGCACCGGAAGCACCGGCAGAAACCATCTCAAGTCCAAAGAGCAGTGTTAACAGGTTTCCAGTCAGTCCGCTTGAGAAATAGATAAAAAAGTATTCTTTAATGGAAAACAGTTCTTCTGCCCTGAGCCCAAAGATAAGCAAAAAGAACAAGTTACCCAAAAGATGCATGATGTTGACGTGGACAAACATGGCTGTAAAAAGCTGCCAATATCCGCCATTCAAAACAAACGAGTTATGTTGCCCGTATTGGCGAATAATGTAATAGTTAATTTCAATAGCGTCCCCGCTAAGAACAGAGGTATAAGCGTAAACAATTATGTTCAATGCAATAATGATGAAGGTTGGCATGAACCTTTTAAAACCCTTAGACATGCCGCTCATCTTTTGAAGTGCTCAATGATTTTCTGTTTGATTTTTGAGGAGCTGTCCAACTCGTCTTCTCCAAACTTGCCAATCTTCACAATCTTTATTTTCAAACCCTTTTCCTTAACATAATTTCTCACAGTTTGTTCGATGTCGCCTCGGTCATATCCTAGTGCAATTACATCTGGTCTGATTTTTTCAATAACCTTTTCAATATCGAACTCTTCATACCCAAGAATCGCTTCATCAACAACCCTCAATGAGTCAACAAGCGCTCTTCGTTGGTTTTCAGGTATAATAGGTCTCGCCCCTCTTCTTTTTTCAACTGTACTATCTCGAGCTACTATGACTATGAGTTTAGCGTTTGGCCCACCCGCTTTTTTCGCTTCCTCCAAGTACTTTACATGTCCAAGATGGAACAGATCAAAAGTCCCGGAAGCCAGAACTATTTTTCTATTTTTCCTTTCTTTTTTCTGATAGGCCATTCGAATTTCACGGCTCCTAACAGTTTTAATGCATCCAGCAAGCCTTCGCAATAGGCAACAGAAGCCAAGCTTGCCTCAAACTTCTTTTTATCCCTATAATATTTGGCGTCTTCTAAATAGGCTTTGGCAAAATCCACAATCTTCTCAACGCTGTTTGCGTCAAGACTTATGGAAGTTTCAGCAATCCTCATTTCACCGAAAACGCGTTCTGCAGAAGCTATATACTTCGAAGCAAGCTTCTCCAAACTCATTCCACCGTCTCCCTCAACTTTTTCGGAGCACCAGCCAAGACTATGAGTGCTTCGGCTTCCATGAAATGAAGTTTCCCTGGAAAAACGAGGCTGTGGGGTGGTCCCCCGAAGTCGTAGCTTGCCACTTCCTTTATGAAGCCAGCCTTCACCGTTGGGTTGTTGCTTCCAGCCCTTGCCACACCAACCACAAGCGTATTCATAGTAACTATCCCCTTTTTCTTTCTCTCTTCAGTTTTCAAAAGCAAGTCTAGGCTCTCACGAATGCTGAGGTAACGTTTCTCTTCGGCTTTGATGTCTAGCAGGCAGAGAGTATGAAGCCCAAGTTTTTTGTTCTGGGCTATAACATCATATGGGGTTTCAGAAAGGGTTTCGTCTGGGAAAGGTATCGTCACGCTTTTTCCAAATTTATAGTTGTGCAAACCAGACAAACCCATCACAGCGGAAAGTATAGAGACTCCGTGAGCTATGCGAGTTTTTATCTCGAGTTTTTCAGCTTGTATTCGCAAGGCAACGTGAGTCGTGGCTATAAGGGGGTCACCTGGAACAAGCACAACAGCTTTGCCAATTTTGGCTGCCTTTATAATGATTTCTCCGTTCCTCTCTTCAAGCTCTTTCCTCGAAACAACGTGTAGCTTTTTTCCAGAAATTTCCTCGAAATGTTTTATTGAAAAATCGGGCATAAAACTCGTGTAAAGCTCTATAAAAACTGTGTCTGCAGTTTTGACCTCTTCTAAACCGCGCAAACTTATTCCCATTTCGTCATGTAAGCCAAGCCCAACAAAAACGATCTCACCCACGGTTTCAGCCTCACAACTAAGATTTAAAGTTAAAACTTAAAACTGTTGACCCCCTAACTAATAGTCTTGAAGGAGGCTAACTCCATGAAAGTGTTCATATCAGCGGACTTAGAGGGTGTGGCTGGGGTTGTCCACGAAGAGCATGTTATGCGCGATGGAAGAGAGCATGACCGAGCTAGAAAGCTCATGACTCAAGAAGGCTAAACTTATAAAAGTGAACTAAAATCTGGATTGTAGGGCCCGTAGCTCAGTAAGGTCAGAGCGGCGGACTAGTACGGGACTAGGTTGAGGCTCTTAGGCACTTTCATGCGGAGACACCCGTAAAAACAATAGAATTTTCCTCTTGTTTCGGGAAGGTCCCGGGTTCAATTCCCGGCGGGCCCGCCAAAGAACCTTCTTTCGTGAAAGAAGCTTCACCGAGAAAGCTTGAACCGTCATTTATTTCAGTTTTTCAGCTTCATACTCCCAATTTTATAATATTCCACCGCTAAAATAAGCTCCATATAAATGACTCGTCAATAAATAACATATAAGAAAACCAAACGGTTCCCAAAAATGTCAAACCCAAAAACCCTCATAAAAAGAAAACGCGTAGTAATTTTGGCAGGGGGCTTATTCATAGTCATAGGCATGACCCTATGGCTATTCACAGACTTTGTCATACAGAGCCACGAACAAATACTAAACGACCCAAATTTAATACAAGAAGAGAAATGGCGCTGGGAAGGATCCCTACAATGGTGGACAACGGCAAAGTATGGAACATGTCACCCTACGTCAATAATCCTGATCACTATAGGCGTCTGCGCCATAGAATTAACACTGTTACATGCGGTATTACAACCTGAACGAAGAACTAAAGCGTCACAGACCCTCTTAAGCCAGTATTGGTGAATCCTCTGACTTTATGAAAAGAATTGGCGCATGGAAAAGCGTAGGCATTTTTACACAGTTAGGCAGGCTTTTCTGTTAAAAACCACTTAAAGTCAAGTCTAAAAAAAGAGATTGGTTGAGAACTGTTAGTTGCGCCTTTTCGCAAATTTGCTTAAGTTTCCCATTTCTTCAGCAAACCAGTCGCACAACACTTTAGGCATGTCCTTCAAACCTTACCTTTTACCCTGCGAGCAATAAGCTTAACCCCAGCGTCAGCGTATGGCATATAACACAGCAGTACCTTCAGCTTCGAGGAAGGCAAGAGGGTCAAAACATTGAAGAGATGCGTATCTATGATTGACTGGTCCGAGATTTTAAAAGAAAGCCCTATTGATTGGCTTCTTGAAGAGGCTAATCCTTCTGTTCGCTACTTTACGTTGAGGGACATTCTTGGCAAGAGCGAAAGTGACCCTCAAGTAGCAGCTGCAAAACGGGCGATTCCAGGGTCGCAGGTGGTGAAGAAAATATTGCAGAGGCAGGATCCAGAGGGATATTGGGAAGAACCAGCCAATCCCTACCACCCCAAGTACAAGTCCTCTTATTGGCAGATAATGACGCTAGGCCAGTTGGGAGTGGACAGAAGCGATGAGAGAGTCAAAAGAGCCTGTGAACACATTTTTCAGTTTCAGTTAGGTGAAGGCGGCTTTTCGAGCTACACGCCTAAACGAGCACTGAAAGAATATGAGTGGTTGCGCGGAAAGGGAAAGAAGCTGCCTTCACCGAACCAGTGGGTATCCTCCATAGTTTTTGAGCATCAATATTCGTGTCTTACCGGCAACATGGCAGCAGCGTTGATCAGAATAGGATATACGAATGATTCCAGAGTCAGAAGGGCTTTAGAATGGCTTGTAAAGATTCAGAACAAAGACGGGGGATGGCTCTGTCCCTACTGGAAAGCCCACATTAAAGATAAACACGGATGTTTTTACGGAACGATTTGCCCCTTAGAAGCCTTTTCGGAAGTAAAGAAGGAAAATCTAACGAAAGAGATGAGGGAAACCATTGAGAAGGGCACAGAATTTCTGCTTATGCATCGTCTGTTTAAGGCTGATCATCACGGTTATAGGGTGATTAACCAGTCTTGGTTGAAGTTGAGTTTTCCATGGTTTTATGGGTACAGCATCCTAAGGGGATTGGATGTTTTGACCAAGCTTGGTTACGTGAAGGATGAACGTTTAAGAGATGCTGTTGAGATTCTCTTGCAAAAACGACAAGGCAATGGAGCATGGTTTTTGGAAGGTGCTCCCATCGGAAGAATGCAAACCAACATCGAGGCGAAGGGCAAACCTAGCAAATGGATTACCCTCGTTGCTTTAAGAGTATTAAAGCGTCTAAGCTCAGCAGCATAAGATAATAATGATGATTCTCCTCCGGGCTCGGAGCCTTACACAATTTTCCGTGCACTGTTTGAAGCTTTGAAAAGGAAGGCAAGAAGCGCAAGGAAAATGAATCGTTTATTCGCCAGTCCTTTTCTGGTGTACGTCTATCAGATAATTGAAGGTGAAGCTTTTCATGATAACACTTCCTGATAAACTTATGAGAAAGACTTTGAAATCCTCGAGGTATTTGCCCCAATCTCTTCTAAAAACGTGGTAGAATTTTACGAAGTTCGCATAATCTTTATGCACCGAAACCATAAGGGCATCCGCGTCTATCCCTTGACCAGTGCTTGCAAACACCACATTTGGCTGCTGCTCTGTCCATTTCCTTCCCTGCTCCCAAAGGGGGTGCACAAGCTCCTTTGAACGGCAAAACGTAAAGGCCACTATGTCGAAGCCTAGGAGGGAAAGGTTTGGAATTATGGTGTACTGCTTTATCGCTTCCTTTTCCAGAGTTTTCCTCAGTCGGGTTACTGTTGGTTGGGATATAGCCAAAATCTTTGCTAGATCTCTGTCGCTTCGCTTCGAATTTTTAGTAAGTTCGAAAAGTAGTTTGATTAGTTTTTCTTGCTTCATAGATAATTCTTACGCCTAATCCTTTATGAAACTTTTCATTGTTTTGGTCAAAACTAACAAACATGGGACGATTTAGAGGTTTTTGCAGATTTCACCACGTCTACCGTTCTCCTCAAAAGTAGTTCAGCTGTCTCTTGCGTTGGCCAACCGCCTAAGCCACAATCAGGCCCCGTAAAAGTCATCGTGTCTCCATATTTCTCTTTGGCGGTAACAAATCTTTTTCGTATAGTTTCTTCGCTTTCAACCAGTTGCTCTGGGTCCGGTTTTGTTACGCCTCTGTCATATAGTTCTGCCATGATTGAGTCTACGTCTGTTCTTGATATACCAACCCTTATCTGCTTATCCGCCCCCTCCAGCATTTTTCTTGAGACGGTTTCGATGTTTCTGGGTGATGCTGCATACTCAAAGGACAACACGTTAAGGTTTTTAACCTTTAATATATCCGCAACCCTTGAGGGGGAATGCAGGTGAATCTGCTTTATCACACCGTTGAAATTGAAGGCTTTTTCCAGGATATCTAAAATCACGTCCTTATCGGCCGATATGTCTTGGAATCCAAAGGTCGGCTCGTCCAGCGACACCACTTCGGTTTTGACATGTTTAGAGTTTAAAATAGAATTTTTTGCAAATCTTCTTACCGTTTCTGCAAACATTAGAAGTATGTCCCTGTAAGGGGTTGTTCCAACCTCTTTTAGGTACAGTTCCATGGGCCCTGTGACACATACACGAAGTGAGACTTTTCTCCCAACTTCTTCGCAAAGCCCCTTGGCTTCGTTATTAATCACGTACACCTCGGGTATGATTGCATGTTTTTCGTCAACTTCATACGTGCCTTTGTCCATGGCCTTGTGGATGGCTTCCGTGAACTGCTTATGTATGTCGTAATGTTGCGGGTAGTTAACGGCATCCAAGCCAGATTCCGATTTTTTCCTAAAAGAGTCGATTATAACCCGATGAAAATTGTTCAACAAGAACTCGTCTTTTCTGATGTCTTTTCCGTTGATTATTGCTTCTCTGGCAAGAACATATGCCTTATCGAACAATCTTCTATCCGCATAATGTGGTAGTGGGAAACTTCCCGCATCATCAACAAGGGCATCCATACAAACACGTTAGCCGCTAAATCATTTAAAACTAACTTTTGTTCTCACAAATCTCTTATGCCATAGGGCAAATTTCTATAGCAAAAGATATAAGTTACCGCCGCTTCGTGACCATTAATTGAGGATACAACATGAATATTTGGAAACTTCGCATGTCCATTCTCGGCACCTTAGCTATAATAATCGGCTTATCCACGTTAGTTTTCACGGTAATCCTATTCCTCCTAGGCTCTTTAAACATTATAGCCCTAGGCGTTTTGGTGGTTGCCTTCAACATTCTCCAATGGTTAATATCACCATACATAATTGACGCTCTTTACAAAACACGCGAGTTACCTGTGAATGAGAATCCAAAACTGCATGAGACGATTGAAAATCTAAGTCGAAAAAGCAAAATAAAAAAGCCGAAGCTGATGCTTGCACAGATTCCAATTCCAAATGCGTTTGCTTACGGTTCGCCCATAGCTGGAAATCGAGTAGCTGTGACAAGTGGTCTGTTGAAAACGCTGGAAAGTCAGGAAGTCGAAGCTGTTATTGGGCATGAGCTTGGACATCTAGCTCATAGGGACGTACAAGTAATGATGTTCGTTTCGCTTTTGCCAGCATTATTAACCTACATAGGCTATTCGCTTATGCTATCATCCATGTATCGTGGACGAAGAGAAGAGAGCGGTGGCGGAGCTGCATTATTGGGCATAGGTTTTATGGCTTTCTCATGGGTTCTAAACATGTTCATACTCTACCTAAGCCGCTTGCGCGAATATTACGCTGACAATCACAGTGCCCTAATAGTTGACGATGGCCCACGGAAACTCTCAGAAGGTCTAGCCAAAATAGTTCACACAACTAGAAACATGAGAAGAAACAGAAGGGAAACACAGAATCTAAACTCCTTCAAGGCATTATTTATCGCTGACCCTGACCGTGCAGACACAGATTCGATGGCAATATCAACAATGGCGGCCTCAAGTGAGCAAAAACTAGTCCAAGAGATTCTGTCACGGAAGCTAACAACAATGGACAGAGTCATAGAGATTTTTTCAACACACCCCAACATAGTCAAGCGACTGAAAGCTCTGCAAGAACTAAGATAGCAACCCAGATTATTTCTAAACTTTTTTATGTTCCCTATTCTAGCAAAACGTTAAAGATGATGAGCCAACAATTATCTTAAGTCATTAAATGTGATGTCCATGCAGCATCCAAAAATTTTCTCTGAAATTGAACGACAGAAAAACGAAATGACACAAGCGTTGATGGAGCTTATCCGCATTCCAGCAATCGCCCCAGAAAACGGCGGAGAAGGAGAGTCAAGGAAAGCTGAAAAACTAATGCAGATATTAGAGGCCGTAGGCTTCGACAAAATAGAACGCTTCGACAAGGAAGATGATAGGGTTCCGTCTGAAAAGAGACCCAATGTTATAGCTTACTGCTATGGAGAAAATAAGGCCGAAAAACTTTGGATAATAACCCATTTAGACGTGGTTCCGCCTGGAGAAGAGTCCCTTTGGACCATAACAAAACCCTTTGAACCAACAATTAAAGAAGGGCGGGTTTATGGACGTGGCAGCGAAGACAACGGACAATCCATGGTTGCGTCCATTTTTGCAGTTAAAACTCTGAAGAATTTGGGAATAAAGCCAAAAAGAACAGTCGCCCTGGCCTTCGTCGCCGATGAAGAGCAAGGAAGCACCTATGGAATCCAACACCTCATGAAACGAGTGCTTTTCAAAAAAGATGACTTGATAATTGTTCCAGACGGCGGAAACGAGAATGGGAGCTTTATTGAAATAGCTGAGAAAAGCGCCTTGTGGTTTAGGATACGCACCGTTGGAAAGCAGACTCATGCCAGCAGACCCCACCAAGGCTTAAACGCCCATCGCGTAGGAATGGAATGCGCCCTAGCCCTAGACAGAATGTTACACGAGAGATATCCGCTTAAGGACGAATATTTTGACCCGCCAGAAAGCACATTTGAACCGACAAAGAAGGACAAGAACGTCGATGCCGTGAACATCGTCCCAGGGGAAGACGTAACCTACTTCGACTGCCGAGTTCTGCCAAACTATAACATAGAAGAGATATTGAATGATGTACACGAACTTGCGAAGGAATTTGAAAAGAAAACCGGAGCCAAAATAAAAATTGAAGTGCTGCAGAAAAGCGTTGCTCCAAAACCAACAGGTGCCAACTCCAAGATGGTTGTTGTGTTAAAAGAAGCAATCAAAAAGGTAAGTGGATTAGAGCCGAAAGTCGGGGGAATAGGCGGAGGAACCTGCGCCGCCTTCTTCAGAAAAATAGATGTTCCAGCGGTTGTCTGGAGCACAATAGACGAGACAGCCCACCAACCAAACGAATATGCAAAAATAGAAAACATCGCCAACGATGCAAAAATTTTCGCCTACATAGCAACAACATAGGCAATTAGCGGTGTGCGAAAATCTTATATACTGGATGGATAATCCATCCAAGAGAGGGAGGAGGCAATTTCTTGAAAGAAGAGTTACCCGCAATATTTTTAGTGATTATGTGTTTTTACGTGTCAATTTGTCCGCAGTTTAAGGCAAGCGTCGCTGCAGAGCCACAAACAAAAATCTTAGTTGATGTTCTGTTAGATTATGGAAATGGAACATGGAAATGGACATCATGTATACTGTCAAAGCTGGGCAACGACACGGTTTATAACGCAACACAATTCGCAGCGATAACCTTAAACATTACATGGTATGGAGATTCCATTTTTGTAGACGCCATAGACGATGTTTGGAACAATTATCCTTACTATTGGATTTGGTGGTACTGGAACTCCACCGAATCACAATGGATAATGGGTCCGGTTGCATGCAATTTCTACGTTCTTGAAGACTGTGACATCATAGCTTGGTATTGTGAAGATTGCAGTGTCTGGCCTCCCGAGCCACCCTTCAATCCCTCGGTAACGCAAGTGGACGTTTTGCTGGACTATGGAAACGGAACTATAAAATGGCATGAAAACGTAAAAGTGACGGGTGTCGCCTCAGTCTTCAAAGCCACAAAGACTGTTGCAGTTCTGGAGTATTCATTGTGGGATAGCGATGTCTTTGTTGACGCCATAAATGGAGTGTGGAACAATTATGTTACAAACTATTTCTGGCTTTATTGGTGTTGGAACTCCACTTCCACAAGTTGGGATATAGGTCCAGTTGCATGCAACAAATATCTCCTAACAAACGGCGACATCATAGTCTGGTATTATGAAACATCGCCTTGGGGACCACCTTCTCTCACGCCGCATCCACTTGCCAATTTTACATGGGCGCCCTCCATACCAAAGGTTGACGAACCTGTGACCTTTGACGCATCAGCTTCAACACCGAACGGTGGAACCAAAGTGAAATATGAATGGAATTTTGGAGATGGCAGCTACGCCCTTGGAAAAACAGTATCCCATACCTACGCCAATCCAAATACATATACTGTCACGCTTAATGTCTCAGACAGCAATGGATTATGGAGTATTGAACAAAAACAAATATTGGTCGTCAAACTCTATGGTCCCAAAGCGGAGTTCACGGCAACCCCTGAAACCGCACGGGCTCATGAAACTATAAGATTTGATGCTTCGTCTTCACTGCCTGGATGGAATGGCACGCACAACATGCCCATAACAAAGTATCATTGGAACTTTGGAGATGGAAACACAACTACAACCACTGAACCAACCACATACCACAGCTATAAAACTGCCGGAAATTACTACGCAACATTAACTGTATATGCGCCCGGCGCAACTCCAGAGGAAGATTCAACAACCCGCAGGATAACAGTGATATCCGTGCCTGTTGGAGGGTACTCGCTTCCAGTGAAAGGGTATGCAACAGAAAGGCTCTTAACGCTTTATCTGCTCTCAGTGGCGATAGTAGCAGCTGTTTTCACGGCAACCCGACGTAAACTATTCAGGAGATTATGATGGCATGAAGACATTAGGGAATATTTCTTGCATAATTTTTCTGTTTCTTGCTCTGTTAGCATTGTTAGGCGGAATAAACAAAACAGTAATATCTTCCAGCGGCGGTGACCCTGTTTCGAGAGCGCTGGACTATTTGAGGAGCGCCCAGAAACCCGACGGCTCCATATCAGATTTCGCAACTTCAAGTTGGGCGGTTATGGCAATAGCCGCCGCCGGAGAAGACCCCCACAACTGGAGAGGAAGCGGTGAAAATTCAATAGTTGACTACTTAATCGCGAACAGACATTTGATTGATTTAAGTAAGGCTACGGATGTTGAGCGATTCATACTTTCAATGACAAGTGCGGAGGAAGACCCAAGGAACATAAATGGTACAGACTATGTTGAGATACTCCAAAACTTGTTTACTAACGGTCAAATAGGGAATGAAGCGTGGTTAAATGACGATTTTTGGGGTGTATTAGCATTGGTTTCGGCTGGCGAATCTGTAAACTCAACGGTTATCCGTGAAACGGTTAAATTCATCAAGGAACACCAGAATACCAATGGGGGTTGGGGATGGGCCGTAGGTGTGGCAAGCGATGTTGATGATACAGCTGCGGCCATCATGGCGTTAACTTCTGCTGGTGAAGATAATTCCACAAAGACAATTGCAGATGCATTGCAATATTTAGAGAGTAATCAGCAGTCCGACGGAGGATTTCCAAGCCATGGAGTAACAAACAGCGCCTCCGATTCTTGGGCGATAAGCGCAATATGTAGTGTTGGGCAGAATCCGGTTGAGTGGCAGATAAACGGCACCAGTGTAATAGATCATTTGCTAAGCCTGCAAAATGCGGATGGCTCATTCAATTGGACAAAGGCTGACCCCGCGGGAGTGAACAGAGCGTTCATGACTTCCTATGCAATTGTTGCTTTGCGTTCAAGGCAATATCCCGTCAACGGTCTACCAGTCTACATTAGAGTTGAAGGGAGCCAAGCTACCGTGTGGCGGCGCAAGGTTTTTGTGGCAGCCTCCATAGTTGCTGACGACAGTGGACAAAAGTATTACTTCACAAAGCCAACAGCGTTGGGAGCTTTAGATAAAGCTGCGGAAATTGGAGGTTTTAACTATAAAGTTAAACAAACAGCTTTGGGGCTTTACGTATACTCAATAGCTGGAGAGGAGGCTGCTGGAGCCAAGGGATGGATGTACCGCGTGGACTACTTCATGCCTATGATTGGCACAGCCGTATTTATCTGGAATGTTACATCACCTCCAAACCCACCGCATAAAGAGTTGCTATTTTACTGTGGCGAGTGGGCAGATCTACCACTAAAAATAACGGTTGACAAAACAGAGGTGCATGTTGGAGAGAATATAACAGTTCTCGTTACCTACTTTAATGACACAAATGGCGAGTGGTGTCCCATTGAAGGGGCAACCGTTCACTTTCTATACGGAAAATACACCACTAACGCGACGGGTTATGCAACAATCACCGTAACATATGATCCACCCGTTTGGGCTGAAAAAAGCGGGTTCATTCGAAGCGATGTGGTGGAGGTTAAAGTAATAAATAACCTTACTAATTTTAATTGGGAACGTAGACGTTATAGTTTTAATGAAAGGTATCCCGCGGATGGCATTATTTTGCCTGCTTCAGCAGAACTTCTTAGGGAGCGAAGAATTTGGATTGCAGACGCATTGCGGTCATAAGCATTTTAGCATCACTTTGTGTTGGGGCTCAGTTAGCTCCAAGGCCCCCAAATGTTGAATCCACATCCCTTATTTGTTTCTTAACCGGGTTTTTGTTCGGCGCTTTGTCAGGGGCTTTGCTTGGAGCCTTAACCATGTTTGTTAGCGGATTCTTGTCTCCCTATGGTTTTGCCGGAATAATTATGCCATTTCAAATAGTCGGGATGGCGGTGATTGGATTTGCAGGTGGGGTTTATCGCAAACTTTTAGGTAGAAATTTTCCTGCGGGGTGGCAGTTAAGATTAGAAGTTTCCTTTCTTGCATCTTTTCTAACGTTAATTTACGATGTAATCACGAATTTTGGTTATGCCATTCAATTTAACGTAAACCTTATTGTCGCTTTATTCACTGGTGTATGGTTCGCGGTGGTTCATAACATTTCAAATATTACGCTCTTCGGCGGAGCCTTTTTCCCTTTAACAAAAATAATATGTAATCTAGTGGGTGAAAAGTGGCATGCATAAAAGAACTTTAGTAATATTTTGCTTAGGATGGCTGGCGTCCCTCATCCTCGCTGGTTGTGTTGCTGGATACTATTACATAAATTTTCAAAACTTAAACCAAATACTTGAAAAGTATAAAGGCTGTGTAATGCGTTTTAACATCTGCATTGATTACAAGGAGTGGAATGGAACAGTGGTGTGGTATAATGATACAATTGTGCCGTTTGGATGCAACTTGTTAGAAGCAACAGAAAAAGTTGCCACAGTTAATAGCACCTATTGGCCAGCCTACCAAGCCAGCTTTGTGAACGCAATAAATGGCGTATGGAATGATAACTCTTATTTCTGGATGTGGTACCGCTGGATAAACGATAGGTGGGAGTACGGCCCTTGTGGCGCAGATTTATATATCCTATCTGATGGCGAAATTTTGATGTGGCGGTATGAAATTCCAAACTATTTCTAACGTCAAGTTTTTATTGATTAAAGCTTCCAAAGGTTTAAATGTTTGAGGTGGCAGGTTTGACCAAAACATCAAGTTTAATCAAAATGGCATATAAAGAAGGAAGAAAACACCTACTTGAACCTGAAGCAAAAAAAGTTTGCATGGAATATGGCATTCCAGTTACAAATTTTGAGGTTGTCAAAAATGACGCTGAAGCTGTCAAGTTTGCAGAGGAAATAGGGTACCCCGTGGTTTTGAAGATTGTTTCGCCGGACATCATTCATAAATCGGATGTCGGCGGTGTCATACTTAATCTAGAAAATGCAAAAGATGTTCGAAATGGCTACAAACAAATTCTGCGAAATGTTAAAAAGCATAAGACCAATGCAAAAATTGTTGGTGTGCTTGTCCAAGAAATGGTTCCACCCTCGACGGAAGTCATAGTGGGCGCTATTAAAGACCCGCAGTTTGGTCCGTCGGTGATGTTTGGGCTGGGCGGAGTATTTGTAGAGGTCCTGAAAGACGTAACCTTTAGGGTTGCCCCCATAACAGAGGATGAAGCCCGTGAAATGTTAACCGAAGTTAAGGCTTACCCACTCCTCAAGGGGTATAGGAATCTACCTCCAGCAGACACAGAAGTCATAGTGAAGATTCTTCTGAACACCTCAAGGCTCGTTACGGAGCATCAGGAGATTAAGGAGCTCGACTTAAACCCAATAATGGTTTATGAGAAGGGAGCAAAAACAGTCGATGCAAGAATCATCCTTGAGTGAATACGGAAACTGGCCTAGGCATGAAATCTTTTCAAAAACTTGCGTTCCACCAGAAACCGCGTTTTTCTTGAGGCTGGACGGGTGGAAGTTCAGGAAGCTTTCAGAAGCCATAAACGCTGAGAAGCCCTTTGATGAGAAGTTTGCAAGATGCCTTGTTTCTTCTGGAAAAATTTTGTTCAAAAAGGGATTCAGCCCAGCTTTAATTTACGTTGCAAGTGACGAACTAAACATTCTGTTTCTCGACGAGTCTCCCTTCCGCCGAAGGGTCGAAAAAATTAATTCCGTGCTGTCAAGTTTGGTCTCAAGCGTCTTTACCCTATGCCTTCAGAAATTCTTCAAAGAGAAGAATGCTGCGGCTTTCGATTCTCGCATTATTGTTGTTTCGAACGATGAGAAAGTTATCGAGTATTTGGCTTGGAGGCAGATTAACATCTGGAGAAACCACAACAACGCTTATGCCCACTGGGTTCTCTGTAGAATGGGACAAAAGCCATCTGAGGTATCTAAAAAGCTTAAGGGGTTAAAAACTAAAGAACTTCACGAAATACTTTTTAGGCAAGGTGTAAATCTGGCCAAGACCCCACCGTGGCAAAGAAGAGGAATCCTAGTATACAAACAGCCTTTCCTCAAAAGAACCGAAAATAACTTTGTGACGAGATGGAGGATAAAGGTGGACTGGAATCTACCGCTTTTCACATCAGAGAATGGAGTAAAGCTAATCAAACGGATTCTTGAATGGACAAGGCAGAAGAGGAAAAAGTAATTGTCAGAGCAGCAGAAAGCCCAAGAAATCGAGGAATTAACCCAAAAACTCTCAGCATTAAAAGAACAGAGAAACAGGCTGAGTGCCGAAGCAGATGATTGGGCCCAAAAAAGAAACAAACTAAACGAACGATTTAAGAACTTACGCGCCGAAATACTTGAACTCAGAAGTGAAAGAGACAAACTAAACGAGAAAGTCAAAGAGTCAAAACAGCAACGAAACGAGATAAATGCGAAAATCCGAGAAGAAGTCGGCGAAGCGAAGGACCTAAGTCAAGAAATCAAGGAGTTGAGTGGGAAAAAACCGTCAAAGAGCCTTCAAACCCTTCAGAAAGAAATCGATAAC
>Ga0315310_10000248_pt1 | contig 35088 bp, 35 predicted proteins | sample TDP5_MG_FD_203630 | JGI IMG/M metagenome (GOLD analysis project Ga0315310, IMG submission 203630) | Freshwater sediment microbial communities from Lake Towuti, South Sulawesi, Indonesia - TDP5 | ecosystem: Environmental > Aquatic > Freshwater > Lake > Sediment | place: Indonesia: South Sulawesi...
TATTTGTAAGGGAGCGAATAGAACTGCAACTATTCCGGTGGTAAGACATGCAATAATTATCAGTGCCTTAGCTACTTTGCCAGCCATTTTAAAATCTCTTTCGCTATTTTGATAGATTTAAAATTCTTTTATATCTCTAAAAAATTAAGAAGTTTTTTATAATTTGAACTTACTTATTGCGAATTATTCAACGAATATTATTACTCAATAGACAACATTATTTAAAGCAAGTCATTCAGTTAAAGGTTATTTTTCACTATTTTTTGTTAGACTTTTACACGATCATAAGTTTCTTTCAATTTTGGCACAGTTTCAAAATTTATTAATTCCATTTCTTCGGGAGAAAGCCACATATATTTGTTGTGTTCCCAATCTAACTGAATTTGATCGGTTTCTGTTTCAAATAAATAAGGATGAACCACCCATGTAATTTTTTTATCTTTTATTTCTAGAGGATCGCCTTTTTTAATTAATGTAATTTGATCAGAGGGAATTTTCAGTTCCTCTTGAATTTCAATTATAGCACGTTTGTCTGGATCCTCATCTTTTTCCATATAGCCACTACAACCAGCCCATCTTCCTTTATATGAGCCAACTTTCGAACTTCTTTGAAGAAGAAGTATCATTCCATGATATTGTAAGAAACTTGTTACGACATATCTTTTATTTAGCATAACAAATCTAATTTCTCTGGTTTTTCACCAATTTTCATTTAAAGAGGATATTGAATTATATACAATCAATATAGGATTATTTTTATTTCAAATTATATATTTATTGCTAATTTGGACTTTATCTATAGTTTTGTCAAAAATACGGATTTTTCGGGAAGTTTCATAAATACGGAAAGGTAGGAAGATTTATTAATTTCCAAATTTTTAATAAATACTTATGAAAAGCATTCAGCAGGAAATTATTGAATTATTTGAAGATTTATTAGAAAAACAAGGTCACAGTCGAATGTTTGGACAAATTTTAGCTGCAATTTATCTAAAAGAAGTGCCAATGACTCAAGAACAATTATTAAAGGAAACTACATTTTCTAGATCAACTATCAATAAAGCTGTGAATACATTATTAGATTTAGGATATGTAAGGAAACGTCAAATGGGAGAAGGCAAAAAATTGGTATATTACACAGAGTTAGGACCAAAAGATATTTTTTTACGCGGGATACGGGAATATTTAATTTATTTTGATGATGTTTCTAGTCGATTTTCAAAGATTTTTGAGTCAGCATCTAAAATAGAGGGGTTACCAGTTAAAAAAGTAAAAGAATTGATTGATCATTTACCAGAAGTGAAAGAAATAATCGAAAATGCATTATCGGAAATTGATAAATTAGAATTTACTTTAAAATAGTGTAAAATAGAAAGATTATATTTTATCTTCTTTTATTTTACGTGGATTCTTCCTTTCTTCGTAATTGATATATTTTTTTAGAGAGGATTTGTAAACCAATTATCGGATCTGCTGTTCCATGTGTCTCTTTCATCATTTCTCCGAGTAAAAAATTTATTGCTTTTTCATCTTTAATTGCATCATTAGTTGCTTTCTGATTTTTTTCGATTATTTTATCAGCAATAGGTTCTAATTTTTTGGGATCGCTTATCCGCTTATGCCCATCTTCCTCGATGATTTGATCGGGGGGTTTTCCGAGATTTATCATATCCATTAGCACTTTTTTAGCTGAACGTCGGCTAATAGTTCCGGCGTCAATCCGCTTAAGCATAGTCGTAAATTGCTCCGGAGTTACCGTTGATTCGTTAATTTCTATATTTAACTCGTTTAAATAGCGTAACAACTCACTTAATATCCAATTGCTAATATTTTTTGGTTCGGAGTATAGTTTAATGCAGTTTTCAAAGAAGTCTGCTAAAGATTTGCTACTTGTCAGGACTCCGGCATCATATCGGGGAACTTGATATTCTAAAATGAAGCGATCTCGGCGTTCATCGGGTAACTCTGGCATTTTTGCTTTTAATTCTTCAATTTGTTCGGGAGTTATTTCGATAGGGACAAGATCAGGTTCTGGAAAATACCGGTAATCATGCTCTTCTTCTTTAGTGCGTAAAGAAATGGTTCTACCGGTATTATCATCCCAATGGCGCGTTTCCATAACGGTTAGAACACCATCAGCCCGTTGGCGGCGTTGTCGGATGATTTCATGCTGAAGTGCGTGTTGAACCGCCTTGAATGAGCTAATATTTTTGATTTCTACCCGATTACCCCCTTTAAGGGAAATATTTGCATCACACCGCATTGAGCCTTCTAGACTGCAATCAGCGACTCCTAGATGCTCTAGTATGGAACGTATCTTTTGAAGGAATTCGCGTGCTTCTTCAGGAGAACGAAGATCGGGTTCCGTCACAATTTCTAAGAGGGTGATTCCAGCGCGATTATAATCTACTAAACTATATTCGGATGAAATGATGCTCCCTAAATAGGTCAGTCTCCCCGGGTCTTCCTCCAATTGAATGCGAATTAGGTTAACCACCTTTTTTTCCATATTAAAATCGAAAGATACTTGGCCACCGAGTCCGATAGGACTGCCCCCTGCCTTATGATATTGGGTAATTTGAAAATTCTTAGGCATATCAGGATAATAATAATTTTTTCGATAGAATAACGTCCTTTCAGGTATTTGACAGCCAAGTGCCAAACAAACTTCAATAGCTAATTCAAGTGCTTTTTTATTTACAACTGGTAGAGTTCCTGGTAAACCTAAACATATGGGACATACAAAATTATTGGGTTCTTTTCCTCGATAATCTGTAGAGCACCCGCAGAATAATTTTGTTTTCAAATTGGTCAGCTGAACATGAATTTCTAAACCAATAAGAATATCTTCTTCTTTTACTTTGATTTTTAGAGGTCTTGCTTTTGCAGATTTAGATTTTGATGATTTAGATTTTGTCTTATCCATTGCCATTTTTATTACTCCAAAAGAGGCTTTTTTTTATGAAAATCGGTTTCCTGTTGGAATTTATGGGCAACCGCAAGCAATATTTCCTCTGAAAGGAAATTTCCGCTTAATTGTAATCCAATGGGTAACCCATTTGAGAATCCGCAGGGGATGGAAAGGGCAGGCATTCCAGTAATGTTTGCAATTACGGTATCTATATCGCTCATATACATGGAGAGAGGATCAAAGATTTTTTCACCGATTTTGAAAGGAATAGTGGGCATTGTTGGTCCAACAAGGATATCGAAAGATTTGAACTGGTCTTCAAATTGTTTTCTTAATAGAGTACGAATTTTTAAAGCTTTGAGGTAATACATATCATAATAACCAGCAGAGAGAGCATAAGTCCCCAGCATTATTCTCCGGCGAACTTCGGGACCAAAGGCAAGTCGGTCCTCTGAAAAAACTTCATTCCACTCACCCTCATCTTTCTCAATCCGATGACCATAGCGTATTCCGTCATAGCGCGCTAAATTTGAGCTTGCTTCAGACATCGCGATGATATAATAGCATGGAACCGCATAATTAATTAAAGGAAGTGAGATTTCGCTATAAGTGGCACCATAAGTTTCAAGAAGATAAATGGCATCCCAAATTGCTTTGGATACCGCTTCATCAGTTCCTTCGCCCAGAAATTCTTGAGGGACTCCGATTTTTATACCCCTAATTTCAGTACTTAGGCTTTTAAGATAGTCCTTTTTAGGGAGTTGTAATGTAGTGCTATCATAAGGATCATATCCTATTAAAATGTTCAATAAGAGGGCGCAATCGCGGATATCCTTAGTGAGAGGTCCGATTTGTTCCAAGCTACAAGCATAGGACACTAGACCATATCTGCTTATGAGGCCATAGGTGACTTTTATGCCAGTTGCATTGCAGAAACTGGCAGGGCATCTAATTGATCCACCTGTATCGCTCCCTAAAGCTAAGATGGCTTCATCAGCAGTAATTGCCGCACCACTTCCGCCAGAGGAGCCACCTACAACATAATCCAAATTCCAAGGATTATGAGTTATACCGTAGAAGCTGGTCTCGGTGGATGAACCCATGGCAAATTCATCCATATTAGTCTTCCCAATTATAATTCCACCTTCTTTTAATATGCGTTCAATCACAGTAGCATTAAAAGGGGGGATATAGTTTTCGAGCATTTTAGACCCGCAAGTGGTCCGAATGTTTTGGGTACATATATTATCTTTGATTGCAATGGGAATTCCCATCAGATGCCCCTTTTTCTTCGAATTTTTCAGGTGTTTATCGATTTTTTGAGCTTCATTTATGGCTTCATCTTTCTGAAGTGTGATATAGCTTTTAATATCTCCTTCAACGCGCTCAATTCTTTCAAGGAGCGAAAACATAAGTTCTTCGGCAGAGATGTCTCCAGCGGAAAGCCTGGATCGTAATTCATAAGCAGTTAATTCATATAATGTAGGCATTTTCCCACCTTAGACCATACGAGGCGCCTTAATGAAATTCTTTTCCTTTTTTGGGGCATTTTTAAGGGCTTCTTCCGGTGAAAGAGATGGACGTACTAAATCATCGCGCATCACATTTTTTATTTGGATGCTATAAGAAGTATATTCAATATTACCTGTCTCTATTTCATCTATCTTTCGAAAATAATTTAAAATGTCATTGAACATGACAGTAAACTTTTCCTTTTCTTCCTCTGTTAATTTTATCCGTGCCAACCAAGCAATATGCTCAACTTGTTCTTTCGTAATATGCTCTTTCATTTTTTATAGCATCCCTTAATTCATGAGGCTAATCATTTATTTTAATTAAGATTAAATTAATCGATTTTGGGCAACATATGGTTTATGAGAGAAATTAAATTTCCGATTTTATTCAGGTTGGGAATCTGGTAAAATTTCTTGTTCTTCAACTGAATTTTGGGCAGCTAACATTTTATAGGAAACATTGAATTTCCCATCATCATTTAGATTAAGTGTCCAATAAACTTTCCCGAATGGATTCCCGTTATGATAATCCGTATCTGAAATGACACAAGTAACGCGAATTAATAAAGTCCCCGTAGGTTTGAAGAACCTTCTGAAACCGACTTGCGGATGAATGTGCCCACACAACCATAATTTTGGTCGGTACCGCATTAAAACTGCCTTTAAACCCTTGGATCCTAAAAGTGGATGCTTTCCACGGCTGGGAAAGACTGCATCAGGGTGATAATGTGTCACCATACACAAATATTGTGTTTTAGGAACTTTATCAAGCGTAGTTTTTAAAGAAGGAATAACAATTTCGTCATTCCACAAATTAACCCCATCGAGGGCTTTCTTCTGAAAAGTTTCGAGTGCCAAGGCTGGGTTGGGAGGAATGAGAAGAGTTTTTAAAGCACCGCCAAAACCAACAAAGGTCCAATTTCCAATTGATATTGCCCTGTTTTCCAAAGAAATTACACCATATTCTTCTAAATTGATGGAAGGATCATCATCATTACCAAGGATTCCATAGATAGGGGCGATAGGTTTAAGTAATTCCATAATTCTTGACATAATTTGCGGGTTTTCAGAAGGCGGAAATTGATGTGTATTTGCGGAAAAGTCCCCAGCCACGAGTATTAGATCGAATTTCTGATCCAAGGTCTTGATATCTTCCACGATCTCTTCTAAATCTGAAAAGTGTGCATGAATATCAGAAATCGCTAGTATTTTCAGTGTCATGTGAACCAAACTGAATTTGCTTTACCATTCTAATAAATTAAAAAAAATAATAAAGTTTATGCTAACTTATTGTTAAAATTTATTTGCCCTCTCTTTAAGGAAATTGAGCGTAATGCGTATTCCAATCTTATTTTTCCCATTTTAACCACTTATCTTCTTTATAGGAGATTATAAAGGATGTTGGAAATAAAATTTTCAATGAAAAAATAGTATTTTTGGAAAAAAAGTCCAAAAAGTATTATTTTTTTTGCAATCTTTAATAGAGTTTCAGAGTATAAATTAAGAGTAAGTTAAAGTCGCTAGTCCGATACTTTCCTTTCCTATGGCTCAACCATAACGCGCATTATAATAGAGCCAGTAATTTTGTCCTACTTTTCTTACATCCAATTGATAAACAAATGATTTTTTCCATCCAATTGTTGGAAAAATAATCGGATGTTTAAAAAGATCTAGCCAATGAATTCCATTATGGGAATATAATAGAAATATGCTTGATCTACTGCGTCCATATTGATCTTTATAAATACCATTGTTGAATCCTATCCAAATATCGTTAATTTTTAAGACCTTCATTGCACCTGCGCCGAAGTTACGAAATTTATGTGTTTTGGTAGGGATAATGATAGGATTCTGATTTTTTCTATAGGGCCCTTGAATTTGTCTAGATTCTGCAAATCCAATATATTTTGGCTCTGGAAATAAACAATCTCGAAGAAAAACAGTACCTCCTGAATAATATAATCGATATTTTCCATTTAGTTTAATAATACAAGGATTAGATGTATTCTGACTAAATTTACCTTCCCAGGACAAAGAAGGAGTTAAAATCGTTTGAGGTTTACTCCAAGTGAAAAGATCCAAGGATTGGCGATAGCAAATAGTAGATTTTAACGGATTTGAAATGTTTTCATAAAATAAATAATAGGTGTTATTTTCCTTATAAAGAAATGGACGTATCCCGGACCTTATATTCTTGGAAATAGTATAGATCCATTTAATTCCATTCGAAGAGATAAAATGTTTTATACCAAACAGGATTCCATGCGCAAAAAGATGCCATTTTCCATCCGGAGATTCGGTGGAGGGAAGAAAGGTTGGGTCAGCAATAAGCCATTCAGGTTTTTGTGGCTTAATTAAAGGATTACCAGGATAGTCTACCCAATTTCTCCATTTTTTTAAATTTTCAATTGCCATAACAACCCAAATTTTCTGCTGCTTAAAAATTTTCAATTGAAACAACAACATTTCTATAGAGAAGAATTAATTAAAAATTATTGAAGGCACTAAACTAGTAAAATGTTACTAAAGAGAATTTTATTAAGAAATTGAAGGAGAATTAAAAATGGATATTATTTCTGAAGGAATCGGTGAAATTTTCCAAAAGATCACACCTGATGAATTTCGAGAATGGACAAAGAAAAATAAAAATCGAGCACTGGTTGATAAAAGGATGACTGTAAAAGAAGCGGTTTCCCGCTTTGTTAAGGATGGGAATTATCTAGCAATCGGTGGGTTCGGACATGTTCGCATTCCAATGGCAGTAATTTATGAAATTGTCCGGCAACGAATCAAAAATCTTTCAGTTGCGGGTCATACTGCAGTGCATGACTTGGATACACTGATTGCTGGTGGCTGTGTCAAGAATGTTGATGCAGCTTATATTACTGGATATGAAGTGAGGGGCTTATCAGCAGTGCAGCGACGGGCCTATGAGTCAGGAGCTATTAAACTTACTGAATGGTCAAATGGGACGCTTGCATGGCGATTGAAAGCAGCGGCTATGGGTCTTTCTTTTATACCAGTCCGATCCTTACTTGGAACTGATACATTCAAATATAGTGGTGCAAAAATTATTAAATGCCCTTTTACAGACCAAATATATGCCGTGGTTCCTGCTTTACACCCTGATATCACCATCGTGCACGTACATCGGTGCGATATTTACGGTAATGCACAAATTGATGGGGCTGTGGTGAAGGATGATTTATCCACCCGTGCCGCAAAACGGGTTATTATGACAACCGAAGAAATCATTGATACTGAGGAGATTCGCGCCCGTCCTTGGCAGACCGTAATTCCTTATTATAATGTAGATGCTGTCATTGAAGTGCAGTGGGGATCTCATCCGGGAAATATGCCCTTACGATATAACTATGATGAAGAATTTATTAGTGCTTACCTCGAAGCGGGCAAAAATCCCGAAGAATTAGAAAAATTCTTGGAGAAATGGGTCTTTTCATTGGAAGACTTTGATGAATATCTTATAAAGTTAGGCCCAAAACGATTGCATCACTTGCGAGATGAGGAATTCATGAGGTGAAATTAAATGTCGGAATATAATAAGCTCGAACAAATGGCGTGTGTATCCTCAAAATATTTGCTCGATGCAAAAACGGTAGCAGTTGGAACTGGCATTCCTTTGCTGGCGGCGAATCTTGCTCAAAAAACACATGCCCCAAACCTGATTATTATTTTTGAGGCGGGTGGCATTTCACCCATCGTGCCTAAGCTTCCAATTAGTGTAGGCGATTCACGGACGACCCATAAATGTCTTATAGCCGCAGGATTAACAGAATCTATGGAGACGATGGCACGGGGGATAGTTGATTACGCATTTCTTGGGGCAGCCCAAATTGACATGTATGGAAACATCAATTCCACCCAAATCGGATTAGATCATGACCACCCTCAAGTGCGATTCCCGGGAAGTGGGGGTGCCAATGACTTTGGAAGCCTCTGCTGGGAGACCCTCCTGATCATGCGCCCTCATGATGCCAAAAAATTTGTCCCGAAAGTCGATTTTATTACTACCCCAGGTTATTTGACTGGTCCGGGCGCCCGCGAAGCAGCCGGTCTGCCTCCGAATACGGGGCCGACCCACGTCATAACAGATCTTGGTGTCTTGGGGTTTGATGCAGAGACAAAGTGGATGAAAATTGAGAAAACACATCCTGGTATCAGCATTGCCCAAATCCAAGAAAATACAGGCTTTGAACTTCTTATACCAGATGATATATGCGAAACAGAAGAACCCACTCCCGAAGAGTTGCAGCTTCTCCGAGAAGTCATTGATCCCGAGCGACGCATCATAGGTCGATAAATTGCAAATTTTACAAAAATAAAAATGATATTCGCTTAATTACTAATCCAAACTAAGCTCTTCTCGTTGAGGAATGGTATTAGAGCCACCTACACCCTTTAAACTGTAAGAGGCTACTTTTAAAGCTAATTCAGTCATTTTTTCTAATGATTGATCTTCTAAATATCCTGTAATGAACCCTGAATCGAAAGCATCCCCGGCTCCAATGGAATCCACGATATTTTCAACCGGAATAGCAGGTTTTTGAAAACGTTCAGTTTGAGAACAAACCAAGCATCCGTTTGCACCTAATTTTATGGCTAATAATTCTACACCTTTATCCAATAATATATCGGCAGCTTCATCAACACCATCTGTATTCGTCAAGCCTAAAGCCTCATTCTCATCAACCAGAAGAATATTAATGTTGTTCAAATTCGGTAAAATTTTGACCCAGGGTTTTTGGAGAGGTTGAAGCGGGAATTGCGGGTCCATAGAAACCTTAACCCCTTTGTTTTTGACCTGTTTAAATAATTTATCCATTAATGCTTTTTGGGGAAAATGAAGATAGCCTCCGACATGAAGCAAGCGAGAATTGAAGATATAAGTCAAATCCTCCTTGGAAAAGGCAGTTGGCATGGGATCATGAGTCATTAATTGAAACGTCATAGGCCTCTTTTTGCTTTCAAATAAAAGCATGTAAATTCCTATTGCGGTCTTTGTATTTTCTTGGGTTCTTAACCGTGATGTATCAATGCCCGCATCAGTTAGAGTTTTTTTTATGATTAGGCTGAAAGGGTCATCCCCTATATTGGTAATAACACCCGTTTTAAGACCGAGTTTTGTAAGATTCTGGATGAAATAGCCAATGGACCCTGCAGTTAAACATTCGATCGCTGATTCTCCAGTCCAATTGACTAATTCTTCAAGATTTTTGGGCGCAATCCCATGAATGATTAAATCTATGTTTAATAGACCAATTGCAGTAACGTCTAATTTCAAAAAAATCCCTCAATGGGTGCCAGGTGGGAATAATTTCAACCAAACCCTAGCATGTTTAGGAATATTACTCCGCTGACAATCGGGATTTATATTACCTTGCTCAACAGCGAAAAAGTATGCTAGTAATTGTCCCGGGAGGATAGATAATAACGTAAATAGCTCAGGATTATCAGTGGGAACCCGAATGACATAATCCATCATATCAGCAATCTCTGTTTCTGTGGCACTAACTATTCCAATGGCGGGGCTTTTCAACAGGCGAGTCGCCTCTGCAATTTGTTTCAGCCACTTCATGGCAGGATCGTTCAAGGGTGCCAAAATGATGGTGAGAATTTTCTCATTTGTCAGCCCGAGGGCGCCATGAATGTGCCGCGTGGGGACCATTGCATTCGTGGGAATGTGCGCCATCTCATCGAATTTTAACCCGATTTCCTCAGCAGTGCCGAAATTCGGGCCACTCCCTATAATGATTATCGATCGCATATTTTTATGATGCTTCGCAATGCTCCAACATCGAGAGACAACCTGATCGAATATTGAGGCCATTTGATTTGGAATCTGGTTTAATTCCTCTTCTATCATGGCAAAATCGAATTTTTCTGGGTTTATAAGCTTGCCCAACTCAATCGCGAGATAGATAGCAACAGTGAGGCGCGTGGCATAGTGAAATGTGTCAGAACCGCCAGTATCATAGGTTTCGGCGCTTACAACGATTTTTTTATCTGTGATTTTTGTTAATGGAGATTCATCGACGGAGGTAACAGCTATAGTAAAAGCCCCCTTCTCCTTGGCTTTTTTGGTGGCTTCAATTGTATCTGTAGTCGTCCCACTACCAGAGTAAGCGAAAAATGCGGTTTGTTCATCCATAGGGCGATCATTCACGATTGCTTCACAAGAATCCATATCGACGGCTTCCATTCCGGTATATTTCCAGAAGATTGGCGCGCTTACTAATGCAATAAATTGACTTGTGCCCATCCCGATGCCAATTATCTTATTGATATTGCGTTGTATTAGTTCTACAGCGAGGGCGCTTATTTCTGGTTGAATTGAAGAGATGGTTGCCTCGAGAAATGCTGCCTGATTGCTAATATCAGTGAATAAGTTATAAGGATGACTTGTTTTCGGTTCGGTTCCCAAAGCTTTATACATCATAGGATACTCTGTGGTCTCTTCAATTGTTTTTCTTATTGATTCTTCATCACCCGCAATACCCCACTCTTTTACGCGGGTATTCTGGGTCAATACCCTTTTCTTATTGCCCATCTTATGTCAACCTTTTTAAATGCATATACAAATTTAATAATCAAAAATTGATTCGTAAATCAGAAATTAACTTGAATCATTAAATTATTTCCAAAAACTCATTTAAGGATTTAATTATAATACCTAAACGCTTATTTAAATCTTGGCGTTTAGAAATTATTGTTCTATCATCTGTCGTTACGAGAATTGCTTTAAATTGATAGGCAGTCACAATATATGGGACATCTTTTATCTCTAGATTTAATGCCTCGGCTATTAATCGGTATTCTGGAGCTCGTTTAATTTCGTTTAATAAGGATTCTGAGATTGGGGCTTGAAATTCTTTCTGGATCGATTCCAAATTTAATATATCCCAGAATTTTTCCTCCAAATCAAAATAATTCTTTTTCCATTGGCTGGCAAATCGTTTAAGCACACGGAGAATTTCTACGATTCCGTAACTGGTAATGATAAGAGGGTATTTTTGTATTATTATTTTTTGTTGTAAAAGATTATTTTTTCCTAGAAGTAATTGTATCCAGATATTACAATCAAGAATAGCAGAAACTCTACTTTCGGTATTGGAAGAAATCCGCCTGGATTTCACTAATCTTCACCAAGTAATTCCTTGGCGACTTCTTCTCGGGCGGCATTTACTTCTTCATCGATTTTCTCGGTAGGTATATCACTTAAGATCTTTTGGATTTCAGTTAAAGCATCTTTAGGAGGTAATTTTGGAGAAATATCTAAACTGGGTTCTCCGCCTAAAAGTGAAAATAGTTTCCTTCGAATTAGAAACTCTCGGATTGCCTCTCTTGTAAGTTCTGCTTTGCTTTTATAACCAAGGAGGCTTAAAGTTTTTTGAACAGCATTATCAAATGCTTTATCGACTTTGATAGTCCATAAAACAGATTTCGATTTCGCCATATAATCATCCTAGATATTTTATGAATACTACAGTATTTACTATTCTTTGAAAACTTAAAAAGATAATTTCTAAAATAAAAATAATAATTCAATTTCTTAAACAATTTTAGATGATTTTTTTTATTTTTGTTTTAAAAATTCTAATTTCTCATATTCGAAACCTTCTTTCTTGCGGTGGTTCCATTTCCAATTAACTTTGAAATAGAGAGAGACGAGAAAAGGAAAGAGGATAGTGGCATAGCCAGCGGATTTTAGGAGGCGAAGCGTGCGAGATTCTTTCCCATAAAAGAAGATATCAGACATTCGTTTGGAATATTTGGCCATTTTTCTGGTTTGAATAGAATCATAATAGCGTAGATTATAGCAGTTCTTTGAAATTATCGTATTTTCAGAATATAAGTGAATGCGGATGCGAGGAGGTTCTTTTAGATTTTCAGGGAATTCAAAGGAGAGGGGGTCTAATTGGAGGCAAGTATTCTCTGGAACTTCAATATCCCGCTCAAATTTGTAGAGCATTTGATAATCTTGAGTTAAGAAAGTGAGTTCTAAAGTACAACTATCGAATTTCTGGTTCAAATCATTAATGAGGAAAACTTCTGCCTGAAATTGGCGATGAACAAGGTTTCCCAGTTTATCTTTTTGATTGAAGTTCAGTTTCAGATCGTAGTTAAGGCTTACAAGGATAGGTTGGTAGGCAATTCGGACATAGTCGTAGGCAAGCTTCGTTTCAAAATCGTATTCAATGATGCAGAAAGAAATACCTGGCCATGGGGAATCCACTTGCCAAAAAGCGCAACCGGCATGTTGCCAATTTAATTTGCGGCGGCGGTAATGCTCAATAGCCGTCTTTAATGCAATGCCCTGCGCTTGTTGCGATGCATAGATGATGCTTTGGATATCCTCAGAAGGCTGGAATGGAAGAGCATAACGTTGTAAGCGTAATTTGTGGGCATTAGTAATGGCCATGTATTGCCCTCGATAATTAATGGCGGGGCTCCAAAAGTAAAGTTCCTCTTTTGGCACAAATTTTTCTAAGGTGGTATAGTTGGGGAATGCATTCATCCCAAATTCACTGGTAAATGGAAAGTTGTCATCCAAATACAGGCTATAAGGACCCGCCCCATGGAAAATTTCATAGTTGTGGTTATCTCCGCCTTCGGGCGAGGCGGGAATGAAGACCCGTTCATCGAGAGCTTCAACAACCTCCTGTAATACTTTTACAATATGAGCATTGCTTATAGAATGAAATTCATTTCCACCGCACCAAAGAAGGATTGAGGGATGGTTACGAAGCGACTTCACAATAGATTCAGCCTCACTTTTCCAGAGAGCAAGGAATTTCTCATCTTTGGGGAGTGGTGCTATAAATGTGCAAGCGATCGGAAATTCTTGCCAAACTAGCATCCCTTCTTCATCGCATATTCTATAGAAGGCATCTTTTTCCTTTAATCCGCCGCCCCAGACGCGTAACATATTGATATTCGCAGCTTTAGCCAGTTGGATATTCCGTAAGTAGCGATTATAATCAATTCGCCCAAAGAGGGAGTCACACGGAACCCAATTCCCCCCACGAATGTATTCCCGCGCCCCATTGATTTGAAATATCCACGGGTAATAATCGGGATGAATATTTTGGGAGATCAACTCGAAGTTCCGGATTCCAAGCGTATCGGTAAATGTATCTTTCAAGTCGCCATCATAAATTATTTCGACATTACACTGATATAGGTTCGGTTGTCCTTTATCCCATGGATACCATAATTGAGGATTTATCACCTCTATTTCGAGCTCAATTTGGTTAAATCCGAACACAATCTCCCTTTCCACTTCACTTTCAATAGGTGCGCTTTGGAAATTTTTTCCCTCCAGATTCATTTTAATTACAACGGATCCCACCTTCAATTGATTGACAATAGCAAGTTTCAGATGGATTCTGGCTAACTCGTTTGATTCCAATACAGGGTGAATGAACCAAGACTCTATATAAATGGGTTCTTTCACTTCGAGGGTTATATCATCCCAAATACCAGATGTAATCATTTTAGGGGCGAAATCCCAACCATAAGACATCTGACACTTGACTGTATGAAATCGATTGGGGTAATTCTTTACTGGAGCTAATCGTATTAGAAGGATATTCTTATTTGGGTTGATCAATTTTGTAATATCGAAAACAATTTTGCCAAACATTCCCTCATGATCGCCAATTTTTGTCCCATTTAGCCAAAATTCCGCGAAATAATCTACACCATGAAAAATTAACCAAATTAGCTTATCTTGTATATCAACCGGAGGTAAATCGAATTCTTTTAGGTACCACCATTCGAAATTATGAACCCATTGGGATTTTAAATTATTTTTCCCGTAAAAGGGATCCTCAATCTTACCATTTTGTAGTAAATCCAGTCGTACATCGCCAGGAATGGTGGCAGGCATCCAATCCGCAAAATTATAGCTTAAATCCCCAAGAATTTTCTTAATGCCTTCACCTTCCTTGAAAAACTGGCATTTCCAATCAGATCCGTTAAGTTGTTTCATAATACGATTCAAATTCAACACCGAAGAAATTTAATATAAAAAATGAAATGATTGAAAACAATTAAAATTGTATGTTAAGCGGAAAACAATTCAAAATTTTTTGAGGTAAAACAATGCAATCGCAACAATTCAAGGTAATTTTTACGGGGCTTTCAAATGCAGGAAAGACCTCGATTCTAAACGTTCTTAATAAACAATTTCATAAATTAGCGAACTTAGTGCCTACTAAAGGTGTTGAACGGTCTTTGTCAACTATTCTAGGCTTTTCTGTGCATAGCTGGGACCTTGGTGGTCAGCAGACTTATTTAAATGAGTATTTGACTACTAAACAGGACACTTTTTTACAAGCAAATTTAGTTATTTTCGTTGTCGATATACAGGATTGGAATACTTATACTGAGGCGTTAGATTACTACCAAAAAGTCCTTGGGATAATCGGGGATGCAGGAGAACAACCCTATATTATTATTTGCCTACATAAAATGGATCCGGAGATTTATAATGATTATAAGCAAAATGCGGCAGATTTGATGGAAATGTTTGGAGATGCATCCCAAGGATGGGATTACAAATTTTTCATTACCTCTATATATAATCGGAGATCCATTATAGAAGCGTTTTCATTTGGGATTGCACAATTTTTACCGAAGAAAAAATCGTTAGAGATAGTATTAAAAAATTATATAGCGGATATTAAGGATGCTGGAGAAAAAGTTACAGGAATAATGCTCTGGGATGAAAATTCACTGTTCCTTTGTAATATTTTCGATGATAAAAAAACAGAAAAGGCGAGTTTAAACGCCTGTATAGGGATCTTAGAAACTATCGAGTCCTTCGAAAAAGAGGGCACATTTTCCTCTTTATTTCTTGAAATCAATAAGGAATACCAATTTCTTGTCAGAAAAGTGGGGAAAGTATATACAACAATTGTTGGTCAGCAGTTAGATTTAAAAAACGTATGGAAATTGTATGATAACAATTATTTGACTGATATAGAAGAAATTATTGAAGGATCAGAATAAAAACAGCATTCAATCCATTTCAGGAATCCATTCAATATGTCTTAAATAATCTTCTATACGATCAATGAGGTCTATATGGAAATCGTCATCATAAGATCTCATAGTATCTAGGAGTCCTTTCAAGAATTCGCGGGTTTCTATATCACGCTGTTGCATTACTAATTTATAATCAAGTAGCAGTGTGATAGTCTCTTGATGGATTGAATTCATCTTTTGTCCCTCTTTAAATGCCTCTTCCTTGTCTGAAATCTCTTTTTGCAGGGCTGAAACTTTTGCTTTCAATTCTTCAATTTGCATTTTTGAGTCCAGAGTAGCCTTAAAGCGGGCTAGAGTTTCTTCGCTCCTGATTTGTTCAGTATGTTCCTTAATCATATTGTGAAGGGTTTCAATCATATTTTCTTTATTTTTCAGGTTCTCTTTTAATTGTTCATATTCGCGTTCAATAGTCGCAGCCTTTTGCTCAGCAGCTAGAATGATTGCCAGTTCGTCCTCGTTGACTTCTATTTTATTATTAGAGAGCGCTTCGAATAGAGCAGGCAAGGTTTGTTTATAGGTTTGTCCAATTATGGAAAGGACATCGTGATAGGTGGTAGTTCGGGCATCAAATCGCTTCACCGGAAATTCGGAAAGAACGATTTTAGCGCCTAAGGGCAGAGTTTTGAGATAATCCTTTGGATCCTCATTTTTATCCAATAAGAATGCAATAATAAAATTTGGGGCAATGTGGTATTGGGCAGTGATCAGACCTGAGAAAAAACTGGCACAGTTTAACTCTTTCAGTTTCAAGGTAATGATATTTGCATCTAGCCGTCGCATCCGGTGTAGGCTGCCAATGCGCATTATTTCCTCATCAGTTAATTGACACTCCTCGGGGTATTTACCGATTAGAAAGAAGCCTTCCTTATTTGTCCATCCAATTAAACAAATTCCTTTAGGCATGAAATCACGTTTATCTATCCAATAAAAATAAATTGTAGATCAATTTGAGAAAATAATAAGTCAATTCAACTATGCTTATTCGATGAGGGACCTTAATACCCTAAGATTCATTTCATCTTCTTTATAATCTTTATCTTTGGGAGTTTCCAGCACGCCAGGGATATCTTTGAAGCGTTTATCATTTAAAAAATGTCTGAACCCTTCTGTTCCAATATATCCTTTTCCGATATGTTCATGCCTATCCACAAAGGACCCACAATCATTTATAGAATCATTGAGATGGAAGACCTGTATACTCTCCAAACCAACAGTGCTCTCATAATCAGCAATAACTATCTCGTAGCCTTTCTCCGTTTTAAAATCGTAGCCTGCTGCAAAGGTATGGCAAGTATCAAAGCAGGTGCCTGTCCGGTCTGGATAGTTAATTAATTTTAATAATATCGCTAGATGTTCGAATTTATAACCTAAATTAGTCCCTTGACCTGCCGTGGTTTCCAAAAGGACTTTTACTTTCGAACCCTCCGTTTCATAAAGAAGTTTTTGCAGCGTCTCAGCAATTCGTTCGAGGCCTTCCTTTTCGCCTGCCTTCATATGAGATCCAGGATGCATAACAATAAAGGGCAATTGTAGTTGCTCTGCTCTATCAAGTTCGAGTTTCATTCCGGCATATGATTTTTGGTAGGTCTGAGAATCCGTGGCACAAAGATTAATCAGATATGTATTATGTGCAAAGATGGGGGAAATGGTAGTTCCACTTTGTTTTTCATTAAAAACTTGAATTTCATCTTCCGAAAGAGGTTTTGCAGTCCAAGACCGGTTGCTTTTTGTAAAAATCTGAATAGTTTCACAATTTAAGGCTTCTCCACTCTCAATAGCTTTATGTAATCCACCTGTGATAAACATATGAGCGCCTAATTTCATGTCATCACCTAAAATCTTGACTTAATCACATATAAGCGATATCAATTATTTAAAGATAAAGAAAGTTATTCATATTGTCCGACAAAACCGCTTTAGACAATGGGGACCAAAGTTACCTCATAGAATCCTTCAGAATTAACATAATTAATAGCAAAAATGGTTAATTGAAATTACGAGATGAGCAACTTTATAACTAAATCTTCTAAATTTAATTCGCGAATGAGTCCTTTATTTTTATAAATGATAGGTGTACATTTTCTAAGAATTAAATTAATGGGTTTTTCGCCCACCTGTTCTTTACCAAGTTCTATAATCGCCCAAAATATGTTTTCAAGGGCAGATGATAGAGTATTTATATCCATTTTTTCAGGATCAAGATCTCCATAATTGATAATGCCTCTGACAGAAATTTCAATTTTTGAGAGCTCTTCATTGCCTTTTACAATTCTTTTGATGATTTCCTGAATTGGATTGATAATTTCTTCGATTGGATTAATTAAGCGCCCAAAGGTTTCTAGATAGCTCATTACAACTGTATTTATGAGATCTTCATAGATTTTCAAGAGATGCTCCTTATTGCTCATTTCAGTAATTAATTCAATCTCCCACTTTGTGGTAAGTTTAATTATATTTTCTTCTAATCGTTCCGAAAAAAAGTCAATCTCTCCTCGCTTATAATTTTTAAAAAAGAAACTCCAGATCTCCTCTTCTAAATAGGTCATAAAGAAGGTTTTTAAGTCGTTGAGATATCGATGGTAGAGATTCACATCGTATCGTTTATCACCAGCAATAACAAAAATCAAACCAAAAGAAGTAGATAAATAAACAAATCTTATCTCACCCATATCCATAGATTCAATGCCGGATTCGATTCCAACCTCACTTTTAGCGAAAGACATCATTGCACTCAGAAAACCTGAGAAAAGATGTTCATCAATAGCGATGCCGAAATTTTTATGGTAAATCGATTGCCCAGAGGCGCGCAATATCCAAAAACCCCTGACAATGATATTTCGATAACCAATTTCGGATTTAATGCTCTCATTCGACATTGAAACTCACTAAAAAATTCCTCAAATAAAATAACAGATTATTTATTAATAAATATATGGAGAAAAAATGAAAATGATATCTGACCTTTTTAAAAAACTTAGAAGAAATTTTTAATGGTTTTTCTCATAGATCTAGAGGCCAACATCTAATGTTAGGAATTTAAATTAAATAATGAATCTGATTTAGGAAATATAGGATTGGGTGTGGTTCCCCTTTATCTATAGTAGCAAAATTTGATTTTTGTACATTTAACTTTTCCAAGTATTCATAATTTTATGTTTTGTATGTTAATTGGTAAAATTCAATCTATAATTTAAGTTTTACAGTTCTCTTACTGCACCTTTATTGGCAGAAGATATTGTTCTGGCATATAATGCAAGCAATCCCCTCTTGACTTTAAACTCAGGTTGCACCTAAGCTTGTTTTCGCCTTGTAAGTTCTTCATCATCGATTTCAATGCTAAGCTCTCGCTTTGGAATATCTATCTTAATGATGTCTCTTTCTTAAATTACGGCTATTGGACCACCTCCTATGGCTTCGGGAGAGATATGCTATATATTTTTCAGGCTAAATTTTGTAAAAAACCCTTGATTTTTTTTACCATTCTCTTAGCCGATGTTTCATCAGTTGGATATTGAACTGTTAAAATAGGGATTTCCTTTTTTTTTACCAGATATTTAATATAATTCGCTGCACGGGCACAGCCGAGGCAGCCGAACGTATTTAACTCAGCGTTCTCGATAATTATCGCGGCTTGAGACTGATCGATCAAGGGACCAATTAATCCCATTCGACCTCGAATACCGCTAGGAGCCTCTATAGCAACATATCGAAGCCCCATTTTCAAATCATTTTCGGTTATATTTAGAGGCGGGCTGTCAATATCAGGGTTGGTCACTCGTTCTCCAACTTCGCTCATTATTACAAGCGGCTCATGACCAAATCGTTCGACTAAATCTGCCAAAATAAGACTATTTGGAGGATAAATGAAGACTCTCATAATTACACCTACAATTCAGTTTCATTGATAATTTTTTTCAGATCTTTAACCGAAAAAGGGGGTTTTTCAAGGATTTTCTCAGGAACTGAAACTAATTCTTCTTCTAAGGATTCTAGGGCTTTGCCAATAAAGGGAAGGATCGCCGTTTCATATTCTAGAAAGTGAAATCCAGGACGTGGTCCTCCGCCACGGTGAAATCGACAAATACGAGGATCTCCTGGAGGATATCCCCGGATTTTCGTGAATATCCGATTGGGATCTAGCGGACGAATCTTATGAAGCGCCTGTTGAATACTTTCTGAATCGCCAGAGAGAATTAGACCCCAGCAGGTAGTTTTTACAGTTATTGGTAGGGTAATTAACTGTTTTGCCAAGGTTTCTGGAGTAAAATTTGAATCAGGGCTGAGAACCACAATTCGGGTTTCATTTTTGCTGGATTTCGCAATTTCTTTTATATTTTGTTTATTCATTTTCTCTAATCTCCATAAACCAGACAATATCACCCGTATCAAGACTTTCGAGAAACTCTAAACCGGACACAATTTGCCCAAATATGTTCGTCCCTTCAAGGCTTTCACCTGTGGGACCGTAGGTGTCACTTTCTTGGAGACGAATGCCAATGGTGCCAGTTAGGCGGCGGAGCGCATTTGTGACGCCAATCATGCCCGCAGTGGCGCGTTCAGGGGAAAATTCGCGAGGGATGGCTTGAATGGATTCATTTCCACTTATAGGAATAAATAAAATTAGAGTTTTTAAATTCTCCAAGACTTGCAATTTTCCAACCGGAACATATAGCATATTAGCGATTTTATGAAAATGTTCAATGCTTTTGGGAGAATTATCGTAAAAAAGTTGAATTTTTAAAATTTGTGAAGAGGGGAGCCCAAGAGTTACACATGTTTTTTCGATCCACACATCCATAGTGCTGGTGGGTCGCTGATCAACAATAATTGCATCGTCTGCATCACTACCCACGCGTGTGTGAGAAATGTTATACATTTCCAAATAATCAAAAGCGTATTTCTGAGTCTTTCCAATGAAATTAAAAGGGACAGGAGAAGTTTGCACAAGTATAGAGTCATTGGGATTTGCATTTTCTATTAATGGTAAAAATTCTGGATCAGCTCGCCCTATAACATTGTGTGATTCGCTGAATGAAGTATTACTTTTGTAAATATATATGGATCCTGCATCTATTCCTTTATTTCTAATAGTAATAGTACCTGGTTGGCGAAATACCGCATTTTCTACGGGTAACTGAATGCCTTGATATTTATTATTTTTAATATACATGCTAGATGCTTGATTTACTTGAAAAGTTCCCGAATCGATACTGGATAAGAAATGATCGATTGAATTTCTTGCTTCTTCATAGAGCGTGATAGGGAGATAGGTGTAAATTTCCATTCCAAGAGTAATTGGCTCTTCCTCAAGCTCATACGCACGAAAATGGATCGCTCGTTTACGGCTTTGGGTTTTGGGAGTAATTTTGAGAATAGAATCAGTTTTTCGTAGCATCTGAATGATATGGCCGCCCTGAATGATACGACCTACCACTCCGTTGAGTGGCTCATCGGGTGCACCGTATACCCCTGTATGGTCTTTTTTGCTAATGCATAAATGCGTATTAGCAGGATCAAACCCTCCAAAACTTAGAAATACATCATAAAGTTTGTAATCAATGGGTTGATGTGATACTGGCGCTTTTATAAAACCCATATCGACGGGTCCAAACGTGACCACATCTTTACTCAACCAACCCACCTTAATTCCTTCAAATAAATAATAATGAATTATCAGATCTTTTAAAAAAGGAGTGGATGTTAGGGAAAACGAAATAGGACCCTGTGTGGTTTCAATAGTATATTCTTTGTGGATTTTTTTATCTAAGGCTTGTTTTTTTTCAGGAATATTCACAATAACAAGGCAGTTTTTATCATAGGGGGCATTATTTGATTGAATTGCTTTTAAAATGGGAGTCTCAGAAGTAATCTCTTTTTTTTCGCCATTCAGAAAAAATGTTACCGTAGGAGGACCTCAAAAAATCAATCAAGGGTTCCCTAACGGCCAGATTTGGGGCCTTGGAACCTTCTCTTTCTCTACTGCCGCATCTAAGATATCTTTTAAATCGAGTCCTGCAGTTACATTTCCTATTAATGTTCCTGCGCCCGCCCAAAGTGGCGTCATAATATCGAAGTCGGGCTCCCCATTTAAAACACGCATTAAATCGTAGTAACTGATATGTACCACCAGGTCGGCTTCACTTTGAGGAATGCCCGGGGCGATGTCCGTGGGTGAGATCATAATCCGAACATACTCAAATTCTTCCTTCTGCGGATGTTCCACTTCAAGTAGAATAACTCTTGAAACGAAATGACCTGCAAGTTCGACAGCTATCGGCGATGGAACGATTTTATTCACCATAAAATCATGGAGAGCTTCAAAGGCACTTGGTTCGTTCTCTCGGGGCATTAAAAAGTCAGCGGTTCGCCACCAACCTTCTGGTAATTCCTTGTATTGATAGCCGATTTCTTTCGCAGGATACCTTATTTTTTCTAATCCGCCAATCGGTTTTTCCTCATCAGACATATGCACATCTCTACTATGCTTTAACCAGTTTTTACATAGACAATTTCATATATTCCATTATTATAGGTGACGGTTTTTGATTTTTTATCAATTTTATTGGGAATTTTCACGGCTTGCACAATAGACCCACGTTTATTTTGAATAATCAACGCAAATTCTTTGGGATTATCCTTTTTAACGCCCGTTTTAAATTCTAGGTCGGTCCTATTAGTTCCTACTAAAATATGGATTTCATTTTCAAACTCAAAGGAATCAATTATTAATTCGGCCTCGGGATTCGCTTTTTGGGCATTTTTCTCTTTTAAAGAGGTTTTTGCGGGAGCAGGAGCAGATTGGGGAAAATGGGGTATTCCAGTCATGAATGGATTAAAATTGAGATTTTCAGAAAAATATTTCATAAATTTGAAGATATCCTCTTGTGTAGGGGGATTTTCCATTAATCGATCTATATCTTCATTAGTAAAGATATGTTTTAATGGATGATCTGAATTGGGATCATTCAGAATTTGCTTGAATAACTTTAAAAATTGCCTATAAAACTCATCAAAATTATATGCCATGAGAATACCTCAAAGTCCTTTTCTTTTTATGCCTCTTTCTTCTGTTTCTTTTTTCTTAATCGCTCCATTTTTTCTTTAAACGGTTTAATATATATCAAGTTACATAAGGGAATTTAAAATTTAAATTCTTTTTATCTTGCATTTGAGTCATTTAAAGTTTAATAAAGTTGAGAGGACTTGGATTCATGTATTACGAGGAATTTCGGGAATCAGAATTCGCTGCATTCTTTGGTACCCACGAAATTGAGCGGATTGAGGAAGTAGATGGTTTCATCCGCGCATGTCGCGAAAGACAAGATAATTTATATTAAGCGACCACTTCCTCCAACCAATTACCTATCCCCTTTTTTGAATTATAGTTTGCGAAATTAATAACTATGGAAAATACTCAGATTTCAGGAGTTCCGCGCCTTCGAGTTATTTTGGACTTCAGTGAAGTTACTAAAATTAAAAAATGATTTTTAGTAACCCATGGAAAAGCGGAAATTTTTTTATCGAGATATAGAATCTGATTTATTAAGATGGGTTGATAGAAGAGAGGCGTATGCAATTAAAGGACCGAGGCAGAGCGGAAAAACTACAATATTAAAGGTTTTAGAAGGAGATTTGATAAAAAAAGGAGTGAATACAGTTTTTCTGAATTTTGAAGATTTGGATATACTTGAGGCGTTCGAAACAAATCCGAAAGAATATATCAAAAGTTTCTTAGTGAAAGAGGGAAGATATTGCATTTTAATGGATGAGTACCAATATGTAAAAGATCCTGGAAAGAAATTAAAATTATTATATGATACTTTTGATAATGTAAAATTTATAGTTACAGGGAGTTCATCTTTAGAACTAAGTGGATCTATGGCAAAATTTTTGGTTGGTAGAATTTTTTTCTTCAATCTCTTTCAATTTAGTTTCCATGAATTTTTAAATGCTAAAGATACGCGTTTGGCAAAAATTTGGGAAGAGAAAAATAAGAAAATTAAAGATTTCTTAGAAGATAATGTTATAGAGCTTGGAAAGGACATTTTCCTCAAAGAATTCAATCCCTTTTTCAATCAATATGTAATTTTTGGGGGCTATCCCGCTATAATAACTGCAGAAGATTTGACTACAAAAAGGATGATTTTGAAGAACATATATGATACCTATATCTCAAAAGATGTAGTAGAATTTCTTAAAATCACTGATGCATTAAAATATAGCCAAATTGTCAGGTCATTGGCTATTATGACTGGACAAATGATCAATTATAATCAGATTTGCACAACCTGTCAAACCTATTATAAAGAACTCCGAAAGATAATATCTATTTTATCAGAAACATATATATTGACCTTACTCCAACCCTTTTATAGAAATCCACTCACGGAATTAAAAAAAATACCCAAAGTATATTTTTTTGATTTGGGATTAAGAAATTATATATTAGAAAATTTCAATTTTCTTGAAATGAGAACTGATAACGGAATTTTGGTTGAAAATTTTGTTTATCTAAGCTTAAGAAGAACCTTCCCAGAAGCAACAATAAATTATTGGAGAACCATTGCGAAGGCAGAAATTGATTTTATTTTGAGATTAAAAGATGAAATAATCCCGGTAGAAGTTAAATATCAAAGTTTTAAAGTATCTACAGTCTCAAGAGGGATGCGAAGTTTCATCGAGACCTATAATGTGAAAAAAGCACTCATAATAACAAAGGATTATTGGGATAAAATAAAAATTAACGATGCAACTATCCTTTTTGTCCCCGCATTTTATTTATAATCCAAGGAAAATAAAAAAAAATTACAATTTAATTCCAAATTGCTTCCCGTATTTCGCTAGATTCATGATCGCATCACCCCGGGCAATTTGGTGCTTATCGTGAATCAATTGTAAAGTGGGAGCGCCTTGAGGACACACCGCCACACAGACTCCACATCCCCAACATTTGCTTGAATCAACAAGGGCTTTGTCATCTTCCATTGAAATCGCTCGGAATTGGCAGTGGGGTATGCAAGTTTCACAGCCAATGCACAATTCAGGGTCAATCTGGGATTGATAGCGGGAGGGAATTCCGAGGTTGGTCTTATCATGATACACTATTGCGTGAATTGCCCCGCAACAACAACCACAGCAACTGCAAATGAAAATAAATCCACTAGAAGCATTACTGGAAAGATGGACCAGCCCCGTTTCAGTTGCTTTCTTTTTAATTTCTAATGCCTCTTCCTTTGTGACTTCACGTCCATGCCCTTGATCTATTACCACTTTCGCTGCTGGACCAAAGGCCATACAAACCTCAAGAGGATAATCGCAATTCTTACCATGCGTTCTAACCCGACAGACGCAAGGCTGGACCGAAATCAGGTTCGCTTTGTTGATGATGCCCTTGACGGTCTCGTAGGGCAATACTTCTTGCGTTGGGATAATGCTTTCATCAACGGTAACCACGCGAAAAATAGGCGCGAGATCGCCCTCTACCTTGAGATTGCCGAACTCGGGAACCATCTCTTCTTCGTAGAACTTATCCCACAATTCGAAAAATGATATATCCTGTTCTTCCGCAAAATGCGCATTTAAGAGAGTCATATCATGTAAAAGAAGTAACGGAGTGGCGCGATATTTAAATGAGCCAGATAATAAGTCTGGAAACGGCATAATTAAACCCTTTTTCTTAAATAAATCCTCTTCTATTGCCTGCTGGGCTTCTTCTTCGGTAATTCCTAAAATAGATGCAGTTTCTTCCAATGTATAGAGTTTTGGACCCAGTTTTGCAATGATTTCTGCATCCTCTTGACTCATGATGTGTTCTAAGATTTCGGGGAGATATTTAATAGTTTTAATTCGGTCTTTTGGCAATCCAATAGCGTATAAGACCTTTTCAATCAGTGCTTTATCTTTAAAATTCAACTTCATTTCAATCACAGGCTTCTAATTTGAAAACTTCAAATGAATACAATTAAATTTGGGTAAATATCTATAAATTTGTTTAGATCGGATTAAAAAATTTTTAATTTAAGGAATCAGCTGAGATTAAATTCATAAGGTGATTATATGAATACTTACCGATTTTCGGTGATTATAGAAAAGGATGAAGATTGGTATTTTGCCTTTTGCCCAGAACTTCAAGGCTGTTATACACAAAGGGATAGTTATGAGGAAGTTTTAGAAAATATTAAAGATGCTATTAATCTTCATGTGAAAGATAGGCTGGAAAATGGAGAAGAGATACCTCAAATTGAGAATATTAGTTTAACATCTTTGGACATCGCTATATGAGCCAAAAGATTCCTAAAATCACAGCAACAAATGTAATTAAAGTCTAGAGAGAATCGGCTTTGTTATAACACTTTTAGGATTATGCTTTAATTTATTTAGAAACTAGATAAAGTTGTTATTTTCTCAAAAATTTTTCAGGTGTTTAAAATGAAAGTACTGGCCCTTGGTTGCGGAGATATGGGGCGAATGGGTATTTCTGTCCTGATTCCCTTTCCGCAAATAACCTCAATAACCGTGGCGGATAAAAATTATGCGTTAGCCAAGAAATTTGTCAAATTAGCAAGTTCAGATAAATTATCCGCTATAGAAATCGATGTAATTAATGAAGAGGAACTAGTTCAATTAATTTCCGAACATGATTTAGTACTAAACACTGTAGGACCGTTCTATAAATTCGGAGTCCCAGTTTTGACCGCGGTTATTAAGGCAGAACGGAATTATATTGATATTTGTGATGATTGGAAACCGACGCTCGAGATGCTGGAGATGGATGAGGCCGCAAAAGCGGCAGGTATTACGGCTATCCTTGGGATTGGAGCTTCGCCTGGCGTAACAAATCTTATGGCTGTCAAAGCTTGCTCGAATCTTGATGAAATTGATAGTATAATCACCGCTTGGGGTTTTGGAAGCACTAAATCGGGTAAAAAACCGGAATATTTTGTCAGTCGAAAGAAGCTCTTCGACCCAAAGCAAGAACCAAGGAAAGCGAATGCAGCCATATTACATTTAATCATTGAGAGTATGGGGAAAATTCCGACTTTTCAAGAAGGCGAACTTACAGACATCGATGCCCTAACGGAGGTAAAGTCCTTCCAATTTCCCGATGGGGGACGGCCAATGTATGCGTGCCATGTGGGGCATCCAGAACCCGTAACGTTATCTCGAACACTTAAAGCGAAATCCATCTCGAATGTTACCTACTTAACCAAGTTAGCGACGAATCGAATCCGAGGATATATCAAAAAAATCGAAGCCGGAGAAATGAGCGAGAACGAGGTGGCCCTCGCCCTTGAACGCGATCTCTCTCGATGGTGGGTCTACACCTACTTATTCTTTTGGCTCTTTGCGCGCTTCTTTAAACTCCCCCCTGAATTATGTGCTATTATTGAAGGAAAAAAAGATAATAAATCGAAAAAGATAGCATTTGGAATTAAATATCGCCCATATGGCGAAGTTGAAGAGGGGATGGACGGAATAACTGCCATTCCTCTCATTGTAGCAGCGCTTATGCTCATTGATGGGAAAATTACTAAGAAAGGAGTGCTGACTCCTGAAGAAGCTATTGATCCTGATGAATTTTTCGAGCGCTATGCGAAGTTCTGTAATGAGAATTTTACTGCTAAAGACATCCTGATCGAAAAAATAATTGATTTATAGACTGAAGTTTTCTGTTGGCGGTTGGATTCGTGCAATTTGAAATCCCTGTATTGAATTATTTCTCTATTTTATTGAATTTTAGTCTAATATAGGATGGGTTTCTCTGTAGGGGATAGTCTCTCTCTGATAATACTCCTCGCCATGCCTATTCATGAATTGCCAAGTTTGAAGGAGTTGCGGCGGTAATTCGGGAATCCAAAAGCGATCTGGGATAGCTTCAGAGGGCTCCCATTTTTGTGCTAGATCAATATCTGCCATAACGATGCCTTCACCATCTTCATAGCTCAAATGAGCGAGGACTTTCCCAGTACCATCCACTATCTGAGTTTCACCGAGATAATAGGATTTATATGGAATATTGGGCATGAGGGGCATCTCGCCTTCGAAATCGCCTGCATGGGCTGCATGAACCACAGGCACTCCTAGCATCCGGGCAAATCGAGCAGGGGTTTCACGCATTATTTCTACATTACGTTCATGAAGTTTCGGTGAAAATCCAGGGAGGGTGCTGTCGATTGGGGTAGTCCACCAGCATGATCCTCCAACAACAATATCTATACGTCCCAATAGACGCCTAACCGTTCGAGTACGCACGAATTCCCAACAGAGTGCCACACCAATATTACCTACCGGCGTTTTCAATATCCCGTCATCTTTTCCTCCAATATAGTAGCAATTTTCCCACATTGTAGGTTGATCCTTATCGTGAAAATAAGTGGAGCCATCAGGGAAAACCAGAACAAAAGTATTATAGCTCTCATTTTCCCGAAAAGCAATAAAGGATCCGCCTACTATGCCTTGATGCTTCATTGCCAAATTCTGAAGCAATTGCATCGGTTTACCATCAAGAGGCCTTACTACATCGAGCATTTTTGTATGAAACCCCATTGCAGAAGTGAAAAATTCCGGAAGAATTACTATATCAGCCCCTTGATTAAAAGCTTGAGAAGTTAGGCGTTCACTAATTTTCAGGTTTGCCTCGACCACGCCAAATTCTGCGATCATCTGTATCGCCGCAAATTTCATCGTTCATTATTCTCCTTAGCAACATTACTACAAATCTCTTTTAATTACATTTATTTTTTTGAATATAATAAACATTTTAAAATTTTTAAGCAACTATTATCTTTAATCTTAACAAATTTTATCTAAGAACTTTAAGAAAAAGTGAAGGTAAATGCTGCGCTGGGATCGGTTCAAAGGGTTAGAATTGTTGAAATTGGGAAGGCACACGCGCTGGGCACTCGAGAATAAGACCTTTGAGTTGCCAGATTTGTCTCAAATTAAATCAATAGAAGATATCTACACAGAAGGGTCAATTTATTATCAAATGGGAAAGGAATTATTAGAAGAAGTTATAAAGCGCATGAGTGAATCCATTGAACATGCATCTAAGTTGATAAGAGGGGAAACGCAAGAAATATTTATTGATTATTGGGCACTACCGCCTACAGTCAGCGTAACGAGTAATTTGCAAGCCGGAACGACTAAACTGATTTATTCACCAAATTGTGATTGTAGTTTCGTCTTAATCGACGATTTCACAGGCGAAGTCATGGGTATTTGGACCAATCACATTGAGGATGGTCTGATAGGCGATCGCTATTACTTTGTACCCATAATAGATGGTAGCGAAGAAGGTTGGAATGTGATGAATCGAAGACATCTAAAAATTGGGCAGCGATTACGAGACATTCCAAAGGGAAGAAAACTTGCAGATGCAGGACAATTTATTGTTGATATTTTAAAAGATATCCGAAATGAAATGCATTCAGAATGGAGTGGTGGGGCATTTTATGTCTGCATGGCATGTCTCTTTGGGGCATATAACCAATTGGCGATGAAAAGTAATTATGAAGTCCTTGGAGCAGTCCATGATGGAGTGAATGCGGAGAAGTTGGGCTATGCTGATAGCTGGTTTATATATGTTCCATTACCCCCAATTCTAAATACCTTATTCGCACTACCACGCGATATTTGGATAAAACGATTAACGAATCTCACCACAGGTGGTCGTTTTTATATTCATCATCAATCTACGGATATGCCCAAAATGAATGAGGTATTTGGACGAGATGTGATTTTTGTGCCAACGCCAGAACAGACGATCAAATCAAAACCGCCTAGGGTAGGAGAAAATTTCAAATTCCAAAATATGGACGAAAATATACCCTGTGATATAAAAGGCGGGCAATTCATGGATGAGTTTAATCCGCCTAAATAGAAAAGAGGGGGTTATTTTAATTTTTTCAAATATTCATTTGACTCTTTTAGATCTAGTCTGTTTCGAGGGTAAATCCAGAAGCGGAATTCCCCAATAGAATCGCCTTGTAGGAAGCACTGCGTTTCCCGACCAATAACTTCACAATCATTGCCCACAAAATCTTCGACCTGTTGAAGGCACTGCTCAAGGGTCAGACACGTAAATCGCCCGTACCGCTGCATACCCAACTGATCAGGTTGAATCATAGTGTTGCAGCAGAAGGGACAGCGCATAGCTTGGATAATGATTTCATCTACCTGAGATTTGGATTCTGCAGCAGGAATGAGGACAGGTTTTTTATAGACTTCTTTTGCCCAAGATCCAAAAATCGCATACAGTATAGTTTCGAGGATATAAGGGAGGTCATCAACATTTTGGGTTAAGAAACTGCTGAAAGGGACACCTAACACTTTCACTTCGGTCAATAACTTGGAAACTAATTCTTCCGTCATCGGTCTGACCATTTCAATCAAGGTTTCAATAGAGTTCTCATAATCACCATCAAAGATATCAGCGTATTCTTGAATGATGGTCTCGTACATGTAACTTAAGAAGTTCATTGATTCTTTGGTTTCACGCCAATGATAAATACGCTTACCGAGCCCTCCTAATATCTTTTTGAATCGTGATAATTTAGTCTTTTGTAATTCGCCCATAATCAACCTTCCGTTTATCCAATCACTGTCAATTGGTATTCGCAAATATCCCCCTCGGATTGAGCCGACTTCAGCGTATCAATTCGGATCAAGCGAGGACTCATATTTTTGCTATAAAGTGATTTTATATTATACAAGTTCTCATAGACGCCCCCTAAAGCGGTGCAATAGGGAATTTCGGTGTTTTCGATCAGAGTGACTTCAGAGCAGAAAAAACAATCCTGTACTTCGATTTTACAACTTTTCAATGCTTTGCCTTCCCTAACTTCATCTTTGAAGATCATTTTTTCGTGCATGTTGGCTTTGGCAACATCATCAATAATTTCGGTGAGTTTCTGGGGTTTTTTAAGTAATTTGGGAAAGCTAGCATAGTAGAATTTGGCCACTCGCAGTCCCAAATTACGCAGTCGTTGAATTGCTTCAGTCTTTTCAAATCTTTTTACTAAATCAATATAAATTTGCGGATAGACGTTGAGAGCGATGGGTTTGATAATGGTCATTTTAGAAAAATATTTGGCAGACTCTGCGCCTACTGCAGTGGGTTTATAATGTAAAATATATTCTATATCTTGTAAAATTCGAGATTCGATTTCCTCTTTTTCTTCGTGCAACATTCTAATCGGATCCTTCAAAGTAATTTCGAAGAACATAATTCAATTAGACGAATTCTTTTTCAATCCTTTTAATATATAAAATCGTAGCTTGTAAGGGTATGAGAAAAACCCATAAAACCTTTAAATTTTTAGTAGAATAACCTTTAGCTATTTTATGAGAAGTGAAAATTCTCTAGGGAAATCACATGACGCAGAAAACGGAATCATTCTATAATATTGCCAAAGAAATTGCTACGATATTTGGTAAGATTTTCGCTTCTAGACCATATATAGCGATTTTGGATTCATTAGGCAATGTGGTATTCAAAGAAGAGCAGCTTAATATGCATGTTGAATACATTCAGAATTTTGTGAAAGCGAATTTCAATCTATTACAAGTGGGAGACCATAGCTTACCCTTAAGCGGGGTCAACCTTGCCCTCTTTAAAGTTTCCCCCAAAGCCATTTTAGTCATTTATATAAGCAAAGGATTTTCAGGGCAGTTACTTGCTTTCAGGGCGCGAATGCAGGAATGGTCCCAAAAAATCGATGATTTAATTGGGGAAGTTGCCATACCCAGCATGCCCATTGAAGAAGTACCTGAAAAGTTGGAGGGGGTACAGTCCGAGACCGCAACTGTCACGCAATCATTCAAAAAACTACCTTTGCTCATTAAAAAACTTGATGGAAAAGAAAAATTCCCAATTGAAGTCGCAACCGTTTTACGATTCTGTGATGGAGAACATTCTATAGAAGAGATTTGTGAGAAGACAAAATATCCGAAGGTAAAAGTGAATTCAATTATTAGAGAATATAATCAAAAGAAATGGCTTGATTTAAAAAAAGTATTGACATAATTGAAAAATTAGTGACTTGGAATAATTAAATCGCGTTCACCTGCAGGCACGAATTGCCGTAAGGCAGCTTTGGCGATGGCGAGGGAGGGCTTTGCAAAATCAAAGACCAAATGGGGATCGGCAAAGGCGACATTGACTACTGGAGAACATGCCCACGAACTCCCGCGTGCCATAGCCGCGGATACACAGGTACCAACTAAGCCAGCAGAATGTCCTGCAGTATAAGAGGCAAAAGGATAATTAGGACCACGCAACTCCGCAAGACCACCCTCTTCCATCCGAAGAGATGTGCTAAACGCAAGCCCTACGTGATCCTGAACTTCCTGACCAGCCCATCCTGTTCTTAACCATCCTTCTTTCATTAAAAGACCGATTGCATAGTGCACTCCTTGAAGCCCAACGGTCGTAGAGCCTGTTAACATGGCGGCAGTGTTTCCAGCCAAATTCCCAATGAGCGAGATGCGATGTGCCCCGCCCCAATGAAACTCCATTAGGGAGGGATACTTCTCATAGGTCTCCATCATAATTTGCAAGGAAGTTTCTAATATCCAACGAACGGTATCCCAACGGGGAGGCACTTTATCAATGCCTTTCATATATTTATGCATCAATTCTGAAACGCTATCAACAAAATCTGTTACGACTTCTCCGCAATAACCGCCTGCTGCGACGCCAGTAGAAAATCCTAAACCCCCACTCATGTAAAACCCGTACCAAATGAGTTCATCTAGCAGGTTGGCGATTGTCCCCACACCTTCTGCCATACGGTGGAGATATTTACGGCCTTCATCTAAATCCTCAGTAATGATTTCGATGAAACGACGAGGCGCTAAATCACGAAAGCATTGGATAATGTCCGCAATGTAGCCAAAAGGAATTCCGCCTGGTTCATTTTGAGATCGCGCACGGGAAAACCACGTTCGTTCGCCCATTTGGATCAGTTGAGCGGATTTGGCAGCATATGCAATATCAGAGATGATACTCTCCCCAGTTAAGCGATATGCAGAAATGAAAGCCATGGAACTCTGCATAGCAGCCCAACGATAAACGATTCCACCATCGCCAATTCGAACCGCCAATGTGGGCACTCGTGCTACCATGAACATCGTATTTCCAATTGCTCTTTTTAATGCTTCCGCACGAGCTGGGTGATATTGTTTATCAATATCAATGACAAACCGGCGATCCAGCATATCGATTAATTCATCGCTCCCCGTTATTATCTTACAGTATGCATCCGCAGTTAATCCCGGATGAATCTCTGCCATATGTTCCTGAGCAACTGCGCCCCCACAGATAGTGTGTTGAACGGTTTCTAAATATAAATTCACGGTTTCAGGTGTGATTTCTTTACCAGCGCGAACTTGAAGGACCCGGTGTGGAATGTCTAAATTTAAGATGACCGTGCGTTTAATATCGTCCAGCATTTGTTGGATTGCGGCATTATTGATATGATGGAGATCGTCATAATCTACAACAATATCCGTTCCTGAAATAATATAGGGCTCTAAGGCGCGTTGACCAAGCGGAATTCCTACGGCCCGATTATAAGAGGGAATTTGCCGGCTCTTTGCAATTTGTTTACCCCATTCAGCAAATTCCTGCTTGGATTTGAGTTGATGAAAACCCCCTCGTTTGTACATACTCACATCAATACCCAGCATTGGATCGACGCCAAAGACCTTTTTCAGCGTTTTAAATACCAAGCGATCTTTTTCCGTAGGTAAAAATTTTTTCGCAATAGCTGAAAGCTCATACGAATATTCGCTCTCCTTTGCAATCCGCTTTTTCTCGAATGCTAACTCTTTCTTTTCACTCATAAAAACCCTCTCATTTCCCATTCATCAAATCGGGTTTAAAGCCTGCATTAATCCTAAATTTTGCGATTCGGGCGATCACGGATAAAATTTCAGTACGTGATTTGTATTGGTGGGTGTCCCATCGGTAAGAGATATCCATTTCCATCAATTCCTGTTCCGTTAGAGGCCGACCAACCGCGATAGGGTCGTCAAGAATTTTCGCGTGCATATCTTTCGTATAAACAACTTCCTTTAAGTTTGGGTCATAGGTATAGCGACGGCGAGCATCGAACATCAAACCGTTTTCATCTAACCGGAGTGCATGTCCATGGACTGTTAGGCCTCGGAGCGCCGTGCGAGCAGGATCGAACAGTTCAGTTTCAACTAGAATGCGAGTCGCTGCCTCGACATCCCGTTCGCGCATTTCTAGGATCTGACGACCTGAATAGATGACGGTATCAACTCCTCGAAACCTATTGAAATAGAGCCGAGCCCTAAGCCATGGGGCTAACACGGGTCTCCAGAATGAATCTGAAAATTGTACAAATCGCATCCGATCTCCTGCTCTAGCTCCTGGTGTTGGTTCCACAAGTAGTTTAATCGGGTCATATGGTTCAATCATTTCATCAAGGGGAGGATGTACAGAGCTATACAGAGAGCCGGGGGGTCTATGTCCGAGCAACACAACGACGTCATCATCTGGGATATCCCGCAATTTAAGGAGGCGGCGGTCAGGATCCATAATTTTACGTCGTCTTTCCGAAACAGCTTCTGCACCAGGATATATTTGAGGGGTATAATCTACTCTTTTTTTCTCAGACATTTTATTTCACCTAATATTTTCTTTAATTTCAAGGGCAGCCTCCGCCACTTTTTGAAGAGGGTTCCTGAAAATAGGAAATTCCTCCTGAATTTTAAAAAACCCTCCGGAAGTAGTTTCGGGGTTGAAAATTTGCGTTCCTGCATCCAAGAACATAGCTGCTGCGACGCAGGGCGTGAAGAATCCGGAGGTATGTTTGACAAGAACATTATCCATTGCGAAAGCACCTGGACCTGCCCCACCATAAATCGAATGCGTATAGAAAGCAAATCCAAGACCAGTACCCATAACTCGCCCACAATCAGGGTCTGGAAGTCCTCCTGATTCAAAAACAAGTAAATCGCCAAAGGCACCAAGGACTGCCGAGACACATTGAGCCGCACGACTTGCTCCGACATTTATAATGCAGGCGGCAAGAAGCCCAGCACAAGCATAGGCATTCCATTTAGGAATATCATCAGAAGTGTAAAATTTATAACCTGAGGGCTGTACATCTGGGAATTTCTCTCCTTTCTGACGGATCACGCCATCTTCTAAAGCTCTTCGCATTAGGCTTCGAATCACACTGCCTACGGTCCCAGATTTGTTCTCTTTTACGAAATCAACTACTAAATTAAAGGCATTCAACCCCTGATATGCCATTCCCAGCAATTGATATCGTTCATACCATCCCAATGCATTGCCCATTTCAAATTGGGAGGCCTGCTCTAGGATGGTAGCCAGCGCAACGGCATCCAGTGTTCGTTTCCCTGCAAGAGCAACCAGATGATTGATCATCAAGGTTTTAAAGCCTGATCCGATCCCTTCTTGCTCTTGAGGAGGACCTAAGAATCCATAGACAGGATTCCCCGGTTGAAAAGTCACAGTTTGTGGGTAGCGACCGTATAAAATATTTTTTAAGAAGGCACACCCATCAGGATCTGTTTCGGGGGTAATATCGAAGAGTT
>Ga0315310_10000249_pt1 | contig 35050 bp, 54 predicted proteins | sample TDP5_MG_FD_203630 | JGI IMG/M metagenome (GOLD analysis project Ga0315310, IMG submission 203630) | Freshwater sediment microbial communities from Lake Towuti, South Sulawesi, Indonesia - TDP5 | ecosystem: Environmental > Aquatic > Freshwater > Lake > Sediment | place: Indonesia: South Sulawesi...
CTAACGTGAACTGGATCGACTCAATTTTCGGAACTTTGTGTAAGCTCGCCACGCCCACTACGGTGTGGACGGCATTTTCTCCGAACTTTATGGCGTTTCCCGCTGTTCCACCCATAAGGGTTGTGCCACTGTGAATCCAGTTTTGAGGCGAACCTGTGGCAAAGGCCGCGACAGAGTCCCAGTCGTCTCCGATTCCAAAGAAGCCAGCTCTTGGCTTAACCATACCGAATTTTCCGGCTTCTGGACGTTCTCCATCGAATCTTTTATCCATCTGCTCTGAGGCAACCATGGCGCCCAACATGATTTCTTCTAGGTGGCGCTGGTAGAGGTCTATGATTTCTCTATTCTTGACGCCGAGAACGAACTGTCGTTCAAAGCTTCTACCAAACTTATCCAGTTCCGCTTCGCTGAGTTTTTCATAAGTGAATCCAAGGTCTTTAGCTGCCCTTTCGGCTTCATTCATAGCAGACCTTAAAGTTTCCATCGAGATCGGCATTTTGAATCTCTCCATTTTAATTTAGTAAAAAAGCAAATAAGAGGGTTATGTGGCAATAGTCCACTAGTGCCACAGATGGTGAAGAAAGATAGAGTCCTCAGAATCAGGTGCTCTCGAGACACAGAAAAAAGATTTAAAAGATTCCAAATCGACAGCGAAGCACCTAACTCTGAGAAAGCCCTAATAAATCTCCTAGATAGGTCGGAGCGTCTTAAGGAACTAGAACCCGGACGAATTGCTATAGAGCCTACTGGGAAACCTTAACCTTCTATTGCTATCCGGCGCCTCTGTAGTTTTATAGCTCCAGTGTCTTTTTCCACAGCCACTTTCTCAGGTGAGCTCTCGCCGAGCAAAGAGCTTCCGCCGAGGAAACCACCTTTACCTCTGACCTTTGCGACGCGCTCTCTAGCCGTAGCCACCACTCCCTTCTCTCTGATTTCTGTTACAAGCGGCCCCTTCATGATTCCTAGTTTTCCTAAGATGGGATTCTCTGGGCTCGAGTGGCCTCCATGGATTTCTTCTACCCGTGTTCGCACTCTAGTTCTCAATTCCTCTGCTTTTGCTCGAACGCTTTCAGCCATTGCCACTTTTATCTACCCCACCATCGCCGAGTAATGTCGGCTTGCTTGTTCACAAAGCTCACGACTCCGTCACCAGCGTGCTCGACAACATGTGTCACGGCCTTGACAGGCTGGAGTGAAATCAGTTTCTCGATGCCCTCTACAATAGTGTCAGCAGGTTCGATTATAAGGTCCGGAATTGCGTTGATTCGTTCCCGGACATTGCTTTTAACTTTACCTGTTATCTCCGGCATTTGAAAACTGCACCTACTCTTAAATCAACTGTTGTGCTTAAAAAACTTATCCTATGGGACTGGAATTTCAGGTAGTCTAAATCTGGTTTTCCCGATGGCGATCCAATACACGGTGGTTTCGCCGTAGCTTTGCCATTCAAATCCAGTGGTGGAAACATTTCTAACGTGAACTGGAGTGGCAATTATTCCGCTTGGTAGCCCCCAAGAATCGTAGAGGTCCGCGAGCACAGCGTTGACCCTCACTATCACCCTGTCAACTTGACCTGAGCTAGCAGCGTTGATATTGTCGACCAAAGCGGATAACCTATCGTTTACTTTATCCACTTGACTCGATAAAGCCGTGTTCACATTATTTCTAAGATCGCCTGTCCTAACGTTTATTTTGTCCACTTGAGATGAGAGGGCGGAGTTAATTCTGTCCACTTGGTCGCTAATCGCCTTGTTTACAGCGTTTCTCACTTGGTCTATTTGAGGCTGAATCAGAACGGTATACATCCAATGAATCCAGGTGCCCGTTATGTATCCTATTCCCCAAGTTACCGAACAGATGCCGTCTCTGATGAAGTTGAGCCATCCCCAGTCACCCAGCCTATTCTTGCATTCTGTGTTGTAGGCATTAGCAACTTTCTTCCCCACATCATCCGCTGTTCCGATGCCAATTCTTGGAATCTCAAACGCGGCTATCTTGGCAGCTGTGATCTTCTCCGGAGCAGAAACCACAGCAACGGTGATTTTTTCTGGGGCTAGAACCTTCGATGTAGCTATTTTGTCAATCACTCTTGTTATTAATTTACCACTTCTGGCTAGAGCAATAATGACGACGCTTGGCTCAGCTAGGAAAGACACGTCGAACGCAACCCTATACCAAAATCCCCTAGATGGACCGTAACTTTTTCCCCATTGAGCTCGAGTGAAAATATCTTGAACAGGCAAAGTCTCACCGCACACTTTAAATCTTTTTCAACCTTATTTAAATTTAGGTGTTAAATTGTCGGTTCTTGAGAAGCTCAGAGAACGAAAACCCTTAGTGAAAGCCTTGGAAAGAAAGCCTTTGGTGTCCCTTCTAGAAAGAAGACCTCTGTTGTCACGTAGTTCACATAGTTCCCCTCAAGAAGTAGTAGCCACTCCTCCCACTCCAACAGTCGTCGTCCCACCACTAAATTTGCCACCCCCACCGCCTGAAAGAGTCTACGAAGGTGAAGGCAGTAGTAGTTCAAGTAGCGAATCTTGCAACACTTGTGGATCGCCCAGAAAACGAATTGCCCTAGAGTAATCTACTTCCAACGAACATAAGCACATAAATTAGCCCCAAGCCAAGATAAAAACAGCCCCACGCGATTGTGTTCTCTATTAACTGTGCTTGTTTTCTTATGGTGAGAATTCCTAGCGCTGCCAATGGGACGATCAGGAGCATAACATAAACGCGAAACCCTAGTGCAAATAGAATGTAAAGCACTGTGCACACAGTCATCACTATGATTTGACCCTTTAGCCCATAGGAATTAGGTATAGTTTTGACTCCGAACTTCATGTCTCCCTCTGAATCAGGGACATCTTTCGTGGATTGAAAACCCATAACCCATAGAAAAGCCAAAACCGAGTATTGCCACGCCTTCCCTAAATCTCCATAGACACTCCAAACAGCGAGCATGGGCATAAACCCCCTAGACAAAGCCATCCACCCCGTGTTCAGAACAGAGTGAACCCTTCGAGGACTAAACGGCGCCAAAGAGTAAAACACGGCGAAAAACAATAACACCAAAACAGTTAAACCGAAGAACGTGCTGATCGTGAAAGCTCTTCCAACAGCAAACATAGCGAGTAGCCAAGACAACCCCAAGGCTTCCTCTCTACTCACCAAACCCGAAGGTATAGGTCTGTGAGGCTTAACCATTTTGTCAAGTTCTACGTCAGCGAACTGATTGATACACTGCCCCGCTCCCTGTGCTAAGGCTAAAGTGACACCGACAAATATCGCTGTAACGACATGACGGAAAGTTATCTCTGTGACAGGGCTTAAGACACCAAATATACCCGCCAATAACGGAGCCAGTAAAGTGAAGGGTCTTACCAGTTGGATATAACCCACAAGTTTTCCAAATCGTTCTCGTAGTCTCGGATAACCCTTTACTACGCCCACTACTTGCGCTCCTCTATGTATCGTTTGAACCAACTGAACTTGACTTGACCCCAGCCTCGCTCATTGTTTTTGGTTTCTCCATACATCTCACAGATCTTGAACACCAAGTCCGTGGTTAACTTAACCTCTGGTAGTTCCTTCTTGAAAAGCTGAGTCACCAATGCCATAAGCCCAGCCACATGAGGCGTAGCCATAGAAGTTCCTGACAACGGGGATGCCGCATTGCCCAAGTAGTCTCCCATGTGATCAAGATATGTGTCCAATGTGATTCCAGAGTATATGTTTACCCCAGGAGCCACAACATCTGGTTTAACTCGCCCATCTGGAGCAGGTCCTCGGCTACTGAAATCAGCGATGGCTCCGTGAATGTCTATCGCTCCAACTGACAACACGTTTGGTAGGCTTCCTGGTGCTGAAGTGGTTGCTGCGTCTGGTCCTTCGTTTCCTATAGCTACACAAGCGATTATGTTGTCTTTTATCTCTTGGAAAGCTGGGAACATCGGGTCATCCGACGGGTCTTTGGTTGGTGGACCGCCCAGACTTAGGTTTATGACTTGTGCGCCCCATTGAGCTGCATATTCAACCCCTTTGATAACATCCGATGTGTTGCCCATTCCGGCTGCACCCCTCAAAACTTTGATACCTATGCCTGTGGCCCTTGGTGCGACTCCTAATAGTTTTAATCCGAGTAAGCGTGGACTGTAGGCGCCTCCGAGTGCGGTGGTTGCAACATGCCCTCCGTGTCCATTCTTGTCGCTGACTTCTTCGATAACTGTGTGTCCTGTTACTCTCCCACTGAGTTGTGGGTGAGCTTGGTATCTGGGACTAGAATCTGTGTCAACTATACCTATTTTGATGCCCTGTCCCTCGTATCCTTCAGCCTCTGCTTGGTCAGCTTCGAGAAGTTTTCTCGACTCTGATGTGGGAATCCATTCTGGTTTGCGGAACGATACGGCTCTATGGGCTCTGAACTCTGCCAATCTGACCATCATGCGTTTGATGGGGTCAAAAGTGATGGCTGCACCCCTGATCTCTGGAATTCGCACTTCACGGTCAAGATAGACTGTTTCGACAAAGTTAAGCTGTTTCACCTCATCAATAACCTCGTTGGGTAAAACCGTGGCAAACATACTGAAGCGCGGTATTGAAAGCCCAGTTAGTTTAAAGTTGAAGAGTAAAAAGTTTCCAAGTTCATGTAGAAACTCACGTTTGGTCTTGATTATGACAGGGGTGGCAACGCTGCCCCGCATAGTCTGCTCAAGCTGCCGAGTTAATCGCCCCAAGTCTATCTTCGTCTCCTTCTTCCTTGGATCAGGTTGTCTACTCGTCTCTGAATTCTACGCCTCAACGGTCGAGGAACAGCTTCCCTCATAGTGTCTTTAAACTCATCGACAGTCTCCCTTGCCTCTCCAGTGACTCCTTGAACGTCTTTTTTCACTTGTTCTATGGATTCTCTCAACTTACTTTTACGTTCCATAACACAACCCTATGTTTTAAATAATGAGTCGGGGATTTAATATTTTGGTGTTAAAAATGCCTGAAAGGACGAAGGAAGATATCTCTGAAGAGATTAACAAGATTCTTGGAACAACTATCGACCTCACAAAACTAGCTAAGGACGACCTAACAGCGTTGCACGAGGCACTCATCAAGTTTAAGGAGGCACAAGAATTCCCTCTTCCATTGTTAGACAGACCACTTGGGGAAATCTTGGACAAGAGAATAGGTGACAAATCACTACGGGAAACTTCCCTCAGAGAGATATTAGGACTCCCAAAAGAAAGGAAAGGATTATTAGGCTTGGGTTTACTACCTAGATTATTAGGTAGACCAGGGGAAAAAGAAAGTGAGCCGAAAAGTTGAGGATTTCCTTACTTCATGGGGTTTAATCATAGAGGGACCAGTCCGCAAAAGCGCTAGAACATTACTTGGCGAGGCTTTAGGCGTTCCTGGAGCACAGTTCCCATTTCTGTCTTGGTTAAGGAAGTGGATTCGACCAGGCTAAACCCGTGGATGACTGACAACACCCCAGAGAACCTTGTTTGCGGTCCAGAAATAGGCTACTCCGAACAGCATCAGTATTGTTGCTTCTAACCAAGGCAAAACCAGAGGAATCGGAGCATATATTGTCAGAATCTCCATAACTGACATATTGCGAAGTTCTTTAGAGCGTATATATTTTCGTGGCACTATCAACTTAACGAGCCAACCACATACTAATACAACCATCAAACCAAGCCATAGAACCCTAGTCCAGTCTAATGTTTCAGCCAAAATTAGCGCTCCTAAAATTGGAACGTTAATGAACTTTACGGCGAGACCATAAACCACACTATAACCCGGTGTGAACCAACAGAACTCGGCAGCCGGAATAGCCACAACCTTTTCAATTTTAGCACCCATTTTCACCAGAACGTTACTTCTTTCCTTCAACTCTAATTCTTTAAGGTGCCCTGACCAAGATATTTGAAAGATAATCGTTGTGAAGAAGTAGGCTAGAAGCAGCCAGCCCAGTCTATCTAAGGAATTGTGACTCAGAAACCAGCCCCACGCACCCATGGCTGTGAAGCAGATCGAGATGGGAAGAAAACTCAACAAACTCTCCTTTGACAAGCCAGAATTATAGGCGTATCCGAAAACCCACCACAAGAAAATCGAGATTATGGCGAAAACTGGGTTAGGTGAGAAATTTAGGCTTATCAATATGGCTAAGACACATAATCCCGACAGCCCCCAATGAATGACGTTGTGAGCTGCTGTTAGACTTATTCTCCCAGCAACAAGTGGATGATGAGCCTTGCTGGGATCTTTAAGATCGTAGCCCATTGCTGTGTCCATTAAGCTATTATGACCAAACGAAATCCAATGAGTGAAAAGGGCGAACAAACCAATCACCAGAGAACCCAAGGAAAACAGAGACGCGTTGGTTAAATATGGAACAAGTATCAGTAGAATCGTGGCAGGGGCTGTTTGCGCTCGGAAGAGCCGGAACCAATCACGAATCATGTTAAAGCTTTTAATCTTTGAGACTAAATAAGTCTTGGGATTGTTATGGCTGAAGTTGAGCCGTGGAGAAAGTGGATTCCAATTGTTGACGCTTTAACTCTTCAGTCATATTACAGAGTCTTGTCCATGGTATCTTTTCACGTGCCCATTGATGAAGCAATTCAAGCTATCAAATATGTGGCGGAAACCAAGCGAGGTGGCGTTGTTTACTCAGTGATTCCTGACCGAGTCTACCGTTGGGATGGACTTGAAGTCTCCCCTGGAATCAAGATCAATTTGTGGGTGTTCGGCTCTCCAACTCGAAGAAAGAACACGGTCTATGCTCGAGTTGGCTGGTGGACTCTAACATTGTTCGCGGAGGCTTTGAGGGCTAGGGCTAAGACACTTTGAACGTCTCCTCATTGGTGAGCCGCAAGATGGACAACGTCTAGCTGAACCGTCCTTTTCTGGGTTTTCCGCTGTTAAACCACAGAATCGACTTGTGCATTCATAAAACACGATTTTCTTCTTCGCCATTAACCATATCTCGTTAGGATTTTCTCCAGCGTGTTGTTGTGGGCTTCAAATGCCCTAGTTAATCGAGCTGTTTCTTTAGCGAGTTTTCTGCCTGCTCGAGACACGGACTTGAAGACTGATGGGTCAGGGTTTCCTTTCTGAACGGTGCCTGAGAGCTTATTGAGAGCTTCGATGAGTTCTTTTGCGGTTTGACTCCACTCGTTCCCACATTTCAAGACCTCGTCTACCCTTTGACGCATTTCTTGTCTCAATCGACCTGAGAGGACATCTCCTATGATGGACATTTATTTCCCCGTTTCACAAGTGGTAACTTCTTCAGAATCTTTTTCTTAACATGGTAGGGATGCTTGTCATCCTTGTTCTCAGTTACTTCAATTGGTGTTTGAGACGTTTGAGACATTACGCAATCTTCTCCAGAATTGGTTTTAGTTTGTTGAAGGATGGTGTATCTTTTACACTGGACCAAACTGAGCGCATGAATTGTAATGCGCGTGGTGTGCCACCTATGTTACTGTAGTATTTGACTTTGCCGCTTAGCCATGCGTCGAAGAGGTCCCAAGCCATGTTAGTGTCTGGGCGCCTGCCTAGAAAGCACCAGATTAGGGCTCGTTCCCAAACTCTGATTTCATCGTCAACTGTCTTTGGATTCCTGACGATCTTGAGCGCTCCGCCTTCGATCCTGAAGAAGGCTTGAACCTTCACGTTGCGTAGGGATTCGTCGGTTATGTCGAGTTCTATAGTGCGCCCACCTGGGAAGCCGTAAGCTTTCTGTATTTCTGGGATGCCGACTTCTGTGTTGGAGATTTCAACCACTGCTGCCATGATGTCAATCAAGGCGTCTCGGGCTATTTCTTTGAGTCTTTCTTTCAGCCTTTCTACGAAGCTGACGCCGACAGGTTTGGCCTCAAGAATTTTCTCTACACCTTTAACAATTGGCTGCGCCATTTCCTCTGGTAGAAACGGTTTACCCTCCATCACGCCTTTGCGAATCTCCATTGAAAGTGGGATTGCGCCTAAAGGCTCAACCTCGAACTCTTTACATAATTCTTCCAGTGTGATGTCATCTCCGAAGATGTCGTAGGTTTTTCCACAGTCACACGTAAAGTGAGACATATTCTCAACTACACCAAGGACGGGAACACCTTCGCTCTTGTGTAGCTGAAGCATTTTACGGGCAGACGCCACATGAGCAGGTTGTAGAACGATGATGGAACCAAGCAGATTCTCTCCAAAGTTTGTCAGTAATTCTAAGAATTCGTTGTGAACCCCTGCTGGCATATCGACCACTGCAGTATCCGACTTCCATTTCGAGTGTTTGAGGACATCGCGTAGGATTTGGGCGTATTCGCTTGCGTCCATGCTTACGGGTTTGTCTCCGCTAATGGTCGCCATGGAGAAAAACTCTACACCGTCAACCATGAGAGGTGTGAAGGACTCTGAGGAAATCTCAATTTGGTCTTTCACTCCCAAGAGTTCAGCGGCGTTGGGATTGCTTAGGTCAGCGTCAATAAGTGCAACTGAACCTTTCTTCTTGGAGAGTTCGTGGGCTAGATTAATGGCTGTAAGAGTTTTACCAGTTCCGCCCTTCCCAGAGAGGACAAGAACATACTGCATTATTGTTCTACCACCCATCCTCTCTCTTTGAGTCTGTCGATTAGTCCCTTTCCTGCGCCTGCTTCCACTTCTTTTGGCGGTCGTTCTCCAAGTATTAGAGGGCCACCTTCGCGGATTATTACCTCAACTGGTTTTCTCTCACTTACGACACGTGCTACTTCACTTAGTCCTTGTCCCATTATGCGATAACTGTCTTCTTTGTAGCCTTCCACAGTCTTAGCCGATCCACTTGCACGTATAGCTGTTAAAGTTTCTTGATGTCTCCTCTCTTCTTTGTCTTCTTTTTCATGGGCTTCCAGAACTTGCGTAACGGCAGACTGCGCTGCATCCGACGAAGCTTTCTTAACATCCTCGAGTGTGATAGGTTTCTCTGATGGCGCCGTGGGTTGAGCTGGGGGCAGCTCCTCCTTTATGATTTCTCTAATCTTCTCTTCGCTAAGCTCTCCTTTAAACAACTCCCTGTATTTCCCAAGCTTTTCCAATACCTTCAGTTCTAAATCCTCTTTTGGAATTAATTGACTCGCTTGACTTGCTGGCACACGCATCTTCTTAACAATAGGGCGGTCTTGTGGATCGAGAATCACATTTCCTGTGTTGTCTCGCACTGGATCCTCAATTTCTACATATTGCTCAGACTCTCTAGGTTCTTTAGCTTGGCGTTCTTCTCGGATTATACTTCTAACTTTCTCCTCCGTCAGTAGTGGTGGATATCCCCAACCAGGAGTTTGAGCTGGAGGCGGAACACCAAATGGTGGCACGTATCCGGTTGAAGGTTGCTGAGCTAGACCTGTTGGTGGTTGCGGCTGTTGTGGGAACCCTGTTGGAAGACCCCAAGAAGGTTGAGAAGTTCCCGGCATTGGTCCTCCAATTAGAGGCGGAACCTGAAGTTTACCTTCTAGCTGTGCTTTCTGAAGAGCAAGTGAGTATTTCTGTGACACGATGTAGGCTGTGGTGGCTGTGATGCCGCGAAAACTTTGCAGCAGAGAGACGAGCTGTGTTGGATGAATGGGACCATATTCTGCCCAACTACAGACTTCATTAACAACTTTTTCTGGAATATCAGGATAATGCGTCAAAATGTCCCTTAGAATAGCAGTTGTATCCAATTCGCCCTTGTATAGAGGCTCCTCCCTAGGCTTCTCTTCGGTCGGTGGTGTGGGTGCTTCCTTCTCTGCGCGCCTTTTTCTAAGTCTAGAAATGCGACCTTTGATACGTCCAATCGCCAGTATGTCTAGTTTCAAGGTGTTAGCAAGGGTATGTATGTCAGCGTTAAAGTCTTCTTCGAGAATTCGCTCAGCAATCTTTTCTGCTGGAAGACCCTGTTCTTGAAGCATACGGATTTCTTCTTCGAGAGTTATCTCAGGCTCTTCTTCGTGTGATTCCAACTAATTCACCAAAAAACTAATTTATCTTCGAGAAAATAAAAATCTTTTCGTAGGAAAGAGAGTTGAAAGCACTAATAGTTGGCGGCGGGCCCGCTGGGTTGGCGTGTGCTGAACAGATTTTGGCTCAGAACGAGTTCGACGTTGCTGTTGTCGACAGGAAATTGAGGATCGGCAAAAACCCGAGGTGTGCCGGCGGGATTAGTCTCTACATGATGGAGAAGGTAGGCTTTTCTGTTCCACAGTCTTGTATTGTTGCTAGTCTTAGAAGGGTCAGAATTTATGCGCCGAACATGACATATTGGGAGTTGAAGGGTAGTCAAGATTACGGCTATGTTTTGAACCGTGAACTGTTTGAACAGTCCATGGCTGAGAGAGTTGAAGGGTTAGGCGGAAAGTTTGTCTTGGGGCATTCGGTGTCTACTAAAGACTTGGAGTTTTGGCAGAGTCAATACGATTATATTGTAGGCGCAGATGGGGCCGTTTCTGTTGTGCGACAATGGCTAGGTCTTCCTAATTTTTCAGGTGACGTTCATCTTGGTGTTCAAAAAACGATAACAATGGACTCTTATCCTCAAGACACCATAGAGCTATATTTTGGAGAGAAGGTTGCACCTGAAGGTTATGGTTGGATTTTTCCCGGCGGAAACGGTTTAGTCAGAATTGGGTTAGGTATCCCCGTGTGGAGAGGTTGGCGCGCACATACTCTTTTAGAAAATTTCATTCAGAGGCACGTTTATGACTATAAGGAAATCAGCCCCGTAGCAAAACAGATACCCACAACTAAGATGCCGGAAACAGGTGTCTACGGTAGAGTTGTCTTGGTTGGTGATGCCTTACCCAGCACGGACCCTCTGACTGGAGGTGGAATTTGCCAAGCAATAGCTTCAGGAAAGGCTGCGGGGCAGGCGATCTCCGAGGGAAAACCTGAAAATTATGACCGTTATATTGGTTGGCTGCGGAAACAGAACAACCGGCGATACAAACTCAAGCGAGTGCTCAATTCTTTTAGTGACCAAGATTTCAACAGCTTAATCGAGGTTATGCATGGGTTCAAGCCAAAAACCATGTCAATTGGAACCGAGTTGAGAAGAGCTGTCATTCGTTTGTTGTTGCGACAGCCACGTCTCCTCAGAAAGTTTTTTTAGGTATTTACACTAAATTAATCTCCAGGTGAAAAAATGGCAGTAAAGAAACTGCTGTTTGTAGCCTTGCTGACATTGACCATCACTCTAACAGGGGTCGTCTTCGCTCAAAACCAAACGGGAACGCCTACGTCAACTCCAACCTTTGACTTTGAGCAGTTGATGTCAATAGTGAGCTTCATCGCCATATTCGCTGGTGTCTTAGCGAGAGCCTTTCTACCATACCTTCGGAAATGGCTCGCAGACGAAGCTATAACTTTTCAAAAACGTTACGTCGCCATAATCATTGCGAGCTTCATTACTGCTTGGCTTGCTTGGCCAGACTTTTCAGCAGTCTTCACGGACTGGTGGCAGATATTGACAGCATCGTTTGTGTTTGGTTTCGGGTTACAGGCTACATACACTGAAATCTACGCGTGGTTCGCGGCAGCAATCAGCCAAGAACTAACAAAGGCTCCATCTAAGCCTTCGCCAACAACCTAAAAGGAAAAGGAAAATTCACACACAATTAAGTGAAAGAAGGGTTTACGGAGAGGAAAGAATGTCGGAGAAGACCGTTCTAGAGAGCATCAAGGAAAATGTGAGAAGGCAGAATGACTCTTGGCGTTTTGTTATGGGTCGCGAGGTCCTTACCAAGAGTGAGGTGTTGAAGCGTTTAGACAATGATAAGGGTTTTAGGAAAAGCTTGGTTAAGATGGTTGTAGAGTTATCTATCGACATACTCGCTCGAAAACCAGAAAGCTGAAGACTAGGAGAGTTTTGTCTTGTGGCTTGTTGTGAGACCAGTTTTTGACGATGTCACAGAAATAACCTTTAACGAAGCCCAAGATGTGATTGACTACTTTGCTGAAAAAGGCGTTGCCTACATTGATCTTGCAAAGGAAGACGCTGTGAGAGAGAATGTTGAGAAGATTCTGAAAGAAAACCCTGAAACAAATGTGCATCATGCAGACCACGGGTCAGAAGATAAGATTTGGGGAAACGACAACAGGCCCGTAATCGACCTTGAAAACGTTGATCTGCTTAGAGGCAGAGCCATATACAATAACAATTGTAGCTCTGCGAAGAAGCTCGGGGTAGAAGCCTGGAAGCGAGGTTGCCTAGCTTTCTGGGGCTATACCGAAGTCGTATACTTCACCACCGATGCCCTGGAAGAATTTAAGGAAGCCATGAACTACGGCTTGAAACGTAGAATTGACGGTTTTAGCTGGAGTGAATGTCTCCAAAAAACCAAGGAACGTATGACGGAGCTAATAGATGCACTAGTTAAAGCTGGAAAGGCTCTGGCTGCCTCCTGCCTAAGGCTCGACAGGGACTCACTGGTCTGTTATAACTCGGAACCGCCTCAGAGTGGTTGCGTGTTTAGGCGTTTAGCCATCCGCTTGTTTGGTCCTGAAGTTGGTTGGAAACTTAGGGAAAGTCTGAAAAAATACACTAGAACGCTACGTTTTGCTTGCGGGTGTTCAAGTAATATCATCCCATAGAAGAGATGATGATGTCGAAGCTGAAGTTTATGATGCCTGTTATGTCAGGTTTAACTACTAAGGTCAACGTGACTGGGATAGTTTCATTGACGTTAATCAGTTGTCCAGCGTAGTTCCAATTTAAGGTTATGTATGTGGATGCATTGGCCGGTTTCCAGTTTTGAACCCATAAACCAATAGTGATGGGCACATTCCCCGTGTTTTGGATGTAGACCGTTCGATTCACTTCTCCTCCAGGTTCGATGATGCCCCAGTTTATGGAAGACACAACTTGGGTTAGCCCTTTATCCCAGTAGACTCCGACACCCACGGCTTTGACTGAGGCTACGGTGGGAATCGGAATATATCTGATTGAGACTCCGTAAACTAGGACCCCTAGCACCACACTGAATATAATGAGGGCGACAACTAACCGTTCAGTTTTCATTTCTATCAATAGAGAAAGCGAGGCGCAAATTATATAAAGTTTCTCTGTAAAAGAATACTTTGCCTCGCGTCGGGGATAGAGAGAAGTTAATGACGCTGCCCCCAAGCGACGGAGCCCTGAGTTTGCCTCGTCCGGAAGAGTTCTCTATACGGAGACTTCCCACGGACTTGTTGGCAACGGGGGCACCCCATCATGTTTCTCTACAGGCGCGAGGCAACAAATTTTAAAGCAGACTAGCCTACTGTATTGTGGTGAGTCTAAATGGCTACGGTTTTGGATCGTAAGCCTATCAGAACTTATCTTAAAGAACGTGAGCCTCTGGTGCCACGTAAAAAACTTGTGGACATATTTGGCATTGATCCCTTTGGATACACGTTTGAGCAAGTGCCTGCTGTAATTGACCGTGTTAGACGTGAGGATGCGGTTGAGGTTATTGCAGCTTCAAAATGGGCACGTAGCTTAGCTGAGGGAGTTTGTGGTCCTGGATATGTTGGACTTACTCCCGGCACACCAGAGTATGAACGCTGCGTCTATACAGTTAGCCACAGAGTTGCGGAGAAAGTGACCCCAACGGCGTTACCGCCACCAGCAGTTCCGCCACCAAGACCACCTAGAGCACCTAGACGTTCACTAGGGGAATATTAAGATGGCTAAGATTCTTGAAGACGGACCAGTTCGACGGTTTCTAAGGGAACGTAGTGGTCAGTCTTTCGCACAAATGGGTTTGGCGGCAGAATTATTCTGGAAAGAAATTGATGCTCTAATAAAAGATGAACAAGAGGCAGATAAGAAGTATAGTAAACTGGCCCAAGAGGCTGAAAGACTCCACCTCCCAGGCACTCTATTCATTCAGATTGCTTCTGACGAGGGAAGGCACCAACTTTTCTTGGAGCAATACAAGACAAATTATAAACGGTAGGATCAATTTGCGGGTTGCTGAGAAGATTTCCCGAAATATTGAAGAAGGACCTGTTAGACGTTGGCTTCGTGGGCGTGAGCCTTTTTTGAAGCGTGTCTGGTCTCCCGAAGTTGTTGGAGTTAAGGGAGTGGACGCCGACATAGATCGACTAAAAGAAGCAAAGAAGGCGGAATGGCGCCAAAAAGGATATTCGGAAACTCTCATCAGTATGGCTGTAAGTCTGGCTGATGATTGGGCTTTTTCCATGGCAAGTGCGTTTGCACCACCAGAGCTGAAAGAGTCTGTCCTGAGACATATTTACCCGAAAGCGTTAGATGTGGCGGACAGATGGATAACCAAGATTGGAGAAGCCGTTAAGTCGTCCCTTTTGGAACTTAAACCATGATCTCTAGGCACAAGTTTCGTATGTTTTCAGGATATTGTAGGCTCACAGGTCGGAAGTGTTCAGAATCATTCGACCCCATAAACGACAAGCAAAGGCTTAACTGCTCAAACTGTAAACTTGCTGAAGGACAAGAGTAGGATTCGGGAGGTGAAACCATGGAAGAGGAAGAGGGAGAAGAAGAGACGGGTGAAGAAGAAGGCGAGGAAGGAGAAGGGTCCGAAGAGGGTGAAGAGTAATTACTTCTGTTTCCGCATTATGTCTATGATGCGGTCGACTTCATCTTTGGTTTTCTCTTTAAGTAACCTGCTGACTTTTATTGTATCCCTTACGTCCCGGCTATTTAACTCGCTTAGGATCTTTTGAGCTATGTAGAGAGCTAGATTTTCAGGTGTGTTCTCTTGTTCTCTGAGCACATCTACCGATACTTCTTGGAATTCGTCGTCCGTGTAGTCTCTGAAGCGCAGAAGAACGAATCTGCTGAGCAGCTCTTTGGGAAGACGGGTGATGTCGTTTGCCGATGCAAAGACCCATGTTTTGAGCCGTAGAGTGCGGTGTCTGCGGTATTTCGTTTCAGAAACATAGCCTTTGTGCATTAGGCTGAGTAGAGCTGAGAGGTTTTCTGCGTCGTCGATTTTGTCGAGTTCATCTATGATTAGGTAACGGGGGCGCTCGTTGAAGAGGATGTCGAAGACTCCAGCCTTGGTCAGGGAGCTGCCTAGAATGAAACGGCTATGAGGTAGGCGGGACAGTTCTTCGAGCATAAGGGTTTTGGCTGAGGCTACGCTTCCCCACAACAGTGCGTGGACTGGTCGTTCAGCATTTAGACTCCTAACAACTATGTCGATTTTATCCGAGTGTCCAGTGATTATCTTGAAGAGGTCAGGTGGAAAGGCTTCTTCAGCTACGGCTTCTTGGATAAATGCACCTTCGTAGTCGGCTAGAGCCTTCTCTAAGGCTTGCAGATTAAAAGCTCGATATGCACAATACTTGTTCGATTTGAAAACTACTTTTAGGATTCTCCGTGTAACCAAGCTGTTAAGTGTCCTTGGATCAGCATAAGCATCACTCCATGCGAAACCATCATAATCATTTTTTGGAGGATGAGTCTTCTCCCACTCCACTATTGTTTCTAATAGCTTCTTCATGCTGCCATCTGTGTCATGGGAAAGAATAGTTAAGACTGCGTTGTAGACTTCTTGGTTAAGAGTTGTAGAGCTCATTTTTCTCTTAAGACTTAAATGTGGTTTGGAGGTAATTAAACTATTGAGGTTGTTAAATGCCAACAGCAAGGGAACTTAATCAAAAAATAGGTATGCTACCTGGAGAGTGGTCGAGTTTTCTTGCGGAAGCTCATAGACTTGTAAATCAAGCTGACCTTTCAGCAGAGCTCAATAGTGTTATCAACACCCTCGCCATACCAAGTCCCTACACGACACCCGAGCAAAGAATCAAAAATGCTATTACCTATGCGACCCAAATACAAACCAGAATGCGAGAAAACATTGCAAAACTCCGCACATTCTTAACCGCTTAGCCCTCTCTCCGTCTTTATTTTTTGTGCAACATAGACGCTTGATTTATAAATTAGAATTTAAGAGTTGAAGTCGAAAGGTGTTTAGAATGGTCCGCACCCTCGAAGAAATGGCCACCAAGGGCCACACGAAGGCAACAGCCAAAGACGCCTCCATAAAGGCTAGTTGGGCTGCGGCTAAAGATCGTTGCATATCTCACTACGCAGAGATGCCTTTCGGGGCAACCAGAAAGGCAAACCACGCTGCCGCGGTGAGGGCTGCAACACACCGCACCGACTGGGAGAAGTGGCGCAAAAACTGGGTAGCCAAGATGGCTGAGTGACCTCAGCTATCTCAACTAGCCTATCTCCATCGAGTGTTCGGCTCCCGAACACTTCCCCTTTTTTTACATGAAAGTGTTTAAATCATACCAAGGGTTTTCAGCAGAGCTATTACCCCAATCAACGTCATTGCTACACCTATTAGGCGTCCGTGGAAAGGGGGTTTTAATTTGTTTTTGAGGTGGTTGTTTCCCCAAGCTGAAATCGGGTCTGCTATGAAGGATCCTATTGCCAAAGGCGCAGCCACCATGATGACAATTCCTGTAATCTGAGAATACATTGCCACTCCTAATGCACACGCTATACCTTCAGCGATTGTGGTAGTGCCTATGGCTGTAGCTGCGGATAAGCCTAAGACCATGTATCCTGTGACGCTGAAGGGACCATAGTTGCCGCCAGACGTCCCCTTCTGATAGCCTATTAAGAACCCAAGAACTGAAAAAAGCCATTTGTGATTCTCTAAGTGAATTTCTTCCAGTTGCTTGACCGCATAGGACCGCACGACAACGAAGACGCCCATGACAACCGCGAAGATGGCGATTACCTGTTTAAGTGCTGATGGCGGTAAGTATGTTGCGGTTACGTATGTTGCTAAACCCATAGCTATAAGGCTTCCACAAAGGGTTAGACCTACAGCTTTAAAGTTCACGTTCCTAAATTTGATATGCCATGCTCCGCCCCAAAGTCCACTGATCATCTCACTAACTAGGATGGCTGGAACGATGACCTTAGGTTGATAGCCAAGTATTACCAATAATGGAGAAAGTATTGTCCCAAAGCCTCCTCCGAGACTGTTGTCCACCATCTCCAGTAGGAAGGCTAAAAGAAGCAGTGAAATGAAATCCAACATAGAAGGTCCTCGCAACTGTTATTTAGGTTATTAATTATTATTTTAGATTTGGGATACCCTTGCCTTTAATTCTTCAGAAGTTTAGATTGATTTTCACCGACGGCACGACTGAAACAATTGAAGCCATTGGGTTGTGGCTTGCTTGGTTCAAGGGAAAGCTCAAGGCGGCTGAAAAGGGAACCGTCTTGTTGAAGGTAGAAGAGGTTTATGAGTCTTTAAGCTCCGCTGCGAAGATGTTTCACGTGAGATACATTGACCTAGAAACAGGTAGAACGCAGGAAAAAACAATCTCCGATATTGAGCAATACGACCTCTACAGAGCCCAACGTGAGGGAAAAATATCTATAATTTCCATTCACCCTGTAAAGTGAGATTAAAAAATGATTGTGCTGACTAAAGAGGAGGCCAAGGTAGAAGTATCTCATTTCATCGATGGAACTCTCAGGGAGTTTGTGACTCGAACACCCAGAATAGATACACCGCCAATTTGGAAGTGGAGTCCCGAGTGGCCGTTTGTATTTTATGTTCCAGATCTGATCTTGGTTCCTGAGCCGGTTGTGGTCTTATGTTGGATGTCTAATAGAGATAAGACTGCGAGGGCTCTGAGATTTAGTTTGGCTCATGAATACTGGCACTATGTTCAATATCAAACTCGACCACGCCTATGGGGTAAGTGGGGTAGTGAGGTATTAGCTGACATTCAAGCTGCCCGACTGACCGGAATTTCACCGAGGGAAAATGAAGTGCTATGGGACGAGTTGATCTCAGGGGTGTTGGCGACTAAGGAGTTGAGAAGCCCCGGATCGTTGGAGGAGTTTAGGCGAAGGTTTGAGTATGAAGTTGTTGCCACACCAGGCTTCATGGCTTTGTCTCGAGAAGCTCAAACTAAAGCGGTGGAGGAGTTTCTTAGGGAGTATGAGGCTCATCCACGTAAGGAGTTCTTCACTTTATTGGGTGGCAAGGTTTGGGCTAAGTTTGATGTTTATCCATGGGGTAGGGTTCTGACTTTCCTTCTACCAGAAGAGTGGTAACTTGAGGAAGACTGTTCTGGTTAATTTTCAGCGTCTCCACGACACGTTACTATCGTTAGGATATAGGTCTATATATAGGGAAAATCATTATCGAAAGGAGCGATTCCATGTCATAGTTCATCCTAAGAATGGTCGTGTGGAACTTCACATTCACGTTGACAAGTTGGAGCCTTGGAGTCCGAGTTTTCGCCATCATAGTCGTAGAACGGGAGAAGATATTAATCGAGAATATCATAATATTGTAAGGGCGCTGAGCCATGTCGGTTCTCGACAAGCTTCAGAGTAATCTCAAAAAGCACTAAAAAGGCGATTTTCACCCATAATGGCTAACTTTTAGTCGCCCACTTTCAATATCTTGTCTTGCACAGTCTCGACATAAGTTCCAGTCGTCGCAGAGGCTTCCCTCGTTGATGATTTCTACGTTGCCACAGCGCTTGCAGATTATTGTTACTTCTCTTGCCGAGCCTTTCGGTCTTGTCCGACCCTTTTTCATCATACCACCCCAAAAAAAAGGGAGTTAGAGAGCCTAGTATGAGAAGTTCTATGCAGAAGGTCCAGGAATCAAATCCTTGCCATTCTCAGGAATAAAGTGTATGACAGTGAAAGTCCCGAACCAGCCTTTATGTTGCGGACGATAATCCAGCAGACCCATCCGCGTGCCCGCATCCTCTAGGATTTCCTTGAGTGTTGCTTCTATCCCGTCTGGAAGACGCTTTGCGTCATAGACAATCTGGAATTCTGCGTCCCACTCCGGCAGTTTTGCCCTGCCCTTTAGGACACGTTGCCTCTGGATGACCACAGCCCGTTCGTCAACTTCGTATTTGTCTGTGCCTAAGGGAACTTTCTCGGGTTCAATGTGCATTGTTCCAGCAAGTAGACTCGATAGGGATATCCTTCGGACACGATATTGTTTCGCCGTGTTGATGATCATACTGTATAGTGCCTCTTGAGGGATATACAACTGTTTCTTCCCATCGATTTCCGCCATGTATGCGCTCTTAGCAGCGTCGTCGGTTGTGCTGTAGGTTTCCATTCTCATTCTGGTCTTCGATTTCAAACTCTCAGGGTGCAAACGATTCATCAACAGAGGCGTCAGACCCCTGATGTGCACATCTATTTTCTTGTAGATTTGACTCAATGTCGTAACCTCCTGTTTTTCTTCTTGTTTCGCTTTCTGCTTGTCTTTCACGGTTTTCACCCCCAAAAAAGTTTAGGTTCTGGGTGTGCCAAGGTGCCTTGCCTCACAGGACTGAACCTAACAGGACTCCACCTAACCATACCTAATAATGCCGAGGCTTGCCCAACCGCACGCAACCGTGCAAAACCAGACCCTTCAGTTCCATGCCTCAATAAGACCTTAGCATGCTGAACCTCGCTTTGCACCGCCCCACCCTGCCAAAATAACGCCTTGCCGTGCATGACCAAACAAGACCAAGCACCGCCCCTCTGAACATCACCAGACCAAATGGCACCTAAGCCTACCATACAGTGCTTCGCTGGACCAAACTTCACTATACTGTGCAGTGCCTTACAATTCCAAACCACACCACAATAAGACCCTACCCAAGGGTCCTTAATGAAGCCATGCCTTACAAGACAGTGCAGTAACCCACGATACCCCACAACACCAATCAGGGCCTCACAAAACAACACCATACCTCGAAATACCTTACCAAACCAGACAAAGCCACACTCCGCAGTTGCCCGCCCAGCGCAACAGGACCTCACCAGGAAACACCGCACCTTACAGAGCCAAACTCCACTTGACCCATCTGGACCGGACCCCGCACCGCCAGGCGATACCATACCTCGAAATGCCTCACCAAACGTTACCTTGCTACGCCAAACAGGACTGGACAGAGCCGTGCTATACAATGCCATACCTCGCAATGCCTCGATAAGACCATGCCTTACATTGCAAAACCTACCAGGACTGGACCTCACCATGTCTAGCCACACAAGACCTCACCCCGAAAGACCTCGCCAAACCTTACAGTGCAAAACTTCGCCATACGACACCCGACCACTCAGGACTCTGCCTCGCCAAGAAAGACCATGCCTTGCCAGAGAGGACAGGACCACACCGCGCCTTACTCCGCCATGAGATGTGGGTAGCCGTGCGGGTTCTACAATACGGACCATGACCAAGACGCATTGCAGAACCTGCCGTGCTACCTTCCACAATGTTAAGCATTAGAAAGCACTTTCCCTAAAGCCAAATGACAACGAACAACCAATGCCATTGTTTCAGCGTTTCCGATTGAAACCTGTTCATGCTCTGCCCACCGGCTGCACAATTTCAAAGAATTCTTTAATTGCATGAGTTTAATTGCATCGTTCTTGTCTGGCTCAACGGTTGCTGGGTCTTGGTAATGCGAGATTACTCTGCCACTCGGCGTCGTCACACTTGCAATTGGAGTTGAGAACTCCTTACGAATCTCAGCGGGTGTAAAGTGAACAAGTGACTGGATCTCCTTGACATCAAAGTTATAGTGTTGGAGCCGCCTAATATTTGCCTTCAGCTCCGCTTCAGTGAAGCCTTTCCCGTGGCTGCTGTTAAGCCTCACGGCTTCAGCAAACAGACTACCCTCAGTTTCAAAGGGAAGTGTCAGAGCATCAATGTATTCTATGAGGAACCGTTGTCTTGCGGCGACCCGATGAAAACCATCTATCACAATTTTCTTGCCTTGGTAAAGACCTACTTTGATCGGTGGAAAAACAGCTCCAGCTTCAAGAGCGCGGGCATAACTCTCAACAGTGGCTTGGTCAACTTCTTTTCGTGGATAAAATGACCATTCAAAAACTAAGTCTCTGATTTTCTCTGCACTCACAGGTGCATGGTCCCAATCTTTCACAGGTATCTTTCGTCTGGTTACTTCTTGCACTTCCGTTTCCGTGTTTTTCATGTTTCTCACCCCAAAAAAGTTAGAGCTGTGTCATCCATGATTTTATGTCTTTCTTGACTATTAAGTCGAAGTTTTGAAGGTTAGTTGGCTTGATGCCTCTGTCTAAGGCTACTTTTGTATCCATTTCTAAGGCTATTATCAGCATTTGTCTGAAAGCCCAGGGGTCAATGTTGCTCTGAACTGCCCAAAGTCTCAAGCTTCTCAACTTTAGCAAGCACGCTTCAAAGTCTTTTGCGTTAACTGTTTCTTCCATTATGGATTCTCCCTTAGTTCGCTTTTGATGTGGTAGCCCCTTTTGCATGGTTTACTTGAAGGAGAGAAACCAAGTTCGTCAAACAGCGCCCGAACCAACTCCAGTTCCTTTTCATAATAACCACTCGGGATCTTAGCATAACCAAAGCATGTTTCATAATTGAGGCGACCGATCACATACCAATCTACGAATTCGTGTGTTGCTTCTATAACTTGTCTTGGATATGTTTTATCTGGAATCCACGGCTCAACACTAGCCCATGTTGGCAAACCTATCTGATGTGCTTCTTGAAGCATTTTTATTCGTGCAGGGTTAGACGGCGCCAGAGGCTCATCTTCAAGTGGCATGACAGATGTTAAAGTAGACCCAACCCATATTCGTGCGCCATCATTTGTGGCACGAACAAAAGCTGGAAAATCCCTTTCAACAAGAACACTCTTCGTCAATATCATTATTTTATGTTTGGTCTCTGATAGAATGCCGATTGTTTTGAGTGTTAACTGTTCAACTAATTCTCTTGGTTGATAAGGGTCAGTCACGAATGAAACAACAACTGTCAACGGTTTCCTTGTGTTTGCAAGTGCTTTTGCTTTTCGAACTGGATCAGCTAACTGAGTTCGATGTTGCCATATTGGATGTTGAGACCAACAGTATTTACACTTGAAGGGACAAGGCGCCGGATACACAGTGATCTGCTCGTCAGCGTATTCCACGTTTGTCATTCTTTCCACTCTTCGATTGTCAGTTTCTTTTCTCCGCCTATTTTGAAGGAGATTTTTATGTCAACAGAAGAACCGCCGCCTCTGGGACCTGGAGGCATATCCTTGAAGGGGAACATGCTGTCTTCACACAGGTCTTTGGGCACGTAGATTAGGTATTTGCCGTCTTTCCTTCTGAAGAGGCGACCTCTTCCTTCACTGACCATGTGGCTTTTCACCTCCCTTTTTCTCGTCGAGGGTTTTCATGAATTCGTCGAATGCTTTGCGTTGGGCTTCGCCGAGTTCGTTGGCTAGGTCTTTGTCGGCTTGGCTCATGTAAATGATTAAGATTTTCAAGGCCTTGTAGGATGTATGCCCTGTTTCATGGAAATGGTCTTTTTGGTCACAGGATTTGTCCAGTTTGGCTGTGTGTGGATACTTGATTTCGGCTAGATATGCTCCACACTTTTCACACTGTAGAACAAGTATCATTAGGCTTCTGTCTACGAGTTCCTTGAAGAGTTGTTTTTGCTCAAGCATTTTTTACACCCCAAAAAAAGATTAGGGATTGAAGATTCTATGTTCTCTTTCAACTCTTTCCATCCATTTGATTTTTCTGACAAAGATTTGCACGTTGGACGCAATTCTAGCCGCCAAGACTGGTCTTTTTGGGTCACCTTCCCAAACTTCACTCAGTTCAATGAAGCCATATTCGGCTAGGAAGTTGAGAGTCATCAGAAGCTGGGTAGCGGATGCTTTTCTAAGACCTTCTTTGGTGCTTAGTTCGTTGAAGTCGAGCCATTGCCCATCGGATAAAACTTCAAGAATACCATCTATCATTTCTTTTTTACTCCGACGAGTATTAGCACCGCACTGAGAGTGATGAATCCTATGCCGAGCCATGTTATTCCCGGATTGCGACTTCGCCATTCATATTTTGCTGAGGGAATCTCCATGTGTGGCACTTCTGGAGGAGCAGCCACTTGCTCTTGATAGACAGTTGCCGCTACGAAGATGACGCCGACAATCACTAGGGCTATTCCGATTCCTAACAGATTTTTGTTCACGTTCTCACCCCAAAGGAGGGTTGATGGTAAACTCTCCGTCAAGTAGTCTGTTGAGTTTTTTTAGCAAGCGGCCAAGTTTTTTCATGTGCTTCTTTTGTTCCGTGATAGAATAAATAGGCGAGTTTTCACCCCTTCGGATGTCCCATCTAAGGTTTCGGCGGTCTTGACGGTATTCGTTGTCGACCATGCGCCTGAGTGTCGCAAGTTCCCACTCAGTTAGCCTCGGCCTAATAATCTTTCCCAATTCGGCACCAAAAAATATTAAATCTAAAGGCGCCTATAAATTTTATGCAAAATGGGGCCATGTTTCATTATTTCTAAATTCACAGTTCGGTTCCCGAACACCAAATTGGTTGCGAGGGGAGGATTTGAACCTCCGACCTCAAGGTTTCTCAGTTTGAGAGGAACTAAGGAACGGCAAGCGTCTGGCTGCAGCCTTTAGTTTCCGTTCATCATAGTTCATATGAGCCTTGTTGGACTTCCTGGCTGCCACACCTCGCAAATTTTTCACCCCAAAAAGAAAAAGGGTTTGGATCTATGTTTGATGGCTAATTACTTCTTTCTGGGCACTCCGCCACCACCACAGCCATCACCAGCACACTGAATCGGTGGAGTATAGTTTCCTCCACTGGTGTAAAATGCGTTTGTAGAGCTCATAGTGACAGAGTAGGGAGTGTCAGCGTGTGGTGTCACGTTAGTCCAATCACAGGTGTTGAGGTTTGCATAATACTTTAATTCCGTGTAGTGTCCATTCAAAGTGTTAGTTGTGTCGCTACTTTCAGAACTAGCCGAGCATAGATTGTCTCCGCCGATCGTGAAGGTTGCTTCCATAAAGCACCAAATACCTATCTTTCCCGGATCCCACATGTAGGCTCTGAACGTGTTAGGTTGTGCCGTCTGCTCTATCGAAAAATCAAGGTAACCAAGACCAGTTGAACCTTCACCTGCAAGTTTGACAGCGTCATTTTCAACGTAGCCCTTTCCTATGATGTATGAAGCCGCAGCAATCCAGAAGCCACCGCGATCTTGGAAGAAACCTACTTCTAGCCACTCCAAGTTTTTCCACACAGTGTCGTATCTCATTATGCATAGGCTGAACCAAACAAAAGAATATTGAGAATCTGAAACATGGTTGTCGTAAACATAGATGTGCCCACGAATACCTGTGGCATCGCGAGGTTGTAGAAGAAGAACCTCCGCATACCATCTGCTAGGTTCAGAACTCGTAGTTGCGGTCACTATTGATGTTGGGAATAACATCGGAATCAAAACTAAGAGAGCTAAGAGTAGCGCTGAAATTTTTACTTTGGGAAGTAGAAGCAGATAGAAACCAATCATGAAGAGAATCATGCTCGCTGTGGTGAACAATGGGATAATAGTTCTCATCGAAGAATTGTAAGAAATAATGGACTCATAATGTATCCTCGGAATACTTTTTCCAAGAGTTTTTGAAAGCAAATCATTATTGGCGTTTACTCTCTGATGGAAATATAAAGCCAGACTCAGCAGACAAGTGGCAACACAGAAGATTAGGAGTATGCCAAAGGTGATCACAGCGTGTTTTCTATTCAGGTTTTTCACCTCCTTTTTCACCCCATTAGAAAAAAGTTTTTAGTTAGTCTTTGGAGTTCCATTCTATATCTAGGTCGTTTTCGTGGTTTTCAAACCATTCATCTAGGGCCGCTCGAGCTATTTTTGTCTTGATCTTTAATGTTGGGATTCGCCCGTGCTTCTTGGTCCAGTTCAGGATATATCTGTTCATTTTCTCTGTCTGCTCAGGTGTTAGTGTCAGGTTGATTCTGTTATTGTTCTTTTTCGCCGTTTTACACACCCCATATTACACATAGCACATAGGTATTTATGTGTTTAGACAGGTGGAAATAGAAAAAAGGGAGTTAGGCTGTTCTGTTTTTCAATGTAAACCGAGGAACTGGTTTTATTGATGCTTCAGCCATGATTTTGTCTATGAACTCTGTGATTTTCCTCTCTATGATTTGTTTGTCTTTGCTTTGAGGTTTACGTCCAAAGTCGGTTGATGGAACATAATAGGATATTTTGGTGCAGTGGTTACTTGTTGTGTAGAGTTTTCGTTCAATGTCAAAGCTCAGTCCATCTGTGTATTTCCTACGCCATTCTTCGTAGGTTACATGGTTTGCATAGAAACGGACTGTATGTCTATCGGTTTCAACCTCGGATATCCTACCATTACGGACGACAACCCTGATGTCTCCTTGAAGATTTGTTATTCCATCTATTGCTATTCTGTGGGCTAGTTTCTGTAGGACTTCTTCGAACTGTTCAAAGTTGAATAGACTTCTTGTGGTTGGTATTTTCTCACCCCTCAAAAAAGTTTAAGGCTCTTTTACGAATGCTTTGAGTGAGAATCGTGTGCGGCTGATCGGTGGCGGTGGGCATTGTATGTGCCATTCTATTGAATCGTCGGCGTAGTCTATGCAAGCGAATTTTCCATGTATAAGTTTACCGTCCTTAATCCGGTCGGGTTGTTTATGTGTTCCACGACGGAATGCTTCATGGACAATGCTAGTAGTCATACCATAAAGTGCATCTTCAGGTATGACACCTGAATCACGCAGTTTCTTTTCTACATAGTTATGTAGCCATTCGTGCCCTTCTGGTTTGGTTGAGAATCTCTGTTCTTTAAAGGTGGCTAGCTCGTAGATTCCCTGCTTACATTTGTCACAGGTTCCTATTCTTTTAGGAGCAACATACGAGTATGTTTCCGTAGGCGGTTCTTGTTCCACAGAATTCACCCCAAGAGAAAAAGAAAAAGAAGTTAATGCTGAGGCTTTTGCTCTTTCGCTTTTGCGATTATTGTCCATTTAAACTTGTTTTTCCCTATAGACTCACATCTCTCCTCGAGAACCTCTAAGCCGCGTCTTGCCCATAACTCTCGGATTTGTTGCTCGAGAGATTTGTATGTCATTTGGTTTCCTCCCGTTTTTTCATATAGGTTTCAAACGGGAATAGTTGCATTTCTATTTGCTTAACTATTTCTCTCGCGTCAGAGTGTTGTGGTGGAATCCACTCGAGGACTCGTTTTCCTAACTCGTTGCACCTGAAGAATTTTTTGAGATGCTCTACTGTTGGGTATTTGTGGATCCATCCGTGGATGTCGTAGTGAGCTATGCTACCACAGTCAAGGTGGAGAAACCTGTAGAAGTAAGGTGACAGGATTGGTGGTTTCTTTTGATCTTCAGCGTTGTAGAGTGTTCCATGCTGCATTATTCGTTCAAGGTTTCTGAGTATGCGGTCTTTGCTCCATACGATATTGCCGTTGACGAGAATTGAGGCTCCGAGGCGATGTTCATCAATGAGTTTCTGTATCAGTAGCCTGGCGTCGGCTTCTCTCATTTTGATGATGTCTTCGGGTTGCTTGAGGACTGCTACTGCTTCAGCTATGTCTTTCTCGCTTCCGAAATAGGTTATTTTTATCATTTACTATCCTACCTCCACATCGGGCACAGATGATGCTGACTACTCTCTCAGTCTCTATTGTGTAGTCTTCTGGACTGCTGTCTTTGTCCATAGTTATGTCTGAGGCACGAGTTTCAGTTACCATGTCGAAGGTTCGTGAACCACAGGGACATTTTAGACATCCATGTTCATCAAAGACTAGTGTCATTTATTCACCCCGCGAAGAAAAAAGGGAAAGTTAGGCGCTGTGCACCTTTGATGTTGTTTGAAAAGATTTAAGGTCATGTTCTGCGTGTTTGGCAATGAAATGTTGTCTCTCTCGTTTGTCGAGAGCCTTGTTTCCATAACGTATCCAGATGGCACCACAAGAGCATTCGATGCGAATGAGTTTTCTAGCGCCTTCTAGTTCCCCGACTTTCATTCTCATTGGCGGTGTTGCTCTTCCGTGTTCATCTGTTTCCACAGGATAACTCAATTCTGTTTACACCCCTCAAAAAGAAAAAGAAGGTTAGATTACTTCTCGCTTTCTGTGAATGCTTTCAATGAAAAGCGGTCATGCCATATTGGTGGTGGTTTCCAATAGAAGATGGATATGTCGGGAGTATTCCATTGGTTTCCGAGATCCCATATCTTACTTGTCGTGCCGCACCATTTAGGGTCAATCCTCAGTGTATCAGCACAAATTATGCTGTATGGATGGTTTGAGAACATTGCCATGTTGACCAAGCATGCTCTGTAGAGGGGGAGGTTAATTTCGATACCGAATAGCACTAGGTTTGCTTTCGGCATCATCTGACTTGCTACGAGTAGAAACCGTCCACTTCCTACACAAGGATCTAGTTGAGTCTTGAATGGTGGGTCCATGGGTTTCAAATGGCTCGGTCGAACATGATAGGTTAGCCAATACCAAGTAACGTATTCCAGATAAGAGTTGTAACAGAACCATTCGTCAGTGCCATCCAACATTTTCTCTGGATAGACCATTTTCGTCATAAATTCGACAACCGCCCTTGGAGTCATGTTCTGACCTGGTTGTGTAAGCTCCAGATCCATCTCATATACTTCTCCGATGTAGTCCCAAGGTTTAGCCATGGCAGCCGCGTAATAGTGCTGAAAATAGTCTAGGCCTTCCAAGTATTCATATAGTGCGTCCTTCTTTAGATGGAGTCCCTTGAATCCCTGTAGCGGCGGCATACTTGCGAGTCCCGTCTTCTGGTTGAGCACAAGCCACTTGGCCAGATACTCCACCATAATCTCCCAAGACCGGAAACCGTAGTGTCCAGTTTTCATCTTGATCTCTTCAATCATTCTTAGAAGCACATGCTTCGGGTTGCTCTGCGAGTATTTGTTGACATTGATCCGATGTATTAATTCTAGCAATTCTTGGCTCAATTTACACCCCGAGAGAAAAAGATTAGAGTGGTTCTATTTTGAGTTCTTTGAAGCCTTCATTGGCGCAGATGAACCATTTTCCGTTTTTGTCTCTAACGAGATCTCCGACACTCATGCTGGTATGGGTTAGCCCGAGTCGTCTGATGTATGCGTTCGCTTCTCCACGTGGAGACCACATTTCTCCCTGCATTATGCGGAAGACTTCTTCCAAGTTTCTGGCCCAAATGTCTGTGACTTTCTCGTATTTGCTTAGAATGTCGCCGAGTGTTGCCTTATTGAACTCTTGAAAGTCAGGGCGGATGGCGTAGAAGACTTCATATCTTTGCTTCCTTTTCCAAAATCTCATTCTGAAAAGCCTCCTTTCTGTGATAACCTAGCATCACAGTCTTTACACAGCGGGATGCATACTTTTCGAGTGAACATGGACCCAGGCTCTCTGAAGCAAAGGCGCCGGAACTTCTCCAATGATGGAATTTCTCGACCGCACTCGATGCATGTGAAGATCAGGCCGTAGGCTGCCCAGTAAACTTTGTAGAGCTGTCGGGTAGGAAACTTGGAGGCGTATTTCCAATATTTCTTGGGCACACTTTTAGCTGGTTCTATCACTTTAACACCCCATAGAAAAAGGAAGGATATTCTAAGTCTTTTTCTCGTTTGGAAGGTCCAAAACTACTTTGTGTTCTACGTATCGGCATTTCTCACATCGGTATAGTTCCATAACTCCGCCTATAAATCTGAAGAATCCTAAATTATCTAAGTTTCGTTCTTTACAGTTTGGGCATTGCTTGGACGTCGAAGTAATCAGGTTCCAGCCTGCTTTCTCACGTTTCTTAATTATACGTTTGGCAACTTTTTGTTCTATGTCTTCGCCGATTATGAGTTCTATGGCTTCTTGGAAGGTTTTTCTTTCAACGAATCGTAATATGCTCTTCGGCGCCTTCTTCAAGACTTCTTCTGCCATCAAGACAACTCTCCTTTGTATTCAACTCCGAAACGTCTCGCTATCTCTTCAGCGAGTATTCGCCTGTGGCAATGCGCTGGATCCTTCTCGTAGCAGACTAGGAGGATGTTGCCGATTTTGGCTTCACTAGCTCGTTTCTCCATCCAGACTCGTGCATCCCAGTAGTGTCTAATCTCTAGCAAATACCTTTGCTCATACGCTTGCCAGTCTTTCAAAACGGTGAGCTCCTTTAGCTTCTGTGATGTTGGTGCTACTTCATCGTTGCCTCTATTCCTCATGACGAAGTATACGAAGCAGGAGCCGAGTTTCTGGGCTTTGGCTTTGGGTTTGTTGGCTAGGTAGGTTGTATAGATTGGCATTACTCTTCGACCTCAACTGGTTCCACGGCGACATCTTCAGGTTTTGCGACCTTGAGTCCAACTTCTTGTGCTTCCTTTGCCGAATCGTAGAGTTTGTCTTGTTTGACCCACATTCTAATAAGCAACCGATATTTTGTCTTCTTTGGCAAGTTTTCACCCCAAAAAATTAGGTGTGTTGTTCCGTGAATAGTTTTAATGAGAACTTCTTTGGGCTTATTATCGGTATTGGTTTCATGGCGATATCCTTCGGGAGATACTGTAGGTTCATGCAGGCTTGTATCATAAGGAGGAGTCTTTTAGTTGATTGTTCGTCTAATCGCGGGTCGATTTCATGTATGGACACTTGACCTGGACCAATCCCAGCCATCACTCCACAATCGGCAATCATGTTGAACATCCACATTGAAGTAGCCATGATTTCGATGGGTGTGGCACATTCTCGCCAAGATTGTTTCTGTAGGTTGTCATACCATTTGCCTATGACTTCCCTGTTCTTTTCAAGCCAGTTACGGAAGGCTTCAAGCAGAGACTTTCTGAAGAGCCTGATTATTTCTTCCATTGGCATATTCCCTCAGAGAGAATTTGAATTCTTCTACGGGTGGTCCGATGTCTGTCGTTGTGGTTTCTCCTGCCATTTGACATGCCAGATAGTGTGCGATTGGATGTTCCTTGATGTATTGCTTCTGCAACTCAGCCATGCGCTCTATCTCGAATACGTCGAGTGTGCGTGTAAGCATCTTAACCAGTGCGCGCAGGTGCTTCTTGTTTTCCCAGAAGGTTAGAGAATTATCGATTTCTTGATAGTCAAGTCCGTATTTGTCACAATAACGTTTGAGAGTGGCTAACTCAAGATTATTCAACTCACACCCCGAAGAAAAATTAGGATTTCACTGTTTTAGTAACTCGAGCATTTTCTTGAATGCTTCTTGAACGCTTGGCGGCAACTCGTTCCATCCTTCAGCGTCAAAGGGAACTGCAAAAGCCCACATGCCGTAAACCTCTTCTACGTCCGATGTATAGAGATGATACCACTTGTATCCGTTTTTCTCCAATGCTTTTTCTAACCACTCAATAGCCTTTCGGCGTTCCTTTAACGCCGCGATAGTATTCTGCGGGTTATCACGAAAAGCAAAGAGGTATAGTTCACCTGTTTCCCTTTCCCTTGCTATGCCTAATCCCAGTTGAAACTTTCCCTTCGTCTCGAAGACTCCCATTTGGCATTTAGAGACAACTGCAGGATTGCCCTCTTTGTCAAGTGCGAATCTCGACTCTATTACCCTCAAAGTTTCACCCCAAAAGAAAAATTATAGTGGAAAAGTTTTGTCGAATTCACGGTGCACTGGGCAGCCTAATATGTAGCAGTCGCTCATTGTAGACACGACTTCTATTGGGTGTCCACATTTTGGACATGAGGGTGCAAAATCTTTTGTTTTATCTATGCTGTGTAACCAATTGCTTCCTAGGTTCTCGTAGAAGCTGGGGTCTGTTTCCCAATCCGATGGGTTCTTTAAGGTCAGTGCGGCTCGTATTTGCTGATTATCTCTTGGATCTTCCACATCGACTAGGTAAGGCACCGAGACTCTTATTTCCACATGAACTTTAACGAGCAAGTTTTTCACCCCAAAAAAATTAGGAAACTACGCGAACAAACACTGGAAACCTCATCACGCCGTTATCTGTGTGTTTGTAGTATTTGACTTGGACCTGTAGTTTGATGTCTAGAGCTGTGTAGTCCTCTCCGATGTCGAATGGATGAGGGATCTCTCGAGCGTCTGTGAACAGGTCCTTGAGTTCTCTGAGCTCCCAGTCGTTCGGTCCAGACCCAGCGCAGCCTACGAATTTGCCATCCTTAGTTAGGACTAGACTTCGGAAGAATGGAGCCCTAGCGCCCCTCCCGGGTGTGTATCCAACCACATTAACTGTCTGAAACTTCCAGTTCTTTAGTTTGAGCCATTTGTATGACCGGTCGTATTCGTAGGGAGAATTGATGTCTTTGAGTATCAGACCTTCAGCTCCTCTTCGCTTTACGTCTTCCCATGCCTTCTCCAATTCAAAGGTGTAGGAAACATACTGAATCTCTGGCGGTGCGCTCTCGAGTAGTTCAAAGAGTAGCTTTTTTCTTGCAAGATAAGGCTGCTTGGTGACGTCAAGTCCGTAGAGTTCCATGACATCGAAGGCTTCAGCAGTAATCGGATATCGCTTGCGAAGAGCATATTGTTTAGCCCAGTCCAGAGTAGAGCAGCGTCTCTTGTCGTCTACCAGAGTCTGGTAAACCTTGGCATGGCGTGAACTCTACCTCTTTGGTGACCGGGTTGACATAAACAGCTTCCGTGTCTACAGTGAAGTCTCCTTTGACTTGTTTGGCTGCGTCAACTAGCTCTGTGAGTCTGTGAGTGTAGTCGATTCCGTGTCTGTTTATCAGCGTGACTACGCTATTCTTCTTGACGATTTTGACCCTTGTGCCGTCGTATATGGAGGGCTCTGAATAGAGGGCATCGTTGCCGTCGTCCTAAAGGACGGTTCAGCGCAACTTCTTTTTCACTGTTCCCTCAATCAATATCCAGAACGCCTTTCTCCTCGGCGGCTAAGCCCTGTCGTTTGAGGTCTTTTAAGTCTCCATCATTACATAACATAACGATTGGTTTCTCAGTCAAAATTACACCCCGCCAGAAAAAAAGGGAAATTAGGGTTGCATTTTCCATTCGACAAGTTTCTTTTTCATGCCTTCGATCAGCTGCTTCGCATATCGGATACCTGGTCTCACAGAGTAGAGGTCGATGAATATGACCTTGTCATCCTTTTTGGCGCTGCCATTTATGTCATAACCTCGGTAGGGACCAATCGTAACTCGAACTTCCCATGATGGGAAGGTTTCAGCAAAGAGTTTGGCAACCTCCACCTCGCCACGGTCGAATATCGGCTTTCCGTCTTTGCCACATTCAACCCATGCGTTGAGTTTTTCATCGACTCTGACAAATTCGGTGTCTCCCATGTAGCCGAATGCTTTCTTCACTTCAGGCAATTTCACACCCCAAAAAGAAAAAGGAAAGCGAACAGATTAACTGATGAGCACCAGAGCAACGATGAAACCAATTACGACGCTGAACAGTCCAACTATAATAAGCCACAATGGAAAGTTAACGACCCACAGCCACGCCCATGCTTGATCTGGTGCAAAGATGAACCCCCACAGATCGTAATATGTTGTTGGTAATCGAATCCATTGATGTTGCAGAACATATTGCCACATGCCAAACCATGACAAACCGATTATCAGAGCTGACACAACACACCAAACGATTAGAAAGGCGATTGTTCGTTCAAATGCTCGCTTTATCCTTTGCGTATTTTCACCCCATAGAAAAAGTTAGTGTTCGCAACCTATCATCTTGTTTCTTCGCATGATGTTGAATCGGAAGAAGCAGGACCCAGACTCGCATACAACAACGATCTGTTTCTCAGTCCATGGCGCCAGTGCGCTAAAATTGTTAGGCGTAACATCTTTGCCACAGACAATGCATTTCTCCTTTTCTTTTAGACCCAGTTGCTTCCATAATTGTTCAGCATCACGACTGTGAACTGCGTGGATGACGATTTTTCCATCCTCAAGAGTCATGGTTTCACCCCGAACAGAAAAAAGGATTAAATCCAATCAGATAGACCTTTTGCTCTTCTCAAGGCGTTTTCGATAATTCTTGCACGGTGATGTGTGAGTCCGCCTATTACTGGGTCGTTTTCTGGATAGTTCCAGTGCCTGATGTAGCAGTATTCAAATAGGTCGTGGATTAATGCGGTTTCTAGATCATATTTTGGGCAGCTTCTGAGGGACCTCTCCTTTTCTAGATGCCATCTAATCCTCTTCAGATTAACCTTGATTATCCGCTCTTTCACACTTCGGAGAACGTCCCATCCATCATCGGTCTCAACTATCTCAAGTTGAGGCTCGTCTGAATAAGGCGCAAATACTGGAAGATTTTGCCTAACCCATTGCTTTGCATTCTCAAAGGCACTTTGGATAGTTGCTGCATCCATTTCATTTTTCACCCCTGAGAAAAAGGAGAGATTTAGGAATTTAGGGAAATAATTATTTAGGTATTTAGTGATTTCCTGATTTCTTTCTCTTGGTTGTCACTACGAGCGCTTGAATCGGCGGCAACGTCTGTAGCGTTGGCGCCTCTCGTATGGGCACTTTGGCGGCGACCGGTGGTTCCTGCATGTGATTGTATGCGAGTTTTTGGTCGGTGAACTTCATCAGCCACACGAATTTCCCGTCCTTGAACATCGGGACTAGGAAAACATAGTATGACTTGAAGCCTCCGAAAGAGAACGTTGCTATGCCAATTTGGTCTGCTTTCAGTCGCCTCTCTGCTTCCTCAAACAGATGTATGGCTGCTTTCTTGTCCTCGCTGTAAATCTCGTAGACGTTGGTTATGAGGAAAGCCTCTATGCTAGTCGAGGGAACCCAGTTCTCATCTGGGATGTCGATGATGTCTGTGCGTTTGTATGGGCTGACTTCCTTTTCGGAGCCGTCTTGTTGCAGGGCGAAGTAGAGGATATCCTCTTCTTTCAGTTCGGCGCCGTCTTCTGCCAGGTATTTGTATTTGTAGTTGTCGAGGATCTCGAGGCCTTCCGAGAGCGGCACTTCCTTCTGTGTCTCAGGGTCGATTAGTTTCATGTCTACCGCTAAGTTTTTGCCCTGCCACATGAACCTGTTCTTGGCTACTACTCGCGCTTTCTCCACAGCTTTCCCATCGACAGTCCGCATTCGGATTTGTGGCTCTTGTATTAGCAGCTCGTTTCCAGCAGGCTTATACTTTACGTCGACTTCCATGTTGCTCGTTTTGAAGCGCATTCGCATTTTCACCCCGAGAGAAAAAGAATGAAGTTATGCTTTTTTCACTACAAGTCTCTTCACTTTGAATGGCACTTTTAGGCTTTTGAGAAAGTTTTCGTCATACCAGTAACCCGGTCCCCGATTACGTTCTTTTAGCTTCAGAAGTTCACTTAGTCTACGCTTTGCCCTTCCGATTTCCGCATCGAGTGCAGTCTCATTTAATTCCGCTACTCTGTTCGTTGGTTTAGAATCTTCCAGCAGATAGATTGGCATTGATTTCATTTCCTCAGGTAAGAGGATATTTCTGCAACCACCAATCGCTGAACGTCATCTTAGAGGCTTCAAAATCCTTGAGGAGGGTTGCTGCCACGTCGTCGTCCACTTCGAAGCCGCCTGAAAACTTCAATAACTCCTTAAACAGTTCCAGTTTCCGTTGTGGCTCATAGCCTTCCAGATTCGGTTTAGTGCCATTCAAGAGTTCTCTCACTTGCACGTGTGTTACGATTGTGTGCACGATTTGGTTGAAATCCTCATCCTTCTCGCAGATATTGTCAATTATGCCGATGAAGTTATCGATAACTTCATCGAAGGGCAGTTTTCTCAGGAATAGTCTTAGGACCGACTTGTTCCAGTCTCTTTTCGACGTTGAATCACCCCAAAAAAGTTTAGAATGGGAGATTTGGTTCTATCGGATATTCTCCGTTCAAATCCCACCCTTTAAGCAGTTTGTAGTAGTCTGAAGCAGCCCATATTTGTTGCTTGATAATTTTCTCAGCCCAGTTCAATCTGTCGGTGATGAACTTCCCTGTTTCGTTGTCTGTTGAGCGATCCCAGTAGGAGCCGATCCTGTAGTCTTGGACTCTTGGGCAATCCTTCCATATAGAACCCTCTCCAACATCATCACCGCATTCAAATGGGTCATTTATTAGGTCGAAAAACCAAGGGAGACCTCTGCCGCCGTATCGTTCTATGCTGAGAGAGGCTTCCAATTGGCATTCTCGACAGGTTCTTAGGTGCCGTATGAATTTGATTTCGTTAGCGGACTCTTTGAGATACTCGAGAGTTCGAGTTAGTTGCTCATCTC
>Ga0315310_10000250_pt1 | contig 34889 bp, 33 predicted proteins | sample TDP5_MG_FD_203630 | JGI IMG/M metagenome (GOLD analysis project Ga0315310, IMG submission 203630) | Freshwater sediment microbial communities from Lake Towuti, South Sulawesi, Indonesia - TDP5 | ecosystem: Environmental > Aquatic > Freshwater > Lake > Sediment | place: Indonesia: South Sulawesi...
TTGCGCAACAGCTAACCCGGATAATGTATAGACGGGATCTCGCCCGCTTGCACACTCCATCCGGGCATTGGGTATTCGGATCATCAATTTATGATCTCCTTCAAAAAGGCACACTTCGGTATCATCAGATTGAGGTGTTGCTAAAATCCCTTGAACTTTTTCGGCAATTGCTTTCGCATTGTTCAAAATCGGCCAATCCCGTTTATGCCAAGGCATCTGTACTTCATCTTGACGCATTGTACTTGTGTAACCTACTCGTCCGGAAAGGGCCATGCTTTCAATCTTTTGCAGGTCCACGAAAGCAGTTGATTTGATGAATTGGAGAAGGTTCCGAATATAAGGATTCACAAGGGGAGAAATTGCTTCCAAAGGGATGTTTTCTGCGATGCATTCCCCAGAATCGGAATAAAGATCAATTATGTCTTTATAGTGCATCAGAATTACCTTTTAAACTGTTCATAATAATTTATTGATTGGCGAATTATAAAATTATCTATGATCATTCAAGCCAATTCTGATTTTACAAGAAAAAGAAGTCGTTTTAAAAAAAGAAAGGGGAAGGGATTAATCTTTACCCAACTTGACGCTCAGCACCGCCCCAGAATTTTTCCCGTAGTTGGCGTTTAAGAATTTTTCCTTGTGCGGATTTTGGGAGGTCTCGTTTAAATTCGATGGATTTAGGCACCTTATAGCTGGCAATATTTTCTTTACAAAAATCTATGAGGTCCTGTTCGGTGATATTTTTCCCCTCTTTAAAGCCACGTTTTAGAACCACTACCGCATGAACCGCCTCACCCCATTTCTCGTGGGGAACTCCGATTACGGCGCATTCAAGGACTGCCTCATGTTTATAAAGAATATCTTCTACCTCTTTTGAAAAGACGTTTTCACTGCCCGATTTAATCATATCTTTACTCCGATCAACGATGAAGAGAAAGTCATTTTCATTCAAATATCCCATATCGCCTGTATGGAGCCAGCCGCCGCGCATCGCTTCTTCTGTTTTTTCCGGGAGATTCCAATATCCTAACATCATCCCGTCTCCTTGAACTACAATTTCGCCAATTTGTCCATGCGGTAATTCTTCATCATTTTGATCCACGATTTTTAATGTCACACCCATCATAGATTGTCCAGCGGAAAGGAGCAAAAATTCATTTTCGGGCTTTTGGAGGGCAAATTTGTGGTCCTCGGGCGTGAGCCAAGCAATAGTTGGACTAAATTCGCTTAATCCATAACCGCCTTGGAATTTAATTCCGGGAAAGATTTGCATCGCTTTTTTCAGGATTGCTGCATGCATAGGTGCAGCCCCATATATAATGGATTTCAAACTGCTTAAATCACGTTGTTTTATTAAATCTTCCTGTTGGACAAATAAATTTAGCATGGTTGGAATAAAGCACATAGTTGACGCCCTTTCAGTTTCAGCAATGTTAAGCATTTCGGAAATATTAAAAGAATCCATCGTTATAATGGTAATAATCGACAAAGAGCATGTGAGAACACCGAGAGTTGCCGCTAAATGAAATATGGGTAAAGGAAGAAGCACGCGGTCGCCCCTAACCGAGGTGGTATTTTCACCAATATTCGTTGCCACAGTGAGTAATGCACTCTGAATCACGCTGAATTGAGAAAGCAATACCCCTTTCGGGTTACCAGTGGTACCGCCAGTATAATTTATCATGAATGGCTCGCGATCATCGATTTGTATTTCAGGCGGATTCTTCGAATTTTGCGTGGCTAACTCATCGAAATCCATTGCAGAATCAGATTTAAACCCAGTGCAGTCCTGATCGAAACAAATAAAGGCCCTCAGGCTTTTGCAACCATCCATTTCTTTCAATGCTTTTACAATTGCTTCGAAAGTGCTACTATAAATGAGAATCTCCGGTTGACTATCATTTATGATGTAATCAAGTTCTCGTTTTGATAACATGGTATTCAAGGGGACGACAATAACGCCAATTTTGGGAATTCCAAAATAACAATTGATAATTGCATCGCTATTAGCTAATAATAGGGCTATTCGGTCACCTTTCTTTACACCTAATTTAATAAGACCATTTGCAATAGAATTTGCGCGCTCATTAAGATCTTTCCAGGTAAAACGTCGATTCTTAAATATAATAGCATCTAAGTTGCTTGCTATGCGGGCATTACGTTCAGAAATATCGCTTAAACGCATAAATTTTTCTCCAAATTTAATTATTTTAATCCTTCATAATGGAACTTCATTTAATATCTAATTAAAAATTTCTTATTTATCTAAATTCTTTTAATTGTTAAGATAGTTGTATTTCTTTTTTTAATATAAAAAAATATTTTACAAAAAATGGAAAATGAGAGAAATTGAAAAAGAAAGGTAAAAGGAAGAATTTAGAACTCGCCATAGATTTTTAATTCGAATCCAACCCCAACTTTTTCATTCCCAATTTTAAATCCTGTTGCCGGTAAAGAACGAACAATTCGTAGAGCTTTGTTTTTATCTAAAAATGAAGTAGTGGGTTCTATCGTTAAAATCCATAACTTTTCCTTTATATTACACTCAAGAATAATTCCTTCGGGTTTAATATCCGCATGAATGAAGGCTCCATTTGAATATGAAAAGTATATTATTGTAGTTAATGCAGTAGTATGAGTGGCACTAATTGGGGTTGCTTTGGGCACAGGGGAAGTTCTGGCTGAAACTTTTTTAGAGGGAGCTGGAGCGAGGGGAGGACGTGTTGCCGGTTTAGGTTGGGGAATAGGTTGAGTTGTAGGGAGGGGTTCTTCTGGAGCAGGAGAAATGCTTTCTTTGCTTGAAACAGAAACTAAAAGGGCTTCTAACTCCTCAATTTTTTGAGATTGATCTCGATTACTCTCCATAATTTCATCTAACTCTTTATTTATCTCCTCTAGATCTTTTTTCAATTTCTCATTTTCAGATAAAATTTCAGCATATTCCGGTTTGGCACTTGATATAGCCGGCGTTTCTGCAAGATCAGGTCCTTTTTCTTTTAATTCTCTGAGTTCAGTTTCTAAAGAGCTTTTCTCAATTTTTAATTGCCTAACTAGTTCCTCTAATGCGCCTACTTGCTCTTTTAAGGCATTAATTTCATCAGCAGCCCCGCTAGAATCCTGAGCCGGTTGTTCCATTGCACCCAATTTTTCATTAAGCTTGGAAATCTCTGCCTCATACTTTTCCCGCTCTTGATCAAAACTGGCGATTTTGGCTTGGTATTCATTTATTAAGTTGCTAGATTCGGAGGGGATAGGAGCCGGAGGAGTTTGTCCTGTTGTTAATTCTTCTATATTAGCAGTTAGTTGTTGGATGATACTATCTTTCTCTGCAAGTTCTTGGTTAAGGCGTTCGACTTTTTTTCGAGTTTCCTCTTCTATTTCTTGTAATCGTTTGTTCATTATTTCCCATTGATCATCCAAATTCAAACACCTTTATTAAAGCTAGAAATTTCAAATATGAGAACTAATTGATCATGTTATTTGATCTTTTTTGTTTTTGTCATTTTGCATTTCTTTTAATTTAAAAAAATTTTCTCAATTACATAGTCTTCAAAATAATCCAAGAGATCAGTATTTTTGGTGATATGGGCAGTCTTTATCTGGCCGGTAGGAATCCCGGATAAGATTTTTTGATTTTCGAGGGAAAAAAAGGCATTTTCTTTTAAAATCCAGAGTTCAGGAGGATCTAAAGTTCCTTTATTAGCACCATTTCGGTTTTGATGATAAATATCATTCAATTTTTCTAAGGCATTATCAATTGAAATTAGAAATTGAGAATAGGAGTCGGGATTCACTTTAAATTCGAATTCGATTAGAAATATGTAGTGGGGTTTCGGTTTATACGTGCCTATTACACAAAAATCTACTACTTTACAGCGGTTCTGCTCAATAGCGACATTGATTGCCTCAAAAATTTGGGTGGGCGTTAATTTTTCATCAGCTAAGTCGATAATATTTTTCCGAAATGAAAATATAAAAGCAAGGGGCTCTTCAGAAACAACTTTTATAATGTCCCCTAGGTCGTAGGCGTATAAACCATTATGAGTCGTGATAATTAGGCGATATTCTTTTCCTTTTTGAATCTGATCAATAATTAATCGTTCTGAAGATTTATGGATGGGGATGAATTCAAAAAACATAGAATCATAAAGCAGGGTGAGTTGTGGAAGTTCTGATAGTTGTACAGCAATCATTCCCTCAGAAGCCGCATACATTTCCCGATAATCAAGCTCAGAGCCAATTATTTTTGTTAGACGTGATTTATAATACTTGGGAGGGACACCCGAAAAGATAGCGAGTTGTAAGTCGGGAAATAACTCATGAATTGTTGGAGTATGACTGTATTTTAAGATATATTCCAAGAGGTTAATAATTACAGGGGTAACGCCAACTAGCATGGTAATATTTTTAGAAGAGACCTCTTGTGCAATAAATCGAAATTTGGTTTCAACATCTTTTAAATGCATTAAATGAAGAGGCGCATAGCATTTATAATTTAGGAGATAGCGCCAAAATTGTATACCATAAGGAAGCATTAAGAGTCCAGTTATATATCCCACAGGAATTCCTGATATATAACGAAGAATTGGGGGAGCTGGCAGGTATAGCCATTTACCACTAACAATTTTAGAATGAAAACGTAGATTTTCAGATATATAATAACAAGCAGTCTTAAAAACTCCCAAATTATAATTAGCGATAGTATTATAGGTGATTGGAATAAGTTTGGGAGTACCAGTGGTGCCAGAAGTCTGCGCAAAAAAAAGGAGGTGGCTGTTGAATAAGGCATTCCGAGTCCCTGATAATAAGGCCTCAATATAAGGGTTAAAATAATCATAGGAGCGGGGTGGACAATTGACTTGAAACTGTTTAATACTTTTTATTTCATCAAAATGATGCCTTTTCCCAAAAAGGGTGGATTTGTGCCGTTTGATAATATCTTGAAACATCCGTAATTGGGTTACAATTGGATTTTTTAAGGAATTAGATGTATAGATTTTAAATGCGCGAGCTATAATAGCTCCAAGGAATTCAAAGGATTTCATTTTTTGCACTCTATATTCATAATCTTTTTTTGAATGTATGAATTGATTTAATTTATAGAATTCATTTATAATGCAGCGAATAGAAATTTAAATGTAATTAAAAGTTTAACTGGTTGATAATAAATTAATTTGCGGATGGAATAGAACTGAAAGAAATGACCTCATTTGAACGAGTGATGAGCGCTATAGAATTGAAAGAAGTGGATAGACCTCCAGTAATTCCACAATTAACCTATGCAGCTGGATATTATGCTCAAATGGGAATTGATACAGCCTTAAAAGATTTCAAAAAGCAAGAAAAAGCATTATTGAATGCACAGAAATTAGGAGGATATGATGGGATTTACGCAGGATGGGAAGGATCATTTGTGCTTGTCACAAATAGTTTAGGAGGTGAACTTAAAACTTACCCGGATAAACCGCCAGTAGTAAATAAACCACTTATAACTACAAAAGAACAATTGGATAATTTGCCAGAATTAGATCCAACCTCCCAAGGACGTATTCCGCTGAATCTGAAACTTATCAAAGCGCTAAAATCGGATGCGAAGAAAATCCCAATTTTGAGTTATGTACCAAGCCCATTCACTTTAGGAAGTTTATTTTTAGGAGTAAATGACTTTATGATCGCATTAATGCGAGATAAATTGAAAATTATGGATGCCTTACTCCAAAAAACATATCAAATAGTACTTAAATTTGCCTTAGCTAAGATAGAGGCAGGGGCAGACATGATAACGGTTGCAGATCCTTCAGGCTCATCGGATATGGTGTCTCCTAAAATATTTGAACAGCGCAGCTTACCATTATTAAAAGACTTGATTTTTGAATTGAAAGAGAAAGGAATAAAAATAGGGGTACATATTTGTGGTCAAACTAAACCAATTTTATTAAAAATGGCAGAGATAGGTGCCGACTATCTAGAGCTTGACTCTAAGGTGAATTTACAAGATGCACAGGAAATATTGAAGGGTGAAATTTGTCTTGTAGGCAATATTTCTACAGCCGATTTAGCGAGTCTATCAGCTCAAGAGATAAAAGAACAATCCAAAGCATTGGTGGAAAATATGCAAAGGGGATTTATTCTCAGTTCAGGATGCGAGGTACCGTATGCTACGCCAATAGAAAATATTCAAGCAATGGTACAGGCAGTAAAAGAGTTCAAAACGGTGTAGTCTTTTGATAATTCTTCTTTTCTAACTTTTTTTGCGCTAATTTTTTCTGTTTTGACTTACTCTGTTTTGAGCTTTTCTGTTGTAGAATATTGTCTTGTTCAATTCGGGTCTGATAGGTCGCCGGATCAATTTCCTTAATTGGGACTGCAGGGACTCCACCCACCATAGTGTAGGGGAGAACATCTTTATTGACCAAGGCGCCTGCGGCTACAACGGCACCTTCACCAATTGTTACTCCGGGAGTAATCGTGACATTGGCACCAACGCGCGCATATTTACAAATTTGTATTGGCCCGTATAAAAATGCCCGAATGTCACCTCGATCGATAAAAGTATGGGTTATTAAATTACAAGAGACTCCAAGAGCCGTATGGTTCTCAAGACTAATTAGATTTGGTAGCAATCCATCGACCCGGGTGTATTGGGAAATCAAGACATTCCGCCCAATTTTCAATCCTACAAATCGGAAGAGCTTATTTTTAAAGCGGGGCCAGATATTGAAGTGACTTGCTATTTCGAAGATGATATTAGTTAATGCACTTCGGACGAAGCGAGATACGGCTTGGGAATCTCTTTCTTTACGGAGAACTTCCTCAACTAATAAATAACAAGCTGCACTAAAAACACTATTGAGCTGTGTAGCACTCATATCAATATGTATAATCTTAATATGCCCATTTCTCTCAATATGATACCGAAGCCTAGAATATTCTTTATTTTCTTTAATAATATCTACCCAAAAACTGAAAATATCCCCTAACAGATTCAAGGCGAATACAGATATTAATAAAAGGGGAATATAGCCAATTAATAAAATTATTTTCCATTCAAATTGCCAATTAGGATTAAATAACATCCCCAATAAGCCCCAAATAATCGTTAGTTCAAAAAGAATAAGCCAAGTAATCACACAAAATATCGATGTGATTGTGCCTCCAAGACGGTGTTTTTTGGTCGAATTATAACTAATCGCATAAATCAAGGTATTGATGAGCAAAATGATGAATAACCAGAAAACAACATTCCCTATGTTATAATAGAAAATAAATTCAAAAAAATCTTTAATAAATCCAATTAAATAATGAATTGATAACCACCATATACCCACTATTTCACTTAAATTTGGAGCTATATAATCAAGAACAGTAAAAGTAATGAAAATTATAATCAGAGTTAATAAACTATAACCTAGGATTCTTTTTTTACTCATTCATTGACCCTTTTTTTAAAATTGAATTTTGTTCTGTTATCATCTAAAGAGAAATATAACTTACCTATAATATTTTTTTGTGAGGAAAAAGAAACTATTATTGGAATGTTTATATCTGTAAAAAATTAAACATAATCTCCCTAATTTTTCATTAGGATAAGCACTAATTTCGATAATTAAATAATTTGAGTATGAAAAATGCCAAAAGATTGGATCAAAAAACAGAAACAAGATAAATTTTATAAAAGATCTAAAGAAGATGGGTTTCGAGCCAGAGCAGCCTATAAAATTAGACAAATTCAGGCTAAATTTAAAATTTTTTCTCAAGGAGACTTTATTTTGGATCTTGGGTGTGCGCCTGGAAGCTGGATTCAGGAAATCAAACGAATGTTTGAAAATATATCGATAATTGGTGTAGATCTTGTAAAAATGAAACCGATTGAAGGCATTACCTTTATTCAAGGAGATATCTGTGAGGATACAACTATAAATAATCTTGCAGGTATTCTTTCACATGAAGTTGATGTAGTAACCAGTGATTGTGCCCCCAAATTAACCGGATCAAAGGAAACGGACTATGCTAGGCAAATCTTTCTAGTCGAACGCGTCTTACAAATTACAACTCGATTTTTAAAAGAAAAAGGGCACTTTGTTTGTAAATTTTTTGATAGTGAAAATACACCCAAAATTCGCAGTGAGATAAAACAAAAATTCGAGAAAGTTTGGCTTTTCAAACCAGAATCATCTCGAAAAGAAAGTCCAGAGTTATATATCATTGGAAAATATTATAAGAAGACCTAATTTAATTGGTACTTTCTTTAATTTCCACTTCTTTCAAATCGAATTTTCCATTCTTATCATTTACTTGAATAGTAAGCCATTGATCTAACATTGAACATTCCATAGGAGAAATAGTTTGTCCCTGACCACATTGAATGAGATTCTTACATGTAAAACAGGGACAATGATTGAGCGTGCACCATAATACTTCAGATGCTTGTGGCTTCTCATCTACATAGAGCCGATAGGTCCATCTTCCCTCATATAATTCCTTGGATCGCCGGACCAAACCCTTTTTTTCTAATTTAGAGGCAATGCGACTACCTTCTCGTGAGTTTGTGTTGAGGCTTCGCCATAAATCGGACTGGAGGAGTCCTTTGCTCCCTGCAGAGCGGATTACTTCATAAGCGTCTTTTTCAGTGACTCGTCGCATAACTTTCTCCGAAACTACCTATCAAGTACTAGATTTAATGAATCACCCGAAATTGAAAGTATAATTATTTTTAAAAATTAAATTGCTTTGTTTGTTTTTTTATTTTGCTCTTTTCCATCGTTTTCACGCATTCTTTTATTGCGCTTTTTTCAATGTGATTCATAAGATGAAATTTTGTGAGATATATAATAGAATTTTATTTTATGAATTTCGTGTAACTAAAATAATTTTCATAAATATTCTACTTTACTTCCTTAATAAAAATTGTTCAAAAAATCTGTATATTTTATAAATAGACCATTAATGGTTTTATATGCTCAAAAAGAAGAAAAAAATTAAATCATTATTTTAATATGAAGTTTTTCCACCAATTCTTTATACCTATTTCTAACAGTAACTTCAGTAACTTTTGCGGTTTCCGCGATTTCGCGCTGTGTGCGGTGTTCATTAAATATTAGACTGGCTATATAGATCGATGCAGCCGCCAAGCCCATTGGACCCCGCCCACTCGTTAGACCAGAAGTAACTGCCCTGCGTAAAATCTCAATAGATTTTTTTTGAACCATCCCTGAAAGCTTCAAATCTGCTACAAATCGAGAGATGTAATCGACAGGATCGATTGGTGGAATGTTAATATTCAGTTTGCGAGCTATATAACGGTAAGACCGCCCGATTTCCTTCTTATTAACTTTGGCAAATCCTGAAATTTCTTCTAAGGTACGTGGAATTCGGCAACGGCGACATGCAGCATATAAAGATGCAGCACAAACACCTTCAATTGATCGACCACGGATGAGACGGCTATCCACTGCCCTCCGATAAATCATTGCTGATACCTCTCGGACATTACGCGGTAAGCTTAAATGCGATGCCATGCGATCTAACTCAGATAATGCAACAGCTAGATTGCGTTCTTTTGCATCCGAGACCCGAATTCGACGTTGCCATTTCCGGAGCCGGTAAATTTGGGCCCGGCGTTTTGGAGTGAGATTTTTCCCAAAAATATCTTGATTTCTCCAATCAATCATAGTAGATAGACCTTTATCATGGATAGTATAGGTGATTGGAGATCCAACACGAGACCGTTTATCCATTTGTTCCATGTCAAATGCACGCCATTCCGGACCATCATCCATTAACTTCTCATGTAATACCAATCCGCAATTCATACAAATTATTTCGGCCCGTTCATAATCTTTAATTAATTTCGTACTGCCGCATTCTACACAAGAGGCTATTTCTAATGAGGAAATTGGCAAACTTTCACTTTTTCCCATCTATTTCCCTCCATTTCGTTTATTTCGCTTTCCTTTTACGGTTTTTTTCTCCTCAAAACAATATAAAACTTCACCAAGGTATTTTGTCGGTTCGGCAATTTCCTGATTCGGTTGAATGGAAACATAAGGATGCGCAACAGGACCAAAAATATCAAAAATACGCCCGATTTTAACAAGATCTTTGGTTACAACCCCTTGACCAATCTTTAGGGGGGTAATTTGGGTTGCTTGAACTTTTGTAATAAGATGCCTTTGATTAGAAATGAATAATATTTTATCTAACCTCCTCAAGGCAAAACCCCTTAAGGGACTTTTATACCTCTTTCATGGAACTGTAAATATTTGAAGCTTTTGGTAAGTAATAAATAAAATTTTTAAATATGTCGAATAAGGACTTTTATAGAAGTAAAATAGTAAAGAGGATTTATCAGAAAATATTTCTAATTAATTTTGTAAAATAAACAATTAATTGGATATAGATTAATAATTTACCAGAGGTTTATAGGATGTCTCTTGATATTGAATCTAATTTGCACGAATATGCCCTTAAAATTTATAACGCAATCTTTGGTAATCTTTCTGAAATCGAGCTTGAGGGAGTGATTATTCCCATTCAAAGGTTCAAATCTTCCTATCTTCGCTATGCGGATTTTTATGGCTTCAGATTCATCGAACAAAATCCAAATAAAGCCTCTTACTGGGGAAAATTAGCGCGTTCTGGAAAAAAAATTATGTGGGTTTTTCGAGGACGAGTCTATTACGCTAGAGTTATGGATGGAAAATTTATCTTATTAAAAAATCAATAAAATCTATTTCAGACTTTTAAATAACCAAATTATTAACTAATCCTAAATAATCTCGCTGAGGAGTTTGGGGGAATCCATTTTCTCAGCGTAAAATAATAATTCAAATCGATTCGTTTTATGCATTCCCAAATAAGTTTATAAGGTTAAACCTCAATAAATTTATTCACTCTAATCATTGATCTTTCTTTAATTTTTAAGAAAGGTGAGAATAAAAGAAAAAAAAACAAGGATGAAGAAAAATGGTTAAAGGACATAAACAGGGTGAAGGTGAGCCTTCAAATAAAGATTGGCCAGCATGTTGTGACGAGTGTACCCATAATTGGCAATCCGAAGCACTCACTCCAAAACATGGCGTTATAATCATCAACCTCTTCCTACTTGTCATTGGTGTATTAGCGATTATCTATGGACTCATTGTCTATTTCCCGCACTACTTTTCCTTGGTACTACCGTCAGAAGTTGTAACTTTACTCGAAACTATGGGCGGACCATTAGGCACAATCACAATCCTTTTAGGGATCTTTGCCTTCCTTGCAGCCATTAGCATGTTTAATGCGCAAGAATATGGATGGGGGATGGCCCTAGTGGTGCTTTCTTTCATTATCATGAATTCCATCACTCAAGTATGGGCTTTATTAACATCCGGCGCTACTCCTTGGACAAGCATTACCTTCTGGTTACAGCTTATTTCCGTTATCATGGCAGTCATAGGTATTCCTTGGCTACTTGTTACTAAAGGGCGCTTTAGATAAATAATCCTACCAAATTCATCTCTTTTTTTTTCAAAATAATTTTCTGCATTTCTCAATGAAAATATAAGATTACTTAAAAAATAGATACTAAAAAATGAGAATTAACCTTTATTTAGCGATTTTGGAATAATAGACCAGTCTCTGAATAATTAAGATGTTATTTTTCTACTCTTTTAGGCTTTTTCTTCATTTTCCAGAGCTGGTTTAAAGTGAATTAAGGAGTCTGAAGGTTAAAAACATATCTCCTCAAACTGTCATAAAATAAATAAATATTAAAAATGATCCTTGATCATATTTTTACTAAAAAATTAAGTAAAATAGTAAAATTAAGCAAAATAGAAAAATTAAGCAAAATAGAAAAACTAAAAAATTGAGGTTTGAACTTTGTCAGAAGAAAAAGAAAAACCACATAGAGGCGGAACAAGCAAAGGCGCAGGCGGATCAAAACTTTTCGGCATTGTTTTAATCATTGCAGGGGCATTTATAGCAATAATCGGAATATTGAACGTAGTTGGATTTAACCCATTAAAAGATGTACTACCTCAAGATTATAAATTTCTTGCTGGAATCACGGGTTGGTCGAATATAGTCATTGGCGCATGGGGTTTCATCGGTGGTGTCGGACTTACTCAATCCCAAGAATGGGGTTGGGGAATCTCACTGGTTGTTTTCTCTACCGTAATCGTTACTTTTATCGCCGAAGTATATTACGGCATTCTAGCAGCTATGACCTCCGGTAATTGGTCAGACTTTACCATGTGGCTCAAATTAGTCGCAATTGGGCTTTCCGCTGTGGGAATAGTTTATCTCCTACTCACAAAATATAAATACGCCTAAACAGAACCTTTTTTTCTTTTTTTCTCTTGTTCTACCAAAATATTGAATTATCTAATTAATTATCGATAATTCACAAGTCATATAAACAGATAATAATAATTTTTTCCCATTTCCTATTGATTTGACTTGATTTCCTTTTTTTCGATGAGAGAGATCTGCGTTCATGAAAAATTTTATAAGAAAAATTATATTTTCTTTCCATAAGAGAGATTTGCGTTTATGAAAAAAGGTTTTACGAAGAATTTTATAAGGTGACAAATATGGGACGATGGCAAGGACATTCCAAAAGGCTAGCGTCAGGCGCGCGGTATCATTATGCCCGAAAGAAGAAGATATATGAAATGGGGCGTCCTCCTGCAGAAACGGTTATAGGCCCAAGGAAAATAAAGAAAGTACGGACGCGTGGCGGAAATACGAAGTTAAAAACGTATATTGCAGATGTTGTTAACGTTTCAGACCCAGCGACAGGAAAGACCCAAAAAGTAGAAATTGATGAAGTAGAATCGAACCCTGCAAGCACCGAATATACGAGGCGTAAAATTATTACGAAAGGTGCAATTCTAAATACGAAAATGGGTAAAGTGCGGGTTACAAGTCGTCCCGGGCAAGATGGTGTTGTTAATGGAATAATAATTCGAGATTAAAATAAGATTATACCTCAATTTTTATATCTTTAATATGTAATTCACGTCCGCCAATTATTTCGGTTTCTTTACTCTCGCATTTCGGGCAATCGAGGACGAATGCCGCAGTTAAAGGTGAATGAATTTCAGGTCCTAAATATTTTAACCCCCCCTCATAGCCACATTTCGTACATTTGATTTTCCCAGGGCTCTTAGAAATGATTAATTGGGCTCCTTCCGCAATTGAATCCTTAGCCGCAATTTCAAATACAAATTTCAATTGTTCGGGATTGATGAAGGTGAATTCTCCTATTTCTAACCGAATTGCCGTAATTTTTTTGGCATTATTCATCATAGCTGCCCGTGCAACCGTGCGGACGATGGATTGAGCCGTGGCAAATTCATGCATACAAATTCCTAATCGTGAAGATTTTTTTAAAGATGACTTAATATTCCATGAATGAACAAATAGAATAAAAAAAATTTGTAGTGGTGGTCTAGTAATGCTGAAGGAAGAGAAAGAAGATGAAACGCCAAAAAATGAATTACCGAAGGATTTAGGCGTAGGCAAAGCAGATTTTTCAATATGGTATAATAGAATTGTTCAGCTGGCAGATCTGGTGGAGAAACGATATAATGTAGCAGGGATGTTCGTATGGAAACCTTATGGATTTCGGGTTATGCGGAATATCAAAAAACTTTGGGATCGATTATTTACGGAAAGTGGAATTGAAGAAATGTATTTTCCTTTGATAGTTCCTATAGAATATGCACAGATGAATAAATCGTGGTTTGATGGTTTTCAAGATGAAGTTTTTTGGGTGAAAGGACGAGGTGATGAAGAAGCTACTCATATTTTGCGCCCTACTGGAGAACCCGCTATGTATCCTATGTTTGCAATATGGATTCGATCGAAGAAAGATTTACCACTTCGAATTTATGAAACGGTCTCGTCATTTCGGTATGAGACGAAGCATACGCGGACCCTAATTCGGGATCGAGAGATAACTTTCTGGTATGAAATTCATACCGCCCATGCAACCAAAGAAGAATCCGAGGAAGAACTCAAAGAGCATATCCGAATAAATGAGGAAATTTGGAAAGCACTTGCACTTCCGACCATAAAAATGGAGAAACCCCAATGGGAGGTATTTCCTGGTGCGGTAGGTGCCATCGAGTTCTATAATATTATGCCCAACGGACGCATGTTAGAAAATGGCTCTTGCAATAATTTAGGACAGGCATATGCCAAAAAATTTGAAATTACGTATATGGATGAGAATAATCAGCAACAATATGTATGGCAGACATGTACCGGAAACGGAGCACGTTATTTAGTGGCAGTTATTGCATTACATGGGGATGATAAAGGGCTGATCCTTCCTCCAAAGATTGCACCAATTCAAATTATTATAATACCCATATTTAAGGAAGATCTCAGTGAAATTTTACCAACTTGTGAAGAGGTTATGCGGATTCTACAGGACGCTGGTTTAGAAGTGAAAATTGATCAGGATATGAAGACTCCTGGCGAGAAATTCTATATTTGGGAAATTAAGGGAGTCCCACTCCGCATTGAAATCGGTCCGAAAGAAGTGGCTAGTAAGTTTATCACGGCAGTTCGCCGGGATTTGGGTAAAAGAGAAAAAATAGAAATGAAGGATATGGTTACAAAAGTGAATATATTACTAGATCAGATACAGAATAATCTATTAATCAAAGTACAGAAGTTCTATGAAGAAATTATCGTAGAAATCGATAATTTCAATGAGTTGGAATCGACAATTAACGAAGGAAAAGTAGCCGTTATTCATTGGTGCCGATCTGGGGAATGTGCAGATGATCTGAAGAAATTTGAGGGAATTGAGCTCGTAGGAAGCCTTCTTGGAAATCAAGAACTGGGATCATGTATTATTTGCGGGAAATCCACTAAAACTATGTCGTATGTGGCTAGAACCTACTAAAAAATTTACTGCCTTTCTTTTTAATGAATTTTTATAATCCGATTTTAAAATTATATAACTTGTCTAGCGCAATCACCTTTTAAAAGTGGAATTTTATTAAGATGCGTGACCGATAATATTTATTGGTGATTTGGAATTCCTAAAGACGATGTTAGTTATACGAGAAGGCACTGTCCTTTCTGTGGCGGAGAGATTGCAATTGATCATAAGCAGAAATACATGGTATGTTCAAATTGTGGGACAATAATCAAAGAGGAGGATTTTGAGATGAATGTAATTAGGAAGCGAAATCCGATTACCGGAAAAGAAGTAGATGATGGATATCCCGTGGAAAGAGATTGGAATTTGAAGCAGAAAATTAAGAAAGCATTTAAACATTAGGTTAATTTATGAGAAGTAACTCCATATCTCAAAAATGCGATTGTTAGGAAGGGACTATAGAAAAGAAATTCTTAAAAGAGTTCTCTCGGTTTTTTGTTTTGAAAATGAGAACAAAAAATAAGCGGCGAAATCTGGAGTCCTCTATAAATAAAGATCTAATCAATTCTTTATTAGATGGCGTATAAAATAATTGCAGCAATTCTCCGAAAGTATTTTCATTTCGGAGGGACGAATGCCATTTAGTGAAGTAAAAGCTAGATAAAGCAACGAGGAGATTTATAAAGCTGGGTAATTAACTTACAGATGTATGAGAAATAAGAAACAGATTCATATATATCCAATTTATTTTGATATAAGCAGATCCAGAGAACAAGGGAGAAGAGTTCCAAGAAAGTTAGCTGTTCAGACACCTTCAATCAATGAATTGGAGCAAGTCGCATCCAATCTTGATTTAAACTATGAAATCAATGCAGAAGCAAAATATCCTCGATTTCATTGGGTTCCCACCGGGCTCCTACTCATTAAAAAGGTAGAAGATTTTAATAAAAATGTGCTGATCAAAAAAATAGCAACCCAACTCAAAAGATTGCGAACCAAATAAGGGGCTTCAATTGTAGATAGAATCAACGGTGGGAATTTGAGCTCAAAAATAGGGGTCTGTGCAATAAAGATCACGCCGCAGCAGGATATTACTAAAATTCCCCTGGGAGGATATTATATACGGTATGCGACGGGGGTTCATGATGATATCTATGCTAGAACTATGTATATGGCGGCGGATGAAGAAGTTTTCATAATCGCTTGTGATTTGCTTGCCTTATTCGGGAAATTTATACAACGAATGAAAAAGCGAATCAATCACTACACGGGTGTCAAAGAAGCGAACATCCTCATTTGTGCATTACATGATCATTCCGCCCCTGATACCTTAGGGTTAGAGGGATTTCGCGGGTTAGTAAAATATACTTTGAGAGGGGATTGGTTCCCCAGTATTGAGAATAATATTGTGAAATCAACCATTTACGCAAAGAAATCTGCAAAGCCTGCTGAAATCGGTGTTAAAAACCTTTTTTTAGGGCAATCTGAGAAATTAGTAATTAATCGCCGTCATCCCAGACAAGAAATGAAGTATGATCTATCGGTTTTCAAAATAACGGATAGAGAAGGGCTGAGAGCCTCTATAATCAATTATGCATGTCATGGAACCACGTTAAACCGAGATAATCGACTCATTTCTGCTGAGTATCCTGGCTACTTGATTAGGAAGATAGAGAAATATTTTGAGCCACACTTCTCAATGTATTTAAATGGACCGTGTGGAGACCAGAATCCGTATTTATTTCCGGAACATTGGGATTTTGAGAAAATTGATTTAGACCATTATTTATCGGGGAGCTATGCGAATTATAACGCCCTATGCAGCTATAAGCATACTGAACGGATTGGAGAACGGCTAGCGGACCATGCCATCGAATTGTTGGGCATAATAGAGACCAAGGCGATTGAAAAAATCCAAATTTTGACGCGAGACCTTGAAATTCCCGTTTCATACGCCTATCCAAAATTAAAATTCAAGGATCAACTGAATATCTGGGAGAAAAATGCATTATTGAGGCTATTAAGTGCCTATAATAGATCTAATGTTAATTACTTTAGTTATATTAGAAAAAAAAAGGAATTATTTGTCCAAACAGAACTCCAATTAATTAAGATTAACGATGATATATTAATAATTGCAGTTCCAGCGGAGCTTTTCAGCGGAATTGGAGAAGAGCTCGTTAGAAAATCCCCGGTAGAGCATACGATCATTGTCGAGCTAGCAAATGATGCTATTGGCTATGTTTTCCCCTTAGCCGAATGCGAGTTCGGCGGCTATGAGGTGTTTGGACTAGCTTCCTTCGCAGGAATTCTAGCAGGAACCTATATCAAAAATAAAATAATAAAAATGTACGATTTGTTAAAGGAGTAGGATAGGACCAGACTTTCATAAATGAACCTTGCGACGGCGTAGAACCCATTTAACCAATTCTAGGCCAGCAAATGCAAACAGCGCAAATCCAATACATGCGAGCAAATCTCGAGCTCCTAAAGAAACAAGTTGGAAATCAATCCCTAAATTAGCAGCAAATGCAATGATGCTTCGTAACGAATTGAACATCGGAAAATACATGAGAAGTAACGCTGCAGGGGCAAGCAAGCAGAGAATTACGAACCAGAAGGACAAGTCTTTCATAATGGTTCCAAGGGCGCTTTTATTCATGCGGCGGATAGAGAAGGCACATAATGTTTCTGTGAGAACGATAGTGACCATTGTCATCGTAACGGTCTTTTGTTGCGGTGTCGCCAGGATGACAGTACCTCCTGAATAGAGCGAGTTCTGGTCGGAGGGACTTAATATGGGGTTCAAAAGACCATTTATGTTTAAAAAATACATTAATGCTACGAAAACGGCCATTATGATTGCTTGGATAATCATCATCATGACCAGATTTTTTGAGAGGATGCCTTCTGAGCCGTGTGGGGGTTGCTTCATAATGTCAGGGTCTCTCTTGTCAAAGGCAAGTGCGAAACCAGTGAAGTTATGGCTGGTCAGGAGTAAGAAATAATATTGCCAGTGGTTCGGGAAAGAGAACGAGAAAAAGACAATGGCCTCCATTAGATTAATCATAAGATAGAAGACGACAATTGCCCTAATTTTTGAGAAAAGGGACCGTCCTTCGCGAATCCCATGCACAATGGAATTGAAAGAATCATCGGTAAGGATGATATCGGCGGCTTGCTTTGCGACATCTGTCCCCATAACCCCCATGGAAATGCCAACATCCGCATGGTGCAATGCAAGGGCATCATTAACACCATCGCCAGTCATGGCAATGACATTCTTCTCTCCCTCCTGTAGCCGGCTAATAATGGTCTCTTTATGCTGCGGAGAGACGCGCGCAAAAATAGTAGTCCGCCTGAAATCATCCGCCGAGAGAGTTTCAATTTGTTCACCCTCAACCACGAGGTCGCCTTGGGTAAAAATGCCCACTTCCTGTCCGATGCTTTGGGCAGTGAGGGGAGAGTCGCCAGTAACCATTAGGACCTTAATGCCAGCCTCCTTACATTCTTTAACTGACTTGGACACGCCAGCTCGGGGCGGATCCTGCACGCAAATAAACCCCAAATAGGTAAGGTCAGACTCGATGATATCGCGAGCGTCAGATAAGTCATCCGGAACCTCGGATAAATCTTTGGAAGCGAGACTGAGAACACGATAGCCTTGTGCTTCAAAAATTTGGGAGGCTTGGGTGATTTCTTCACGGGCATCATCAGTAAGACTCGTAACTTCCCCATCGAGAATCGCTTGGGTGCAGAGTGATAGGATGAATTCAGGGGCTCCTTTGCAGTGCACTACGTATTGGTTGTCGATTCGGAAAACTTTCGTCATCCGCTTTAGCGCCGAATCGAAGGGATACTCAAAAATTTCCTGATATCGCGCCTTGATTGCTTGCTCATCGAATTGCGCTTTCTTAAAGAGCACAAGCAATGCGGCCTCGGTGGGAGACCCAATGATGCTCCACTGCGTAACATCCTCGCCAGCCTTCTGTTTACCTCTAATTTTCCCCTTATTCTTACGCGTCTGGCTCCCGCTACCACTAATAAGACTTGCATTATTATTCAAGAAACCGCCAATAATTAATTGGGACAGCACGGGTAGGTTCGCTACCTCCACGGGCACACTTGGAGTTCCTGGAATGGTGATTTCTTTGAACGAACCCTTGGACGAATATCCCTGTCCAGTGACAATGTAGACATGTCTATCGCACCAGATCCGGCGGATGGTCATTTCGTTCTTGGTGATCGTCCCAGTCTTGTCTGAGCAGACGACGGAGGCACGACCGAGCGACTCCAATGCCGAGATATTTTGGACAAATACATTATAGGTGATCATAGCAATAGCACCAACCAAGAGGGTGATGGTAGTCAAAAAAGGAATATTCATCGGCATCAAATTAAAACCGGTGACAATCGCCCCAGAAAGCGCATCTCGAACACTCTCAAGCGTCAAAGCATTCAGTTGGGCAAGTGGGATGATGACAATGATAAATTTAACGGTGAGGAGGACTAAGACACCAAGCACTAGGTACTTTGCAAATTTATTTATCTTTTTACGTAATGGAATGTCAGGCGTAGCGGTTTGAGCCATGGTGGTGTATATTTTTCCGAGCTCTGTATTGGCGCCAGTTGCGACAACGGTTGCCCTGCAATGACCAGTGGCAATTATGGTTCCTGAATATACGGAATTATCCCGTTGCTGGAGCGGTAATGGCCAATTGGTGTGGTCAAGATCATGGGCAATTTTTTGCACTGGGACGCTTTCGCCCGTTAAGGAGGACTCATTGAGTTGAAGGTACGAGGTTTCGAGGAGTCGGGCGTCCGCAGGAACAAGATTACCCTGTTCCAGTTCAAGAATATCCCCAATAACAATTTCCCGGGATGGAATCACCTGCTTCTCCCCATCGCGAATGACTGTGCTGGTGTATGGCGCCATCCGCCGAAGCGCCTCTAATTTGATCTGGGCTCTGATTTGCTGAAAAACAAAGACGATAGCGTTAATGGAGATAATGGTCAAGGCAAAAATGGAGGCCAGAAAATTGCCAAGCAGTAATAAAACCGCAGAATTAATTAACCAGACAATAATGAGCCAATTGAGCATTGGACGTAGATAGATCGCCCAAAGGGAGGGCCTATGTCGCGGAATCTCATTCGGACCATCCCGGGCCTGGCGGGATTTGACTTCGCTACCGGAAAGGCCTTCAGTGGGATTAGCGCCTAATTGTAATAAAAGGTCGTCTAATCGTAGAATAGAAGAATCCGTATTGACCATAGAAATCAAAAAAAAGATTATAGAGATAGTTCAATCGTTTTTGACAATCCAGAAAGGAATTCTGGAAGAGTCTCTTTGATTGAATCAAATTGTTCGGGAGTTTTAGTGAGCATTAAAAGATAATAATGCTTGTTGCGAATAATAATCCGTTCAAATAAAACAATTGCATTTGGATTCCTTTTCGAGTTTTCAGGTATTTTGAGGGAAATATTAGGAATTGGCATCGTTTGTTTATCATAGGATTCATAGAGTTCACTTAAAAAAGTTCCGGTTACTTCGCAAAAGGCGAGATCCAGTTTGCCTTCTTTATCTGCTCCTGTCGATTTGCTCAGAATCACTCCATTTTTATCTAATACAAGAATAGAGCCCAATTGCTGTCTTTCAAAATAATCGATAATAAAAGAATCCAGTACTGCGGAGAAAGACAGTAGTTTGGATAACGCAAACGTAAAGGGAGCCAAAACCGATGCGTAATCAAAAATAGTTGTCAAGGCATAGGAGTGTTCGAACCCTTTCAAGGCATCCTTTAATTTTTTTTTGATATCTTCAGTAATTTGGCGAATCTTATGTGATTGAGCGATATCAGTATCGGCTTTATGAAAGCATACCACAATAAGCGGTTTCATTGTCAAAATTTTTGTGAGTGCTTTTAAATTTTCAAGAGCTTCATCGATTCTGGATTCATCTTGTATATCAATTAAATAGAAGAGTATGTCAGTTTCATCAAAAAAATGCGTTCTCTCCAAGGGCAATTTCTTCTGGCCACCGAAATCCCAAAGCAAAATGGGAAAGCCAAAAACCTCATACTGCTCTCCCTCGGGGGTAATAGTCATGGGGTAATTCTGGTTTTTTAACCGTGCAACGAAACTACTTTTTCCTGAGTTATCCAATCCCGTAAATATGATTTTCCTGATTGAACCCTTTTTTTTCTTTTTTTCGCTCATCATTTTTCCTTCCTTAATAATTTAAAGCGTTCCTCATTATTCTGCACTACAATATCATTTACTGTAATAAATTTTTGACTTTTATGGCAATTATACGCGCGGATTTTTTGTTCAAGCATTTCAGGGGTGAGCTCTATTTTCAGATCCGCTTTTCCTGTTATGGGACGATACAACCCATATTGGTAAGTAGGAATTGATTGTTCCATCGCCTCGATGGCTTGAACCACGATATCATGTGTCGCTTGATGATCTGGATGGGGCTCACTAATTGGAATATAAACTTCGATATCATTATAGGATTGCAAAAGGCTTTTAATAGTTTCTAAAGCAAATTTGAAATTGGAAAGGTCGCCGAGATGTTGATCATGAATGCCCAAGAATTGAATGTTGTTTATCGATACACCGAGTTCTTTACAACATTCTATTGCTTCGGTTTTACGAATTTTTGCCAATTGTTCAGGAGAAATTCCAATATCTATATTACTTACCTCGTAGCATGCTCGTCCATCGGTCATATACACAATTAATACATTAATACTTTCTTCGAGTGATTGGAGAATGAGTCCCCCACACGCCAAAACTTCATCATCTTCATGGGGTGCAAAAATAATTCTTGTAAGAACCATAATTCCTCATTCAATAATGATATAACTCATTCAATAATGTAATAATGGAATAATGGCATATGATAGAAATATAAGAATCATGAGAGTAGGTAGCATAACACATAATAATTTCTCAAACTCCTTCGTTCTTTTCTCCAATGCTCGTATACGATAATATAATATTCTAAGGTGTTCTTCTGGAGTAAAGTCAGCAATAATCTCGGGCATTACCCCAACTTCAAAGCGGGTTTTCCAATAATCGATAACCTCTTGTGTTTTTCCATCATTTTCCATACAAATAGCCTCCATATTAAATTTCTAAATAATTTTACTGTCTATCCAATTCTAAGAAAGGGACATTATATAAATTTGTTAGTTAAAAAGGAATGAAGGTATTCCAATAAAACTAGTTGGGTCGGAGTGAAATCTTGCCGTTTTCCCCTCTTAAGGTTCCCCAAAGTAGAATGAGTCTTCCAAGAACTTAATTGATGGGTGAGGCCGCATTTAAGAATAATTTATTTGATTAATTTATAACAAAACTACTTTCTCCATATTTTAGAATTGATGTTTCCAAGTTAATACGTACTTTTCTAAGTCAATACATGATATATTGATTAAAAGGAATATTATTAATCTAATTTTGCTCCAATTGCTATTATTCAGTATTGAGAAATTTTATATTAGGTTTTTGAGAAATGCATATTTGTGCATTAATCAGATTTGAAATTCATTTTTAGATTATTAATCGGGTTTAAGAATCAATTTAGCAAATTAAAATTAATTAATATCTGAAGGTAAATTATGATGGAAGTAGTTGATTCAAAAAATGTAAAAATATCTTGGTGGAAGGTTGCAGAATTTCCATTATGTGTTCTTTTAATTTCAACAGCCTTCTTTTCCTTTGCTTACTTCTTTCTTTCTACTTTATTCCAAGTAGTTCTCTATATTAATACAATTTTAGTTATTATTTCATTGGTATATGCTATTTTGTTTGGTTTGATTCCACTATTCATGAAAAGTCGGGACCCTCCCAATTACAATTTATCAGGTGAATTTGTTTCTATCATTATTCCCGTATTCAATGATGGGGAAATGCTGAATCGGAATTTACAAAATCTTTTGAAATTATCCTATCCAAATTATGAGATTCTAATTGTTTATTCAACGAAAAGTTCTGATAATACAGAAGAAATAGCATTAAAATATGTAAATGAATATAAAAATATAAGAGCAATCCCTGAAAATATTTCAAAGGGAAATGCATTGAATATTGGAACTGAAAATGCCCAAGGAGAGTTCATCCTCATATTGGATAGTGATAGCTTTATTCATGATGGTTTTATAGAACGGATAATTAGCCATTTTGCTAATGAAGATGTAAAAAGTGCTACTTCTGCTGGAGGATTAGGATTGAATGCAACCCAAAATATAGTAACCATAGTTCAGTGGGCAATGATAAATAATATGAATTTTTATTCCGCTGGTGCTGGCAAATTTTTAAGTGATGTTGGATGGGGAGGATTTTGTGGAATGTGGCGAAGAAGTGCATTACTTGAGTGTGGTGGATTCGCGACAAATACATCCTCTGAAGAATATGAAATAGCTTATAGAGTGAATAAAATGTTCCCAAAATGGAAAGGTATTTGTGATGATCAATTGCTTTGTTATCAATATTATACTCCAGATGCTCGAACATTATATCTTCAGCAACTACGATGGACAAAAAGTAACTGGAAATATAGTCTAAAAGCATTTAGATCACTTTTTTCTATGAGTTTTGGAAGAAAATTCCTTTCCATATCTACTTTACTAATGGTAATTATTTTCCCGATGTTCGGATTATTCACTATGGGTATGTCAATTGTACAATTTTTTGCCAATTTCTTTGTGCCTAATCTATCATTTGGTGGGGGACTTTTCTTCTATTTAATATCTCAAGTGGGAATATTTCTTGCTTTTACAACCTTCCTTATTTTTGTATATCCCAAATATCGTGGAAAATCAGCAGTGAGGCTATCTCGTAAGTTCATTCTTTTCGGAGTTTTTCTGATTATGTTTGTATGCGGATTCATTTTTGGGATAGTGGCTTTAAATGCATTAAAGGAGCTGATTACACAAAGAGGGCAAAAAGATGTATTTGTAAAAGTTGATAAGACAAATCTTATCTTCGAATAAAAGCCTTTTAATATATTTATTTACTGGATAAAGGCAAATTCAAAGTTATATATCATAATATATTAAAAAAATATTGAAAATAAATTATTAGGATTGAAGAATCCTAATTACATGAGGAATTTCTTGATTTTCTTTCTTATTTCAAATTTAAATTGAATTATTGAAGGTCCAAATATGGAAAAGATTAAAGTAGGTATAATTGGAGCCGGTGGAATAGGCTATCAACATATCCAAGGATATTTAACCTCAGGGCATGCAGAGGTAGTTGGAGTGGTTACACGAACAGAAGAGCATGCAAAACTAGCTGCTGAAAAATTTGGCATTGAATCATGGTATATAGACTATCATGATTTATTACAGAGAGAGGACATTGATGCAGTGAGCATTTGCACTCCGAATTATCTACATGCACAACAGGCAATTGATGCGGCGAAGGCGGGCAAGCACATACTTTGTGAGAAGCCTCTTGCAACAACACCGGAGGAAGTAGATGAAATGATTCAGGCAGCCCGAGAAGCAAATATATTTCTGATGAATCCATCCCATCAGCGCTTTATTCCTATTTTGGGAAAAATAAGAGAAGTGTTAGACCAGTTAGGGACAATAACATTTGTGCGGTATAGATTTGCACATCAGGGTCCCTATAAAACCATCGATCGAAAGGCAATAAGTAAAGATAAATGGTTTTTAAATAAAAAGCAGGCAGGTGGCGGTGTTTTAATAGATTTAGGACCTCATGCGTTAGATCTTTTAGACTGGTTTTTTGGAGATGTGGAAGTGGTTCAAGGTGCTCTGCTGAAAACCTTTGAACATCCGACTGAATCGGAAGATACCGCCATTTTATTATTTAAGTTTAAAAATGGGATATTGGCAGAATTGGACACCAGTTGGGCGTCTGAACCAGAATTCAATGAATTCCAGATTTATGGGACGAAAGGAACTATAAAAGTTGATTTATGGGAGAAAAGCCCTATTGAAATTTTGCCAAAAAAATTGAAAAAAAAAGCAAAAATCAGTGAAATACCGCTTACAGGAATCTTATCCCAACTATCAATCGCACGACAAAATATGATAAATTATTTTATTGATTGTGTACGGAATAATAAAGAGCCAGAGATGAATGGAGAGTTAGGAAAGAAAATTCTAAAAATTATATGGGCAGGTTATAAATCATTTAGTTCAAATTCGCCAATTATATTAGATTAGCCTATTCAAATGAAATTCATTTCTTGGAAATTCTAGGTCAATAATTCTTTTGCACGCTGATCAAGGATAGAATTTACTGTATTAATATCTTTTGAGATGCTGCGCAGTGCTGGTAACCAGAAGAATGATGAAATAAGCCAAATTACGATTGCCCAGAGGAAGGCGGTCTGAAGGTCGGCAAAGAGTCCAGTAATAAAAGGGCCAATGCCTTTTCCGATGCTATCGAACATTAATGCAAGTGAGATCATAGTGCCGCGGTTTTCAGGTAGATTGATGTCAAGAAGAGTACCGTACCAATTTGGTCCTATGCCGCCATTGATAAAGAGCCCAATGGCCAACATAAGAATAACAAAAGCAGCTGCCGCAAGGTTTACTGCCGAAAATGGCGTAATAATGGCAATATATATTGGAATTAAACTGAGATAGTTACAGATAATACATACTAGAAGCCGTCCTTTGGAGGTATTTCTGAACAATCTATCCCCGAACCAGCCAAAAAGGGGAGGACCCATAAAAATGGCAATTCCTATGATGGCATAAAGCAAGACCGAGGTAATTGGATCAAACCCATGCTGTTTAAAAAAAACAATAGCCCAATAAACCATTATACCAGATGGAATGGTATCTATAAAGTTAACTACCAGCCAGAAATTAGTCTGACGTTTCCAAAGAAAGCGAATGTCGGCTTTTTTTATTTGATACTTATAAGAGTAACCTTGGTACCCAATTATTTCTTGAAAAGCAAGTTCTCTTGCAGCGCGTGGTGGAACTTTTATAAGCAGGAGAATTTGCGTTAAAGCGAGACCTAAAATACCAATTATGAGAAAGGGAATGCGCCAATCTTTAAAGGCAATAGCTATAAATGCACCAATAAGTGATCCAATGGTAAAAGCCAATGCCCAAAATGCTAATACTTTCGAACGCTTCTGTGGTGTTATTAAATCGCTAATGATTGAGAATCCGATAGGTGGCACGCAGGAAATTCCTAAGGCGGTTATAATGCGAAAAGTAATGAGATAAAGATAATTTGGTGTAAAAAATATTACGATGGTGGCTAAGCTCCAAATAGTGCAACCGAAATAGGCTAATTTTTTTCGATTGACTTTGTCGCTATAATAGCCATAGATAATGATTGTAATCGCAAAGATCAGTAGAAAACAAGTTTCAATAAAGCCTACGATGGCGTAGGGACTTAAAGTCCAAGATCCGATAGATATGGGGTGGATATTTAAATCGCTAATAATAACATCAAAATTCGGGAAAATAAGGGCGATATCGGTATAGCTTACAATAATAATTGCGATGAAGAGAATTATTTGGAACATTTAGATTCATCTGAGGATTCTTTAGGGGCAGATTGGTTTCTTATAGAAAACTGATTTTTGCTTTAAAACTATGTTTTTCTTAATTCATTAACGACACGGGTGATTTTTTCAATAATACTATCCAAAATACCTTTTTGGAGGAAGGGCATATTTGGTAGGCCAATTACACGCGTACAAATTTCTTCAACAACAGGCAGATGAATATCATAGGTAACATCTTTTCCGTAGTAAGGACAAGTATAGGGGCACTTCATTTGGCCATATCCCATCCGTTCTTGGAATAATTTTGCTTTATAGAGCGGTTGCGGATAGATTCGTTTTGTTATAGGAACAACTTCGTTCAATTTTTCAAGGAAATAGTCTTTAGAGACATTTAACTTTTCAGGCTCAATTAATGGTGCATAAGCATGAAATACATGCTTTACATCTTTTGACACATAAGGAATTTGAATGCCATCAACTCCAGTTAAGTTTTCAGAGAGATAATTTGCATAATCGATGCGGATTTGATTCATACGGTCTAACTTTTTCAATTGCACTAATCCTAAAGCGCCCTCTATTTCTGGCATGCGATAATTATATCCTAATCGGTCATACATATACCAGCTCGGCTCACCGTGATGCCGAATCAGCCGAGCCGCCGCTGCAAGCTCTGGATCATTCGTGGTAAGCATGCCACCCTCGCCAGTCATCATATTTTTGGATTCAAAGAAACTGAAACAGCCAAAATTGCCAAGAGAGCCTATACGCTTCCCTTTATACTCAGCACCATGAGCCTGGCAGGCATCTTCGATGACAAATAAATTATATTTTTCCGCAATTTCTAAGATAGAATCCATATCAGCGGGATGGCCAAATAAATGAACAGGAATTATTCCTTTCGTTTTTGAAGTAATAACTTTTTCTAGCTCTTCAGGATTAAGGCAATAGGTTTTGGGATCAATATCAGCAAAGATAGGAATTGCATTTTGATGTAATACTGCGGAGGCAGTCGCAATGAAAGTGAAGGGAGGCACAATGACTTCATCGCCCGGTCCGACACCAAGTGCACTTAATGCAACATGGAGAGCAGCGGTACCAGAATTTACGGCAATTGCATCGGCAGTACCAATATATTTCGCAAATTCTTTTTCAAATTTTTTCACGTATTTTCCTGAAAGAAGGCTCAAACGCTTAGATTTCAGGACAGTTGTAACTGCATCAATTTCTTCTTGCTCTATAATCGGCGGGAAATGAACATCTTCAAAATTTTCTTTTTTAGGCATAACACACTACCTTCTAAAACGATAAAATCAATATTCCTGTTTTGCATAATCTTTGATTTGAATGCTTTCTTTTCCAAATAAGATTAATTTTAAGTAATTAGTGATTGAAACGAATCCGAACTGATAAATACCCTTTTTTTCCATTCTTCTGATAGAGGTATATACATAAATATTGTAATCAAAGAGAATTTTTCCCCACTTCCGCACCCGAGAGGTGATTTCAGTATCATCCATGATTGGCATATTAGAATACCCCCCCGCTGCTAAAAAATATCTTTTTCTAAACGCCGTGTTGGGCCCTTCAGCCAAATAGGTTATATGAAATTTAGCAAAGACCAAGGTTAGCACGCGTTTTATCCAAGCAAAGAAATTGATGGATTTTATGTTTGTTATTGCATAATTTGAGCCAAAAACGCATATCAGATTTTTATCTTTCTCAAAATGATTATAAATTTTTTCTAACCAAAACGGCTCAAGAATCGCATCGGCATCAGTTGTAGCCACAATTTCTGCTTTTGCTATTTTCACGCCATCATTTCGTGCGCCACCAACACCTTTGCTTTGTTGAATTATAACGGTATCCGCATATTTCTCGGCTATTTGTCTAGTGTGATCTTTTGAATCCCCATCCACAATTATAATTTCAAACTCGTTTCGGGGCAGGGTTTGCTTGTTAAATTGACTAAGAAATTTCTCGAGCCCCTTTTCCTCATTGTATGTGGGAACCACTACCGAAATTTTCATTAAAATCATGACCTGAGTTTTAATGGAAAGCAGTTATTGCATTAAGTAAATTTATTCTTATCTACCTCAAATTATTTTTTTTATTGGTACAAAAGTAATTCTGTATTGAAAATATTCCAGAAAAAGTGATATATTTTGAAAGATGATGGGAATCAGGCAAAAATTTCATTGGGAAACAATGAAATTAACTTATACTATATGTTAAGATCTCCATCGGAGATTTATTTTCCTAGCCAGATAATGGAGACGAATGGTGAAGTTTACGCAAGGTTTCCCCAAGGAACAATTACGGATTATCTCGAACAGGATGGCCATAATGTTATTATAAACCGAGAATGGTCTCTCGATTTTAGGGGAAAGTTGGGTTTATCATTCAATTTATCATGTAAAATGGTTCCAACTTTCTATCTTATTCCAAGCGTGGTAGTGAATGGAAATAAATTTGGGAAAGGGAACTTTCCGCGGCCTAAACTTACCGAGAAATATAGTTTCCGTGAAGATAGATGTACAATTCCCTCCTGCGGTATTGTTGAGGATTCCGAAAATTGTATTGGAATTTTTACGGAGCCAGCACCAAATGAAACCTTCATGAGTTCAATTTCTATTCATCAAAAAGCGGAGAATATAAATTGGGAAATATGCATTCCTTGGGAAGAACAACCGCTACGATATATAGCCAAATTTAGAGTGTTGAAAGGATTAACAAATTATTTGGACTTAAATGGCAATTTTAAATATAATCGAAAATTTTATCTTTGTAGTTCCAAGGTTACCTCCCAATCAAAAGGGTATTATGAAATATTGCGGTATATATGGAAAAAACTAGCTGAGAAACCTAAGATTCCTAAAAATTGGAGTGATTGGATAAGGCTTAAAATACAATTGGCCATCAATATATTTTATGCAAAGGTGGGGAATGCACATGGATTTTTAACATCAATCTGGAACCCTATGATACCTTTTAGCTCGACATTTAGTGCAGGATTTCTAGGAAAAAATATAGAGATAGCCTATTCGCTGTATAGAATGTATCTCATCAATAAAATGGAGAAATTAAAAGAAATTGCTATTAATGTTACTAATTTTATGACTTCAAAAATCCTCCCAAACGGCTTATTTTTAACTGATTATAATCCAGCACTCCATAAATGGTATGGATATCGTTTAGGATTCCATAATAAATTAAATACTCGAATGATGGGAGAAGCATGTTATTCCTTATTGAAGTTTTATAGTTTAATAAATAAGGGGCATAAGGCATATCAACGATGGTATAATGTGGTAAAGAATTTTTGTGATTTTATGGTTGAACATCAACTACCCAATGGCTCATTTGGTAAGTGGTGGTCCCAAAAAGGAGAATTATTGGAGGATACTGGAACAAATGGGGCATATATTATTTGGGTTTTGGGAGAATTATATAAAATAACGAAAAATGAGAGATATAAAATTTCGGCTCTAAAAGCTGGTAAATATTATATCGCAAATTTTGTGGAGCCGGAAGAGTATTGGGGGGATACTCTTGATGCAAATGCAATTGATAAAGAAGCAGGACATGCAATTTTAAGGGCGATGATCATACTATATGAAATTACTAGCGATGAGTTTTTTCTTCAATCGGCCTGTCAAGCCGCTCATTTCATTACTACATGGCAGTTTATATATAATACTTCTTTTCCCAAAAACTCTAAATTGGGACAACGAAATTTCAAGACTTTTGGAGGAACTATTGTCTCAGTTGAGAATATGCATATAGATCCCTATATTATATTTACATTGGATTTCCTTCGGCTTTGGAAATATAAAAAAGACTCATATTGGAAAGATCGCGCTATTGCAGGTTTAGAATTTGCCCTACAAATGGTAGCTAATGAAAATGATACTCTTGGATATAGGGAATGGTTTGTTGGTTGGCAACCAGAGCAATATAATCATACTATTTGGGCATATTATGATTTAAATATGATCTTTCCGAATAAAATAAATCCTAAAGGCAAATTTAGTAATAGTATTGCCTGGGTTCTTGCTATAACACTAGGAACTATTTTAGATATTACAGAGGAATTTCCAGATCTTATTAAGATTTATTCGCAACCTATCAAACTATATAAATCGAAATTATTCGATTTATCAAAATGGTTACGGAATTTATTGGTATGTATTAATCCTTTATAATTGGAATAGAAGAGAAATGGCATCGCAAAAAGTTCATTCCTGGGTAAATTATACCATTTTAATAATTACACCAGTAATGGTATGTATTACTATTTTAATTGGACCACTTCCTACAATTGTAATAAATGGAACACCTTATATTATCAGTGATTATCAATATTACCGACAATATTGGGCTGCATTATTGGAAGGACAGAATCCCTATAATTTTTGGATTGACAGTAATCATATAAGTTGTCTTTATCCAGTAGGATTTCTGGTCTTTGCAGGATTATTTTATATCCATACAATCCTCCCGAAAGTTTTCTTTTGCTTAGTTTGGATGTATACAGCAGTAATAATAAATAAAATTTGTAAAGAATATAATCTCACAAAAAATTCAACCTTATTATACAGTCTTGGTTTAGTGGCTTTAAATCCGTATTATTGGCAGCTAGTCTTAGTTATAGGAAATGTTGATGTGGTTGTTGGACTTTGTGTTCTTCTCTCTGTCTATTGCATAAAGAATTCAAAACAAATTAAAAGTGGAATTTATACTTTATTTGCTTTTCTTATTAAATTCATTGGAATTATACTTTTTTTCCCAGTCGTTTTCACGAAAAAGAAAATTAATTGGAAATTGGGAGTTATTTTTATTTCCGGCTTTTGTGGAATGTATCTACTTGGGTTTATATTATGGGGCCAAAGTATTTTTAATCCGTTTTTAAACCAATTGTTAAGAGAACCGGAGGGAACATCAATAAGTTTTTATATTTCGAGCATTTTTGGAATAAATTTCTCATATTTTTCAATAATTTTATCAATTATTGGAATTGTATTTGTAATTATTTTCTTTTATCTCAAAAATAATGAAATTGCTACTTATAGTATATTATTTATTATCTATTTTATATTAATATTACCAGTTTTTAATCCTCAATATACTTTATGGTATTTTCCTTTAGTAATTTATTGGTCTATTATTCATGACTATGCTTTAATGCGTACAATCACTCTATATTTTCCATTAATATTGATATTGCTTTCTTTTCGGGAAATAACTCCAATTTTCTCAATTTTAGGATTTATTATTTCTCTATCTTTTATGATTTTAATTTATTTGAATAGAACTAGAGATAAAATAACTGAAAATAATAAAAATAGTTAAATTTTTAAAAGATGAATTTTTATTTATTGAATCAATATTGGATTTTTATTCAATTTATTTTTTATAAAACATATTTCGCAATAGGCACAGGTGAATTGGAATTCAAGTAATTGATTCAAAACATGTAAATTTAAGCCTTTGGGATGTTGCTAGATTTCCACTGGCTTTTTTGATATGCTCATTAACCTTCTTTTTATTAGCCTATTTTTTCTTTTTTATTATTTTTCAAATATTTCTTTATATTAATACCGTTACGCTCATAATTTCGATGTCTTATGCAATTCTTTTTGGAGTAATGCCCTTTTTTTTGAAAATAGAAGCAAAAGAATATGGAAAGTCGGAATTAGTATCCATAGTGATTCCGGTCTATAATGACGCTGAAATTTTAGAACAAAATTTGCAGAATCTGGTACAATTAAATTATCCCAATTATGAGATAATTGTGGTATATTCAGAAAAGAGTATTGACAAAACTGAAGAAGTAGCGCGGAAATTTGCCAAAGAATATGATTATGTCCATGCAATTCCTGAGAATATTTCAAAGCCATATGCCCTAAATTTAGGGATTGATAATGCAAAAGGTGAATATATTCTTTTTTTAGATTCAGATGTATTTATCTATAATGGATTTATAGAGAGAGCTCTAGGCTACTTTAATGAGGAAAATGTAGTGTTAGTTAATTCTTGTTTTCTTGGTTTTAATTCTGCTGAAAATTTAGCGACTAGAATAAGTTGGGGCATTTCCAATACTATTGCCTTTTATGGAGTTGGGACAAACAAATTCCTTAAAAATGTTGCTTTTTCGGGGTTTGGAGCTATATGGCGAAAAAGTGCTTTAATAAAGTGTGATAAATTTGCAATAGATTCAATTATTGAAGATGCTGAATTAAATTTGCGCGTAAGTCGCAAATTTCCGAATTGGAAAGGCATATGGGACGATAAACTTTATTGTTATCAATTTTATCCAAATGATTTTAAAACACTTTATTTACAACAAATGCGATGGAATACAGCAAATTATCACTATACGGTTAAAGGGTTTTTTCAAACTAAAGGAATGGGAATTCGGCAAAAATTTCTTTATATTTCTTCATTTTTAACAATAATACTATTCCCAATAATTACCTATTTCTCTCTTGGCATGATTATTATACAATTCTTTGCCAACTTCTTTTTCCCGAATATAACATTTGGAGGTGGGCTGTTTTATTTCATCTTAGGAATTATTTCATTTTTTATTGCATTCAGTACAATGTTTATTTTTACTTACTCAAAATATCGGCAAAATAACCGTGTTAAATTATCACGAAAATATATTGTGCTTGGAGTTTTCGTGATCATGTATTTGGTCGGTCTTATATTTGCTATTGTTGCTTTAAATTCCTTAAAAGATTTAGTGAGAAAGAAAAAGAAGAGTGAGGTATTCATTAAAGTAGACAAATCCGAATTTAAGGTGCCTGAACAAATTCCGGATCTTGAGAAATAATAAAAAACAGGATAGATTCATAGAGGATTGGAGATTTTTTTATTCAGCGAAAGAATCCACGAAAATCAGAGCAACTCAAAGATAAACAGAAGATTGAGAAAGAAAAAGCGGGATTAAGAACTAGAATTAAGAGGTTTTTCCAAAGATTTGAATTAAAAGCAGAAGCTCCACAGAATTTACTCGCATCTGGGTTGTGGCAAATAGTTGGCACCCTAATAACGGCAATCTTTAGCTGGCTTTTAGTGGTTCTGATTTCTCGAGAAGATATTGGATTGGGTCCTGTAGGTATTGGTATATTTAACACAGCTTTCGCCATTTTAAGTATATTTTCCCTTTTAACATTGGGAATGGGAAAATCTACTTCGCAAATGGTATCAATGAATATTTCCGATAAGGTTCTTGCGTTTGAGCATGCACGTAATGGTAATTTCGCTTCTATTTTAACAGGAATTATCACAGGGAGTATATTAATTGTTTATTCATTTTTTATTGGCGCGCCTTTAATATTTCTTCCTAATGTTGTTGCTATAAGCACAATCATCTTTGTCATCGGGGTTGTAATGCTTATTACTGGCATTCGAGATGCACTGGCAAGTAATTTGGCAGCTGTAGGGGAATATGACGAAATTGCAAAAGGTAATGCAATAAATCCTGTTTTTCAATTAGTATTTGGAATAATATTTATTGTTTTAATTAGAAATTCGATTATACCTAATTCACTAATTCTTTTCCTTTTTATTATTGGAATCATAGCACAGACCTTTTTTCTATCAAAATATTTAAGAGGATTTTGGTTTAATACTCAAATTTTCAAATTTCATAAAGTAGATCGGCGATTTTTAAAAATTATACGCCAAGGATTATATTTCACAATTACAGATATTATTCCGACTGGCGTGTTAGGCTCCATAATTGTAATTATTTTATTAATATTCACTCAAAATAGTTACCAAACCGTTGGTGCCTATTCAATAATTTTAGGTTACTCACTTGGCGGTTTAATAGTCACTGGGTTCGCATGGCCCTTAATTACCTCCGTAGCGGAAGCTTATGGCAAAATGGATACTGCAAAAATAAAATATTATCTTCATCTCATTGTTAAAATATTTTTTTACCTTACTTTTTTAGTTTTAACACTTAATATCGGCCTTTCATATGGAATTATTAATGTATTTCATGGGTCAGAATATGTTACCGGAACAACAGATGTTTGGGTTCCATTTATACTTGTTATTAGCTCATATGCTGTTGTGGGCTTTGAATATGTTTTGTGCAGTATTTTATTGGGGATAGGAAAGGGCCGTTCCGCTGCAACATATTTAGGGGCCTTATTTTTAGTAACTATAGGGATTACTTGCCTTTGCTTATGGCTTAATTTATTTCCGCTGCCACAGCTCAATGCATCATTTGGATTTCTAATCAGCACCTTAATAATGCTTCCATTTATACCTTATTTAATAAAAAAACATATACAACAACGAATACCTTTCTTAATAGGGATGAAAAGCTTATCTGCCCTCCTATGCACTTTAATTATTGGAGCTATTCTCTTTTGGCCACCTCTTAATCTCATACCCCTTTTAAATGTTGGATTCATTGTCCTTTTTGGGCTTCTATTGACAATTATCTATATCTTGCTCCTAGTATTTTTTGGAGCTATCTCA
>Ga0315310_10000251_pt1 | contig 34705 bp, 34 predicted proteins | sample TDP5_MG_FD_203630 | JGI IMG/M metagenome (GOLD analysis project Ga0315310, IMG submission 203630) | Freshwater sediment microbial communities from Lake Towuti, South Sulawesi, Indonesia - TDP5 | ecosystem: Environmental > Aquatic > Freshwater > Lake > Sediment | place: Indonesia: South Sulawesi...
CACCCAGGATTACTTCTTTGGCATTTGGAATTCCGTAGGCAAGGCTCAAGGCGTATGGAACAGCCTCATAAGCTAAAAACCCAGGGTTAAGAACACTACGAAGGTCTTTAGCCATTTGAGAACCTTTATAACTTTTCGCAAAATCCATCCCAATTAAGATTCTGTCTGCGGGAGGTCGGGCATCATTGTTTCCCAAGCATTCTCCTAGTCTCGCTGCCTTAACCGCATGCCGAAACACTTTTTCTTTTTCCCATCCTTCAACAGCTGCCGAGACTGCCCCAGCGATTGCACAAGCAGCAGATAACGCAGACATTGCTCCATGCGTCATTGAGCATGCTAAATCCACATCTTGAATGATTTTTTCAAGGTTCTCAGGTCTATTTATAATACCGATAGGCGAGACTCTCATGGGCGCACCATTCCGGTCTCTTGACCTCGCAAAATCCTCGATCTTAGCTTCACCAAGCTGAACAGCCTCCGAAAATTCATCCCAGCCTGGCCAGCCCTTAATTTTCTTCATTAATATTCTTTGGATGATGTCTTGCCTTGCCACAACTCGCTTCTCTATGATTGATTCAGCAGTCAACAAGGTAAATATGGTGTCGTCAGTGACTTCAGCATATTCCCAGGTGAATCTGCTCTTGGGTTGAATAGGCTGATGGAAGCTTTGCAGGTATTCACCATAGTTTTGAAGAACCTCTTTAGGCAGGTATCCCTCTGTCATTTTTCCCATCGCATCGCCCACAGCCACTGCTTGAATACCCGCAATAGCTCGCTCCTTAATCAAAGACGCAACCATCCTTTTCAACCGTCTAATTACTGGTGCAGGGGGGATTTGACCCCGTGTCATCGGGCATCTATCCATCCTCCCTCATTCTTTCTCTTTCTTCGTTTCTTTATTGAGTTCAATGTAACCGGCGTCTTTACATGAAAATAGGACGGTCTTGTCGCCAGTTTCTGCAGCAATCAGAAAAAAAGGGGAATAGGAAACGTTCTCCTTCCTCCATTTCTCACCACATTTTGGGCATTTTTCACTTCATATTCGCTCGTGGCCGATTTCCCCTTTGACTTTGGTCTTTGATTGAGTGCTGGGGATTAGGTTTAGATATCGGCTTAAATTCTCGGAATTTTCCAGTTGAGCAATGATAGACTTTCACGCTGTTTTTATGTTTTTGGTTTGGGTGCGAGGATGTCTAACATTACTAGTGGCTTCTTGTAAGGGTTTATGACTCCGTGAGCTGTATTTTTAGGGATTGCCACTATGTCGCCTTTTTTAAAAATCCTTTCCTCATTTCCTATGGTTACTAACCCTTTTCCTTCAATCACGTAATAGATATCGACGGAGTCGGCATGTTGGTGAAGTTGGACTTTGCTGTTGGTGGAGTAATAATGAAAGTGTATTAATATGTTGTCGTTGTCCACTGCTTTCTTTGAAATCCTTTCCGCCCTCTTAAACTCCTTAGCTTCAAAAGCGTTTATTACTTCCATTCGCATCAGACTTTCTTTATCCCACATATGCTTTAAATACTTTGACGCAAGAACCGAAAACTGCCTCAAACAGCCATTGAAGCACGTCATCAGAGATGTTCCAGAAAGGCGAAGGATTTTTGCAGAAACCGAGAATTCGAACACTGGTGGATTCGAACCAACCTGTTGTTCTTTGTTTCTTCCATCTTTATCGCTGGGCAAAACCATTGTTAAGTCTAAGCCGCTTTTTTCTATCAAGAAGAAAAATCGTTTCAAAGGGCTTGAAGCCTAGGCTCTTAAAGAACTCTACTGTACCTATATTCTTGACAAAAGTGTCTGTTACTACGTTGGCATCATCGTTCTTAGCCATCTGAAGCAGAACCCTTAGAAGCTTTGTTCCGTAGCCTTTTCTCCTATGTGCCTCGTCTACAATCAGATGGTCCACTCTGTAATATCTACCGCACCACTCATCTTCACGAATCTCCTTAGAAAACGAGATGTACCCTACGACTTTTCCATCGACTTCTGCAACGTAAACACCGTCCAACTCAGACTCGGAAAAGAATTCCTCTTTCAACTCGTCTTGTGTGAATTCGATACCTACGAGTCGTCCAAGATGGTTATGCATCAGTATTGTAAGCCTGTTTATTTCCTCAAGGTCTTTACGTTTCGCATGTCTTACTCGCAATCTTTCACCTCCCATCTTATTGCCTCTAAAGTGAGGGGGTTAGGTTGAGACTTCGGTTCAAATTCTCTGTTTCTAATACATGTGGAAAATCCGACCTATAAACATTAGAACTATGGAAAGTTCAAGTTTTAAGTTGAGTTGCTATTTTCTTTCCGAACTCTTTGCATTTAGGAAGCTCTTCTTCCACAATGGGACCCTTCGATCCTTGAACCGCTATTGAAAGCAGGGGACCTATCTGTTTCAAGCCGGGCACCTTTTCGTTTATCCTTTTCTCCATTTTCTTCGCTGCCTTTTCGAAGAAACCTTTCCCTAAGTACGTGTCAAAAACAGCAAAATGTCTTCCATCCAAGTTGAGTTTCGCTAGCTTGTCGATAAACTCACTTACGCTTTTAGTTGGTCCACCATAGTGGTTTGGAGAACCTATCAGAATCACATCATATTCAGCTATTTTGTTGAGGTCAACTTTTTTAAGTTCATTGAGCACAGTTTCTGCATCTTGAACTTCTCTGATACCCTCCATAATTGTTTCCGCTACACGCCTGGTGTTACCATACTTCGACTCATAAACGACAATTACCTTTACCATTATGATGACCTATTACTACGTCTTCTGCCCGAGTTTTAAGATCTGTGGGTCCATCAGAACTTTGCATTAAAGATGAAAACCGAGAATTTAAACGTATCTTGCAGAGTTTAGTGCGGGGGGTGGGATTTGAACCCACGAAGGCCTACGCCACAGGGTCCTAAGCCCTGCTCCTTAGACCAGGCTTGGAAACCCCCGCGTTTTTTTGAACTAAAGAAAAACATTTCTAGCCTATTTAGGTTTAAGTACCACTGGTGGAGAGACTGCTGTTGGTGTGAAACGAATGAGCGTTTTTGAATATGAGTTGTTAAGGTGTGAAAACTGCGGCAAAGTCTTAGGTTACATCTACGTGTCACTGAAAACAATCCCTCCAAAAGGATTATACCAGATCTTCTACGGTTTTCCCTATCAAAAAATAGAGAAGTCAGCGTTTTGCGAGCAATGTTTTCAAAAGCGAAAGGCAAAAACCTAGAAGAATAGATGATCCTCTCTCCAGTAGGCTTGGCTGGAAGCATTTGTTTGAGCATATTTATTTTCTGATTCGTTTTATTTCGAAGAGCACCGGGTTCTCAGGGTCTGAACACACGTTGTGGATGATGTCTTTGTTTTTTGCCCATGGGAACTCTGCGCCGTAGCGCATGGCGTAGACTTTGGGCATGATTGCCATCAAGGCGCTGTAGCATATGGCACCTTTGATTGATTTTCCATCGAAGTAGATTTTGTCGCCTGTTTTGCAGCCGAAACTGCATTTTCCTTTCACGCTTTTAACTGTGACTTCAACATCGTAGGGCATTTGGGTTCACCTTGATGGGTAGCATAGTTCTTTGCCGTCTTAAAAGACTAGTCCACTTGGATTGCTAGAATTCAAAAAAAGGATGGAGTAGATTGTCATCAGCTAACCTTTTTCTATCATCACAGCCGGGAAGGGTTCAAATCCCTGCTCGTCTTCTTCATCTGACAAAGCTATGCGTGTTGAGCTATGTACATAAAATTCTTGTGGTATGGCAAGGTCGGGTTCGGAGACCTCAGCTAACTCGCTCTTTCTAATGGGATGAGCATGATCAAATCTTTATTCTAAGATGTCTACGCCTTCGAGAACTCTGTTATCCGTGGTTTTATCGCTTTGACCAAGTCTCTTGCTTTCATGTAAACAGAAACGGTGTGTAGTCCAGCGTTGAAGTTGACTGAGTCGTTCTCCAGCACAGAAGGGTCCATGTACGTAGGCAGTCCAAACAAGTTTCCGAAGGGGTGAACTGAGCCGATTTCGCATCCGGTTACTTTCAGGACGTCTTGAGGCGAAGCCAACTCCAGCTTTCGTGTTCCCACTATTTTGGCTAGTTTTTTGACGTCCATTTTCTTGTCAGCTGCAATCAAGCCCAGAATGAAGCTTCCTTGCTCTGTCTTGAAGACCAGAGCTTTCACGCCTGTTTTCAGTTCGATGCCTCTTACTTTGGCTGCTTGCTCTGAAGTGTACACTGGCGAGTGTTCTGAAACCTTGTAAGCGATTCCATTTTGGTCAAGCAGTTCCTTGACTTGCCTAAGTTGGAGGGCTCCCATCGTCTGCACACGCAGCCTGTAACAAAGATACGATTCCGCTTAAAGGCTTACATACGAAGAACCAAGAAGCTATTTCCCTTCCCTCTACTAACATGCTGGTGGCAATCACGGCAGGCTTTCTCCCGCTTGCTTCTTCTAGTAGATTGAGCTTGCTGTTTTAGGTGAGAAACCTTTTTTATGGTTGAGTTGAGAGATAGGCACGGTTGTGCCTCGGTAGCCTAGCCTGGTGGGGCATCGCCTTGGTAAGGCGGCGGTCGCGGGTCCAAATCCCGCCCGAGGCTCCAAAGAACCTTTTCTCCCGAGAAAAGCTTCAAAAAAGAGGGCTTTCCGTTGTTCGGGGTGAGGTTTGGGGTTTGTTGTTGTATCTGGGCTGGAATCAGGTTGATTTGTCCGTTGGTGGGAATCATTGGGACGGTCCCAGGACGGTCCTAAGTACATTGCAGGGACGGCACCATCATCAGCGAGAGTAGGTAGTCGTTTATGCCGAGTCCAGTGGCGCGGGCTCCGTTTCGGACGAGTTTGGCGATTTCGTCTTTAACGGTTAGTCCGGTCATTCATTCTTTTGGCATGTCAGTTCTCTGATAGAACCTACCTTCGACCTATAACGTTGGCTGTATCATTAATTCTATCAGCGCATTGACAAAGGCTTGAACTTATCCAAGGGTTGTCTGGGCACAAATGTTATATGCGTTTAGCATTAGTGAATAGTTAAAGGAGAGGGGTTAGGGATGAGAAGCAGGATTATAGTAGTACTCATGCTTTTTGCTGCGTTGTCTGCAGCATCTTTTATGATTGAAGGAGAAAAGCAGTCTTCTGTGAACAGCAGTGTTGGCGAGTATGTCTCTTCGAGTGAAAAGAGAATTAATGTCTATTTTTTCTATGGCGATGGATGTCCCCACTGCGAGAAAGTCAAACCGTTCATTGCCCAAATGGAGCGCAAGCATTCACTTACTGTCTACAGATACGAGATATATCGCAATAGAAGCAATGTTGCGCTGCTGAACCAGTATTTTGACATTTACGCAGTGCCAACTAGGCAAAGAGGGATTCCAGCGCTTTTCGTCTCAGACTCGCATCTTGTGGGAGATGAACCAATCCTGAATAGATTTGAGTTGATCATCAATGAGGCTCTTAAGGATGACGAGTTGGCTTATCAAACATCTGCTCTTAGCACCACTACAAACAATGACTTGACCGAGGACACCGCTTGCAGTAGATCAACTGGCAACTCCGACTGTCTTTCCCTGGCAACTGTGACAACTGCGGCATTGGCTGATTCGGTTAGCCCTTGTTCGTTGGCTGTCTTTCTCTTCTTGATCGGAGTACGACCGCTTGTTCAAGATCGACGGAAGAGAGCGTTGAAAGTAGGTTTAGCCTTCATGGTTTCGGTGTATGTTACTTACACTCTGTTTGGATTCGGCTTGCTCAGCGCAATAGGCATCGCTGGTGTCTCCTCAGCGTTTAGCCTGATTGCCGGGTTGATTGCTGTTTTGGTTGGAATCTTCTATGTCAGAGACTATTTCTTACGTGCCGGTAGAGGTTCCTCATTGGAGGTTCCTCATTGGGCCAGGCCATTGATTAACAAGATGATTAAGGGTGTAACAAGCCCTATTGGAGCGTTTTTGACGGGCTTTGTCATTTGTTGCTTCGAGTTACCCTGCACGGGTGGACCTTACCTGTTTATTATTGGGCAGTTGTCTAACAGTGCAACTTGGCTCCAAGCGGTTCCGATGCTTTTGTATTATAACTTCCTATTCATAATGCCTCTACTGTTGATTTCTCTGTTCCTCTATTTCGGTTTGTTCTCTCTTGAAAGAGCTAAGCAGTGGAATGAGAGAAACAAACGGCTCTTGCGTCTGGTTAGCGGGCTTACGATAATAGCATTAGGAATCTTGGTTGTTCCTGGCGCGGATATTATTGGACTAGTTCGCATTTTCTCGGGCCTTTTCAAAGCTGTAATTCCACCCGCGTTGTTAACACTGTCCTGCTATCTTGCTTTCTCGCTTTGGCGCTCGAACCAGTCGATGGCCAAGCGGTTGGCACTGACGATACCTTTAGCCACGTTATTAGTTCTCGGTATTTTCGCGTTTCCTCAGATGTTTAGAGTTGTTCAGAATGCGGCTGGATCAGACACGGAATTACTCAGAGGTGAGTCTCCATCTGACCTAAAGTCAACTCAAATCGATGATGAAAAGTTGTGCGCCACTGGCAATAGTGGGTGTGGGCGTGCTGACGAGTTGGCAGAGTCTGGGCGAGATTCGGTACTCAAGTCACAGGAGACAAGGGAATTCACTGCCGAAGAGCTCGCGGAAATAGAAGAAAGGGCTAAGCTGTATGACGATGAAACCGCAAATGAGGCTATGGAAAAGGAGTCAGAAGATGAAACAAAAGGTTCTGGGGGTTGTGATGGAAAGAGTCCTGGAACAGCGAATCCAGCAGCCATTTACTGTAGTGAATTGGGATATGAATACAAAACAGTTGACACAGCAGAAGGAAAGAATGGCATCTGTAGATTTCCTGATAATAGCGAATGCGACGAATGGGAATTCTTGGCGGGAAAGTGTGGGCAAGAATATTCCTATTGTTCTAAACAAGGATATGGTTTGATAACAAAGAGTGATGGTAAGGATCCTTTCTCACAAGAATATGCTGTTTGTACCTATAGAGGAGGAGAGATTGGCACCGTCACTAATTTGTTCAGCTTAAGTGAAAAAGCTGTGACGGGAAGCGTCAGCACAAATGGTTCAGAGAGTAACAAAAGCGGTGATAACTTGGCATCGGATCTGGAAGCGCCTTCCTCTTTTGATTGGAGAAATTCTGGCGGACAAAATTGGATAACTCCTGTAAAGAATCAGAATCCATGCGGCTCTTGCTGGGCGTTTTCTGCCATTGGTGTTACAGAAGCGCTATACAATATTTATACGGGAAATCCTAATCTTGACTTAGACTTATCAGAACAGTTTCTTGTGTCTGATTGTTTTACTGGGGGAACCTGTTGTGGCGGTTGGCACAACGAAGCTTTAGGATATATAAGGGATAATGGAATTCCGGACGAAGCTTGTTTTCCATATGTTGATTCGGGTTGTCATTGCACCGACGGAACTTGTGACGCACCTCCTGCTCCTAGCTGGTGCAACTATCGAACTGGAGGCCAGTGTAGCGATGCAACTTGTTCCGACAGATGCGCAGATTGGCAGAAAAGATTGACGAAAATAGATTCTTATGCTCAGATTCCTGCAGACAATTTAGCGACTATGAAAGAGAGGATTGTTTCATATGGGCCTCTTTCGGTTGCCATGGGAATCGGTACCAACTTCGGCGGTTATTTTGACGCTAACAATGTTTATAGATGCACAGATGACACTGGTGTTAACCATGCAGTAGTTATTGTTGGATACAATGATACTGGTAGCTACTGGATCGTCAAGAACAGTTGGGGTGCCACTTGGGGACCCAATGGAGACGGTTTCTTCAGAGTTGGTTACACTGAATGTGACATTGAAAGCCTTGTCTACTATGCACAACCGGATAGGAAAACCTGTGGAGAAACAATAACTTCAAACACAGTGTTGGTCAACCAGCTTAGTTGCCCTGGAAACGGCTTGATCATTGGCACGAGCCATATAACTTTGGACTGCCAAGGATATGCAATTTGGGGTTCTGGTTCGGGCGTCGGAATCGACATCGTGGACAATTACGTGACAATAAAGAACTGTGTAGTAAGAGATTTTGCCAACGGAATTTACCTGCACAATATTGCAGACTACAATACTTTAATCGACAACGAGTTTTACTCAAACGAGTTTCATGGCATATATCTATATGATGCTTGGTCAAACTATGTTGCATACAATGACGTTACTTACAATGGGATGAATGGTTTATATTTCTATGACATATCAAGGTACAATGACATCATAGACAATAATTTTTGGTTCAATGGCTACCATGGTATTGAATTGAAGGGAACCTCAGATTCTAATGATTTCACTGCAAATTATTTTTACATGAATGGATGGAGTGGCATGGGAATTAACACAGACAACAACTTAATCCAAGATAGTACTTCAAGGGATCACACGTATCACGGTTTTGATATAAGGTCAACAACTGGAAACAGGCTTGTACACAACTGGATTTGGTACAATGATCAATATGGAATCTATCTCTATAACTCAACAAACACGCAAATCACTGACAACCGCATAAGAGAGAATGATTACTATGGAGTCTATTCGAGTTATTCTAATTACACAACTATACAAGTTTCCCAATTTGATGGTAACATGAGAAGAGGCGTGTATCTCTATCACTCACATCACAATACTATCCAGACAAGCTACTTTCACCAAAACCACAATGAATCTATTTATCTATACTATGCTGATGACAACTTCATTCTGGACAACGACATTCAGCTGAGCGGACTGAGAGGAATAGACATCAGGTACTCCAACAATAACGTTATCCAATTCAACGACGTTAGAGATAGTGCCAACATGGGAATCTACGTTTACGGGTCGGACAGTAATGATATTTGGTCCAACTACTTGGATAACAATGATGGTTGGAGCGTGTATCTTCTAAGTTCAGATTTCAATGATTTCCGCCACAATATAGTCAATCACCCCATAGACTACGGACTCTACTCATCAACCTCATATAACACAGTATTTCAAAACAACACAGTGTGTGGCTATTTATGGGATTTCTACACACCAAGCAGTACCTACACAGCAAATGAAAACACTTGTGACGATGCTTATCAGTTTGTTGACTCGGGTCAGCCAAATGCATGCGACTTCGAATGTTCAGGATGCAGAAAAGCCGAAGATGACCTATTCATAACTAAGTCTGTGCAGTTGTGTCCATACACCTACAATATAGAGGATCTTGGCTCTTATGGAGTTATTAACATTTGGTCAGATGGTGTAACGTTGGACTGCCAAGGTGCGGAAATTGTTGGAGTGAGCACAAGTACAGGGCGGGGAATCAGAAATGTTGGATTCGATAATGTCAGAGTCAGAAACTGCAAGATACGCAATTACCTGATTGGGATTGTCTTTGAAACTGGCTCCAATTATGGCAGTATACTGAATAACAACGTGAGCGCAAATGGCGTGGGAATATACCTAACGGGATCAAACTATGGAACGATAAGTGGCAACACGGCTAACTTCAACACACAATATGCATTGTTCTTGTACGCGAATTCTGACGCTAATACACTAATAGGCAACATAGTAAAAGGCAACAACAATTTAGCAATAGTCATATACTCCGGATGTGATAACAACCATGTTAAATTTAATACGGTGACGGAAAATATGCGTGGAATCTGGATTTATTACTCAAATAATAACTATATGCATGGCAACATAGTTGAAGACAACAACTATGGCGTTTACTTTTCCACTTCAACTGCCAACAACGAATTAGACCATAACAGGGTTTGCCGCAACGGGTTAGACATCCATGACGATGGCCTAGATTTCCTCGATTTCGGTGACAATAACTTCTGCACTACGGCAAGCAATTGGGATGACACTGGAACAACAGGCTGCACATTTTCATGCTTGCTTGGTGACATCGACGTAGACGGCGACGTCGATGTGAAGGACTTGTATATCTTATCAAGAGGATTCGGCTCAATCGCGGGATCTCCAGTCTACCATCCAGGAGCCGACTTAGACGTCGACGATGACATAGACAGAGACAGCTTGATCATATTCAACGAAAACTACGGAAAGACATATACGGCTGCAATTCCTCCGCAACACCAATCACTTCCTACAGTTTCCCAGCATATTCTCTCAGGCCTCGCGTTTTCATTTCTCCTCTTAAGACGGCGGCAACATACTGTGCTTTCTCGTAAACACCGAAACAAATCAGAAAAACTTTAATCGCCTTCTCTACTTCCTTTTCGACTTCACTTTGGGCAAAAGATTGCGTAGCAGCACGACAAGACAAAAAAATGTTAGTTGAGGGCTTTTGCCTCAGCTAATTTTTGCCACGATCTCGCCAGCTGCTCGCAAAGTCCGGGTCTGCAGGTCACTGATCCGCGCCGGGTTGAAGTAATTCTTCATGAAGACCCCTGTGGAAACGCGTCCGTGGAGAAAGTCGATTTCTGGTTGTGCGTGAGTTTTCGTTAAGAGGCTGCCATGAAGTTCTCGTATGTCGCCAAATCTGCGTTTCATGTGCTTCCTACCAAGTCGTTTCATAATGGCGCCAGTAAATAACGGACTGCTCTTGCATATCTGTTCAATGAGGTCCTCGCAAACGAAGCTTATAAAAGCCTTCTTTGTTCTCCGTACGAAGACATTCTTGAACCTAAAGTGTTCGAGGACCTGTCTGGAAGCGTTGTAGTAATCGCTAAGTTCCCCTTCTCGGCTTAACTTGATCAGTAGGTTCCAGCAGTTCACGGATTCCTCAAATCGTAGGCCACTGGCTGCCATCAAATTCATAATTTCAATATCAATCCCATCTTGATCATATCATGGTACTTTCCGTCGCTACCGAAAAACGAGTCTTTACTTATGCCTTCGGTCTGGAAGCCAAGTTTATTGTAGAGGTGTATCGCGATTTTGTTGTCGGCTACGACTGTGAGCTCTATCTTATGCATGCTTTCCTTTTTGGCGAGTTGAAGGAGCTTTTCCATCATTGCTGTTCCCAATCCAACACTGTGGAAGTCTTGATGTAGGTAGATGAGTTGGTCTCCGACTCCCTTCCTTCTGGGATGTGGAAATTTGAGGATCGATGCGTATCCGACGATTTTGTTGTTGTGCTCTGCAACAAGCGAAATCAGGTTCTGTATGTTTTTGATCCATCTTTCGATGACTTCCATAGTGTATGGGGCCATACCCCATTCGAGGGCTTTTTCAGACATTGAAGAAAACATCTGGAAAAGCTCGACTCTATCCTTCTCAGCAAGGAATCTGACACTAACTTCTCTACCGTCGTTTAACTTCAGTTTCCACATTTCAATCAATCTCCGACTTAAAGCTCGGTCAACTATTATTTCCTTTCTACGAAACTGGCACGGGGCAAGGAATTGTGACTGCGCAAGCTTTGACGAAAGTCTACTTGTTCTGGGAAAATCACTCGTCTGCTCGAGCGACAAGCCTCTCTCATTTGCGGTTGCGCATTGCCTCTTTGACAACGGACTCAATGAATTGTGTTTTGGCGTTGGTGTAGCCTTCTCTGTTTGAACCGTACTTGGAAGCCAGCTTCTTCTTCAGTTCACAGTATTGCCGGGCTTTCTCTGGATGAGTTCTCAGATAGTCTCGAAAAAGGAGATGCTGCTTCCAAAACTCGCTTCGCTTTTCAACCATGTGTAGATGATAATGCTGTTCTCTTGGGGGTTCCCCTCTGCGGAAGAAGCGCCTCTCTGGCATTGTATCCTCGTGTTGTGGCTGATACTCGTAGCCGATGCTGCCAAGCGGTGCTATACATTTGTCAGCATAGAGCGATTTTGATGCCGCGGGTTTCAGCAGCGTGCCCGGTCATCAAGCAACCCTGTTATTCAGCGACGATGCATTTCTAATCCAAGTCATTCTAGCGCTCTGCTGTACTTCGTTAGTTCTTCATAGCCCTTATCTGTAACCGCAACCGTGTCTTCAACTCTAACACCGAAATCGCCCAAGTACAGACCGCAGTTGCCGATAGAAATCACCATGCCAGGCTTAAGCTCATCCTTAGGCTCTTCTCCGTGAAAGAACGCATGTCCAGCAGGCAACGGAGGCTCTTCAAATTCCAAGCCTACACCGTGAATCGGAGGTCCAAGGAAATAGGCTTCGTAGCCGTTTTTCTTGAATATGTCGTGCATGATATTCTCAAGATTCGTCATCGTCGTATTTGGACCGACAGCTTCAACTGCGGCTCTCTGGGCTTTCATGTACACCTTGAAAGCTATGCGCTGTTTTTCAGAAGCTTTTCCAGCGGAGACTGTGCGGCACAGGTCAGCATGGTACGCGTTAACGGTTGGGTGAATGTCAATCATAACTAGATCTCCCTTCTGCACTTTTCTACGACTAACTATACCATGAGCAATCGACGACCGAGGACCAGACGCCACATAAGTTCTGAAGAATTCCTCAGCGCCTTTCTTCCGCATCATGTACTCCGCTTCAGCCGCAATCTCAGTCTCAGTCACTCCCGCCTTGGTTGCCTTTACAGCAGCATCCATAGCTGCATCAGCAACTTTCGCCGCATCCCTCAGCAACGCAATTTCCTCTCGGGACTTTACGATTCTCAAGTCGGTCATGATCGAGGTGGCATCAGCAAATTCCAGTTTCGGAGGCTTCGCATGTGGATGCTTGAACATCTCGAGCATTGAAATCCTCAAGAAAGTGTTCTCAACGCCAACCTTTCCCTTCTTCAAGTCCAGCTCTTTCCAAATGTGCATCAATGAATGCAGCATTCCAACCTCGTCTTCAAACCCGAGAATGCGCTCCGATGAACAAGTCTTCTTCACATCTTCAAGATCAGTCTTAGGCACGCCCACGTAGGTGTCCCCATTTTTGGCGATTATGGCGAAAGCGCAGAGCCTTCCATCACCCACAAGGTACATCATGTTCTGAGGTTTAGTTAGAAGAGTTGCATCAAGTCCCGCTTTTTCCATGAGTGTGCTTGCGCGTTTGACTCTTTCTTTGAATGTTCTGTTGTTTGCTTGAGAGCCTCTATGATACTCTACTTCTCCTTCTTCCACCGCAGCCTGCACCCTCCGCTTTTACTTGGATTTAACGTATTTCTCAGGATCTCGGTCAAACTTCTGCTTGCACATAGGTGCGCAGAAGTAGTAGGTTTTACCTTTGTACTCAGACTTCCACTTAGCGGTCTTTGGGTCTACTTCCATCTTGCAGACAACATCCAAAGCCATATTTCAATCACTCTCGCAAGTGAGCGTCTATTGAAGTGGCTAATCTGATTTTCGATAAAGGTGCCGTTCTGTACAATGCAGTAAGAGTGAACTAGAATACAAGCGACCTCTATCGCTTCTTTTTCTCGTATGAGAAAAATGAATAGAAAACAGACCAGAGATTAGGAAAAGAATAGGTTTTAGTTCTGCTGATTCCTATGCATGAGCCGTTAGAAACCTCAAAATGTGAGAAGTGTGGCAAGATTATAGAGTCTAAAGAATTAATTAGAATTGTGAAAAATCGAGAAGAGGTGATATGAAATCCAAAAGATAGTGTTTTGGATAGGTGTTGGTGTTCTGATTGGTGGGGTCATTTTGTTTGGCTATGGCTCTCTAACCGTTCAAAACCTTTTTGAAAAGATGCGAGAGCCGTTGATGCATCCTTTTGAGCCTTTCCCATGGCTATCTGGTTCGTCGCCTTTTCAACTCCTTGAAGAACAGTTGTTTCTTGTGCATCTCCTTCAACTGATGGGGCTTGGGATGGCAGTCTTGGGAGCGATTATGCTTGCATACGGTTTATGGGTAAAGAAGGAAAGCAAATAACTTCTTGCCTCTCTCTAATTCTCTCAGTTCGACTAACTCTACTTCCCTCTGAGGAAAACGTAAATACAATTCTTAATGAGACAAAGAGAGCCACGATGCAGCCATGACTGCGAGGCTGCAAACGCATGGTAATCTCAGAGGTTGGGTTCAATCGCAAAGGTCTCTGAGAAAGCTTAGACCTCGATTTCAATCAAACGTGGGCAGTCTGAGCACGGTTAAGGGCACATCCTCGTGGTTTCTCAGCACGAGGAACTTCCCCTTTCCTGCGGCAGCCAGTCGTCGACAGTTTTCGAAATTTGCTACGACTTGACGCTTTACAGCGTGCTCTACAAAGTCTTATGAAGAGTGAGACCTAAATAATGTTAGATCGGAATATGTTATCGGAGGTGAGTTGATGGGAGAAGATCTCATTCTGGCAACAATGCCTGTGATTCCAAAATATGAAGTTGATGAAGTTCTCGGAGTTATATACGGTTCAAGCACGAGGACAAGGGGATTGGGGGGCAGGTTCATTTCAGGTTTAGAAGCACTTGCGGGTGGAAAAGGCACAGCTTACGCAGAGGAAATCGAGAAGGCGCGAAAAGAAGCTCTGGAGGATCTGAAGAACGAGGCCAGAAAATTGGGCGCCAATGCCGTTCTCTCTATAGACTTTGAAACCACCGAAGTTTTGGAAGGGTTCATTCTCGTTAGTGCCTATGGAACAGCTGTCCGACTCAAAAAATAAGCGCGAGCTTCGACGAGTGGTCGGTCATTACAATGAGTTATATACTCAAGCATCCTCTGAACGGATCTGATTGAGGTTTCGTTAAGCCAACTCGCCTTCCTCTTGATGTATATGCAGTCCACGCACCACTTCACACAGCGTAGGAATGTCATCAGGCAGATCATCGAACAGAAACGAGTATCGTCCAGGATCAGTAATCAGACTCTGAGTGGCATAGTAATGTACACTCTCAGTACGAGGGGTCATTTTGATCTATTACTCCAGAATAGCGCGCGCATTGTAGCAGCCAAGTCTTTCCCATCCAAAAGCTGCTACAAGCCCTAGTTGATTGAATGTGCAGGTGTGGTAAAAACTTTCTCAGCAATCAATAAACCTAAAAACGAAGATATAGTAATCTGAAGGCGCCTTCTTCTGTAGATGCAAGGGTCAAGACATTTGGCGTGCTCGGTTTTTGAAAAATCATCAAATTATTTGCGCTTCTGAAGCATCATTCTGGCAAGTCTTATATTGGGATTGTATCATGATAGATTCCTCTAGCAGGTTGGCGGGGCTGAAAAATGAGTGAGAAGAAAGTTGTGAGCCGAACCGTAGCGGTTGTGCTTGGGATAATATGTGTTCTTCTTGGTGGCGCATTGGTTGCAGAGGTTGTTATCTATACCACGGCAATTTCTGACATGAATTCTCGCATATCCAGTCTTGAATCTCAATTGAGCTCTTTATCTGAAACTAATGAAACGCTTGAAGAACAAGTATCAGACCTGCAAGCTCAAGTGGGTACTCTTCAAGACGAAATTGAAAGCATCAAGTCTGCACCAGGCAAGATCGACATCAAGACTCTGGCGATATCGCCTTCCTCCGTCACAGCGGGAAGCTCTGTCTCTATTTCAGTCGGCATTGAAAACACTGGAAAGACCACGGGCTTTGGAACGATAGTTATTGCCCTGAACAATACAGTTGAGGCGACGAAAAGTGAGACACTGGCTGCTGGCGAGACAAAAACAGTGACTTTCACCGTGTCAAAAGATGCGGGGACTTACACTGTGACTATTCCGGGAACCACGCTTACAGGCACGTTCACTGTTGAAACAGCAGTGGCAAAAATCGGCCTGATATTAGCTACTGGCGGGTTGGGAGACAAATCATTCAATGACATATCATATGCAGGCGTGCAAAGGGCTAAAGATGAATTAGGAATAGCTTTCGACTACGTGGAACCAACAGAAATAACCCAGTATGAGGGGTTTCTGAGAGACTTCGCCGGAACGGGCAAATATGCGCTCATAATATGTGTCGGCTTTGATCAAGTGGACGCTCTGACTGTAGCCGCTGACGAGTATCCAGATCAGAAATTCGCCATTGTAGATGCGGTCGTGAACAAGCCCAATGTGGTTTCGCTTCTGTTCAATGCAAACGAAGGTTCATTTCTAGTGGGAGTCATAGCCGGAATGAAAACACGCTCTGGAAAAGTTGGCTTTGTAGGAGGTATGGACACTCCATTGATCCGAGACTTCTTTGTAGGATATGAAGCAGGGGCGAAATGGGTCAACGCAACTGTAGAAGTCATAGCTCCTGTGTTCGTCGGCGAGTGGGCTAACCCAACGAAAGGTAAGGAATTAGCAAATGCACTCATTGACCTAGGGGTTGATGCCATTTTTGTTGCAGCAGGTAAGAGTGGTTTGGGAGCCTTACAAGCAATACATGAAAGAGGAGTTTTGGGTCTAGGGGTAGACGCATGCCAATGCCACCTTTATTCTGAAGTAATAGCGAGCATGACAAAAAGAGTCGATGTTGCTATCTTTGACACTATAAACGCTACAATTGAAGGAACGTTCGTAGCCGGAACCTATAATGGAAGTTTGGAGAACAAATGGGTAGGGTGTTGCAGGTTGCCTGAAGAGCAGTCCTTCTGGGAGACAACATTCGGGTTCACACATCCAACGCTTGAAGCAGCAGTGATAGACAAGATGGTCGAGGCTAGGGACAAAATCATATCTGGCGAGATCGTCGTGCCCAGTGCTTACTGATAGGGGAAATCTCAAGTCTTTTCTTCTTTTTTTGAGCATAAGGAACTTGGAGAAGAGCGAGCGTCATGAAAGATTTGAATTCAAGGTCTTTAAGAGAAGATGAACACAAGCGATTCTTCAATTTCGCAAGAAGCTTGCCAGAGAATGATTTTTGGGGCAAGAAAGGTCGTTATCTCGGTGGAGGCTACATGAAGTTCAAAGAGTTTCTTGACTATATCGAGTCTTTTGACCCAAAATGCTTTCTTATGGCTGAAGAAGACGAGAGATTTGTCGGCTTTGTCGTCGCCGTTTACAATCCTGAATGGGTTAGAGAGCTCAGTGAAAGATACGGGCATAAGATCAGAAAACGGGCACATATTCTCGGAATTGCTGCCACCAAAGGAAGACAAGATGTTTTAGCTGCATTGACTCGCAAGATGATGGGCTGGCTTCACCGAAGAGGAATACCCGATGCAGAGTATCCTACTTTCGGCAACGTCTGCCTAACTACAGGAACAGACATCTTGACCCCAGAAAACTTAGAAGCGCTCACAATTTTCAGAGAAGCAGGGTTCAGAATCAGCGACTGCTACTATTCCATGAAACTGGACCTTGCCCACAAACATAGAGACAAATCTTCGCTCAAAGAACCAACATTTCATCAAACAGAAACAAGCATTGAAATCCTTGCCGGAAATAAAGTCCTAGGGAAAATAAAATGGGACCCAATCGATAACGGAAGAACCTCAATAGACGTGTACGTTGCGCCAACTTACAGAGGAAAAGGCCTAGGAACGGCACTTCTCGAGAAAACCTTGCAGCAACTAGAAACTAAACACGTGAAGGAAATAGAACTCGGCGTAGATGGAAACAACCTTCCAGCCACAAGACTCTACAGGAAATTCGGTTTCACAGTGGTCAAAACGCATTTCTATCTCATTGCTTCTTTTGATCGTTATCCACACCGAACAGACCTGACGGCTGCGAACCCGACATCTGTCACGCCATAGTGGAAGGGTTCAAATCCCCTAGTTCACTCTAACATCGCCATCACTGATTCACTGTCCACTTTTTTATAGTGGTCATCACATACGTTTCCTGAAGATCTTATTTTCGAAATCGCAGACGTACTCGAATTCAGCTTCAACTAGCTTACGGGATATTCAGACAGAAAGGTTTATTTTGGAATATCCCCTCCCCCATGAGGGGATAGATCATGACTCAGAGACACAAAAGTAGAAAGGAAGTTGCAGACAGACTATCCAAGATAGAAGGCCACGTTCATGGTATAAGGAAAATGGTTGACGAGGACCGGGGTTGCTCAGATCTCCTAATACAGATAGCAGCTGTAAGGTCTGCCTTGGACAAGGCTGCAAAGATCATTTTGGAAGATCACATGGAAACATGCTTGCTTGAAGCCGTGAAGACTGGAAAAGCCGATGAAAGCATGGCAGAGCTCAAAGAAGCGCTTTCCAAATTCCTCTAGCGCAAAGCTTCGCGTTGAATGCATGAGCGAAGGAATGTATCTGATCGAAAAATGGAAAATTGCGGCAGTATCTTCGTGTATTGCCGTTGCTTTGACAAGCTGGCTTTCGTCAGTATTATCGATTTTTCCGGAAGTAGTAAGCATCGATCTCGCCTTGGTTGCAGCTGTTGTTGGAGCTTCGTTCATAGCAACTAGCGCCGCGGCCTCTTTGCTGGATGGTGTCTTCGGCGTGGATGTCCTTGCTACCACTGCCGTCGTTGTTTCAATTGCTGTCGGCGAGTACTTAGCAGCAGCTGTAATCGCGATAATGCTTGGAGGAGGCGAAATCTTCGAAGACTTTGCTTCAGACCGAGCTTCGAATGCGATTCAGAAGTTGATAGAAGCTTCTCCAAAAACAGCCATCGTAATCAGAGATGGGAAAGAGATCGAAGTGAAAATCGATGATGTGAAGATAGGAGAGACGGTGGTGGTCAAACCTGGTGGGAAAATTCCGGTTGATGGCATCGTCTTGAACGGTCAGGCTACTGTGAATCAGTCACCTGTAACTGGCGAGTCAATGCCCGCAGAAAAATCTAGAAATGATAAAGTTTACAGCGGAACCATTGTCCAGCTTGGAGCTCTAGTGATTGAAACAACAGCGATAGAAGAACAAAGCACCTATGGCAAGATCATACGGATGGTTGAAGAAGCTGAGAAGAACCGTGCCCCAATAGAAAGAATCGCAGACAAATATGCAAAACACTTCACTCCGATAATCCTCGTTTTGGGCATAGGAGTGTACGCGCTTACAGGAGACCCACTCAGACTGGCTTCAGTTTTCGTCATCGCATGCCCATGTGCCTTAGTTCTGGCAACTCCCACGGCAATCGCGGCAAGCATAGGGAATTCAGCAAGAAAAGGAATACTGATTCGCAACGGAGAAAGCTTGGAGAAACTAAGCGGCGTCGATACATTAATTCTCGACAAAACTGGCACGATTACAAGAGGTCGTCTTCAAGTAATTCAAATCGTAGGGTTCAAAGGTAACTCCGAGTCTGAGATCATGAAGCTCGCACTTACAGCCGAAAAGCTGTCAGAGCATCCGGTAGCGCAGGCAATAGTTAGCAGAGCGAAGGAGATGAAGGTTGAAGCAGAAGAAGCAAAGTCCTTCAAGGTTCACCCCGGCTTAGGAGTCGGAGTTGAGTGTAAAGGAGACCGCATAATCGTGGGCAACGAGAAAATGCTGAGAGAATACTCTGTGTCTTTGGGCAACGATGAAATGAGCCATCTGACAGAGCATGCGAATGCAGGGACAACAATCTTCGTGGCAAGAAACCATGACGTAATCGGAGCGATATTGTTGTCAGACACCCTAAGAGACGAGGCTAAAGACGCTCTAAACAAGGCCAAGATTAATGGCGTGACAAAAACGGTGATGCTGACCGGCGACAACGAGCGCATCGCAAAATTGGTGGGAAATCAGATAGGCGTTAATGAAATCAAGTCTGACTTAATGCCCTCTGACAAAGTGGACTATGTGAAAGAGCTCCGCGCCCAAGGTCACCACGTTGCCATGGTAGGCGACGGCATCAACGATGCACCAGCACTGGCTAGTTCCGATGTGGGAATTGCAATGGGTTTGACAGGAACAGACGTATCTATCGAGACAGCGGGCATAGTCCTTGCAACAAACGATCTTCACCGAATTCCAAAACTATTCAAGATTGGCAGGGCAACAATGAGGACAATAAAGGCTAATATTGTGATTGCGATGGCTGTTAACGTTCTCGGAATCGCTTTTTCAATGTATGGCGTCCTTCCGCCTTTGCTGGCGTCCCTAGTTCACGAGAGCAATGCTCTAGTGGGTCTTTTTAATTCGCTCAGGCTTCTAAGCGTGGATTGATTTCGGTTGACTTCAGTTGACTTTACAGATTGAGAAGTCAACGCAGGATAGAAGATGAAACATTGAGAACCGCGCGCTTCTGCGGATGATTGTCCGCTAGAATAGCTGAATCAGGAAAACTATCAGAGCTGCAGAAGCCCCAGCAGTAAGCATCATCAATCCGTAGAACCACCAGCTTCCCTTGGCTACTTTCCCAAGATATGTGCCTAGTGAAAAGAGCGTTGCTAACGCGAATATCATAGAGGCAATGTAAGCATTCCATATTGTTATCCATCCCGTAGGAACAAGCAGGAAAGGTGCAAGGGAAATGATTGCGGTCAAGGCTGGAGACAAACCGTCAACAAGTGCTACATAGAAAGTGACAAATCGTGCTGCGTCGTAATGTATCTGCTCAACATTGTCATTTGTTGCTGCTTCCATTTCTTTCAAATGACCTTCTCTTTCAGCTCTTTCAGCCATATAAGCTCCAAAGAAGCCTGAAAGTCCCATTGCCAAGCTAGCTGCCAATCCTGCCAAGATTACTATGTTAGAGTTTGCGACTCCCGCTACCCAAGAGCCCAAGACTATACCAAACACCGTCATTGCGCCATCAAAGCCATTCAGAACAAAGTATCTTCTGGCTATGCCGCTTGCTTTCGTTATGTGTAAATAGACCTTTGCTTTCTCGATGAGACTGGAGAGTTTACCCAAATTGTACCTCGTCACCGAACATGAACCGCACGGGAGGTTCGGGTCGTATCTGGTTCTAATAGTATTGAACGCTCAATAAATATCTTAGTGCTTGCGAACTAATGAGATTGAATGTGCTTGTGTTCACAACTGCTGTAGTTACGCATGATGTAGCGCGACAGTAGTTTCACGCTAATCCGTTAAGGATGCATAAAGAGCATCCAAAACAACTATACCTTTTTCTAATGTTTCGTTGTCTGTCTTTGAATCCTTTTCCAAGCCTTTGAGAATGTAGCACAGGCCCAAAGTTTCCTTAAACCTCACCTTTTCTGGATTCTCTTCTGCATTGATTTCGAAATCGTGAATAAATCTTCCTATCTTCAAGGCAATCCGGTCCCGTATGCTGTATTCTTCCACTATAACATCGTATGTCGTTTTTTCCTTTTCAACTGGCTTTATCTCTGCTTTTGGCAATGTGAAGGCTATCGCTCCTTTGGGTATGGAATCATCTCTGGAAATGAATGCAAATCTGGCTTTCTTGTCAATGAACCTCTTGATTAGCCAAGCAGAAGCGCATCGGTCGACATGGGGATTGCGCCGAGTAACCCACAGCATCAGAATCACTCACAAGAAAAAAAGTAAAATGCGGAATTTACTCCTTTAGTTTCTTCCTCAGGAATTCTCTTCGCTCATTCCTATCGATTTTGGCGATTTCATCTTTGTATTTCTCACGGACAAGTTTGAGTTTACAGTTGGTGTAGAGAGCGTCGTAGACTGGTCTAGCCTTTTCTATTGCTTCATAATCGTCCCTAGATACAATACCTATTCCTGTCATAATTGCTTCTAGTCCTGCCGCTTCGTGGGCAGTTTCCATCTTGTCAGTGTCTGCAGCTCGGACGATTTTAGCAAGCTCCAAGACTGCTGGGTCACGTATTTTGTATTTTTCAACTATGGCATCGAAACTGCATTTCTCGCCATGATGGGTTAGCTCGATGTTTGGTGCATCGTATGGTATCACTTTCTCCTTCTTGACAACTTCCTCAATCTTCTCTACTGGAACGAAGATGAATTCAGCCTTGGGGTCAACGAATCTCTTAATTAGCCATGGACAAGCTGTTCTGTCAACGTGCACGTATTGTCTCGTCACCCATTTCACTTTCTTTCACCAATTGCACTTACGAATATTGGACTAATAAGCCCTTCACAATCTGAACCATAATGGAAGTGGTAGTCATCGTACACGCGGCTCAGACTACTACTTCTAGAGCGAACCCACTTCGGTGTTATTACTTATTCCAAGCGAAAGTTAACGACTCATGAACCACAAACCTGCCTCTTCCTTCAACATAGCCAACATGGAGAAGTTGTTGTTGTGACAAGGCAACTGCAGAGACCGACAACAACTTTGACTCTGCCACCGCTCACATCCAGTCAACATAGAAGAAGTCGTACAGCACAGTCCAGCGTGTACAACTGCAATTGTCCAACGCAACCCGCAATATTCCGGATGATGTCGTCACCGGGAACAATCGTATGACGATGTCCACACAGCTTCAGCCAAATCTGCACGCAGTGATGATGAAACTATAGCGCAAGCTAACTTCATCACGCACACAAACAGACTGCGTTTGCGTGTTCAAGTACAACTGTTCCAACCTGCCCACTGCCACAATAATAGTAGAAGAAGGCTAAAGGGAATTGGCGCCTTCTTCTTTTGAAATTCATTTTCCCGCAACGCCGTTAAGTGACGCATGTTAGTGTTTCTTAAGGCACCGTCAACACTACCATCCAATCTGCCGCACACACCCACAAGCCATACATGTTGATGTTTATACTTCCATCTGCCCGAACCACATTTTTCTTTTTAAATAGACAAAAACCATAAATGCCAACATGATTCACCATTTCAACAACACAATAAACCAGAGGTTGCCATCCACCCATGTTTAGTTACACCAGTCTATTCAAAGACGAATCCAAACTCGACATAAACTACGTACCCCCACGCCTACCCCACAGAGAAACCCAACTCAACCTACTCAACCAGTTCTTCAGGTTCGCAGTTGAAACACCGGGCAAAATGACCCAACGCATACTCGTAGTAGGCAAGGTGGGCAGCGGCAAAACCGTGTTAACACAGCTTTTCGGACAAAACATAACCCGCGAAGCACAAAAACGCGGCATCAACCTCCACTACGTACACGTGAACTGCCGCGAATGCAAAGGCAGCCTCTTCATGATAATCCAACGCATCGTCCTAAAATTTCACCCAAACTACCCCAGACGCGGCTACTCCGCCCAAGAACTACTCCAAACCTTAATGCAGGTTCTCGACGACCAAAAAGCCCACCTCATCCTCACACTCGACGAACTAGACGCACTCATCCAAAACGAAGGATCAGACTCCCTATACACACTAACCCGCGTGCAAGAGGACCGCCAAATCCCAGTTCAACGATTATCCATAATCGGCATCGTAAGAGACACCAGCCTGCTCAGCACACTCGACGCCAGCACCCGAAGCACGCTACAACGCAACATAATCAAACTCGACGAATACTCACAACAGCAACTATGCGACATCCTCAACGACCGCGTAACCAACGCCTTCAGAGACAACACCGTGCCACCACAAAGCATCGACCTCATCGCTGAATTAGCCACACTTGAAAACGGAGACGCCCGCTACGCCATAGAACTCATGTGGCGAGCAGGAAAATACGCAGACGCACAAAACGCCCACGAACTCCAACCCGAACACATCCGAAAAGCAGCAGGAAGCGTCTACCCAACGATACGGAAAGACACAATCTCCCTGCTCAGCCTACACCAAAAACTCCTACTGCTCGGCATAGCCCGCCAATTCAAACAGTCCGACTCCGCATACTTGTCCATGGGCGAAGCAGAGACTGCCTACGCCGTAGCCTGCGAAGAATACAATCAGGAGAAAAGAGGACACACGCAACTCTGGAAATACGTTCATGAACTGTCAACCCTAGACATAATCAAAGCCGAGTCCTCAGGCGCAGGTCAAAGAGGCAAAACCACACTGATCAGCCTGCCAAAAATCAGCGCTGCCGAACTCGAAACTGAACTGCGCAAGACACTTGGAGCTTAAAGCCCATGTCCATCGAAACCGTTTTCTCATCCAAAGGCAGAGTCAAAATCCTCAGAATCCTAGTTGAAATAGGCGAGCTGAACATTTCAGAAATTGCCCGACGAGCAAAACTCAACTACACCACAACCAACCAGCACCTGCAAGTATTAGAAACCTCGGGCATCGTGAGACACAAAAACTTCGGACGCATACGCATATTCCGCTTCAACAACGAAAACCCACGTGCAAAAAGCATCAAAGAATTAATCGAAGAATGGAACCAGTAACAGTGGAATAAAACATGACAATGGTAGACGTAACACGCAAGCCTGAAGTACATCGCGAAGCCACAGCAAAAGGACGCATAATACTAAAACCCGAAACCATACGCAGAATCAAACAAGGCAGAATCCAAAAAGGCGATGTCTTCACCATCGCCAAAACCGCTGGAATACTAGCCGCAAAGAGCACAAGCTCACTCATTCCACTGTGCCATCAGCTTCCCTTAACGAGCGTAAACGTAAACCTAAGAATACTAAGCGACTCTGCAGTTGAGGCTGAAGCCGTGGTCAAGACAAGGGCGCAGACAGGCGTAGAAATGGAAGCGTTAACAGCAGTTGCCGTCGCGTTGCTCACAGTCTGGGACATGACCAAACAATACGAAAAAGACGCCAAGGGGCAGTATCCTGACACAGCAATTGAGGATGTCCATGTTGTGCTAAAGGTTAAGCAGCAATGAAGAGGAGAAGTCGAATACTTGGCTGAGACTTCCAAGAAACACAAGGAAAAAGCACCTAAAAGCCTCAGCTTCGCAATTGTCACTATAAGCACAAGCAGATACAAAGACTCGCAAGCCGGCAAACCGGTCGCAGATGAATCGGGCGAGTTGATTATCAAAACTCTGCGAGAACATGGGCACACAGTAGCCGAGCAGCAGCTAATAACTGACAACAAAGGCATTATACAGAAAACCATCCGCCGAATGCTGAACTCTCCCAAGATTGACGCCGTAATAACATGCGGAGGAACAGGAATTACACCGGCAGACGTCACAATAGAAGCAGTTGAACCCCTGATAGAGAAAGAACTGCCTGGCTTCGGAGAACTCTTCAGACACTTAACATACCAAGAGATAGGCTCAGCCTCTGTAATGAGCCGAGCAATGGGCGGAGTTGCACAGGGAAAAGCGATTTTCTGTCTTCCCGGGTCGCCGCACGCTGTTAAACTGTGTCTTGAAAGACTTATATTGCCCGAAACGGCGCATATTGTTCTCCACGCCCGTGGAACATAAGAGGCAGAGAATTGCTCTACGACAATTGCGGGCGGCCTACGCTCAATCTTCGAATTTCCTTAACTCAGCGCTGCAACCTCAGGTGCGTCTACTGCCACAGAGAGGGACAGTTCCCAGGCTTGGTCATGCCCGAAATGTCGACAGAGGAGGTTGTGCGAATTGCCCGCGTGGCTGTGTCTTTGGGCATGTCACGTATAAAATTGACTGGCGGCGAACCACTGCTGCGTTCTGACATTGTAGAAATCGTTCACGGCATCGCCACGATCCCTAATTTGCATGACTTATCGATGACAACCAACGGCGTCCGATTGTTCAATTTAGCTGACGCTCTAACTGCAGCTGGCTTGAAACGCATCAACATCAACCTTCCATCATTGGACGCGAAAACCTATTCCTTGGTGAACGGCGGCGATTTAAACGAGGTTTTGAACGGCGTTGGAGCCGCTGTGAAAGCTGGTTTGCATCCAGTTAAACTGAACATGCTAGTCTTGCGCGGTGTAAATAATGGTGATATCCCTAAGATGATCGAATTCGCGCGTCAGAGCCGAGCCATTTTGCAGTTGATTGAGCTGGAACCCGTTAACGTCAACGACGATTTTTACAAGGAACATTATTTTCCGCTAGACGATTTCGAGACAGAGTTGAAGAAGCAAGCCACAGATGTTCAGACCCGAGGCGACATGCAGAATAGGCACGTTTACTCTCTGCCTGGAGCGAAGGTTGAAGTGGTGCATCCCATCGAAAACACAGAATTCTGCAGCCGATGCACACGGTTAAGGGTCACCAGTGACGGCAAGCTGAAGCCATGCCTCATGGTGAACAACAACCTCGTCGACGTTTTGACGCCTATGCGAAAGGGCGCCTCTGAAGAAGAACTGGAAAGACTGTTTATTGCAGCTGTTAAGCGTCGTGAGCCATACTATAAACTATTAAAGCGCGACTGAGGCAAGCGTCCTTGGCTTGCTACTTGACTGCCGTGACTTTCCAGTAGTGAGGTTTTGTTCTGAGGTGTTTTATTTCTGTCTTAGAAAAACGGGCAAGCAGTTCTGAGACTTTCTGCCTTGTGAAGAAGTGGTGTAGCTCCGCAAACTGCCTTTCTTCGAAAGCCTCAAGCATCTTAAATGTGTTGGCTTCCACCATCTCGCCTTTGCCGTATCTAGGGTCCTTAACCGAAGCGAGGTTCGCCAAGAATGTGCCATTTCTCTTCAAGATTCTGTGAATTTCATCTACGGTCTCTTCAATGTCCCTGCTGACAGCGTGATGCACAACGCTTACGCTGATCACGGCGTCGAATTGATTGTCTTTGAATGGAACATGAGTCATGGCGGCTTGCACAAGCCTCACTTTTCCTAGGTTTTCTTCCCTAGCCCATTCTTTGGCAATTCTTAGAGCACTCTTAGAGACATCGACTCCGACAACATCAAAGCCATTTCTAGCCAAATAGACGGAGTGTCTACCAGCGCCGCATCCCAAATCAAGCACAAACTCGATACCTTGATTCTTGAAGGTTGGCAAAGCCTCAACGACGAAGGAAGCAAACTTCCTGTATCTTTTTGGCAGTTCTCTAAGCGTGGCGTAGTATTTTTCCCATGAACCACTGATTTCTGAACGACCTCCATAGATACGACTCATTAGCTGTTCGTCGCAAACCTTTTCTCTTTTCTCCTTAAAGTAGCTTATTGGACAGAGGGCGCTAGCCTTGAGCAAGCTTGTTTTCACGACTGTCCTAAATGATGTATTAAGTGGCATCGACTTTCGTGTGGTTCTCAATGAAAGCGACAGCGCACAGCTTTACCAAGAAGTTCTCTACTTTTTCGGCTTGGTTGGAGCAACAAACGTATGCGAGGCTTTAGACGTTGCTTGGCGAGATCCCTACAACCAAAACGAGATGAGAGAATTCATACTGGCTTGGCTCAGGAAAAAAGCCAAGAAAACTGTTAAAGCAACGGGGGTCGTTTGAAAAGCTCCTTGGGCATTTTCTTGCATGGGAGAATTGTCCTACAGCTCACGTTTGAGCTACCAAGAATAGATCTGATAAATTCGAGCAGTCTAAATCTAGCTTATAGATTCTTATGGTAGCCTAAGCCATAATAGGAGCGTGAAGTCAGGAGGTGAATAATGGTGATTGAAAAGCTATATCACATTACGTTTCCCGTATCTGACATAAAAGAGACTGTAGCATTCTACGAAAAAACCCTTGGGCTTAAGAAGAGAGGCGAATGGCCTAACTACGTGGAATTTGACGTTGGAGGAGTGCATTTTGGCTTCGAACAAAAAGGAAAGCTAGAGATCTTTCTAATCGTGGACGACGCAGACAAAGCGTACGAAAGCCTCAAAAAGAAAGGGGTCAGATTTCTCACAGAGCCCAAAAACATGCACTGGGGCGCTCGAGCAGCCACGTTTACTGACCCCGATGGAAACAAGTTCACCATCGAGCATTTCAAGAAGCAAGGCTGCTAGCTTAAGAACAGAGAAGAGACCGACTTGAAACAACTGGTAAAAGAAGGATTGATTGAATGGCTACTCGGCGGTGAACCTTGGGTAGTCTACCGTACACTGGTTGATCTTCTAGACAAGGATGAAAAAGAAAAGGCGGTCACAAAAGCCCGTGCAGCAGTCCCTGAGCACACACTCATAAAGAAAATCTTCAACGGTCTAAACAAAGATGGTTACTGGGGAACACCGAAAGACATTCACACTTGGTGGCCAAGGAAGAATACTACCTTCTGGCTGCTCCCAGTGTTAGCAGATTTTGGTTTCACGGCAGAAGATAGAAGGATCGCCCGAGCTTGTGAATACGTGTTTAGCACGCAGCTTCCTTTTGGTGGATTCGGTTGGGACCCGCCGACTCACGCCCACGATTGCCACACCGCTATTTTAACAGAATCATTAGCGAAACTGGGCTTTCTTCGAGACCCTAGACTCCAAAAAGCCTATGAATGGCTCATTGAAAGGCAGCGCCTTGACGGCGGATTCTGGTGCAAAAACACAGGGCAGATCGGTGGACCTCGCGAGAAAGAGCCAAGTTGCGCTATGGCAACAATGTTTGTGCTTGGAGCATTAGCTCAAAATCCCGAATTTCTAAAAAGTGAAGCTGCAAAAAAAGGGGTCGATTTTCTCTTCAGATGCTGGGAAAACCGGGGAAAGATAAGATACGCAGGTCATGATAGTCAGGTTGGGACTGATTGGGAGAAATTAAAATACCCCTTTATCGACTACAAAATCCTGAAGTTTCTGGATGTTCTCTCGCAATTTGAACAAGCTGGGCGCAGGCTTCGAGAATCAGAAATGACAAGTCTGCTGCTTTCAAAGCGAGACAGCAAAGGAAGGTTTACACCTGAATCCATCGTGAAAGTGTGGTCTGATTTTGACTTTGGACAGAAAGAGAAGTCTTCAAGATGGATAGCCCTTCTAGCCTTACGAATAGTCAAGAGAATCTCCAGCTGAGTTGTGGGCTCACGCACTCAAGATCCAAATCACTTATCGTCATTGGGGCCAGAGTCGTCATCGCCCACAGACACAGAATAGCGCAAAGCCAAAATAAAAACCATACTCCGAAGCAAATCCTTCAAATCCTTAAAGCCATCAAATAAACAAAAGGTGAAGCAAATTGGACGTTAAAGCCACAATCGACAGGTTGCCAAGAGTCAGGCTAGCAAATCTTCCAACTCCGTTAGAAGAGATGCCGCGCCTTTCGAAAGTGTTGGACGGCCCAAAACTGTGGACAAAAAGAGACGATTATACAGGCTTGGTTTTCGGTGGAAACAAGGTGAGGAAGCTTGAGTTTGAAATGGCAGACGCGATACAAAAAGGCGCTGACTGCATAGTTGCGGGCGGAGTTGTCCAATCCAATCATGCATGTGCAACAGCCGCTGCTGCCAGAAAACTTGGGATGAAGGCTGTTTTGCTCTTGCGGGGTGAAAAACCAGAAGCATACAGAGGTAATGCGCTGCTTGACCGCATTTTAGGCGCAGATATTAGGTTCTTTCGTAAAGAATGGCACGAAATGGGCGAGGTGACGAGAAGCGTTGTGGAGGATCTGAAAGCGAAGGGCTATAATCCGTACGTCGTGCCCTTCTCCTCTCCACGGGGTTCAGTTGCCTATGTCAACGCACTTCTCGAGCTAGTTTCGCAAGCCAAAAGCAAGAACGTGAAAATCGACTACATAGTCCATGCGGCAGGTTCAGGCGGCACACAAGCTGGACTTGTCGTGGGGAAAAAAGCCCTCGACTTGAACATCAATATTATAGGCATAGCAACTGACCCAGAGGATGGTTGGCTCCCTAAAGAAACGTTAGAAATCGCCAGCAAATGTGCAAGCCTACTTGAATTGAACACTTCGATAACCGAAGAAGATGTCACGCTTTTGTATGATTATGCTGGAGGGGGACACGGGGTTCTTACGCAAGAAGTGAAAGACACGATGAAGAAGGTTGCAGAAACTGAAGGCATACTGTTGGACCCTGTGTATACAGCTAAAGCCATGGAAGGTCTCGTAGACTTGGTGGAAAGGAGTCGGTTTGAGAAGCAGGATAACGTTGTTTTCTTGCACACTGGAGGTTTCCCCGCGATATTTGCTTATGAAAGCTATTAGACAGTTCGACTTGTCATTTCTGAGCGAGTCTTTGTGTTGGGTCGTAAACCTAAGGGGACTCAAAAACCACGGCAGGTCTGTGGAGTGATGCTGCGTCGTATTCGTGTTGTTCCTTTAGCTGCTGAAAGCCTGGGCGTGCGTTCAATGTGCACGTTTGTAGAGACTCCGGATGTCAAGGTTCTTGTAGATGCTGGTGTTTCGCTTGGACCGTTTCGTCTAGGTTTTTCGCCTCATCCGAGGGAGTATGGGGCTTTGAAAGCAGCAAGGAAGAGGATTGCTGATGCGGCTGAGAAGGCTGAGGTTGTCACGATTAGCCATTACCATTTCGATCATCACACTCCGTCTTACACCGACTGGTTTCTCCACTGGTCGTCAGACGAAGTTGCAAGACAAATCTACGAAGGCAAGGTTGTTTTGGCCAAGAGTTATCGAGACAATGTGAATTTTAGTCAGCGACATCGAGGCTGGGTGTTTGCGCATACAGGTGGAAAGTACGCTGAGAAACTAGAATATGCAGACGGCAAGGAATACTTGTTTGGCGACACTAGGATTCGGTTCTCCGAGCCGGTTGTTCACGGCGAGCCGGACGCAGAGCTTGGATGGCTGTTGATGACCACTGTTGACTATGATAATGAACGAGTGTTGCTAACATCAGATGTGCAAGGTCCAATGCACTCTGCCACGCTCAAAATGATTCTAGATGAAAATCCAAAGACTGTCGTCATCGGTGGGCCACCAGCATATCTAACAGGACTAGTAAAACAAGAAAACATTCAAGTCGGCTTGCAAAACTTGGAGAAAATCGCCCAGAGCGTGCCCACAACTATTCTGGATCATCACCTTCTCAGGCAAGATGACTGGCGTGAATTAGTTCAACCAGCCTTTAATGCAGCTGAGAAAGCTGGGCACTCGGTTTTAACTGCTGCTGAGTTCTTGAAAAACGAGAATGTACTGCTTGAGTCCAGACGGAAAAAGCTTTATGAAGTTGAGCCTCCGAGCGCAGAGTTCGAGAAATGGATGCGCATGCCCATCTCAAGACGGAAGATTACTCCTCCACCAATATAGCCCATAGGCTATGTGTAAACTCTGTCGAACGTTAATGCAATATTGTTGACTTGTTACTGTAAAATAGTGAAGGTCAATTCTGCACCTATTGACGTTTATGTGCAAACGTTCTTGGATTGATGTAGAGCAGTTCTTCGGTGAACCATGAGCAAGCGCCAAGTGTCTCGGATATCATAATATACGCTAGGTGGTGGACACGCAGGCAGCAAAGCATGTTGATTTTGACTTAGAAATTGAAGTGAAAAAGGCTGAACTACTTCTGTTTTGGCAGTTCTTTCTTCAGCATCGAAACACTTGAGATTTCGCATAGCAACGCGACGGGCATCCACCTTTTTTTCTATTTTTGAGAATCGTAGAAGCTTATTTTCTGAGGGTTTGGTGCGGCCGCCGGGATTCGGACCCGGGTTGTCGGCTTGGGAAGCCGATGTCTTAACCAAGCTGGACTACGGCCGCCCTGATCTGTGATTCTTTGACAGCTATTGCTTTATGAGCGATCTGCAAATAAAGGTGTATTTTATTCATCTGAGGGTTCTTGGAGCGCGATCGTGTTGACTAAAAGGGTCATTTCGGGAGTGCATTTCTGGCAGGGAAACGAGGCTTGCGCAGAGGGCGCCTTGGCAGCTGGCTGCCGCTTTTACGCTGGTTATCCTATTACGCCTGCAAGTGAAATTGCCGAGCATATGGCTTTGCGGTTGCCTCAGTTGGGTGGTTTAGAGGTTCAGATGGAGGATGAGATGGGGTCGCTTGGCGCTGTTATCGGTGCGAGCTGGGCTGGAGCCAAAGCAATGACTGCCACATCTGGTCCTGGCTTCAGCTTGATGCAGGAGATGATCGGCTACGCGTTTATGACTGAGACGCCTTGCGTGGTTGTTGATGTTCAACGGGCTGGACCGTGCACGGGGCAGGCTACGAAAGTGGGTCAAGGTGACGTTATGCAAGCTCGTTGGGGTATTCACGGCGACTATGCTTCTATTGCTTTGGCGCCGAATTCAGTGCAGGAATTGTTTGACTTGACTGTACGTGCTTTTAATTTGGCTGAGACTTTTCGGACGCCTGTGATTGTTCTAAGTGATGAGATCATTTCGCACATGCATGAAAGCTTAATTGTGCCTACTGATGAGCAGATTGAAGTTGTTGACCGCAGGAAGCCGAGGAAAGGTGACTCGAAGTTTTTCATGTTGCCTGAGGTGGCGCCGATGCCGTCTGTTGGCGAAGGGTTCAATGTTGCCGTCACAGGTTCAACGCATGATGAAACCGGGCGCAGGTTCACAGCGGACCAGGCTGTGCATCAGCGATTGGTAAGAACGCTTACCGATAAAATCGTGACCAATGCTGACAAAATCGTGGACTTCGAAGCTCACGATGTGGACAACTGCGATGTTGGCGTGGTCTCGTTTGGATGTACATCGAGAGCTATGTACGAGACTGTTGAATTGGCTGAAGAGAAGGGAGTAAGAGTTGGGTTTGTTCGACTCAAGACTATTTGGCCTTTTCCTGAGAAGATTGTCCAAGAAATAGGGCAGACTGCAAAAAAGATCGTTGTGCCAGAATTGAACATGCGCGAGTTGTTCTACGAAGTTGAGCGTGTTGTTAAAGGCGCTACGCCAGTGGCTTCGGTCAACAAGGTGGGCGGCGGAGAAATGATCACGCCTGAAGAGCTACTGGCTGAAGTTTTGAGGAGCGTGAAATAATTGGCAGTGGCTGAACCCTTTAGCATGAAGCGGTACCTGCGCCCAGACTTGACGTTGCCTTTCTGTGTGGGTTGCGGGTGCGTCAATGTGATGAGCAGTTTCCTGCGAGCAGCATATGAGCTTGGACACAAAGACCTGAATAAGTTTGTGTTCTGCAGCGGCATAGGTTGCTCTGCTTGGATTCCCTCGCCTTATCTGATGGCTGATTCGCTTCACGTTCTTCATGGTCGAAGTATTCCAGTTGCGATGGGCGTGAAACTCATGCGTCCCGACTTGAACGTTGTTGTGTTTGGAGGAGACGGCGACATTGTTGGAATAGGGCTAAGCCACCTAATCCACGCGGCGCGAAGAAACTTGGACATAACAGTCATAATGGTCAACAACATGATTTATGGCATGACAGGGGGGCAGGTGGCGCCGACAACACCGTACGGCTCCAAAACCACCACTACACCGTACGGTAACTTCGAGTATCCATTAGACGCTACACGTTTAGTTGTAGCCGCTGGCGCCAGTTACGTAGCTAGATGGACAACAGCCCATGGGGAAGAGTTGACGCAGGCCATGAAGAAGGCGATTACAGCTAAGGGCTTCGCTTTCATTGAAGCTGTGAGTCCATGCCCCACAGCGTTTGGACGAAGAGCTGGCTTCAAAGATGTTGCTGAGATGCTGCACTGGTTTAGAGACAACTCCATGCCTTTGGAGCAAGCGTCTAAGATGCCTGAGAAAGAGCTTGTAGGCAAGATTGTTATCGGCGAGTATGTGCATTGCGAAAAGCCAACGCTTACAGATAACATCTACAAGGTTGTGACGGAGGCTCAAAAAGATGCCAATGCCTAAGCGAACCGAAGTCAGAATCGCGGGCTTGGGTGGACAAGGCGTGGTCTTAGCAGGGCATATTCTGGGGAAAGCAGCTGTCTACGACGGTTTACGGGTTGTGCAAACACAGAGTTATGGGGCTGAAGCCAGAGGGAGCGCAGCTAAAAGTGAAGTCATAATATCAAACGAGAAAATCGGGTTTCCAGTGGTAAGAAAAAGCGATGTGCTAGTTGCGATGAATCAAACAGCCCTTGATAGACACCTGAACAACCAAAAGGAAGGCGGAATAATCATACTGGATGCGACCATGATTAAGGAGGCGCCATCAGTTAAAGCCAAGGTTTTCACAGTGGAAGCAACAAGAATCGCTGAAACAGAATTCAAGTCCCGCATCTACGCAAACATGGTCATGCTCGGCGCAATCACAAGAATATCCAAACTAGTGACTCCGGCTGCAGTCGAAAAGGCAATCGAAGACACGTTTACGGGAGAGGCTAGAGAAAAGAACACTGCCGCGTTCAGGGCTGGGCTGAACCTGGCTTAATGAAATGCGCCAAATCCTTAGTTTAATGCTCTATCATTCTTTCTCTTCTTAAGAAATCGCCTACGTCAGACACGTTCTTTACGGCAACTTTGGGCTTGTCCTTTCCTTCTTCTAAGTTGTGCAGTATTTTGCCGAAGCCCAAGCATTCGCCACTCTTGTTTATGACAAGGGTATGAGCACTCTTTTTGCTTGAACCGATCACTTGTACTACACCTCGTTTGAACACGTCTCTCCCAACAATGAACAGCCATTCAGTCCTGTCGTCAACAATTATCTTGTTCGCCTCTTTTCTCTTTGCTATCATGGCTAGAAGGTTGAAGCTTGGAAAGAAGACGCCGCGCCTTTTTTTCCCCAGATAAGTGCCAGCATAAAAGAAATCTTCAGAAACTATCTTCGTCAATCTCTGGGTTAGGAGAAAGTATCTACCCTGCCTTTCAACGATCAAGGTCTCGTCTAGTTTCAAGCTTGTTCCGAAGCGGCTTACAAAATCAATTATGTGCTTCATTATGGATCAACTCGCTTTTTGAGTTTGCAGACGAAGAAGCCCTGAGTTTGTGTGGGCCAGATTCTTCTGCAGTTGGCTATTGAGCTACCAAGCGGCTTTCCCAGGACTTCCGTGGGCGCTGTTTCTCCGTAACATGTTACTGGTTCAGCTTGAACGTTAAGGTGTTTTGTCGCCCAGTCAATGTTTAACTCGTTTTCCTCTGGTTCTAGGCTGCAAGTTGAGTAGACGATCTCACCGTCGTCGCGCAGGATTCTGACTGCTTCAGCTAAGATTTGTCTCTGCAGTTCCGCGTTTCTTTGCACGTCTTCGATTGTTCTTCTTCGAAACCACTGTTTGTCTGTGGCGAAGTTGCCCGAGCATGGAACGTCTAGCAGTATGCGATCAAACTTGATTTTCAGCTGAGAAGCATGTCTGGCATCCATGTGGTATGCAATTGTGTTTTTGATGTGGCACCGTTCCAAATGGTTTGCGAGGGCTGTGAGCCTTCGTTTCTCAACGTCTAAGGCGATTATTACGCCTGTATTACGCATCAGATCAGCCAGTTGTGCTGTTTTGCCGCCTGGAGCTGCACAAGCATCAA
>Ga0315310_10000253_pt1 | contig 34573 bp, 49 predicted proteins | sample TDP5_MG_FD_203630 | JGI IMG/M metagenome (GOLD analysis project Ga0315310, IMG submission 203630) | Freshwater sediment microbial communities from Lake Towuti, South Sulawesi, Indonesia - TDP5 | ecosystem: Environmental > Aquatic > Freshwater > Lake > Sediment | place: Indonesia: South Sulawesi...
AAAAACGGCTCCAATCAGGATCTCAAACGAGACCAATCCCCTGAGCGCACAGAAACGGAACCCTTAAGTCGAGCAAACGAGACCAATAACAGGATCACAGAAACGGCACCATTAAAGCAGGACAAGAAACAAGAGTCGCCACACAGTCAAAAAACACTAGATCAGATAGCCTAGAAGGTCAACCTCAGCCGCGTTTTGATATATGGAACTAGGAACGTTCACATGAATAGTTTTTCCACCAAACAAAGGAACGAATCCGATCAAATACCTATCATCTTGAGTCTCACCTTTCTGACGCTTAATAAATAACCTCATCCAAGCACAACCATGACCTTCCTTAGTATCATAAACATACATAGTATTGAACCACGAACCATATTCTGACGGATTCTCAGTAAACGAAAACCTTAGTTGAAGCCATACAAACTTTGCGCCGTTAGGAACATGAGAAGATAGGTCTATGATTTCATCAAATCCCGCCGTGCCTGCATAGTCAACAATAACGACCACTTGCCCAAATTCATCAAATACAGGAAAAAGGCTCATGCCTGCTGAGGGAGGATCAACAAGACTACGCAACCCCTGAAGGGTCTCAGGGTTTAGCCCTGAACAAGCGAATTTGGCTTCCTCAGCGTCAGCCGCCTTTGTGAGAGCTACACCTGATTGGCTACCCTTCGCTCTATATAGTGCTCTAACAAAGTTTAGGTATGGAACTCTTTCGTTTGCCATGATCCCCGCATCATCAAGTCGCTCTCTGGCCCGTGTTTCCACATTGACGATCTGAGCCTGTTCCGATTCTTGAAGATCCTGCATCAATGGGAGCTTAGAGGCAAATACAGCCCTAACGTTCTCAGGGATGAGACCAAGCTCAAAACTCCTAGTTCTAGTGGTTGCATCTCTGTAGGGCAAAGCGGCCTCTCCCTTAATCATTTCACTCAGGAACTTTCATATAAAGATGGAGAGGACTTTCACATCAGGGACTTAGCGATTTTCTGTTTTCGAGAGATCGGGGTTAGGGGGAAATGGGGGCCAAGATCCTGTCAATCCTAAATGAGAGGTCTTGCGTCAGGTTTTCAAGTTAGGTAAGATCATTGATCCATTCTAGAATGAAATCTTGATCGGATACGCTATCGTATAGATCCCTCAAGAGGTAATGAATGATGTCGAGCGAAAGCTACAGCCTCACCGAGCTAACAACTATCGCAAGGGAATTTGCGAAAGGAGCGAGAGGCATAGACAAGAGATCTGTCAGAGTCGTCCTTGCTCCTTGCCCAAAGAAGTATTGCAGTAGGGAAGGGGATACGAGAGTGGCCCATGTTCACGATGATGGGTTAATCGTGATCTCACCACGACACCTGTTTTTGCCAAAACCATTACAGGAATGGCTCATGTGCCATGAAGCTAGGCACTTGCATACTCAGAAGCATCATAGATCAAATCGCTTCAATCATGGTATGGATCGAATGATGCCCGACCACAAAGAACGGTTTAACGAATATTGGCGATACTTCAGCGAACACAAGGCAGAGCTACGAGCGAAGGCAAGAGAGTTCATGGCTGAAAAGCGCAAAGTCCCTGAGCCTACCTACACAGAGAAGATCGAGAAAGCGCAACTGCACATGAAGATCCTTGAACGCAAGATCAAGAGACTCACCACGCTAAGATCAAAGTGGCTGAGAAGGCTGAAAGCATGGGAAAGACTAGCAAAGGGGGTGAACTGATGCCAACCTGTTCTTACTGTGGTAGAGAAATGATTCGCATAAAGTCGGGAATGGGGGGGAGAGGGGGGCCGGGGAACAAGTATAGATGCCCAAACACCCCTCACCCAAGATGCCCCAAGTGCAAGCACACAATGATAAGGCGTGAAGGCGTTTGGTCATGTATCTACTGCGAGTTCAGAGAAACATCAAGACATTAGTAGTGGCCCGGGCCATGGCGTTTAGAGGGGGGGAAATCCCTCAATCCTCACGCCATGACCTAAGCGCGGGTCGCCTGTATCCGCCCTTTCAACCCCCACTGGCAAGGGGCAGTTTGACTATTCACTCCTTTTTCTTTTAACGCTTTTGGGCCAGCCTGAGAGAGCTTCAGGGTTAGGCAAGATAGACCAACCGGAGATGCCGGAGACCTTGCTTGCGGGCTAATTGGTTTCAGGCATAGAGGGAGTTTCCCATGTCCATAGGATTTTGCTCTTTCGGCTCCTTTTAGTGGTCTGGGCTGAACTGGCCTCATCAGACTAGCCCAATGAATCTATGTATTCCCTATCTTTTAGGATATTGGTAGCAATAGCGTCTCATCCACTCTACATAGTCAGGAACCGAGATCTCAGAGTTCTCTTCTGGACATTCGCTTTGCCGAGGACAGGAATTACACTGTGTTTGACTACGCCTAAACTTCATGGCCCCTCAAGAAAGAGATCACAGATCTCCCTTATAGCCAACAGAGTAAACCGTAAGTAATCTCTTCAAGAAACCTTTATATCCACGCATCTAGGATGGATTCTAGACGAAAGAGGACTAGACGCAAATGGACTACGCTAGTGTTGTTGCGGCCACGAACAAAGTCATAGGTCAATATGACGTGAGGCTGACGATCCGACAGATCTACTATCGTCTGATCTCTCCACCTTTTCAACTCTTTGCGAATACCCTCTCAAACTACAAGGGCTTCGACAAGATTCTCACAAGAGCGAGAGAGAAGGAAGAGGTAGATTGGAGAAAGATCGAAGATCGGTCAAGAACGACAATCGGGGGAGATAGAGGCTTCGACAGCCCTGAAGATTTCATGGACTACGTGATGCTAAGAACGAGAGGAATGTGGGCAGGCTACAGTAGGCCCGCATGGAGAGACCAAAGCAACTATGTTGAGGTATGGGTTGAGAAAGACGCTTTGGCAACATTGGTCTCAAACGTGGCTGATGCCTTCCGAGTTCTAACCTATCCCTCAAGAGGCTACAGCTCCTTTACGAGAGTCATGGAAGCGATTGAAGATCGGTTCGATCAGGTTGATGAGAGCCGAGAGATCTTCATCATTCACCTGACAGACCACGATCCATCAGGCTTAGACATGACTAGAGATGTCGAAGAGAGAATCCGTCAATACTGGCCTGACAACGAGAGACTAACCATAGAGAGAGTAGCCCTAACCTTCGATCAAGTCAAAAGGTTTGATCTTGCGTCTAACCCAACGAAGAGAGCCGACCCTAGAGCCACAACCTACGTAGCCCAATATGGCGACCAATGTTGGGAGCTTGACGCATTACCCCCTGACGAACTAGAGAAAATCGTTGACAGAGCAATAAAGAGCTACATTGAGGACAGGATATGGAACGCAAACGTGAGACAGATCGCGAAGGAAAAGAAGGAGTTGGAGAACAAGTTCTCCAAGATGAAGCTCACCTTCGGAGAAGAAGAGAAACCAAAGAAGAGGAAGAGGTAGATGTCCACTTTCACGATTGAAGAATTGAAGAGGCTTGCAGACAAGTATGTTGGCACTTTGGGAGAAGCGGGATCTATGGGAATGTGTGATGACGGAGAGGCAATCATGGGCTTCTTAGAGTGGCTAGAGGAAGAGAAGAAGGGAGACAAGTAGATGCCCTGTCCTCATTGTGGAAGCAAAGCCTGTATTCGCAGGTGTCCTGATTGCGGTCTACCATACTGTGTAGTTTGTGGACAAACCGCCATTGTAGTTCAACCTCACTCCAATTGCTCAAAGTCTAAGAAGGGGGCCAAGTAGATGAAGGTGTTTGTTAAGTTTCAAGCTCTTGCCACTACGAACCAAGGGCTATCCTTTGAGGACATTGAAGCCCCCCATGATGCGGGATCTCCTGAGCAAGTAGATGTCTTTCTCATCAATGGGGAAGGAGAGAAGGTGTTGTTAGGACCTGTGAGAAGGACGGACATTAAACGACTAGCAAATGCGATTCAGGAGAGAGTCTAGATGATTATGCCCAAAGACGATTTCGATTTCTTCATGGAACGGCTGAAACGACAAGTAGCAGAGATCAGGAAAGGGGGTGAGTGAATGAAAGCACACGTAACGCTCACTGTTTCTGAGATGAAGGGGGCGGGGAGTAATTCACGACCTGTCAGAGAGGTTTCAGTAACTCTTGACGGAGAATATGTGCTAGTCAATCGAATCGTGGATCATCTCAAAGAGTTTGGACACTACCCCGACATGGAGGTATCGTAGGAGGCCAAGTAATGACCTCTTATCTTTGCGACTATGGAGACTGTAAGATCGAGAAGCCAGCAAAAGACATGATCTATCTCAGATGGCCAGTAGGGTCAATGATTGAGATTAGGCGATTCTGTAGCTTTGAGCATCTATACCTCTATGTCAAAGAGAAGTGGGGGAAAGAGGGCTGAGACTATGCGTTGTCCTGTTGCGTCCTGCATGAAGAACATTGAACCGATAGGGCTACCTACGGGGCTTCAAGAGATCCTAGCCATGCGTATCCACTTGCACAGAGATCATGGAATTTACCGAGACACTTTGGAAGCTCTAGAGCTAAGGCGTGATGAAGAGTCGGTAGATCTCAAGGAAAGAGAAACCATATTCATAGACGTGGATCGAAACGAAAGCTGGCTAGACTCGCCATGAAGAAAGAGCGTGTTATGTGTTCAGGACGGCCTTGTGATTTCCCCCGTGAGGTCTATTGTGGTATGTATGGATTAGAGACATATCCTTGTCCGAAAGCTGTTCGTCGTCAATGAGCTATGAAGAAGGAAGATCTCTTGAAACCTTTTGTGCGGTATCTTGCCTCTGAACGTAGTTGTCCGAAATGTGGAAAGCAGGGAACTCTTTGGGTATTCTATATGCCTAGACGCACAGGGGGATGGTATGGCCCTTATTTTCGTGTAACTCATCAGACACATAGGCGTAGTGCAGAAAAGCGTGAGAGGTTGGTAAAGACATTGGGAAGATGTCCAACCTGCGGACAAATCTTAGCTGATAGAAAGAACGTGTATCTCTACAAGGCGATTGGAACTTGTTACTTCGGTAGGAGCTATCCCAACCCAATCGTAGTCCCTGTCCCAACACCCCCCAAAGGCAACTTGGAGAAAGGGAGCGATTAGTTGAAGAAGGAACCGAGACAATGAATATGCGTTCAAACTTGGTTATGGGGATAGCCCTGATTTGCATACTCAGTGGTTTTCTAGTCGGTGATTACTTTGCTATAACCACAATGCCGGAAAGAACCACCACAACTACGATGAGAATTACGACTACGACCACGTATTCATACATACCATATCAGCTATTCTGGACACTGAAGATCACTATCGAGAACTATGGTAGATGGGAACCTCCCTCCGTCAATGTGACCGTGAGAAACATTGAAACAAATGAAACACAAACAAAACAGGCAGGACTCTTTAAAACGAGTCCCAATCCCCCTAGCACAGAGTTTGTGGCAAGCTTTGTGCTTCTAGCAGGTCAAACATACGAGATTACAGTTGGAGCGCCATTTAACTACACCCGCACAATACGACTACTCAGCCCATTCCAGACAGTGAAATTTCCATAACGGAGATTAGACCACGTTGAAGAAGGAAGATTTGAAGTGTGAAGCCGAGCCAAATAGCTGTTCAAAGAATCCGAGAGGGTTTCGCAACATTGGCTTTGAGAAGTGTAAGGGCTGTCCTCACGCAAAGATCAAGAAGTGGAGTTGGGATCAAAGCAAATTCACATGGGAGCCATACCTATGATGGCGATTAAGCCCAAAGCTCAAACGGAGTGCATTTGTGAGAAATGTAGAACCGCTTTGGTTAGCTACAGCGACACGCCAAGAGAGTTTGGGAGATGGGTATGCCCGAAGTGTGGACGTGAACATTTTGCAGGTTATCTACTCGATAGAGGGTTTTGTCCAAACTGCGGTGCAAGGATGCGAGAATCACGCTCAGTCTGTTGGACGTGCGGAGTTGCATACCTGTGACTAAGAATCCCCCTCACATGAGGACGTGGAAGGTTACTATTGTCTGTGGCTGTGGAGAAACAAGCTCTGAAAGTGGGGAAATGTGTCTGAACATTCTCCTAGAGAAACTTACCCAACAAATCATAGAAGAGATCCTTGAAAGCGGAGATAAGCACGTTCCAAAGAAGATCCTCATAGAACAAGAAGGAAGATAGCCTTTTAAGTGCATAGGGGCAAGTGTAGGATAGATCATCTTGGGCCGAATCAACATAACTCTCAACCACGACCTAGACAAAAGATTTCGACAGGCGATTGCTGAAACGATAGGCTTCAAGAAAGGCAACCTTCAGGTCGCCGTTGAAGAGGCACTTGAAGATTGGATCAAGAAGCACTCAAAGAGGTCGAAGCACTAGATGACTGAGAAGATTCTGTTAGGCTTTGAGATCCTTACAGGAGAATGAGTTCATTGACAGGGATTGAGCCTAGTGAGTTGGCTTATTGGGGTGGTTTCTTTGATGGGGAAGGATCTATCTCAATCTACCGATACCAAAACAAGAGTCCGTATCATGTGAGTCCTACTTACTCTGTTCAGATGTCGCTATCTCAGGTGAATAAGCAAATCGTGGATCTCTTCAGTCAACGTTTCAAGGGAACTAGAGCTATCAGAAAGCACAGGATTCCTAATGCACGAACACAGTATTATTGGTCTGCGAGAGGTCGTAGAGCAATCGCTGTTATCAAAGAGTTATTGCCGTTCTTGAGACTGAAGAGATCCCAAGCGGATCTTGCATTAGAGTTTCATACAAGAAAAGGAGCCAATCCTTCTCGACATCTAACTGAACAGGAGCTACGCTTGAGGGAAGAATACTATCAGAGGATGCATCAGCTTAATGTTCGGGGTAGGCACAATGGTTAATTTCTTGTTTGAGTCGCCTACAGGCAAGCCCATTGAGGTCGAACCCTTTCACTATTGCATAGTCGGTCAGACTCAGTTCTCAGGTAAGAGCACTCTAGTCATGCGTTTGGCTGAGTGGGCCGCCGCAGACGGCTACAAAGTCCTGATCTTCGACAGTAAGGAGACTGAGGCTGACTACTCAGGGTTTGGTCGTGAGGTTCCCGTTTGCCTACGTGAGACTACAGACAGTTTCGTTCTAATCGGCTTGCTAGAGAGCATGTTCAGACGTAGACTCACGCCTTACTATGCTACTCTGACTCGACTGACTGAGGGAGCAAAAGGCTTCGATGACATTATCACAAGAGCGAAGGAGCTTGAGGCTAGGAGTAAGAGTGGTTGGCTACGGGATACTTGCCGAGTCCTCTACGACCTACTTGGACGGTTGAAGGAAGAAACCTCCAAGGTTAGGACTATTCCTCAGCTTCAACTTGAGTCAGGCATAAACCGCATGGTAATCAACGACTTCAGCCTAGAAGGACAGCAACTCATAGTGAAGAACGCCTTTGAAGATGCACTCCGTATCTACAAACGAAACCTAATCGTCATTGTTGACGAAGCCTTCAAGTTCTTGCCTCAAGGCTATAGCTCTGCCGCAACTAGAGCGATAATGAACCTGATGACTCAAGGGGCCAAGACAAACCTCTTTGGATGGATCTCAACGCAATTCCTAGCTCTCACAGACAAAGATCCTCTGAAAGCCTGTGCCGTCAAGTTTCTTGGCACACAAGACCACGTAACCGAAGTGAAGCACACTCTTGATTTGATCCCCGAAGCTAAGGGCAAACTCACTAAAGACAACGTTATGAAGCTCAAGCTCGGTCATTGGGTCTTAGTTCGCAAGAGACCCCCCTACGTAGGAATTGTTTATTCCCTACCCGTAGGAGTTCCTGAAGCCATTGGTCAGAATGTTGCTATGGGCCGACTAAGCCCTGAAGCAGTTCGTGATAGGTATTTGATGAAAAAGGAAGGTGAAGAAGAGATGGTAGATGTCGAAGCCCTGAAAAAAGAGATTGAACACAAAGCACAGATAATGATGACAGATGCACTTCATGGGCTTGAAGGAAAGATCAGACAAGACTTACAACCGAGCATTGACGGACTATCTCAACAGGTGAAGATCCTCACGAAAGATACTGCGACCATAGCGGATCGTCAGACGAAACTCGGTGAAGAGCTTCGGAAAGAGCTTGCGGGAATCAAAGGAGCACTCAAAGGAAAGCCCATAACTCTTGAAGCAAAGCCCTCAGAGGGAACGGCGCAGAAGGAGACCATCAGCCTACAGGAGAAGGAGCTAGTCATTGACCTCAGCCACGTAGCGGCCCCCGTTGAAATCAACACTGACGATCCTCAAGGAGTCATCATGCTCTGTGCGGTCAAGGATCTGAAGAGAGAAGGCTTTGACGAAATGGAGTTGGGGGCGGCTCTGAAGGAGCGAGGGTGCAACATGGAACCTATTGTCCTGCACATGAACCTTGGCAAACTCACAAAGCGAGGATGGATAGTCAAATCCGCAGAGAAGAAACCCTTCAGATACCGACTCCCGACAAAGATCACACTCAACGTCAAGGAGTCTTAGTAGATGTTCTGTCCCAACTGCCCTCCTAGTCAGACACACTACCCCTGTGCCGCCACACTACCGATGGAAGCGGAATATGATGAAACTCTCAAGTGCATGGTCTGGACTTGTCGCTACTGCAAGAAGCGATTCAGGATTGAGATTCTTGATTGATTGGGTTGATTGGTTTTGGAAGATTCTGCTAGCTCCCTTTGCGTTCTTTGTGCTACTCTTGCTGATCTCTCTCTTCGTCATGGGAATTGTCCTCTTCTGGGCCATCGTTTTCAAGATCCTACAGGCGATATGGCGTAGGAGTAGAGAGAAAAAGATCAAGATTGAGGTAGGATGATGAAAGGACTGAGAAAGAAAACCATAGCTCAGAAGATAAAGACAGTAGATCAGAAGATTCAGAAGCTACGAGACCAAGAAGCCCGTTTGGATACCTATGTCATACCTCACATTAGAGACAGGATTGATCGCCTACAACATCTCAAAGGAAAGCTAGAGTGGCGAAAGAAGCTAGCGGAATCCCCCCCTGAAATCAGAAAGCTACTGAAAGTCAAGGATGGGGAGAAACGCTTTGCTACTGCAATCATTTCCCTGATGCGAGAAAGAATCAACATAGCTCAGTTTGAGGAACTTCTGAAAGGAGCACTTATTGACGTTAAGCACATAGCATTACCAATATGGATGACTGTCATGCTGTCTAAGAAGGTTGGTTGGCTGGAAGAAGAACTGAGGAAGATGAAAAGTGCCTACCATAGAAATTAGTCAAAAGACCTATGACGCATTGGACAACTGGAAGAAGCGATATGAAAAACAACTTAAGGAACAGTCAGGGAAGGATGAAGAGGTCGGCCTAGACTTCTTGATTGAAGAGGCTTTGAAAGCGGCCCAAGACCTCTATGAAACTCAAGGAGAATAGCGTAGTGAATGGTCAAGATTCGATTTCGCCGCTATCAGTTTGAGGCCGAATGTCTACAGGCATGGAAGCCACATCGAAAAGACGTGATTCTAGACTTTAACGCCTGCGGCCAATGTGATGAATTTCCCACTTGTAAGAAGGCTGAAGCCAAGGTAGTGAGATCCATCGCTAAGGCGTTTGAGAATGTCAAAAGAAGATAGAGAAGATCAGATAGGAGAATACGTCTGCTACGTCCATAAGGACAAGGATGGAGAACCCTTTTACACGACAAGTCAGGAGGCGTTCACTAAGCACATAATGACTGAACACGTAGATGCTTTCTGGAATGGAGTTAAGGCTAGTGAAGAGGCAAGAACGCTGAGGGAACAGATGGATCTCTCAAAAAGGGGGAAGATTGAAAAATAGTCTAGGAACGTAGCCTACTTGCTCTTGAAAGCGGTTACTGCCCACTTGACCACATAGGCCAAGCCGATGAACCAAAAGGCGTTTTCCGAAAGAGCCTTGGCTACTTCTCCTACGATTTCTGGGCCTGTCATGGGTATTTCCCATGAAGAGGGTCGGTTGAAATGGATTTAAGCGTTAGGGAAAATTTGTCTCTAAAGAGATAACGAAAAGATTGAAATGTTTCTAGATCTGAAGATGTGAGCGATTAAGAATTGGTTAAGATTCTTGGAGTAACGGTTTCTCACAGTCTCAACTACGTAGCTCCTGAATGTCTCCTAGCGATTCAGGCACTAGATCTAGGAGATCATCAAGTAGATTGGATGTTTCTAACTGAATCTCCCTACACAGGAGCAGGAGATATGAATATCGCTTTCAATCAGAACAAGGCTAGAGCCAAGGCAATCGCTGAGAACTATGACTTCATGCTCATTGTTGAATCTGACATAATCATTCCTAAAGGCACACTCGTAACCCTTCTAGCTACTCAAGGAGATGTCATAGTCGGTCTAACGCCTGAACGACCTAGCAAAGTCAAGACAGACGATTTCATAGTCTGTATGCCTTGGAACAACAACAAGGACGCTAGGATGCACATAGACCGAAAAGAAGCCTTTGAAATGACAGGTTCAGACGGCTATACCTGTGTCCTAGTCTCACGCAACGTATTCACTCAAGTAGAGTTTCCCGTAGCAGGATCAGGCGATATGGGATGGTATAACGTGCTTCATCAGAAAGGCTTTAAAATCATCTGCCAGCCTAACGTCCATTGCTTTCATAAAGACCGAGATGGAAAGATCATAACAGGAAGGATCTAAGTTGGCGAAGGTTGTTGTAACAGGTGGAGCAGGATTCATAGGATCGCATTTAGTGGATCGCCTTGTCTCTGAAGGTAACGAGGTAACAGTCATTGACGATCTAAGCAGAGGGAAACTAGAGAATCTAGAGAAAAGCCGAGACAAGATCAAATTCGTTAAGGCTAACCTAGCAAATCCCGCTATCGCCAGTAGATACATGAAAGATGCCGACATGTGTTATCACCTAGCGTCACTTGTTGGCGGGGTTCTCAAGATGTCAACACAGCAAGCCATGTCAGCAATCATACCCGTGGTCGATAAGTCTGTTCTTGATGCTTGCGTCAAGAACGATGTTGCTAGGCTTCTCTACACTTCAACGGCCTGTGCATACCCTGTAACCTTACAGACAGCAGAACATGAGAACTATCTTCTCAAAGAGACAGACATTCTTCCTGCAAACGCAGAGTCAGTCTACGGATGGGCAAAATTCTTTGGGGAACAAGTAGCAAAGCGATACCACAAGGAATACGGAATCAAGGTAGCAATCGTCAGAGACTTCAACGTTTATGGCACGAGAGAAGACACGAACCCAGAAACCTCACACGTCATTCCGGCTCTAGTCAAAAGAGCAATCGAACAACAAGACCCCTTCGATGTATGGGGATCAGGCAATCAATCAAGATCCTTTGTCCACGTCTATGATGTCATAGAAGCGATGGCGAAAGCCCCCCTAATCATAGAAGACGCAACCTCAGTCAACTTAGGATGGGAAACAAGAATCAAGATCAAGGATCTAGCAGATCTCATACTCAAGACATGTGGCTTCTATCCTAAAGAGATCAAGATGAGGCCGGATCTACCTGAAGGAGTATTCACCAGAGCACCGGACACTTCCCTAGCTAGACAACTCTTAAATTGGTCGCCAAAGGTAACGCTCCAAGAGGGAATAAAGGAACTGGCAGATTGGTATGTCGGCCAAAGCAGACCATGAGATCCTACAAGAGCTAGTGGCTCTCAACGCCGATACCTCTGATTGCGTAGTGCCTCTAGTCCTAATAGCTTGCATGATGAAAGCGAAGCACATTCTAGAGCTAGGCGTTAGAACAGGGGTCAGCACTAGAGCACTTCTTGTCGCTTGTCGAAAGCTCAATGCTTCTCTAATCAGCTACGACACAGATCCTTGCACAGAAACCCGTCAAAAGATCAGAGAGCTAGAGCTAGTGAATCAGGAGAAACCAAATTGGCTCTTTGTTCAAGAAGATGACAGACAGATGCTCGCCATAGTGAAGCCTAGATCAATGGATATGATCTTTCTTGATACTGACCATGAACTCACTCACGCGGCGATGGAGCTTGATCTATGCGATAAGGTCTTGAAGAGAGGGGGTGTAATCCTAGTGCATGACACTTTGGCTCCTGCTTACGCTGACATCAATAAGGCCATAGCTCAGTTCATGGAGAGACACAAGAAAACCTACAGGTTCTATGAGGTTGGGACACGCTACGGACTGGGTATGCTAGTTAAGAAAGCGTCCTAGCTTCAATTCTAGAAATACTTATATGTTTCATCCCGTATAGCAGATCCTACGCTAGAGGCTAGAGAAGATGCCTAAACTCCAAACCGATGAAATCATGCTGATTGGTCTCTGTGCTACGTGGCTTATCGCAGGGATATGCCTAGGCCGCTTTGTTTGGGGATGAATAGGCATGATCCCTTTCAGGTTGGGCGATGAGAGATTACCTAACTGCGATAGGTGCTTCAGGAACAATCAAGTCTCAAAAGCAGGCTACCGACTCAACAAGAAAGGAGCAACACAGACCTATTGGTGTGAGAGATGCAAGCACAGGTTCACGCTACAGACCGTTGAGTTCGGCCCAATCTACTATGACAGGGGCAAAGCTCACAGAGAAACCAAAGGATCTATTCTCAAGTGGGCAAGGGTTCCAGAGATGGACGCTAAGAAAATAAGAGCAGGAGCATGAGAGACTATGCACGTCTACGCTAAGATTAGTGGCCCAGAAGCCATTAGAATAGCTGACGGTCTAGGACTAGATCAGGCAGGAGATCAGACGGACATCAATACCAAAGTCTTTTTCACACGCGGCAAGATTCATGTCTCCAATCAGGAGATTGACTACGTAGAGGTTGAAATGGAGATCTGAGAGAATGAAGGCTTTCAATGGTGATGAATCTTGACAAAGAAGAAGAGGCCATGCCCTGTCTGTGGTTTCAAACCAATCCCTCTAGGGGGGAACCAATGGATCACCTGTGCCTGCAAGAACAAGAAACTAGCAAACTTGGTCGCCCAATCTGAGCGAGTAGGAGCATGAGCAAATGAGTGATCCGATCAACATGGTTGAAGAAAGATTGGATGAGGAAGCTAGAGCTTTCTGGAAAGAGATTGTGAGAGCTTATGAGCTTGACGGAAAGAAAGGCGTTAGACGATTAATCAGAGATAAAGTCAAGGCGATAACAGGTAAGGAACCATCATGGAATCCATAGAAGGTTGAGAACATGAGCGAACAAGTCAAGAAACCTGAGCACAACAAGTTTGACAACATCTTTGAGATCCGTAAAGACTATCCTCACATTGAAGAGAAGATCGCAGAAGCCTTAGTAGGAAGGTTGCCGAGACCCGCCCGAAGAGTAGGCAAAGCCCTAATCCATGATGACGTAGAGAGCTTCATCCGTAGACTCAGACAAAGCAACTTCAAGCTACCTGTCTGGAAAGTTGTTATTCCAGATCTTGAGCAGGAGACCGGAGCGATCTACTACGTCATTCAAGGCGTGAGCGAATGGAACCATATCTTCAGAGGAACCTTTGGCTACGGCGGAACGGGACCGCATGAGAGCGCATTAGTCGAAGAAGTCTTGGACCGAATGAACTGCATGATAGAAGTCAGGAATGGCGACTATCTTCTAGGCTTTGTAGAGTGAGGTCGAGTCGCTTTGCCTTATGTCTGTGTGAGATGCAATACACGCTATGAGTTTCGACAGCCTCAATGCGACTACTGTGGGGGAAGGGCTTTCGTAGAACTCATTGGCAACATCATTGTGGCTAGTGGCTAGAGGACTGTTCATGGCTAAGTGGCCTAGATGCCCCTTCTGCAATCAAGCAATTCGATTTAAGCCTAGAAACAGAAAATTCAAGGGGACCGCGTATAAAGAAAAGTATCGCTGTGGAGCTTGTGGACTTTGGATCTTCAAAGAGTGGTATTTACCCCTTAGACGACTACGAGACCTAGCGCAAGAACACGCAGAGCTTCTACCAATACTGGGGGAAATGAGAAAACTTCTTGAGACCTACTACATACGCCCAAAGTGATGACAGATGGCGCATGGCTACACTTGGATAAACATGAGTAGACGAACTTGCCCTAAATGTGGAAAGAGAACATACATTCACGTCAAGAGTCGTGGACACTACGCCTGTTACTTATGTGGTTATCGAACAGGCAGACGGAGGCTTCAATGATTGAAAGCGGTCTGTCCTAAATGCGCTCACGTCTTTGATGTCCAGACAAGAGCACCACTAGGAGAAGGCACACAGAAAGGAAAGAGCATTGGAAAGATAGGCCCAAACAAAAAAGCGATCTTAAAGATCCTTCAACAGCAAATGGGACAGAAGTTCACAGTCAGACAGGTTCAGGGTGCTCTCTACAACATGGGGTTCAAGCGATGGAGAAGGGGGAACGGAGACAAGCCTACAGGCGAATGGAATTACCACCATGTCCAAGCGGAGCTATCGCTACTTGTCGGCAAGGGTCTAGTCAAGATGACTCAAGACTCAGAGGAATACTTCGATACAAAGGAACAGCGATACAAGGCTAGACCTGTGCCTAAGTATTGGGTAGATTGTGTGCAAGAAGTTTTTTAAGGCTACCGTATGCGTAACTCGCTTCTGAGACAATTACGGTGTTCTAACCTATGCCCAAAACTAGCGGGTATCCGAAGGCCAAGGATCTCATTCTCACACATATCGCGGAGAAACAGCCGAAAGAGATTGACAGAGCAACCGTAGCCTCAATGCTTCAAGTCTCAATCTCCACAGCAGGAAACTACCTCATGCTCCTAGCCAACGAGTTCCCTGAGAACTTAACCTATGTTAGAGGGGTTCTAATCGTCAAGTCAGCTTTCCCCGAGGGAAGGCTACCCCCTGAAGTTAGACTCCACTCTCAAGAGAAGCGGATCGAAGAAGTCAAGAAGCTAGCAGAAAAGATCGAGAAGAACCATCTCGGACATAAAGACAGAAAGAAGATAAGAGAAGCCATACGGCACCTGAGAGAGAGGTTGGATAAGCTATGAATGAAGAACCTTGGGAAGATGATGAGGAAGGGTGGGGCGAAGAACAAGAAGAAGAAGAGGAAGAATGGGACTAGACCCTATCCTATGTGTCCATACGCTCTAAGGATCGCTTCTTGAACCTCATACGCCATTTCGTCAGCACTCCATTCGTTGAGCGCGTCTTTCCACGTCTTATCCTTCGGGAGACTCATCATGCTCTACCTCACTTTCCTGAAAGCAATCCTTGAACTGCTTCTCGTAGTCATCACATCTACGGCATAGCTGATCTGACCACTTGAAGTTCTTGCACTTCAAGCCTCTAGCAACTTTCCTAGCCCAAGCCATAGGATGAACCTCAAGCACATCAGGGGAAGGATGGCGTTTCATAACCCGTTGTATGTCATCATGTGGCCGACTCATTCTCTACTCTGCTCTCCCACTTTTGAATGTCCGTAGCTGAAACCCAGATGGATCTCTTATATCCATGAGCTTAGGACAGCCAAACTTGGAGCAATCTTCAGGAAAGTTCCAAACACAGTAGTATTCCTCTCTCCTTGTCGCCGTGTTCAGCACTTTGCCTAGATTGACGCAGACCCTAGAGAACGTCAAGCAACCTTTCTCTTCGACCTGAACTACATCTGAAATGGTTTTCATCTCTTCGTAAGCACTCTCCTAGCTTCCTTTACAGAGATCAACGTCCAACCCCGTTGATCCGCTAACCTACGTGCATACAATACCGCATCCATAATGTTTCTGAGGGGACGACGACCCTTCACATGGGTTACTCTCTCTGTGGCTATAATGTCTCCAACTTTGAATGTGAGCACATATTCAGGCAAGTTCTATCTCCTTTCTCCATAGCGCATCTTCTTCTTGGCTACGATCCTCTCTCCTTGAGGATTGCATTTATACCAACATCTAGGACAGACAAGGTTCCCCGTATCCACGCCTCTACGTATCCAAGGAACCATCTCTACCCCGCAGTTAGGACAGATCAACTACTCTCCCTCTTGAGAAATTTCCGAAGCCCATCCGCTAACTCTTGTGGAGAGATCCCTTTGGGAAATAGGAGATACGGGCTTTCAAACACATCTCTGTGTCCATTGAACTTGTCTCTGAATCCTGTCCTGACCATCTCCTTGTGATCTAGACTGTTCCATTCCTCTTTTGTCAGCGAAACGCAAGCTTTTCTCACCTTCAAGTCATTTCTTCTCCTTGAGTTTCTGACAACGCTCACAGTCTTTCTTTGGAACCGTTTTCAACTGTCCCACGCTTCTGAGGAAGAGAAGATTTGCAGGCCCCATTATGCCTGACTCTCCGATCTTGTTTTGACATTCCTCACAGATTGCGAATATCCTCTTGGGCTTCATCTACTTTCGCTCCTTGACTTCTTCGATCCGATACCTCTTTCTCAGCTTTTCGCTTGCCAAGATCGCTAAGGCTCTCTTCTTGCGTATGTAGTGCCATTTGACCCCTTTCTTGCCCCCGCTACTCCAAGGGTGAGCGAACCAATAGTAAGGCTCATAGCGGCGTTTCTGCTCGTTCAAGACCCATTTGCTATAGATTCCTGAGCCTACTTTGCCGCATCTAGGACAGATGGCTCTTAGAGAAGGGTCTTTGTGCCAAATCTTTCGTTTAGCCTTCCTTCGCCTATGCGGTCTCCGATCCATCTTACCTAACCCCTGATAATCCCTTCTAGGATCGGAGCTATAAAGGTTTCTAGAAGGGGTAGTTAGATCTCCACCCTTCCTTAGTCCTAATGAAGTATCCCGCTTTCACGGTCCAATTTCCTTCAAGTTTCGTGAGAGCTACAAAATCGTCCTTAACCTTGCTGAAGCTAACCCCCTTCTCTGAAGTCTTAACTTGAATGAGCCATATCTGCCTTGAAGCGGGAAAGAAAGCGATAAGATCAGCGTGTCCATGAGATCCAGCAGACCTAGCGATCTCTACGGCTCCAAATCGCTCTAGCTTTTCCTTGACGTAGTGTTCTGCCCTGCTACCCTTCGCGTATGGGGTTCTCCCCAATTACTTTCTCGCTCTCTTCTTTCCCTCTTCGGGCTGTCCTTTCTCAACACGCAAGACTATGATCTTCTTAGTGAGATCCACAAAGACCTGAACGCTGTCTCCGTCTGCTAGCCCAAACAAATTAGAGAGAACCAACGGGATATGCCAATAAGAGAACTTACCCTTGCTGAACACTAGCTTAGACGTTCTGAGGTATTGCCATGGCCCCTCAAGGTCTTTTGGCTCTAAGCTCATGGTTCGCACACGCCAATATGTTCTAGGAAGGAGCATATATGTCTTACTATGTTCTATTCTAGAAACGCTTTTATCTCGGACCGTCCTTTGTTTCCAGTGGGGTTAGGAGATAGAGAGGATGACCAACTATAGGCTAGAAATCTGTGAAGTTCACGATAGGCCACAATTCAACTATTGCTTTGATTGCGGAGCACCCTTAAAAGAACAGAACGTTCCTGAAGGAAAGACTTTGACGTGTTCACGCCTTTGGGTTCACATCAGAATCTTTCTGAGGCCACATGAAGGCGATCCTGAAGGCGACTGTGAAGGGGTGAAGGTTCTCTAATGACTAGACGCGCAAATCTGCTAGTGATCTGCCAAGACTTCCCGATCATGCTCAAGACTACGATACGGCCAAAGCGTAGTAGAAGAAGCTATCATTATGATAGACAAGTCAAGGTGGGAACTGAGAACATTCGAGTGAATCTGGAAAACGTGAAAGAGAAGATCAAGGAGCTTCAAGAGAAATATCCTGACAAGAAGTTCTACTTTGAGAGACACACGGTTACGGTTCTCAATGCTCCTGAGAATCCTAGTCTAGCCTTCACATTGGCTCGACACATAGCTAGAACAATGGTCTGCTGGATCATTGGTAGAAGGGAGAAAGGAAAGAAGAACATTCCGGTCTATTGGTCATCAAGATTCGAGAAGCTCTACGTGCCAAAGAGCTACTACGAAAGAAACAAGAGGCTAACCTGTAGCGTGATCTCCTACAGACTCAGGGATCTAGGGATTCCTTTCAGATTGGCTTATGCGTAAAAGCTGTTCCTCAACCTTTTTCAGCGTTGCTCTCCAAATCGGGGGCATTTTCGTCGGCTCAAGATCTGATTCAGCCCAACGAATCCTAATTGTTGCTTCAATCGGGTTGCTATCAAGCTTAGGCACTACGTCGAAAACGTAGTCAGGAAGATAACCCATTATGTAGCTGATGCCTTGCATGAGAACTTGGATAGCCCGTTTTTGACGAAAAGCGTCAGACGGACTTTCACTCATGTCTTACTTACCCTTACCTTACGTTACTCTGCCCCTACCCTAGCCTAACCCTACCTTACCCTTACCTTACTCTAACCCTCAAAGAGATATATTAGAGTATTGACTTCTTCCCTAACGGTGAAAACGCGAAATGCCATACCGTGATGACCAGACTAGGACCAGAGCGTATAGCCTTGGCTTGATACCTGACAACGTGAGGGCCGTCCTGACGGCAAAGCTCCCGTTGATGCAGGATCTTCAGGAGTCCACGCAAGCTCAGATAGTCGCCCTTGAAGTCAGGATCAGGGAGAAGTTGGACGACGTAGGGATCTTTGGATCGTTCCGTATTGGGTATCTCAACTTTGGCAGGGCTTTGTTCCGAGCGAAGGGTAGCCAATCCGGCCTCGCATTGACGAAGGTTGCGGCGGCTGAGAAGGCGAAGTTCGTGGAATACGGCCTTGACTCTGAGGTTCTAGATGAAGTCATAGGGTTCGCCATAGGCGAAGAGGCATACGTCTGATCCGACTAGCTTAACAGAGCTAGTATCGTAAGCCTCTTAAGCCCCCCCCTTTTTTGTATAGTTCGATCACTTTGGTTAATAGAGTCATAGTCAGCCCTCTTATCGCAACTAGCGTTATCACTCAGGCAGAACTCATCAAGAAGCTCTTAATTGAGAAAGGGTATGAAGTCGAGTTCAAGGGCTATATCTCCACCCATGACATCAAGAAGGAAGAGAATAAGGCGTTTCTATGGTTCACGTTAGCGACTATCCGCTTTGTGAATGATGCTGTTTGGCCCTACATTTACTGTAAGAAGCCCAAGGCTGTCTACGTTACGGTTGAAGGGGTTCCGTCAAAAGCTAACACGCTTCATACAAACTTGCCCCGATTGAGCTTCATAGCGAACAGTCAATTTACGAAGAGTTGCCTTGAGCAAGCGGGCCTTAAGGTAATTGATGTTGTCCACCACGCCATAGACCATGAGAAGTGTCAAGCTCTCAAGCCTGATTCCCTCACTCTCAAAAAGAAGTGGGAAGGCGAATACAAGGATAGAGTCAAGTTTCTGTATCTCGGTAGGAACGACCCTAGAAAGGGATTGGATAAGCTAGGTCGAGCAGTAGGGATTCTCAATGAGGAACATAAAGATGAGTTTGTGGTTCTCTTGGTTTCAGAGGGAGATGTAGCGGGGCTGACGGATCAGGCGAATGTTGTCAAAGTAGCTCCTTGCGGGTCGCTGATGTATGATGACGTTCTGAGGTTGATTGGAGCCGCAGACTACTTTGTTTTTCCTACTATGTGCGAAGGGTTTGGGGTTCCTCTGCTAGAGGCTAACGCTATGGGGATACCTGCCATTCATGCTTGGATACCCCCTCTGGAAGAGTTTTCAAGCAAAGACTTCAACTTTGTCTTTGGTCATCAAGGCACTCGCCTAGTGAATCAGGGTAACGTGCAGTTTTGGATCTTCCACGAATATCGCCCTGAGATGCTTGCTGAAATGATGGGCCACGCCATGAAGATCTTCCAGAAGGATAAGAAGGAGTATCGAGAGTATTGCGATAAAGCCATTGAACACACTAAAGCATGGGATTACCACAAGATCTATCCCGCAATACTGAGACACTTACAGATAGGTTGAGATGTCGAGTAAGCAAGCTCTAGATCCTGTTCACCGAAAGCTACTCTATGTTAAGACGTTAGCATCTGAAGATGGCATAGCTCTGAGCATGGATAAGTGGCTTGCTCAACTCAAGGAGATTCAAAAGGAGATCTCCTACGATGTGATTTGGAGACTCTTAATGGATCTCTACCTGAAGCTACAGCTAGGCATTGATTGGAGCGACTTTGACTTTCCTCCAATAGAACCCCCCGTCATTCCCCCAATAATCATAGATCCTTGGCCTCCACCCCCACCGCCACCACCCCCACCCCCAATCTTGCAGGGAGTGTTCTACGGGTCAGTGTATGATGCCAAGACTAAGGCTCCTATCGCTAGTGGAACGGTTGTGGGGTCAGGAGCAGGGTCATTCACGGCGACAATCTTGAATGGAGCTTACCTAACGGATGGTCTTGATGCAGGAACATACGTTCTCGTAGCAACTAGCGCGGGCTATCTTCCTAGTCAGCGAATCGGTTTGGTAGTGCAGGGGCAGAACACTCAGGTAGATATTCCTCTTGTGAAGGGTGCTCCCCCTGTGGATAAGGGTGAGATCTATGGGGCCGTCTTTGAGAGGACTACGGGCGTGTTCATTGGTGGGGGAACAGTTACAGGGACAGGGCCTACTTCTTTCACAGCGAATATTTCTAATGGCCTCTACGATTCAGGAGAATTGGCTGAGGGAACCTACGCTTTGCTCTGTGAGTCAGAAGGATACAAGTCAATTAGCATAACAGTGAACGTAGTCAAAGGAGACCTTCTAAAACAAGACTTTCCATTGGATAGGATGGATGATCCTACAGACCTTGAGAAAGGGATCTATGATGTTACCTACTATGATCTATGCTACTTTGACCCCCCTGAGATTGCGCTAGTGGATCTAGAACGGTTTGCTTGGCAACAAAGGTATCACGTAGCTGAGAAAAACACTTTGGAGTATAAGAAGCAAAGTCTAGCCCTAAAGACGTTGATTGAAGCGAACAAGGATGCTTTCAAGAACGTAGGGATAGTTCCTACGAGCGTGGATAACGTTGAAGGCATCGCGGCGATGGTTGAAAGCAGAATCTTGAGAGGTATGTATGTTGGATTCTCAGTAGTCGGCCTTTCAAGAGTTTCAGATAGACATGAGCCTGAATTTCTTTTCAGGGCTAGAGTAGATACGAGAAGATTCGAGAATTGGAAAGCGATTGTGGCTAGTGAAAGCGTAGTCTCGCATGAGCCTCTTGTTGGATACGGGAGAGTTGGACACTTCAGAGTAGCAAACTTCCGTCAAATGCTCAGTAAGCAACTGTCAGATGAAGCGGTTAGGAAAATCAATGAGTTTTGGCTGAGGTCAGGGTTAGTAGAAGCGGGAGAACTTAGCACGTATGGAGGGTTAGGCTATCAGGCGTTTGGATATGAGGGACTTTACGGGGCCTATGCAGGATACTTAGCAGAGAAGTATAAGGCTCTGTATCAGCGAGTGTTCATGCTTCAAAGAGTGGACCAATATCACTATGAAGGGGGCCATCATCAGATCCTTCTACAGACGATCCTCAAGACAGTTAGAGCAATCTGCAACAAGGAAGGAGTCATAGGAACCTTCAGGGCGGCATACACTTCATACGCTCAGGAGATCTACTATCTTCGATATGACAGTCATAGGCTCTGGAAAAGGTGGAAACGCCTAGTTTCTATTGAGGACATAACCAATAAATACACCCAGATGGGATGTAGTATTCAAGTCTTGAATAGAATCAAGGATGCTGTAGTGCCATGAGTGAAGGAAGAGATCTTTCCCTAACGCCTCCTGCCGCCGAACCAACCCCTCAACAAAAGAAGTCTTTAGCTCTCGTGAGAGAATTAACTGACTCAGCCGCTACCTTAGTCATCAAGCTAGCGACCTGCAAATGCGAGAAGAAAGATACCTGTAAGCTCTATTTGCATGGTCAGAGAATGGCTGATATAATAGATAAGCTACAAGAGTTAAGAGAGAAGGAAGGAATTGGCCCAACCCCAATCTCAGCAGGAGCGAAAGCAAAGCGTGCCAAGAGTAGGAGAAACGTTTGAGCATAAGAAAGTAATCTTAGAGATCGTAGAACCCATACCGTTTTTTGATCCGAGCAATAGACGCTCACTTATGATTTGCTACAGACTCCATGATGGCGATTGGGTAGGCCCCAAGGCTTACTTCTGGATGGGTCGCAATCAAGACATTAGACCGCGCATTGAAGAGACCATAGACTACTATCTCGATGTAGTCAAGCCCCTCAGAGGCGCTATAAGTTGAGCTTGAGAGAGGTAGACGTAGTAGTTCAAGTCTTAGACAAGCGGTTTAGCCTTGACGAATTTACGTTAGATCTGATCCCCCCTGAGCTTTTCAAATGGGAGATCGGGGGTCTCCTTGACCCAATCGGCCAACTTGTCAACTGGCTTTGGTCGAGCATCCAAAGCCTTCTCAACATTGTTCGGACAGCCTTAGAAGGGGCTTTATGGACCGTCAGAGATTACTTGTATAGTGCGTATCAGACAGTGGCTAGTGGAATCACATCAGCCATCTCAGGGATCTCAAGTGTTCTTTCATCTGTCTACTCCTACATTCAACAGCTACCCGCTACGCTCTCTAGCCTCTTTGGTCCGATAACTTCAGCGATCACAGGCATAGGATCATCCATATCGGGCTTTGGTTCTTTTCTAAGCAACATTTGGCAATCTCTTCAGGGGCTAGGATCTTCGATTTTGAGTGGCATAAGTTCAACGTTCTCGACAATTCAGGGATGGCTTATTACTGCAATAGGGACCGTTTCAACGAGCATATCCAGCCTTGCCAGCACTTTCACAAGCTACATCTCCCAAATCGCCACGAAGATAGGCGATATAGGGACCGCTATCTCAGGAGTCGTTACTAGCATAGTGGGGTCTGTTCAAAGCGGCCTCACAAGTCTAGGGACCAATATCTCAAACGCCATTACGGGAATCACTAGCTATCTCTCGTTAGTCGGTCAGACATTGGCCTCATCCTTCGCGGGGATCACGACCTACCTCAGCACTTTTGGAGCCAACATATTCAACGCTATTCTTGGCCTCAAAGATTGGCTGTTGGATGGATTCAAGACGGTCTCGGTAGGTCTAACTCAGCTATGGGACGGTATCAAGACGTGGGTAACTGAGCTTCCTAAGTGGTTTCAAGACACATGGAATCAGATCACAACTGGCCTGACAACTTTCGGTCAGACTCTAACGGGCTTTTGGCAGAACGTCCAAGGATTCTTCACTAACGCATACAACTCTCTCACTCAAGGCGTTAGGGAAGTAATGACTACACTAGGGGGCTTTGTGAATCCTCTTGTAAACATTCAGAACCTATTCAATCAGTTCGTTGCAGGAGTCATAGCGTTCATCAAAGATCCTTGGACCACGTTAGGTAAGGTTCTGACTGATGCTCTAAAGGCGGTTGGAATTGATCTAACGCCTCTCGCTAAGGCTATTGAAGCATTGAGAACAGGGTTCATCAACTTTCTGAAAGATCCTTGGACGGCACTAGGCAAAGTGCTCACTGATGCGTTTAAGGTTCTCGGAATAGATCTAACTGCAATCACAAAGGGCTTTCCAGACTTCGCTAAGAACGCCATCACGTTCTTTGGAAAGCTACCTGAACTGATCGAAGGAGTTTGGAAGTGGCTTACTGTAGATCTACGCAAGTGGCTGACAGAGGACGTTCCCAAATGGTTTGAGGGGGTAGGAAAAGGCACAGAGGAATGGCTGAAGGGTCTTAATGTTGATTGGCTGAACAAGGTCTTTGAAAGCGTAGTGAATTTCATCAAAGACCCTATGAAGTCTATCGGAGATGCTTTCAAGGGAATTGTAGCGTGGGGTCAAAACACACTGTTCCCCGCGATTCAATCAGGAATCAAAGCGATTGTAGACGTTCTAACTAACATAGGTAAGGGCATTTGGGACTCGATTCTATCTTTCTTCCAAACAGGTTTTGAATGGATGGCAACAGGAGTCAAGAGCCTATTGACATTCTTCACGCCTCAGTCTCCCTCAGTCCTTGATGACATAGCTAAGTTCTTTGCAGATCTTCTAGGAAGAATATTCTTCAAGCCTTTCGCCGCGATACCTACGTTGGTCTTTCAGAGAACGAAAGCAGGAGATCTCCCCAAAGAGACTCCAATGGAATTCACTGTAGCATACATGGGTGGCCTCATGCTACAGGCCGTATCTTTTCCTTATCTGCTCTCGGCTGTGATGAGAACTGCTGGCGACTCCATGAAGGTATCTGGGGAGCTAGGTATTCCTAAAGCCACAGCCAAGATTGACATTAAGCCCGGCCTCCTGTTGAAGCACTTGGCAAAAGTCATCTGGAAACTGCCTGACGTGTTTCTAGGATCTCTAGGATACGGTTTTGGCATTTGGATGACACAGCCTTTGCTTAGAGTCATCAACTCTTTCAAGAGAAACGAGATGCCTATTGAGATGCCCAATCTCCAAGAGATCAGAGAGATAACCAACAGAGCGTCTACGCTTCAGGTCTTTGAAGAGGTCCAAGGAACTGTCGCTCAATTCATGGCTTACTATGGCTACAGTGATTGGAGCGTGTCATGGAACCTTGGTTTCTACAGTGATCTAGGGCAATTAGTTTCGGTAGATCCCTTTACGACTGTGAAAGATAGGTTCGCTAACGACGTGCAGATCCCTCTTGCCTTGAGACATAGATTGCCTAGCGGATCAGAGTTTGCTACAATGATGGTTAGAGACATTTTCCTGACCTTTGAGGATTTCACTGAAGCTATGATGGTTGAGGGCTACGGTCCTGATGTCTCCAAACTCTACTACCTGATGCACTACAAGTATCCTTCGATGGATTCTCTCTGGAAATTCATAGCTAGAGTGTCGGCAGGGTTTGGATGGGCTGAAGGAGCCTTCGAGAAACCCGCAGGCTTAGGGTTTGACGGAGCTACCCCAAAGGCTCTATCAGACAAATATGCGGCTGACCCGATCAAAGGCTTAGTGGCCCTATCTCAATACCTTCTACCTTACGCTAAGTGGCATGACTATGCTCCCTTCGGATGGATGGAGAACTTCACTAGCGACAGGCTCATTATGATAGATCTAATGGCCAGATTGCCCGACAGGATTGAAGGACGTTGGATGTATAAATGGTCCATCATTGATGATTTGGGATTGCAGAGACTTGTCGTGGCTGAAGGATTCCACCCCGACATGATTGAGAACGTGGCTGTGGCAGAAGCCATGAATGCACTCACAGAAGAGAGATCAGCCGCTAGAACAGGAATCTTGAACACCTATGAGGCAGGATTCTACTCTCTTGCTCAAGTCAATAGTAAACTCCAACAAATAACGACAGTCAGCATACTAGGAAAAGAGCGCACAGTCAAGCTCCTAGACGGAGAGAGGAAGCTAGAGGTTATCAGAAGCAACTACGATAGGGCTAAGGCCGTTCTCTCAGGCGTATGGAGAAGCATCACAACCGCTTTCTCAGCCAATCTCTATCAACCCGTAGAAGTTATGACAATTGTTACGGAGATGACGACTAGCCTCAAGAACGTTTTGGGCCTAGATCTTTCAATAGATGATGCTTTCCTAAATGTGTGGCTACAGACCTTCTCAATCAGATGGAAGCAACAGACGATTCAAAGAATCAGGTCTCTCATGCGAGTATTCATCTACAGAGCTAGCCAACTAGCAGAGGCAGGAGAGGACGTAGGAGACCTCATAGACAGATTCGCTATGGTGGCCTATCTCACGCCCACAGAAGCGGAGATAATGAAAACTCTTGCTTTAGCCTTTGTTCGAGCAAGTCAAAAGAGTAAGGGTCTCACCCTCATCAAACAGTCTGTAGCGGCGAAACTGAAGAGAGGCGAGATCTCCTATGAAGATGCTGTGAAAGAGCTAGTTACTGCGGGTATGACTGATGCAGAAGCTAGAACATGGCTAGACACGCAAGGAAGAACAAGAACGGTTTCAGTAGACAAGCTAATCTCCATGATGGAAGATGTGCCAATAGAGTTAGAAACTCTCAAGAAAAAGATGGACGCTGAAGGAGTCCCCCTTGACGAACAGAAACTATACTTGCCCTATGCTGTGTCTCAGGAGATCAAGGAAGAAATAGGGAAAGTCGCCACAGAATACATTGATGACCATGTGAACGGCATCATAGATGAACCCACACTGAAAGCCTACCTTGACAACTTAGCCACCATGAACAACACGGTCAAGCAAACACTAGGGGTAGATTGGATAGTTCTCTCTCCAACAGAAAGAGCTTACCTAATCTATTTGGCAAAGCTACGGAGAGCGAGACAGGAATTCCCGAAGATGAAGATGAAAACACTGTCCTCAGACAAACTCATCACCATCAGCGAGCACGTGCCTGTAGATCCAACTGACCTAATTGCGAAGATGACCTTAGAAGGAATCCCCGCTAAGGAACAGGCTCTAATGCTCCCCTATTCGCTAGGAAAAGAGATCTCGGCAGAAGTGGGTAGAGTAGTAACGGAACTACTCACGGACCATGCTAACGGAGTCATAAGCATATCCGATTTCAACAAGGCCATTGATGATCTCGCTACTCTTGGAGGGGCAGTTCCCGCTACGCTAGGTGTTCCTTGGATAGTCTTGTCTCCAATAGAACGTGCATTGTTCACCAACCTAGCAAAGCTCAGAAGAATGAGGGTGCTTGCCAAGCAAGTCGGAGTGAAGTAGTCATGCCTGACATAGAAGAACTGAGGCTTAGAACAGGTCAGCTAGTAACGGAAGATTGGTATGACCTTCTAGTGGACTACCTAGAGGAACTAGGGTATGGGGGGGTCATCACTACCTATGGCTACGTTATGAAAGATCTTGTGCCTTTACTCGATCTCTGCATCAAGCTAGGTATTCCGATCAGACGATTTCTAGAAGTTCATGCCGGATATGGATACTTCTCAAGTGCAGTATGGGTTAATGGCAAACCTGTTCTCAAAGACGGAGACCCAATCACTGTAGAGGACATAGGATCTGCGGCTCAGACAAAGATCACGTCAGCCATAGATGGCTCACAAGTAACTAAGGCTTCTCAACTAACGCCTGCCCTATCAGGATACAAGATCAATTACGATGCTCCTGACATGGGAGATTGTTTCTCTCCTGATCTCGTAGCTTCATGTGCTGGACGATTCAGATTCAAGTTTGTTGCAGGATACAATGTCTACTCCTATGTGAACTTCACTCATGTAGGACAGGCAACGGCCATATTAGCGGCTCTCAATGCGGGAGCGATTATTCCCGTAGGCGCGTGGCATGAGTTCGACTTCACCTGTCTAGTTGGAGATAAGATGAACTTTAGGATCACGCCTAGCACGACTCTAACCATTGTCGTCTACAATATTCCTAATGCTTGAAAGGTTTCGGTCTTGAATGAGATCCACTACATCTACCCCCGATACAAAACTATGAGCTTCAATTCGATCAGCGAACAGCACATCAAACATCTCTCCGCAAAGATCAAGATTCAGAAGATAAACGAAGAAGTTCTAGACAACCTCATGTGGATTAAACCCCGCAACATTCTACTCCATCCTGTTCTCTACACCACCATTGGCGACAAAGAGGGAATGTTTGAGACTAGACATAAGAGACTTGAAAACGCAATCAAGATTAAGATTAGGCTAGGTGGCTTCGAGACAGCAGACTCAAATCAAATTAGCAAGGTAGCAGTAGATGTTCTTAATCGTTTTGACGTTGTGTTTCTTCCCTCTACCTTTGCGATCAATGCCCTCAAGAAATCAGGCGTGTCTATCCCTCTTGAATTGGTTCCTCACGGCCTCTCTGACGCGCTCTTAGATCCTGACAGAGCTATTGCGGCTGACTCGATCAGGCATATTCAACAGATCAAGGAGAAGAATGAGGCTACTTTGGTCCTGTTCTTCTGTCTGCACAGCGACTATCGAAAGGGGGCCGATCTAGTCTATGAAGCTATGGAGCATGTTCAAGGGATGCATAAAGATGTCTACCTTGTCCTCAAGAAAAGCTCTCACGACACAGAAATTAAGAAGAAGATGAGAACCCTTCGACTTATCGAGATTCCTACGTGGCTGAGTGAGTCTGAACTTAGACAACTCTATGATATTTGCGATATGCTTCTCGTTCCCTCTAGAGGTGGGGGCTTTGAGCTTAACGCCTTAGAAGGATTGGCAAGGGGTTTACCTACTTTGGCTCCTAACGCGGGATGCTTCACTGACTACATTCAGTATGCTATTCCTCTACCGATCACAGCAAGCCCGAAGGTCTTTCCTGACAATCCGATTCACATAGGCAATGGATGGGAGACTAGCGTAGATCAGCTAGCTCACATGATTCATCAGGTCTTGGGAAGCATAGAAACATGGAAGGAAAAGGCCGAGGCCAATGCTCCAATCATCAGACAGAAATATAGTTGGACAACCGTATGCAACAGCCTCTTTGATCTCCTAGTCAAGCATGGGTTCTGTGGTAAGGCTTGATAGTGCATAGTGGCATAAGAGGCGTAGCAGACATTCTCAAGAACAATACGTATGAGATGGCTGTAGGAGAAGGAACTACCCCCGCATGGGTGGATAACACTACTCTTCAGAGTGAGGTTAAGAGACTAGACGTGGTTCCCTCTTTGATTTCAACCAACATTGTGAATGACACTCTGCTTTTTGATGCTGTGATGACGGTGGATGCGGCTTACGATTTGAGTGAGATAGGAATATTCAAGAAAGAGCCAAGTGGCTTTCTGCTTTGTCGAATCGTCATAACGCCCATACCCATATCAGCGAACCGACCCATTCCCATTAAGATTCGTATGCCCATCACGAAATAGCACAAGGAGATCTAGCATGACCAATTGGGATCAAGACTTCGGCGTAAGCTATGGCACATACGGAGAAACCTGCCCACCGGGGACAGATTCCCATTTTGAGTTAGAGTGGTATGGCGAGACATGCGGCTCAGGAAGTATGAGGATTGATTACTATGATTTTGGTTGGAGCTACAACAATTACATTTGGTCATGGACGAGAAAAGGGTATCAGTGGGGCATCCCCAACGTAACTCAGAAGATTCACCTTACTATCCGTCATCTCACCACAGGAGGGGAGTGTAGTAAGTCTCCCGGCTATCTCACATGGGACGTAACAGAAGTCGTTTACACGCCTCCGCCCCCACCCCCCCCGCCACCACCTTCAGGTTATGGGCGAATATGGGGATACGTCAAAGACGCAGATACAGAAGAATATCTTAACATAGGATCGGTTATTGGCACAGGGCCGAGTCCCTTCACAGCAAATATTTCTATGGGGTATTATGCTTCAGGAACACTCCTGCTCGGAACCTACTCTCTCAAAACGAGCATACCTTGGTATGAAGAGGCCACAGCTAGCCAAGTAGTTTCATCAGGGGTGAATAGTGAAGTAGACTTCAACGTTAGAATGGAAATCAGACTTGACTTCACTGTTCCTCTCAAAATAGGGGACGTTCTAGCGGAACCTCAAGAAGTAGGAGGGCATTGGATCGCAGACTATTGGGTTCGCCACGTCAGATCCAAGTATGACAAGACGCTAGCAGACGACCACAACATACCTAGAGCCGTTCTAAGCAAGATCAAGGATATAGAGACACAAAAACAATGACTGACCTCACAGATCTACAGACAGGAGTGGCGAATATTCTTGAGATTACTTCTACAGTTCGCTCTAATATGTGGATCTATGGGACTGACTTCAAGCAACTATTAGACGCAATCAAGATTTTCAGAGCCTACTATTGGGAAAGGAAGAGTTCATACGGAATACCTCAATCCCTCTTCGATGAGCTAGATGGATACATAGCAAAGTTCCCTACGCCTTACTATCACTACACGGATAAAGCCACAGATCAGAACAACATGGTAGACGCTCTCATGGCTCTTGGAAAGATGTCAGCGTATGGTCCCCCCCCTCCCCCTGCGGGGGGATTAGTGAAGATCCTAGTGCATTGGTTGAATCCTGACGGATCTATCAAACAGACTTTCGACTATTGGGCTAATCAAAGAGCTAAGATCCCATCTTGGAAATCGGAGACAGACTATCCAGATGGAAACGTCCGAATTGAGATGGTTTGGTCGGCTCTATCCAACAAGTCTATTCGATTTGATAAGGCAACCTATCTTCATTGGATTCAACAATGGCTAGGTTGGGAGAAAGGATCGTGCATATCTACGCCTCTGATACAGAACTACTCTTTGTATCGCTACCTCAAGATGCCTACTGTGAACACGTCGCAATATTGTAGGATCATGGATTGCGATAAGGAAGTTGAATATGTGAACTATGGCGTTTTGATTGAGGTATCTGACGTTTCTCCCCCGCCTTCTCTGACAGGCACTTTCAAAGGGCAGACGTGGGGGGTAACTCGCGCTACAGGACTTATGCCATCAAAAACGTCTACGCTCAGTGGAGTCAAGGTTTCAGTGGCTTACTTGTCTACAGTATCAGATGCCGATGGCTATTTCCAGATCTCCAACATACCTGTAGGCTATCACATAGTTTTGTATGAGAAGGCGGGATATACAACCGTTAAGGAAGGATGGGAGATCAAAGATGGAACCGTAATATACCATACAGCATATCTCTACAAAACGTGAGGCTGATCTGAAGATTGAGTCAGAAAGACTACATTCCCCCTCAAGGATTGGAGAAGAGTTGGTTAGGGATAGGGCCACCGCAAGGAGTCAAAGCTAAGATCGTAGAGCTTCCCGTCCCACCACCCCCGCCCCCTGAGATGCCGCTATTCATATATACGCTGACAAGCACACCGTTTCCCTCTGATAGCGACATGATCCCAACAGAGAGCATTACAGCTACACCTTTCCTTGTTGCGGGAGATAGTGCAAACGCTATTAACCCAACAGAGACCATAAGTGAAGGCGTAGAAGTAACAGAAACGGAATCGTAGGTTGGGAACATGGCCTTAAGCATAGATCAAAGAATCATCCTTAGAGAACGTTTGGATGCCTTGATGAGTTGCAGTTTAGAGGTTTGGGAAGCAGATAAGCACGGTAACAAGATTGGAGCATGTATCAAGAAGCCTGTGGACATCATCACCAATCAGTTTGGAAATTATCTAGCTAGCATGATCGCCGCATATACAGGGGCCATCAACCTCTTCTTCTCTGTAACGGTGAAAGATACGGGGGGGACTGACCGCACCATATCCCATTTCGGTAGAGAGGCTGGGGGCTACTATCATGCTGGGACATCAAGTGCTCTTAGTCTTGGCTGTAGAGTCGGCGTTGGAACGGGAACGACGGCGGCGGCAAGAACTGACTATAATCTTCAGACTCAGGTTGGTTCATGGACAGCGTTAAGCGGTAATGCAGTTTGGACTTCTGCGACGGGGAAGGTTACTTTCTCAGGTAGCGTTCTCTTGGCTTCGGGTGCTGACGTTACTGAAGCAGGTCTTGAAGTCATCCTTAGAGATACGGGGAGTCTCGCACGAAACTTTCTGTTCCTACATGATGTGTTCAGTGCTGTTCCGATTGCGGCTGGCAAATATGCCCACTGTGCGTATGAACTCCAACTATAGCTCTCTTCATAGTCTCAAGAGAGAAGATCTTCGATCAGCTTTTATATACTGAGCATGATGAACTTACCTAACTAGGCGAATATGAATGATTGAACTATGGCATTTGGTCATACTAGGAGCCTTGGGAGGCTTCGCTAGGCACATAGTCGGTAGCAAAGGGAAGGTCGTTCTCCCCCATCTGGACGTAGAGGACACTGAGATCATTCTGGATCTAGGTGTTCTACTCAACATCGTCCTTGGAGCCTTGTTCGGTCTCCTTGTTCCCTATGGACTAGGAGCACTCATCAGAGTCTTTGTTCCCAACTTTCCTGTGATGAATGACTACCTCACAGCTTTGTTTGCAGGGGGATTTTCAGTAGACATCTTCGAGAACGCTATAGAGTGGATTCACAACATCATCCAAAGCAAGAAGGTAGAGCAAGGAGAGATCCCACTAACTAGAACAGGGATTCCGATATGAGTTCAGTCATGCGGTTCTTGGCCTACTTTCAGCCGACTAAGGAATGGGTAGGTCTACTGCGAAAGGAGACAGGGATTCGTGCTCAGGCAGAGATTGTTAGTGCGCTTAGTCTTGCAGGATTCAAGATCCTGTCTCACACAGTAGGGCCAGCGGCCACGATCACCTTCAAGGGATCAGGTAAGATCCCTGATGAAGTTCGAGCCATGTTTGAGGTTGTGGGGCCTAATCAGAAATTTCGTGTTCTTGGCTCAATCGCTGAAGAGGTTCATGCATCAATTGAAGATACTATGCCTTGGATTGGCTTCGATAAGGTTTGGAAAGAAGCAGACTTCAAAGGAGCACCGACAGCAATCGGGGGGCAAATAGACACAGGCATAGATGATGTCTACGGAGATCTCTACTTCAAAGACCGAATCCCTGAGAAGTTCACAGCTACAGGGATCTCAGGCCCAATTCACTATCACGGAAGAATCACTCTAGCAGTTGCGGGTAGAAGCCCTGACTCGGAAGGTAAGTATCGTGGAGCTTGCTATGCCGCTAAGTTCTTTGTCGCAAGAGGTCTCGGCACTTACGGAGAGGGAACGACAGGCACAGTAGCGGAATGTTGGAATTGGCTTCTGTCAAAGAACGTTTGGGCCATCAATCTCTCGCTAGGCGGCCCACATGATGAAGTTCTTGACGCTATCGCTCAGAGATCTTGGGAGCAAGGAACACTAGCGGTCTGTGCTTCAGGCAATAATGGGGTTTATCCCCCCGCATGTTGCGCTCGGATGAACTGTCCAGCAGACGCTCCTTACGCTGTAGCGGTCGGAGCTACAGACGGGGGCAAAGCTCCTAAGCCTCCTGAGCCTCAGCCACCTGAGCCACCTGACCGAGAACGGGAAGAATGGCGAGAGACCGTCATGGATTGGACAGCTAGAAACCCTGACGCACTAGGACGCTATCAGAAGAACTACTGTGTTAACTGTGGCTATGCGGTCTGTGTTGGAGCAGGAGAGCCAGCCGCTTCAGGAACAAGTGTAGCAGATCCACATACCTACGCTGTGCTTCTAGCCGTCATGTATCGGCTCACACTCTACAATCCTGACATAACGCCACAGGAGAGACTTAGGAAAGCTCTTGCGATAGTCTTTGCGACTTGTCTCAATCTAGGATACAAAGGATCTCCCAACTTCACTGATGAAGAGGCTTTCTGCATACAGGGATACGGCAGACCACAAGCCTATGACGCATACTTACAGGCCAAAGTAGCACCGACTCCAAGCAAGATAGACAAAGTGGAGTTCTACGTTGACAACGTGTGCATAGGGGAAGATACTACGGCTGAGGACGACACGTTCTCATTCAGCAAAGTCGTTGATGCAGGAGAGCACTTGTTCAAGGGTAAGGCATATAGTGAAGGACTAGACCCCGTAGAGACAGAAGCAGTTTACTTCAAGGTGGCGAAGCCTACGCCTGTGAAAATGATCGTAGCGAAAGTGATAAGCCCAACAGAAGGTCAAGAGTTTCCTGAAGGAACAGCCATCCCACTCAAGGTTGAAGCCAAGGTCGTTGAGGCTTGAGCAAGGAACCTCTCACTAACCATGACGCCCTCATCAAGCTCACTACGGACATGGGTTACGTGAGAGAATCCCTTGACGAGATAAAGGTCATCTGTAAAGAGATCCCCCCACTGAAACAGAGACTTGACGACCACGAAGCCGAACACAAACGCAAAGACGCAGAACACGGAGTCATCATAACCGTCATCTCATCAGCTCTAGGGGCCATAATCGCTAAGTTGTGGCGATAGTGGGCCTTCTTGAATCTACGCAAGAAGGCTATCCCGATCTTCTTAGGAGCATGGATCATCATAGACGGGGTAGGAAGCATGTTGGTCTACCCGACACAAGCCCCAATAGAACATCTTCCAAGAATCCTGAGAATTGTTGCAGGAATCCTAGTGATCGTTCTCTGCTAGTTTCTTTTCCTCTCTTTTCTTGAAATCGGAGATTAAGTTCTGCATTTCTCGATAGTAGTGCCTACGCTTAGGTATGAGTTCATCATCATGCCAATACCATGTCTGCCTTCGCCCAGTTTTTCCAGAGGTTAAACTATGGAAAAGCAAGTAGATGTCTCTAGCCTTATGGCGATCTTTCTTTCTCACATAGACTCGAAAGAGTTCAGCCAACCCTTCTAGAACAAGCACGGCCTCTTTGGCGTTGAATCTTGGTCTCATAGCTTCATCTGCGCCCTTCTTTCTTCGTAGAAGCTCATATCCATGCTCCAACCTTGGCCTGCATGGTGAATCATTCGAGAGACAATAGATCCACAAGCCTTACATTGAATTGAAGCAACCCAAAGCCCCTGTTTGTTCAACTCAGAATCTAGAACTCGTATAGGCTGTTCAATCATACAGCGTTGACAATACAGGACTCTCTCACTTTCTGGAATAGCGTCTAAGATCGGGCGTGGCTTACTCATTTCTTCCCGCCCCATAACTCTACGATAGCTTCTTCAAGGAGATCGAAGATTTCTCGAAAGGTTTGGCATTTGTTGATTTGTCTCCATTTCATGTGAAGGAGATAGCGCATTGTCTGATAGTTCGTCCACTCCTTGCCCTGTTTGCCCATCCCACTCATCTTGTCCTGCTTTAATGGTGCCGTTTCTGTGATCCTGTTATTGGTCTCGTTTGCTCGACTTAAGGGTTCCGTTTCTGTGCGCTCAGGGGATTGGTCTCGTTTGAGATCCTGATTGGAGCCGTTTTT